>Ga0207667_10001259_pt1 | contig 31763 bp, 26 predicted proteins | sample KBSCornC52_FD_184301 | JGI IMG/M metagenome (GOLD analysis project Ga0207667, IMG submission 184301) | Corn rhizosphere microbial communities from Kellogg Biological Station, Michigan, USA - KBS Corn C5-2 (SPAdes) (version 2) | ecosystem: Host-associated > Plants > Roots > Rhizosphere > Soil ...
AGTCTTGAACTTGGCATCCTCGATGACCTGAGTCTCAGGGTTCACCTTAATCTGCAGGCGCATCACGTCGCCGCACTCAGGAGCCCCGACTAGTCCCGTACCTACCTCGGCCGAGCTCTTGTCCAGCGTGCCGACGTTGCGGGGGTTCTCGTAGTGGTCTACTACCTTTTCGCTGTATGCCATGATTTCTCTCCTGTCGCTCCTTTTAGATGATACGCCGCGGTAATTGGTGCGGCCGGACTTCTCTCAAGTTGCATCGAACGCTCTTGTATTTGACCCCCACCGCCGCCACCAATCAATTGTCAGAGCGGCCGATCCTGCACCGATCAGAGCACTGATAAAGATCTCGATGCTTGTAAACAACTGGCCGATAGCTGCTGCCATACTGTTCTGCATGCGCCCTATGAGTTGGTCAATCACGGCGTACCTCTTTGTCAGTGCGCGGCCCACTCAATCTTGCTCAGGTCAATTCCTTCCTTCACCATCTCGTACAACGGGCTCAACTCGCGCAGCTTCTGGACCACTTCAATGATCTTATCGGCGACGTAATCCACCTCCGCTTTGGTGTTGAACCTTCCCAGGCCGAACCGGATGGAGCTGTGCGCGATTTCATCTCCAAGACCCAGAGCCTTCAGTACGTAGCTCGGCTCGAGCGTGGCCGAGGTGCAGGCTGATCCGGACGAGACAGCAATGTCATTGATGCCCATGAGCAGCGATTCACCCTCCACATACACAAAGCTCATATTCAAATTGCCCGGCAGGTGATGCTCCATGTTGCCGTTGACCTGAACGTAATCCAGATTGGACTCCAGCTTGTGACGGAGGTAGTCGCGCAGCTCGCGTTCCCGCTCCGCTTCAGTTGCCATTTCTGCTCCGGCGATCTCGCAAGCCTTGCCGAGTCCGACGATGCCCGGAACGTTCAACGTTCCGGAGCGCATCCCGCGCTCATGGCCGCCGCCGTTGATCTGTTCCGTGATCTGCACACGCGGATTACGCCGACGAACATACAGCGCGCCGACCCCCTTCGGGCCGTAAATCTTATGGGCCGAGAGTGACAACACGTCAATGTTGTCCGCCTGCACGTCCACAGGAATCTTGCCTACAGCCTGGACCGCGTCAGTATGGAACAAGACGCCGGCCTCATGGCAGATCTTGCCAATTTCCCGGATCGGCTGAACCACCCCAATCTCGTTGTTTGCGTACATGATGGTGACCAGAATCGTCTTGTCCGGTCCGTCCTTCACAATTGCACGCTTCAGGTCGTCCATGTCAATCAGGCCATCTGCCTGGACCGGCAGGTAGGTCACCCTATAGCCCATCTTCTCGAGCTTCTTACAGGTATCGAGCACGGCCTTATGCTCCGTCACCTGCGTGATGATGTGGTTGCCCTTTTCGCGGTACATCTCCGCGATACCCTTGATGGCGAGGTTGTTGGATTCGGTGGCGCCTGAGGTGAAGATGATCTCCTTCGGCGTGCAGTTGATCAGCTTCCCGATCTGCGCGCGGGCATTCTCAACCGCCTCCTCCGCTTCCCACCCAAAGGCATGGTTGCGGCTCGCTGCATTCCCAAACTTATTCGTGAAATACGGCATCATGGCATCGAGCACGCGCGGATCCAGCGGAGTCGTTGCGTGGTTGTCCATGTACAGCGGGAGGTGCACGCCCTCGGGCAGCGGCCCCTTGGCCTGAGTAATAATCATGCCGCTGTTGCTCATCTGACTGCCCGAGCCGTTTCCGCTGATTGCTTCCTGGTTGCTCATCTCTCTTGCTCCTCCGTGTCTCATGTCCTGTGTGCGCCGGGAAATCGAATGCCAACATTGGCTTCGCTAAACGGCGACGATGGTGACCAGGCCGCCCCCAACAGCAGCCCCCTGTTCCGGTTGAATCTCTGTGGCCGCTGGTTCGGCGAGATCGCTGATGCGAATCCCGCTCAGCAACTCCTTGATGGAGTCATTCACTTTGCGCAATGGTTCTTTGATGGTGCAATGACCTGCTAGGTCGCATGTCCCATGGATGGTGATGCAACTGGTGATGAACAGCGGGCCATCGATGGCGCGGATGACCTCGAAGGCCGAAATCTCGGTTGCGGGTCTAGCCAGAGCGTATCCCCCGTTCGTCCCCGCATGCGAAACCAGGAGCCCGGCACGCGCGAGCGTCTGCAGAATCTTGGCCAGAAGCGGAGGCGGTATGTGGTACGCCTGCGCGATGTCCTTGGCACTGTGAGCCGCAGGCTGACCCGATGGGGTGGTCTGCTCAGCCAGGTACTTCAGCGCCATCAAACCGTAATCCGCTTTTTTGGTGAGTCGAAGCATGAGTGCCCTGGATTCGGCCAATCTGTAATGCGACCTGATTGGTCCTAAATAGTTTACGTCCACGCGGGGGCCATTGCAAGCGAGGTTGGCTGCCCGCATCGCCTCTCTTGCGGTAGCACAAAAAGACCGCTTTATGCCACCTGCCAGCGATTGACAAGCCCAGCGGTCAAAGGCAAACTTGCTCCAACAACAATCCTTTCCCATATGCCGGCCTCCTGCAAACATCCCCAGGTTCGCGTCGTTTCCCGCCAGGAAGACGTAGAGTTTGTCGAGTGTCAGCTCTGCGGAGAGGTGTTCGATTCCTCGGAATTCGACGACATTCTCAACGAAGAAGACAGCGCGGAAGACGAAGCCGCGCAAGCCAGCTAAACGTCGGGCTATTTCCAGACGAGATGCCCGGATTACGCCAGTCGGACCGCAGAGCTGCCGGAAACCTGCCCTATGGCTGCGACGTCGCGTGAGCTTCAGCAGCGCTGACCCGCCGGATCACAATCCACGCATACTGGGCGGCCGAAAGCGGAGCAAGCACCGCGATCAACTTCAGAAGGGCAGATCTCACGGTTCCGAGGTACTCGTACGACCAGACCTGTCCGACCATAACTACGGTCAAGCCCACAATCTGTACCGCAGTATTCAGCTTGCCTAGCAGGCTGGGCCGAAAATCGCGCAGCACGTTCGTTGCAAACAGCAATGTTGAGATGAGCAGGATTCCCAAGTCGCGGCTGAATACCAGCACCGTGACGTAGCGCGGCACCAGCGATACATGCGTAAGTACAAGAAAAAGCGTACTCAGGAGCAATTTATCGGCAATTGGATCCAGATATTGGCCTAGCCGGGTGCGCTGCGAAAGCAATCGCGCCATCAGCCCATCGAAACCGTCGCTCACACCGGCCACCACAAATAAGGCGAACGCCAGATGAAATTGGCGGTCGAGGATGGTAATGACCAGAAACGGAATGATGAACAGCCGTGTGAGCGTCAGAAGGTTTGGCACTGCGCCGAATTGCTTGAGGAAGGCCATAGATCAGCAGAACCCATCCTATTGCATCGGCAAACGGCCATTGCTTGTGCCTCAAAACCATTGCCTGAGGCCGCCGGTTCCGGTTACACTGAAACGACGCACCTCAGGCGCGTAGCTCAGTTGGTTAGAGCGCTACCTTGACACGGTAGAGGTCAGGAGTTCGAGTCTCCTCGTGCCTACCATTTCCAGGCCCAGTTCCGAAGGGCGGCCGCTGGACCGGCGGGCGAAATGGCACAAGTTTTGCGATTCAGGATTGGAGTACTTCCATGGCAGCCAAGTGTGAACTCTGCGGCAAAGGCCCGCAATTCGGCAATAACGTCTCCCACGCGAATAACAAGACCCGCCGCCGGTGGGATGTGAATCTGCGCCCGGTCAAAGCCGTTATCGGCGGCGCAAGCAAGCGGCTTCGCGTTTGCACCAGCTGCATCAAGACCGGCAAGATCGTCAAAGGTTAGGCCTCACCGCAGGAGCAAGACAGCAGCGCCCCGACTGCCTCGGCAGGCGGGGCTTTTTGTGTGGGCGACTCAGACGCCCTGCGGCACGGACGCGATTACCTCAATCTCCACCAACGCATCCTTGGGCAGTCGCGCAACCTGAACCGTCGACCGAGCCGGCGGAATCGCTCCATCTGCCCCCATGTGGAGCGAATACACCTCGTTCATCGCCGCGAAGTCGCCCATATCCTGCAGGAACACCGTTGTCTTTACCACATCGCCCAGGCCGCAGCCTGCCGCTCCGAGCACCGCTCGGATGTTCTGGATCACCTGGTCTGTCTGCTCGCGAATCCCGCCTTGTACCAGGGTTCCTGCAGCAGGATCCAGAGCGATCTGTCCTGAGGCATACAGCATCCCGCCACACTGCACGGCCTGAGAATACGGGCCAATAGCAGCCGGTGCTCCCTCGGCCGAAATCTTTCTCTTGCTAGAGGTCATAGAGAGCGATTGTCGCTCCGGCTGCAATAAAGGTGCAAGCTTATCCCGAGACCCGAGCAGAATCCTGATGCAGCAGCTTTACGCCACCGAGCCGCTCGCACTCTGTCCACAGCCTCTCGGCGGCAGCCTGATCCCTCGCTTGCGGCGCAATCTCTGCCGAGCGAATCTCTACACCTCGCATCTCCCGGAAGCCCTTGGGTCCATAGTATCCACCATCCTGGGCGTCGGCCGTGGTAGCGGCATATAGCGTCGCCAAGGCACCCTCAGCTCCGGAATTGAGCGTAGTTTTAATCAACTTGCCCATCCCTCGCCGTATCAGCCGCTCGATTGGGCCGTGATCCCCGACTTGGAAAAGCTTCGTATTCGCAACCCCAGGATGCGCTGCGACGCTCATGATGCGGGATTGAGGCTCACCTGCCCGTCGGAGTCTGCGGTCCAGTTCCAGAGCGAGCATCAGGTTTGCCAGCTTGGACTGCTGGTAAGCCCGCATCGGGCTGTAGCTCTTCGTCCATTGCAGATCGTCGAAATGCAGCCGGCCACGCTTGTGTGCGATGGACGCCACGGTAACGACGCGAGGCCGATCAGGGTGCCTCTCTGCCGACTGCACCAGTGCGGGCAGCAGCAGCGCAGTCAGGACGAAGTGCCCAACGACGTTGGTGCCGAACTGCAGCTCCAGGCCTTCCTTCGTCTGCAGCCGATGCTTCGGAGCCATTACACCCGCATTGTTGATCAACAGGTCGACTGATCCCTCTCGGATCACTTTTGCGGAGAACTCCCGGACTGAATCCACAGAGGCGAGATCCAGAATGGCCACCTCCACCAGGGCATTCGGCACCTCGGCTCGAATTCCCCTCGCCGCCTCTTCGGCGCTCGCCGGATTCCGGCAGGCCATCACCATCTGCGCCCCGTTGCGTGCCAGCTCCAGCGCCGCGTAGTACCCGATCCCGCTATTCGCTCCGGTAAGAACGACGCGCCTGCCCGCCTGGTTCGGTATATCCCTCGGGGCCCAGTGCTCTCCCGTCCACACGGCCATCGTCTCCTTGGTTCTTGCGGTGGTCAGATCCGGCGAAAGTCTCTAAAAAGGATCCAGTGCGTCTCAAGGTACTGAGCGGCGAAGAACATCAGCAACATCGTGCCGGCTCCCCAGAAAAAAATCTGCATCGGAAGCGTGCGCATGCATCCCGCCGTTCCACCCTGCTCCGCTGACAGGAATAGCATTCCGCTGCTGACGCTGATGCCTGTCCACAAGCACAGCAGCATCAGCAAATCCCAGCCGTTCTGTTCCGGATCCAGACCTGCTGTCAGAAATACGACCTGGAAGACAGCGCACAACGAGACCAGGCAAAGGATCAATGCGAGCGGTTTCAGTATCTCCACGATCATCGACTGCGCACCTCACCGGCCGCGGAGCCGATGTACTAGACGTGAATGGACCAGCCCAACTCCGCAAGCTTCTCTTCGATGTCGGCCAGCGCATTTTCGAGTGCGGACCGGCGATGCGGGCTCGAAGTCCGCTCCGAAAGGATGCGTTCTCGCTGCATCTCTAGAGCTTGAACGTGCCGTTTGCGTTCGGCATCGTGCTGATGACCTGTGTCCTTCACATTCTTGGGGGTCGCGGCTTGTGCTTGTTGCTCTTCCACGGACTTGCTCTCCCAACCTCGTGACATGCCAATATTCTACGCCTGCAACCTTTGCTGCATTGTAGAAGGCTGCCCGCGAAGCATCTATTAAAAGCTGTAGAGAAAGGTAGCTGGTGGCAAAACTTCTCGTGACCTTTGAGGAATGTGGATGCCATAATCAAACCCACCGGATTGCGAACAGGGAGCACCTTGACTGAGATCGTAAGGGTCAACGGCCTTCGTAAAGTTTACGAAGGCAAACAGCGCGTTGTGGCCGTAGACGGTATCGACCTCGCGGTGCGCGAAGGCGAGCTGTATGGTTTGCTGGGGCCCAATGGAGCCGGAAAGACAACCACGATCAGCGTCTGCACCACGCGAGTGCTTCCCAGTGCCGGCTCGGTCTGCCTCGACGGCGTGGACGTCGTGGCCTCGCCGGCCCTCGCCCGCCGCTCCATGGGCATCGTGCCGCAATACAACACTCTGGATCGTGCCTGCACGGTCTATGAGAACATCTTCTTCCACTGTCTCTACTTCGGCTTCTCTCGCAACGATGCAAGAGAACGGACTGCTCAGCTTCTGGAGCAGTTCCACCTCAGCGACCGCGCTAGCGCCTATCCCGCGCAACTGTCCGGCGGCCTGGCGCAACGGCTCCAGATCGCACGTGCCATCTCTCACCGGCCCCGGGTGCTGTTTCTCGATGAGCCGAGCGCTGGTCTGGATCCGCAGAGCCGCATCGCGATGTGGGATGCCGTTCGTGCACTCCGCGATGAGGGAATCACGGTTGTGCTCACCACGCACTATATGGAAGAGGCGGATGCGCTCTGCGACCGGGTCGCAATCGTAGATCATGGAAAAATCTTGGTGGAGGACACGCCCGCCGCACTCAAGAGCTCAGTTGGGGCGCAAAAGATCTATGCCCTGGAACTCGACAATTATGAGGATGCTCCTCAACTCGCCGGACAAATCCGGGAGTTGCAGGGCGTTTTTGAGGTCGAGCCAACTCCCACGGGCCTGCGCATCTTTGCCGGGAGTGCCGATGGCCTGCTCCCCGAAATCGTTCGCGCGAGCAACCCGTATGGGCTGCGCGACCTCACTGTTACGGAAACCACGCTCGAGACGGTCTTTATTCGCCTGACGGGCCGCGATCTCCGGGAGTAGACTCGCATGCCGACCATGGAACAGGAGCTCGTCCGTTCGCCCTCGGCGGCGCCGCGCAATGCGCAGTCGCCCCGCCGGATGCAGTACGCTCGCGCCTTCCTCGGACTTTTTCTTCGCGATCTCTACGTCCTGCGTCGCGAGAGTATCCCGTTTCTGATCCGGGTCTGCATGAACCCGCTGCTATTCCTGTTCGTATTTACCTACATCATGCCGCATATGAGCGACGGAGCAGCCCTCAACCCGACCGCTTCCATGGGCGGCGCGAACTTCTCGACCGTGCTCTTGCCCGGCCTTATGGCAGTGGCCATCATGTTCTCTGGCATCGCCGCCGTGGCGCTGCCGCTGGCGCAGGAGTTCGGCATCACGCGTGAGATCGATGACCGCGTCATGTGCCCGCTGCCGGTCAGTGCCGTTGCCATTGAGAAGATATGCTTCTCTTCGGTCCAAAGCGCGATCGCGGCGGCCATTGTGGCCCCGCTTGCGTACTACGTACCGGCCACGCCCGTCTACGCCCATGTTGCCAATTGGCCCTTCCTGCTCACAGTGCTGATTCTGGCCAGCCTGACGGCAGGTGCGCTCGGTCTGTTCATCGGAACCACGGTGAAGCCGCAGCAGATCGGACTCATCTTCGGAACGGTGGTCATGCCGATCACCTTCCTTGGTTGTGTGTATTATCCCTGGGCCATGTTGGACCGTATGCCGGTGCTGCAGCACGCGGTTTTGGTCAACCCTATCGTCTATATGAGCGAAGGGCTGCGCGCAGCACTGACGCCGAACACGCCTCACATGAACACTGCGCTTGTTCTCGTCATGCTCACCTTCTATCTCTTTCTGCTCACGGCGCTAGGGATTCGCGGGTTCCGCCGGCGAGTCATAGGGTAGCCGGCAGGCGGCTCGCCACTCGCGCAGCCCGCAACGGCCGGCCTCTATAATGAGCTATGGCAATCAGTTCAGCAGCTTCGGGAGACCCTGGAAAAGCTGCACCCTCTCGATCCGGGGGTAGAACAACGGAGCCAACCGTGACCGACACGGGTATGGAGCTTGAAGCTGCTCTGCCTGTCGTCACTCCTCAGAGTGAAGCGCTCCCCAGTATGGCCGACGAGCCCGCACCAGCCACTCCTGAGCTGTTTGAGCCGAACATTGCTGCTGCCCACCTGAAAAACGAGGCGCAAGAGACGATCCTGCACCTCGACCAGAACTTCGCGCGACTGATGCGGGAGGTTCACGAGAACCGTCCTGGCGACGATCTCGATATCATCCGCCGCGCCTGGGTCTTCTGCCTCCAGCAGCACGAGGGGCAGAAGCGTGCTTCCGGCGAGCCCTACGTCGTCCATCCGCTCGAAGTTGCGCTGGTGTTGGCGGAACTCAAAATGGACTCGACGGCGATCGCCGCCGGTCTGCTCCACGATGCGGTCGAAGATACCGACGTGACCACGACGGAGATCGAAAACCAATTCGGCGAGCAGGTGGCCCACATCGTCGACGGGGTTACAAAGCTTGACCGGATCAAGTTCGCCAATCGTGAAGATCAGCAGGCGGAGAACATCCGGAAGATGCTGCTTGCCATGGTGACAGATGTGCGCGTCGTGATCATCAAGCTCGCCGACCGCCTGCACAACATGCGAACGCTTGAGCATCTGAAGCCGGAGAAGCGGCAGAAGATCGCCAAGGAGACGCTCGACATCTACGCGCCGCTCGCGCACCGCCTGGGGATGGGCAAGCTCCGCGGTGAGCTTGAGGACCTGGCGTTCCGTTACACCGATTCCTTCGTATACGAGCAGCTCGAGAGCGAGGTCGACGCGATCCGGGCCGAGGGCGAGGTTTTCCTCGCCGGTTTGGTGAAGACGCTCGAGGCCAAGCTGCGCGACAACAAGATTCAGGGCCGCGTCGAGTGGCGCATCAAGCGCCTTTATTCGATCCAGCAGAAGCTCGCAGAACAGAAGATCCCAGTCGATCAGGTTTACGACCTGCTTGCGCTGCGCGTCATTTGCAACAGCGTTCAGGACTGTTATGCCGTGCTGGGCCTCTTGCACTCGATGTGGCGTCCGGTGCCGGGCCGCATTAAGGACTTCATTGCCATGCCGCGGCCCAATCTATACCAGAGCCTTCACACCACGCTGATCGCGCCCGGAGGCCACCAGTTCGAGGTGCAGATCCGCACCGAGGAGATGCACCGCGTCGCCGAAGAGGGCATTGCGGCGCACTGGAAGTACAAGGCTGGAGACAACGTCACCGCGAAGGATGAAGCCCGGCTCGCCTGGGTGCGGCAGTTGATGGAATGGCAGCGCGAGATGTCTGACCCCAACGAGTTCATGTCGACACTCAAGATCGACCTGTATCCGGAGGAGGTTTACACGTTCACGCCCAAGGGCAAGGTGGTGGTGCTGCCCAAGGACGCAAGCCCGATCGATTTTGCCTACACCATCCACACGGAGGTGGGCAACACCACCGTGGGAGCCAAGGTCAACGGACGTATTGTGCCGCTGCGGACCAAACTGCATAACGGCGACATCGTCGAAATCATGACGCAGGCAGGCCATGCGCCCAGCCGCGACTGGCTGAGTTTCACTAAGAGCTCGCGCGCGCGCAACAAGATTAAGCACTGGATTAATGAGCACCAGCGCGAGCGTGCCATGGAGATCGGCCATAAGCTGCTCGAACGCGAGGGCCGCAAGTACAAGATGGCGCTTTCACGCTATTCGGAGGCGGACTTCGACAAGGTTGCGCACGAGTATGGTCTCACCACCCGCGCCGAGCTGCTGGCCGGGATCGGCTTCGGCAAGTTCTCCGCACGGCAGGTGCTGAACAAGCTGGAGCCTGGCTCGACCATTACGGTGGAACCGGCGCAGCCTGGAGTGATCAGCAACACGCTGGATCACATGTCCGATGCGGTGAAGCGAGTCTTCTTCGGCAAAGGTTCGGACTCGCTGCAGGTGGAAGGACAGGATGACCTGCTGGTGTATCGAGCGCGCTGTTGTAATCCCATTCGCGGCGAAGAGATCATCGGCTACGTCACCCGCGGCAAAGGTGTCGCGGTCCACGCTCGCAGCTGCCCCAACGTTCAGAACCTGCTGTACGAGTCAGACCGACGCATTCAGGTCGAGTGGGCTCCAGTGCCGGGCGACGCGGAGAAGGGATTCGGCAAGACCCAGACTTATCCGGTCAAGCTGACCGTGCTCTGCGACGACCGCGCGGGGCTGCTGAAAGAGTTCACGGCGATCATCTCCGATGATGGGACCAACATCCGCTCCTCAGCATCGGACAGCACCGCGGACGGCGGTGCGGTGGTCGACTTTGTGATCGAGACCGTGGATGTCCGTCACCTGAACCGGCTGGTGGACAAGTTGCGCCGGGTCCAAGGCGTCCGCGACGTGCAGCGGGTCCAAAAAATCTAGCCGACTGGGCTACGGTACCCCCCTCCCCCCGTACTTAAAGTCCTAAAGTATTCCGGATAAAGCACTTGTTCTTCAAAGTATCTGGATTCAACCGGTTGGATGCATCCCTCCAAAATCCAACATTGGATTGGGGTCTGCCATGGCTAAGGGCCAGGTGCGTCACACCGCGCTCCTCAACTTTGCTCCCCATTCTCCATTTTATCGGGCCGGTCAAGAGTTTTGGCTGTGGGAATGCGAGCAAGTCTTTGATTCCGGGCGAGAAGAAAAATCAGCGCACAACGAACACGCGACAGCAGGCTGCCGCGACACCACTGGCGAGGCGTCTCGAGAGGGCTTCGCCTGCGGCTGTGGATTTCGACTGAGACAGGAGAGTGCGGGCGGGGCTAGAATTTGCTGCCTCATCGAGAAAGGGGCTGCGGCCGCGGTCCGTTCGGGAGAGCTGGGGTAAAGGAGCAGACGGGTATGGCAACCACGCCGGTGACGGGCAAGAGCACACGAGTCGCACCAGGAAGCTACGGCTATCCGGTGCAGTTGAAGAAGCGGTACGACAACTATATCGGCGGCAAGTGGACGCCTCCGGCTTCCGGCGAGTACTTCGACAACGTGACGCCGGTAACCGGTCAGACGATCTGCCAGATCGCGCGGTCGAATGCGGCCGACGTAGACAAGGCGCTCGATGCAGCGCATGCCGCCAAAGGAATGTGGGGCAAGACGTCGCAGGCTGAGCGCGCGCGGGTGCTGGAGCGGATTGCACAGCGGATTGAAGAGAACATCGAGATGCTGGCCACAGTGGAGACGTGGGACAACGGCAAGCCCATCCGCGAGACCACGGCCGCCGATCTGCCACTGGTGGTGGATCACTTCCGTTACTTCGGCGCGGCGATCCGGGCACAGGAAGGGTCGATCAGCCCGATCGACGCGAACACGATTGCGTACCATCACCACGAGCCGCTCGGGGTGGTGGCGCAGATCATCCCGTGGAATTTTCCACTGCTGATGGCTTCCTGGAAACTGGCCCCCGCACTCGCGGCGGGAAACTGCGTGGTGCTGAAGCCTGCGGAGCAGACGCCGCTCTCGATCCTGTGTCTGATGGAGCTGATCGAGGACATACTGCCTCCGGGCGTGCTGAACGTCGTCAACGGCTTCGGAGTGGAAGCGGGCAAGCCGCTGGCTTCCAGTCCTCGAGTGAACAAGGTTGCGTTCACGGGCGAGACGACGACTGGCCGGCTGATTATGCAGTACGCGTCGCAGAACATTATCCCGGTGACCCTGGAACTGGGAGGCAAGTCCGCCAACATCTTTTTCGAAGACGTGATGCGGGAAGACGATGCGTATTTCGACAAGGCGCTGGAGGGCTTCACCCTGTTTGCCTTCAACCAGGGCGAGGTGTGCACCTGCCCGTCCCGTGCGCTGGTGCAGGAGTCGATCTATGACCGCTTCATGGAACGCGCGCTGCAGAGAGTGAAGGCGATCCAGCAGAGCAATCCGCTGGACTCATCCACGATGCTGGGTGCGCAGGCTTCGAGCGAGCAGATGGAGAAGATCCTCTCGTACCTCGATATTGGCCGGCAGGAGGGCGCCGAGGTACTGACGGGCGGAGAGCGCGCGACGCTCGACGGCGACCTGAAGGACGGATACTACATCCAGCCCACGATTTTCAAAGGCCACAACAAGATGCGTGTCTTCCAGGAGGAGATCTTCGGGCCGGTGGTTTCGGTGACGACGTTCAAGACCGAAGACGAAGCCATGGAGCTGGCCAATGATTCGCTGTATGGCCTGGGCGCGGGTGTGTGGACGCGCGATCTGAATCGGGCGTTTCGGTTCGGACAAGGACTGCAGGCAGGACGGGTGTGGACGAACTGTTATCACCTGTACCCGGCGGGCGCTGCATTCGGCGGCTATAAGCAGTCCGGCATCGGGCGCGAAAACCACAAGATGATGCTCGACCACTATCAACAGACCAAGAACGTGCTTGTCAGCTACAGCCCGAACGCCCTTGGATTTTTCTGAGGTATCTCTCCCGGCTTCCGCGACCCGGAGCCACTGAACGGCGCAGTTTCTTGTGAAAAGATCCGGCGCCGGGCACGTTGTTCGACGAAAGTTCAGGAGAGATACGCCATGGCGATCACTGAAGAAGCTGGAGCTGAAGGGGCTGGGGCAGCGCGACAAACGCTGCCCCAGCAGGTTCTGGTGACGGAGGCGGCTGCGGCACTGATTGACCGGCTCCGCGGGAAACACGGCCCGGTTATGTTCCACCAATCCGGCGGCTGCTGCGATGGCAGCTCGCCGATGTGCTATCCGGCAGGCGAGTTCCTGGTGGGCGACAGCGACGTGCTGCTGGGCGAGGTGCATGGAGCGAAGTTCTACATTAGCCGGCCCCAGTTTGAGTACTGGAAGCACACGCAGCTGATCCTGGATGTGGTGACAGGACGAGGCGGCATGTTCTCGCTGGAGAACGGCGAAGGCGTGCGATTCCTGATCCGATCCAAGGTTTTTACGGATGAGGAGATTGCGGAGCTGCGCACGGCAGGGAAGATCTAGCGCAGAACGGCGCTGCAGTGTTCAATCACGATGCTATGCTGGGTGCGCATTAGGCCCCGACTTAAAAGGAGAACGAAGATGGAACGACGAGCGTTTCTGAAGGGCGCAGCTGTGTTTCCGGTTGCCGGACTTGAGAGCTTTGCCCTGGCTGAAGTTGCAGCACCCGCGGGCGCGACCGCAATACATGTTGTCTCGGGAGGACGGGACCGGTTCGAGGAAAAGCATACCCTTGGCTACAGCACACTTTTGTTCAAGGCCACCTCGAAGGAGACGAACGGTGGCCTACTCATGATCGAGCATCTGAACCTGATCAAGGGAGGTCCGCCGGTGCACATCCATCCGCACCAGGACGAGTGGTTCTATGTGATGGAAGGAAAGGTCGTTTTCCAGGTTGGGAATACGAGAAAGACATTAACTGCGGGAGATTCCGTACTGGGTCCGCGCGGCATCGCTCATGGTTTCTGCGCTGTGGGCGAGAAGCCGGGCCGGATGCTGATTTCGTTTACGCCGGCGGGGAAGATGGAGGAGTTCTTCCGCGCGACGGCAGTGCCGAATGGGCCGAAGATGACGCCGGACGTGTTTGCGAGATATGACATGAAGTATGTCGGACCGCCGCTGACGGTGTAGACGGCGGAATTTGCCAGTAGACTCCTGCCATGAGGCGATGTTGGTTTGCAGTTGGGACGTTGGTGGCAGCCGCCACCTGGGGCGGTGGGCTGGCTGCGCAGCAGGGATTGGCGCCGGAGCTGAGGCAGCGCATCGAGACCTCCGTCCGGCAGGTGATGGATACGACCGGCGTGCCCAGCGCGCAGGTGGGAGTAGTGGTGAACGGCCGGGCGGTGTACACGGCCGCCTTCGGAAAAGCGCGGCTCACCCCCGAGACTCCGGCAACGGTGACGATGCACTATCCGGTGGGATCGATCACCAAGCAGTTCACGGCGGCGTGCGTGCTGTTGCTGGTAGAAGACGGCAAGATGACGCTGGACGACCCGGTGGCGAGGTGGTTTCCGGAGCTGACTCGAGCCAGGGATGTGACGGTGCGCATGCTGCTCTCGCATACGAGCGGCTACTCGGATTATGCGCCGCAGGACTACACGATCCCGGCGTGGACCAGGCCGACCGATCCGCTGAAGCTGGTGCGAGAGTGGGTGACCAAGCCCCTGGACTTCGAACCGGGGACAAAGTGGCAGTACAGCAATACGAATTTCGTGCTGGCGGCGCTGATTGTCGAACGCGCGAGCGGAGAGCCGTTCTGGAGCTTCCTCAAGAAGCGTGTGCTGGATCCGCTGGAGCTGCATGAAGTACTGAACCTGGACACCGACCGCGCGCGCGTGGAGCCGGAAGGAACGGAGCGGCATGCGCTGGGGCCGCTGCGTGCTGCGACGCTCGAGGCTCCAGGATGGTATTTCGGGGACGCGACGCTGGCGATGCCGGTGGGCGACCTGCTGCAGTGGGACATCAGCTTGATGAGCGAGAAGCTGCTGAAGCCGGAGAGCTATAAGACCCTGGAGACCGAGGTGCTGCTGAAGAATGGAGCACCGACGGGATATGGGCTGGGCGTGCAGGTATCGATGCGCAATGGGCACCGGGTGATTTCGCACTCGGGCGAAGTGGGGGGATTCGTCGCGGCCAATATGGTGATGCCCGACGATCATATGGCCGTGGCGGTGCTGACGAACCAGGAGGCAAGCAGTGCAGCCGGCGCAATGGCGACTGATATTGCGGGAATCCTGGAAGAGGCTAAGCCAAGCAACGGGACAGCGGCGGCGGAGGCGCAGGTGATGTCGATGCTGAATGCGCTGGAGGATGGCAAGCTGGACCGCTCGAAGCTGACCGGAGACTGCTCGTATTACTTTTCTGCGCAGACAGTGGGTGACTTTGCCGAAAGCCTGAAGCCGTTGGGGCTCGTCGTTGAGGTGAAGCAAACACGCGAGCAGTTGCGCGGAGGTATGACGCTGCGCCTATTCACGGTGAGCTTCAAGTCCAAGCGGGTGACCGTCAGCACGTACACCATGCCGGATGGGAAGCTGGAGCAGTTCCTGGTGGAGGCGGCGGAGTAGAGGTAGGCGAGAAAGAAAAGCCCCGGATTGCTCCGGGGCTTTTTGCTGTCGGGACGATGGCGGCTATGCTTTGCCGGCGAGTTGGCGGAGAACGTAGGGCAGAATGCCTCCGTGCTGGTAATAGAGGATCTCCTGCGGCGTATCGATGCGGATGGCTGCGGAGAACTCGATGGCTTTGCCGTGGTTGTTTTCGGCGAGGACCGGGATGATGCGTCCATCGGCGAATTTGGAGTCGAGCATTTTCTTTAGTAGGGCGGGCTCGTCGCCGATGTGGAAGATCTCTTCTCCGGTGAGGCCAAGCGATGCGGTGGACTGGCCGGGCAGGTACTGCAAGGGCAGGATGCCCATGCCGACCAGGTTGGAGCGGTGGATGCGCTCGTAGCTTTCTGCGATGACGAAGCGGATGCCGAGGAGCTTGGGTCCTTTGGCGGCCCAGTCGCGCGAAGAGCCGGAGCCGTACTCCTTTCCGGCGAGGATGGCGAGCGGAATGCCGCGTTCGGCATAGACGACCGACGCGTCGTAGATGGACATCTCGGTGCCTTCAGGGAGCAGGCGGGTTACGCCGCCCTCGGTGCCGGGAGCGAGTTTGTTGCGGAGGCGGACGTTGGCAAAAGTGCCGCGGACCATGACCTCGTGGTTGCCGCGGCGGGAGCCGTAGCTGTTGAAGTCGGCGAGCGAGACATTGTGCTCGGTGAGGTATTTGCCGGCGGGCGAGTTCTTCTTGATGGAGCCGGCGGGCGAGATATGGTCGGTGGTGACTGAGTCGCCGAGCACAGCGAGGGCGCGGGCTGCACGGATGTCTTCGACCGGCGAGGGGTGGGCGGCCATGCCGTCGAAGTAGGGGGCTTTGCGGATGTAGGTGGAGTCTCGCTCCCAGCCGTAGGTGTCGCCGGATGGGAACTTGAGGCCTTGCCAGTTGGCGTCCCCGTCGGTGACGTGAGCGTACTGGGTGCGGAACATCTCGGAGGAGATGCAGGAGCTGACGGTATCGGCGACCTCGCGCTGACTGGGCCAGATGTCGCGGAGATAGACGGCTTGGCCATCCTTGCCTTTGCCGAGCGGCTCCGTGTCGAAGTTGTGCTGGATATGTCCGGCGAGTGCGTAGGCGACGACCAGCGGCGGGGACATGAGGTAGTTGGCGCGGACCTCGGGCGAGATGCGGCCCTCGAAGTTGCGATTGCCGGAGAGCACGGAGACGGCGACCAGCGAGTGATCCTCGATCGACTTGGAGACGTCGGTGGGCAGCGGCCCGGAGTTACCGATGCAGGTGGTGCAGCCGTAGCCGACGGTGTTGAAGCGGAGCGCGTCGAGGTATTGAGTAAGGCCGGCCTTGTTGTAGTAATCGGTGACAACGCGGGAGCCTGGGGCGAGAGAGGTTTTGACCCAGGGTGGCGTCTGCAAGCCCCGCTCGACGGCCTTCTTCGCGAGCAGGCCCGCTGCCACCATGACGTACGGGTTCGAGGTGTTGGTGCAGGAGGTGATGGCGGCGATGACGATGGAGCCGTTGCCGAGGTATGGGTCGACGTCAATGTGGAAGCGTTTCTTCACCGAACTGGGAGCGGGCCCGGCGGGTGCGGGCGAACCTGTGCTGCTGGTGAGGTTGCCGTTGCCGGACGGGTGTCCACCCTCAGCCTCCCAGCGGACCATCTGGCGCTGCTCTCCCTGATTGCCGTTGGGACCGAGCAGGGAGGGGAGCTGCTTCTGGAAGCTGGCCGCGGTCTCGGAAAGCGTTACGCGGTCCTGCGGACGCTTGGGACCGGCGACGGAGGGTTCGACCGTGGCGAGATTGAGCTCAAGTTTTGAGGAGTACTCGGCTTCAGGCGCACCGGCGGTGTGGAAGAGGCCCTGCTCGCGGAAGTACGCTTCGACCAAGGCGATGTGCGTTTTGCTGCGGCCAGTGAGGGCGAGGTATTTGAGCGTCTCGGCGTCGACCGGGAAGATACCGCAGGTGGCGCCGTACTCGGGCGCCATGTTGGCGATGGTGGCGCGATCGGCGAGCGGGAGCTCGGAGATGCCGGGCCCGTAGAACTCGACGAACTTGCCGACTACGCCGTGCTTGCGCAGTGCCTCGGTGACGGTGAGGACGAGGTCGGTGGCGGTGGCGCCTTCGCGCAGCTTGCCGGTGAGTTTGAAGCCGACCACCTGGGGCAGCAGCATGGAAACGGGCTGGCCGAGCATGGCGGCCTCTGCCTCGATGCCGCCGACGCCCCAGCCAAGAACGCCGAGGCCATTGACCATGGTGGTGTGGGAGTCGGTGCCGACGAGAGTATCGGGATAGCCGAGGACAGAGGTCTGTTCCACCGTCGCCTTGGAGCCGCCGGTGGCCACAGCATCGAGCTGCGACATGGGCTGCGTGGTGAAGAGCACGCGCGCGAGGTACTCGAGATTGACCTGGTGGCAGATGCCCATTCCGGGAGGGACGGCGGAGAAGTTGTGGAAGGCGGTCTGGCCCCACTTGAGGAAGGCGTACCGCTCGCGATTGCGCTGGAACTCGAGCGCGGCGTTGAGGTCGTAGGAGTTGACGCTGCCGAACTCATCGACCTGCACGGAGTGGTCGATGACGAGCTCGGCGGGTTGCAGCGGATTGATCTTCTGCGGATCGCCGCCGAGGGTCTTCATGGCGTCGCGCATGGCGGCCAGGTCCACGATGGCGGGTACGCCGGTGAAGTCTTGCATGAGGACTCGGGCTGGCATGAAGGCGATCTCGCGCGAAGGCTCAGCTTTCGCGTCCCAATTGGCGAGGAACTTAATGTCGTCCGCGGTGACGGTGACGCCATCCTCGCGACGCAGGAGATTTTCCAGCAGGATCTTCAGCGAGTAGGGAAGGCGGGAGATGTTGCCGAGGGCACTGAGCCGGAAGATGCTCAGGGTGACGTTGCCGGACGTGAGCGTTCCGGCGCTGTTGAAGCTGTCAGGATGTTTGACACTCATGATGCGCTCTCCAAGACCGGCGCCAGGGCGAAAACACCGGGCGCGGCCGATTGTGCCGCTGCAGCGTGGGGACGAGCCCGAGCACAGAGCGGCGGAAGCAAAAGGCTATCAAAAAAAAGGAGCGGGAGGGTCGCTGGAAGAAATCAGGATCTGCCGCGATCGTGACGGCCGCGACGGAAGCGCTTCAGGTTGGGAGCCCGATATAGCACAGCAAAATTCTACGCCTGAGTGGCGGTGGTGCGGAAGATTCAATTTTCGGTGGGCATCGGTCAGGTAGCAGATCCATGGCTAATCCGGAGTGGGCATTTCCACATGGTCGATGACGAGTGTGTCGACAGGACCTTTGCTGGAGACGAGCTTGAGGCCAAGCTGCTCTTCGACAGCGGTAAAGATGGATATGACGTCCACATCGCCTTGCTGGGCTGCGATATCGTCGGACCATTTCAGGGTGATGTCTGCGTGGCCATCCAAGCCGGTCTTGTCGATCACCTTGCGGCCTGCCGGGTCGGAGAGCGCGTCAGCGAGGTCGGGCATACGGGCATCCTTGGCGGTGAGTACGGTCTTTGTGCCCTCGCCACTGATGTTCCAGCCATTGCCGGTGATCGTGTCCTGAGAGAGCTTGAGCTTGGGGCCACCTTTGGCGACGACGAGGTCGTAGACGGGTTTGATTCGGGGCTCAAGATGTGCCTTCAGATGGAAGCGGCTCTGCAGTAAAAGAATGACCATCGCCTGCATGTCGCTGTCGTTGTGGAGCCCTGATGATCCGGAGCCGGAGGGGAGGATCTTGGCGGTGATGTCAAAGTGGGCGTCGTTCACAGGACCTGTGAGGCCGGCGATCTGATCTTGCTTCACGTCATAGGCGAACTCTATGACCCAGAAGAGCGGCATGTTCTTGACGGTGAAGACACCATGGTCGTCGATGTTGATACCACCCTCGTCGTCGCCCGAGACGTTCGGTTTGATCGACACGACGTCATATGGCCTAAGTGTTTTCGAGAGCCCGATATTTGCGGCGGGACCTTTGTGCGCGAGCTGTGCCGAGCCTGGCACGCCGAGTGTGAGGACGAGGATCGACGTGAAGACTGCAATTCCCCGAACAGAAACTCGGATTGGCATGTACTCACCTCGCTTCGCCGCGCTGCGCCGAAGTATATACGCGAGCGAGAAAAATGATGGAGCAGTGTGCGATGATGCGAACGCTGACGAATTTGCTTCCAAGGAGTCGACGAATGAACTACCTCAAACTGGCGGTTGTCACGCTGCTTTGGTCGGGAATAGCACTGGCCGCGCAGAGCCCCGCTTCTTCCCGGAATGGGCAAGCGAAATCGCATGGGCCGCTGCAGGTTTACTTCATCGATGTGGAGGGCGGGCAGGCCACCTTATTTGTCGGTGCCGATGGCGAGAGCCTGCTGGTTGATACAGGCAATCCGGGAACCCGCGATGCTGAACGCATCACCGCGGTTTGCAAGCAAGCGGGCGTGACCAAGATCGACAACGTAGTGATAACGCACTACCACGCAGACCACGTTGGAGGTATGCCGGCGCTGGTGGCAGCGATCCCGATTGGCAGGTTTATCGATCATGGTGTGAATCGCGAGAGTGAGGCGGACTTCGGCGGCGCCTACACGGTGAAGTCCTGGAATGCCTACCAGAAGGCGCTTGAAGGTAGTCATACGGAACACCTGGTGGTGAAGCCGGGCGACATCCTGCCAATTAAGGCTTTCCGTGCGGAGGTGGTGAGCGCCGACGGTCAGCTGATCCAGAATCCGCTGCCCGGTGCTGGCGAGAAGAATGCGGCCTGCGACAGCTCGCCCCTGAAAGACATAGAGAACAACGAGAACGACAGGTCCGTCGGGATGGTGATCACGTTTGGCAAGCTGCGCATTCTGGATCTGGGAGATCTGACCTGGGGCGAGGAGCGGCGGCTGATGTGTCCGGTCGACAAGCTGGGCAAGGTGGATATCTACCTTGCGTCCCACCATGGGCTGGACCGAAGCGGCAGCCCGGCGCTGGTGAAGGCGATTGCGCCGCGGGTGGTGGTTATTGAGAATTCGGCGCGGAAGGGGGCAGTTCCCACAACCTTTGAGACGGTTGAGGGTTCATCCAGACTGAAAGATTTGTGGCAGTTACACGTTGCCGAGGGAAACGATGCAAAGCACAATACGGCAGAATCACGGATCGCGAACCTCACGGGCCCGGACACCGGCAATCCACTGAAGTTAACGGCCCGGGAAGACGGCACATTCTCAGTCACAAACACGCGGACCCAGGAAACCGTCGAGTACTCCGCTCAGTAGGTTAGCGGCCGGTCCGAGAGGAACGCTGGAACTTGTAACCAAACGGAAACCGGCATCTAACTTGCTGACAGGGAACACGGAGAAACCAATCATGACGAACCGGGCGGCCCAATACAAAACGAAGGCTTTAGGCGCAGCGGGCGGTGGCCAACGGGGTAGCCGCACCAAGGCGGTCGCAGGGCTTGGCCTGGCGTTGCTGTGGGGCGGCATTGGGTGCCACCGGTCGGTGCAGGCCCAGGACAGCGCATTCAGCTATCAGGGAGATGCAGACGCGCAGCAGAACCAGCCCGGCAATGGCAACCTCGCTCCGGTTGACGGCCAGTATCCCACGCAGAACGAGGCGCAGCAGCAGGCGGCGCAATATCAGCAGGGCGGCAACCAAGGGGCTCCAATCGAGCGGCGGTACGCGGGTGGGGATCCCAATGGATATCCGCAGAATGGGGCGTATCCGCAGGACGGCGCCTATCCGCAAAATGGCGCCTATCCACAGAATGGGGATCCGAATGCTGGCCCCGACGACCAGGAGGCCACGGATGAGGCCCAGGCAGTCTATGAGGCCGATGTGACCGGGGAAGAGGCCAGCGAACCTCCGCCGCCGTTGCCGGACTACGATCAGCCGCCGCCGCCCGATGAAGACTACATCTGGACGCCCGGGTATTGGGCATGGGCGCCCATGGGGTACTACTGGGTTCCCGGGGTGTGGGTTGAGCCGCCTTATATGGGTGCGCTCTGGACTCCCGGCTACTGGGCGTTTTATGGAGGCGCGTATCGCTTCCACCACGGTTTCTGGGGCCTGCACATTGGCTTCTATGGAGGCATTGACTACGGGTACGGCTACACCGGCTATGGATACTACGGTGGCTACTGGCGGGGCGGCCACTTCTTCTATAACCGGGATTGCAACCACCTGGTTGGGGGACGAATTGTCCGGGTATACGACTATCACGTGAACGCGCGCCGCTTTGCGGGGCAGCCGAGTTTCAATGGTCCGCGTGGAGTGATGGTGCGTCCGCGGCCGGCAGAGATTGCTGTCCTGCATGAGCGCCGGTATGCACCGTTGCCTGCGCAGGTCCAGTTTCGTCAGCAGATGATGCAGAACCGGCAGCAGTTCTATGGGCAGAATCACGGACGGCCGGCGGTCGCGGTCGAATCGCGGCCGGTCGTCTCCAACCACCAGATGCCGGCGGCGCTGCCGCAGGCAGCGTGGCGTGGTTCGGCGAACGCGCGTGGACGCGGAAATGGCCGGAATGAGCAATCTCCGCAGAACCGCGGAAATTGGCAGGGTAACCAACCAGCACAGCCGCAGGTGCAGCCGGTTCCCCAGGGACGCGTGATGCCGCAGCGCGGCGGTCAAGTCTATACGCCGCGTACCCAGGCGCAGCCTGCTCCGCAGCAGAGCACGCCACAGCAGCCCGCGACACCGGATATACGGCGGGGCCGGGAGAGCCGTCCGGTGCAGCCTCAGGCTCAGCCCCAGCCTCAGGTTCAACCGCAGCCTCAGCCACAGACACGCTGGCAGCAGCAGAACAATACTCCCGCTCAGCCTGGCTTCCGGCGGGGAGGATGGCAAGGGCAGCAGTCACAGCCCGCTCCGGCTGCCCAGCCCCAGGTTGAGCGTCAGCAGCCGCCGGCTCGGCAGCAGAACAGTGCTCCAGCTCAGGCTGCGCCACAGTACCGCCGTGGTCCGGAGGGTGCGCGGGTGAGTCCGCCACCGGCGCAGAGGCCGCAACCTGCACCGCAGGCGAATCGGGGACATGACTCCGGCCACGATCAGGGTCGCGGCCGCGACCGCTAAGGGAGTTACTGGCCCATTGCGAGCTGCACCAGCAGGATGGCATTGAGTGAGAGAATCACGCTCACGCAAAGCCATCCTGCGGTGTTTGTGAGCCTGGAATTGGCAAAGCTGCGCATCACTCCGGAGCGGCTGGTGAGCATCAGCAGAGGGATCAGCGCGAACGGCAGGGCAAAGCTGAGCACCACTTGCGAGAGCACCAGGATTCGGAGCGGGTCCATGCCGCTTGCAATTACCAGCACGGCGGGGATGATGGTGATGAGACGGCGCAGGAAGATAGGAAATCGGACATTCAGGAAGCCCTCGATAATCACCTGTCCGGCCATAACGCCGACAGTGGAAGAAGAAAGCCCGGAGCAGAGAAGAGCGATGGCAAAGACCATGGCCGCGGCCGGCCCGAACAGCGGTCCCAGCGTCTGATATGCCTGCTCGACGGTAGGCGATCCTCCCGGGCCATTGGCAAGTGCGCACGCGGCCACGATGACCATGCCGGAGTTGATCAGGAACGCTCCGTTCATCGCGACCAGCACGTCGAGCGTCTCGAAGTGAAGATAGCGCGAGAGGATTGACCGCTGAGGGAGCTTAATCGGCCGCATTCCTGCAAAATCGAAGTCGCCTCGCGAGGAGGTGTCGCCCCCCAACTCCCTCAGTCGCGGATGCACCAGCGACGAATGCAGGTACACGACGTGCGGCATCACGGTTGCACCCAGCATGCCGACGGCAGCATAGATGCTCTCGTGAAAAGCGGTTGAGGAAGAGCGGTCGAGGCGCGGCACAAAAGTAGAAAATGCGGCCGCGGTCCAGTCCGGATGGACCAGGAACACCTCAAACGCATAGCAGAGGCCGATGACGCCGACGAAACCCATAATGCCGCGTTCGAGCCAGCGAAACCCTGCAAGCTCAAGGGCAAGGATGGCGAAGACAAGCACCGCCGCGACCAGAGCGGCAAAGATCAGCGCGCCGCGGGGAGACATGCCGTAGTGGTAGAAGATCGGACTGCAGAGCAGGTCCAATCCCAGCGCGGCGCCGAGAAACTCGGCAAGATCGGTGGCGATGGCGCCAATCTCGGCCGCGGCCCAGAGGCTCAGAGATACCGGCCTCGAGAAGTGGCGGCGGCAGTTCTGCGGAAGCGTCAAGCCGGTGACGATGCCCATCTTTGCCGAAAGGTACTGGATCAGGATCGCCATCGCGTTCGACCAGAGCAGCACCCATAGCAGCCGGTAGCCGAACCTGGAGCCGGCGAGAATATTGGTCGCAAAGTTTCCGGGATCGATGTAAGCGATGGAAGCTATGAAGGCAGGGCCGAGGAAGCTCCACAAGCGGGCGTGGGGAATACCCTGCGCGTCCGGGGCATAAGCCGGCGGCGGCGCATCGGTGGAGGAACTCGGGATGGGCTCCCTGGCAGACATTTTGCCGCTTTCCGAGGGTGAATTTAGGTTCACCTACATTTAGGTTTACCTAAATTACAGTTTTGAGTCAAACTGTTATTGATGGAATCCAGAGCCATGACGCGGCGAAGCGGCAATTCGGAGTCGGTGGACAACTATCTGAAGGCGATCCTCGCATTGGGGGGCCCGCAGGAGAGCCGCGTCACGATTAAGGCTTTGTCCGTGCAACTGGCGGTCGCGCCGGCTTCGGTAACCAACATGCTGCAGAAGTTGGCTGCTGCTGAGAAGCCGCTGGTCCACTACGAAAGGCACGGCGGCGTGCAGCTTTCGAAGGCGGGCCGCAAGCGCGCACTCGAGATCGTGCGCCATCACCGGCTCATCGAAACCTTCCTGTATCGTGTGCTTGATTACCCGCTCGACGAGGTGCATGCGGAAGCCGAGCGCCTGGAACATTTCATCTCGGAGCGCTTCGAGGAGCGCATCGCCGCGAAGCTGGGACACCCGACTATCGATCCTCATGGGCACTCTATTCCGAGCCTGGAGGGCGATGTGGCGGTCACTGAATCGATTCTGCTGGCCGATGTGATGGCGGCGGGAACCTTCCGCATCCACAGCGTCTCGGATCACGATGGCGACCAGCTCCGGCGCATGGAGGCACACGGCATCGCTCCCGGGGCGCGGCTCAGGGTACGCAGGCCGCCGTCGGCTGCAGGCTTTGCGCTGAGCATTGGCCGATCTGGAAAGCCATTTCAGTTGTCGCGCGACGCGGCAGAGCAGGTGCGGCTGGTGAAGCTGCCGCAGGCCTAGACGCTTGCGGCCAGCAGGTCTTCGATTCGCACCGGCAGCGTCCGAACCCGAACCCCAGTGGCGTGGTACACCGCCGAGGTGATGGCCGGAGCGACTCCGGCGAGACCAATTTCGCCGACGCCGCGTGCTCCATACTCTCCGATCATCGGATCGGGAATATCCAGGAAATGGACCTCGATCTTTGGAGCGTCGGCATTGGTTGCGACGAGGTAACCGGCAAAGCTGTCGTTGATCGGATGACCGTTACGCTGGTCATACACGGTGTGCTCGAGTAGCGCCATGCCGACACCCATCACGACACCGCCCGAAACCTGGTTGGCTGCGGTCTTGCGATTGATGGTCCGGCCGGTGTCCATCATGGAGACGACGCGGCTCACACGTAGCCGCGCAATCCCGGGGTCCCACTCAATCTCGACAAACTGCGCGCCGAAGGAGTGCATCGAGTAGTCCCGCGCGCGCGTGTCTGAGCCAACGCCGCCCGTATGTCCTTCTCCTCTGGCTTCTGCCGCCCCTGCCGCCTTTAGAACCTGGGCGAACGGAACTCCGCTGGAGGCCGGTTTGCCAGCCGCATGGACCATTCCGCCACTGAACTTCAGAGACGAGGGCTCCTGCTGGTGGAAGGGCGATCCGTTGGACTGAGTCGCGATCGTCAGCAACGCCTTCAACGCTGCATCCGTGCCCTGCGCCACCGCCGGGACGATGCTGGCAGTCGCAGTGGAACCGCCGGAGGTGGGTCCGACGGGCAATGTGCTGTCTCCCAGCACGACGTCGATCTTCTTGACCGGAATTCCGGTGCGGTCGCTGACGATCTGCGCCATGACGGTATAGGTGCCGGTGCCAATGTCCTGGGTTGCACTGCTGACCTTCACCGTCCCGTCGCTCTTGAGAACGACGGCGCTGTTCGCACCTCCGCGGCCTGCTCCCCAGGATGCGCCGGCCACGCCCCATCCTAAGATGAGGTCTCCCCGGCGCATGGACCCGATCTGAGCCGTTCGCCTGGACCAGCCAAACTTTTCTGCTCCGACCTGCAGGCACTCCTTATAGTGGCGAGACGAGAACGGCTTTCCATTACTTTCGTCTTTAAGCGTGTCGTTCCGAAGACGCAGTTCCACTGGGTCTATCTTTAGCGCGACGGCCAGCTCGTCCATCGCGGACTCCAGTGCAAACAGCCCCGGCACCGCACCCGGACCACGCATCGGGGTGGGTGTACCGACATTGCGCTTCACCAGTGCCGAGCTCACCTGCAGGTTGGGTGTGCTGTACAGGAACGGGGTCGCCTCGCCGCAGTTCTCGCCAATGTCGTCGCAGTTCGAGGTGTGGTTGCGGTAGTCATGCGACAGCGCTACCAGCTTGCCGTCCGGTGTTGCGCCCAGCCGGACGCGCTGCTGGGTGAGCGGCCGATGGCCTACGGCGGTGAACATCTGTTTGCGCGTGACGCTCAGCTTCACCGGCCGACTCAGGCGACGCGATGCCGTCGCCGCAAGCGCTGAGTGCGGCCAGGGGAAGAGCTTGCCGCCGAATCCCGAGCCCATGAACCGGCTGATGACCTGGATGTTCTCCTTGGGAACGCCCAGCACCACGGCCATCACATTCATGTGGTTCACCACACCCTGCGAGCTCTCATAGAGAGTGAAGCGCGTTCCGTCCCACACGGCGACGGTTGCGTGCATCTCCATCGGGTTGTGGGTCTCCACCGGGGTAACGTAGGTCTGGTTCACCTTCACCGGGGCCGACGCAAACGCGGACTCCACGTCGCCTCGCTTGCTGTTGACCCGCTGATTGAGCGCGTGCTCATCGTTCAACTCCGGAGAGACGTTCGGTTTCTGCACGTCGTAGTCGACCTTGACCGCTGCGGCGGCCGCCTGCGCCTGCTGAAATGAGTCCGCAACAACCAGCGCGACATACTGGCCCCAGTAGCCAATCGTGTTGTCTTCCAGCGGCCCGCGGCTCTCGCTGATACGTCCCACGCGTTGTCCATCCGGGATGCGCAAGGTCGCGTTGATGTTTTCGTGGGTCAGGACCAGCACGACACCGGGCATCTTTTCCGCTTTGCTGGTGTCGATGCTCCGGACCGTCCCGTTCGCGGCGGTGCTGCTGACGGCCACCGCGTATGCCATGTGGGGGAAGCTGTAGTCCATGGCGTACATGGCTCGGCCGGTCGTCTTCAGCGGGCCGTCGATACGGTCGACCGAGGCTCCAATGACGGAGGAGGGCGAGTAGGCCGGCGCTTCGGGCTGCTGGGGGCTTGTTTCATCCGGCTCAAACAGATAGCTGAGCATCCTATTCTCCTCGACTGAATCAGTCTCAAAATCAGGCTTGCGTTGTGGCAAGCGTCAGGGCGCGCACCAGGCAGCGCTTTGCGAGTTCTACCTTGTACGCGTTCTCCTGCCGCGGCCGCGCCTGCGCAAGAGCGGCCTCTGCAGCAGTACGGAAGGCCGCGGCGTTCACCGGCTTACCTTCGAGCGCCTGCTCGGCCTCCGTCGATCTCCAGGGCACCGTGCCCACTCCGCCCATGGCGACGCGAACGCGCCGCATCGCGCCCCCCTGGACGCTCGCAACTACCGCGGCCGAGGCCAGTGCAAACTCGTACTCGGCGCGATCGCGCAGCTTGAGATACACGGAGCGCGATCCGGGAGCGGGCGGAGCCAGCGTTACGGCGGTGATCACGTCGCCGGGTTCGAGAACAGTCTCCCTCTGCGGCGTGCTGCCGGGGAGGAGGTAAAAGTCGCGGATTGCAATGGCTCGGTCGCCCTTGACGCCGTGGACATGGATGGTCGCCTCAAGTGCGGTGAGCGCCACGTTCATGTCCGACGGGTTGGTGGCGATGCAGGCGTCGCTTGTGCCCAGGATTGCGAGCGTCCGGTTATACCCGTCCATGGCCGCGCAGCCCGAGCCCGGATTGCGCTTGTTGCACTCGTGTGCGACGTCGCGAAAGTAGGGGCAACGGGTGCGCTGCAGCAGATTGCCGCTCGTCGTCGCCATATTGCGTAACTGGGGCGAGGCGCCGGAGAGCAGCGCCTGCGAGAGCACCGGATAATCGCGCATCACGATAGGATCGTGCGCCAGAGCAGCGTTGCGCACCAGTGCGCCAATGCGCAGACCGCCATTCGGCAGACGCTCAATCCGGTCCAGCGGCAATCCGTTTATGTCCACCACCTGCCGCGGGCTTTCGACATGCAGCTTCATCAGGTCGATCAGGTTGGTGCCGCCGGCCACGAAGCGGACATCGGCGCCCATTTGGGCAGTGCCTGATTGCGCGCCGGACTCCACTGCCTGGGCCAGCGTAGTTGCTCGATGGAACTGAAACTCGTTCATAGCCTGCTCCTATGCGTGCTTCCGCACCTGCTGGACCGCGGCAACGATGTTGGGATACGCCCCGCACCGGCAGATGTTTCCCGACATCGCGTGGCTCACATCCTGGTCGGTCTTGCCCCAGGGCTCCTGCAAGAGCGCCACCCCGGACATGATCTGCCCGGAGGTGCAGTACCCGCACTGATAAGCGTCGTGTTCTACAAACGCAGCCTGCATGGGATGCATCTTCTCGGGCGAGCCCAGCCCTTCGATGGTCGTGATGCGATCGCCCTCATGCATCACCGCCAGCGACAGGCAGGAGTTCACGCGCTTGCCGTTCACATGCACCGTGCAGGCGCCGCACTGGCCGTGATCGCAGCCCTTCTTGGTGCCCGGCAGATTCAGGTTCTCGCGCAGGCAATCCAGCAGGGTGGTGCGCGCGTCCAGTTGCAACGCGTGCTCCTGGCTGTTCACGTCCAGGTGAACCGCCACTGGAGTTGTGTGAAGCTCATGGCCGGCTGCTGCAGCCGGTGCGCCGGCGGCAGGTTCGGCGGCTACCGCAAGGGGAGCAGATGTTACCACCACACCGGCCGCGCCCAGCTGTGCGAGAAAATCGCGCCGGCTGATTCCGTGTTCGCCGCCGGAGAGTTCGGAGTCCGGCCCAGCCTTGTCAGGCGTCGTCGTTAATTTTGCGGTCCGATCATGATCGATTCCCATCCATTCTCCTCCGCCGTTTCGTTGGCTATTCTCGCCGTTGGCTTGCATAATGTGCAACCGCGTGGTGTATCCGGTTGCAATTGCGTGAAAAAATAGTCCAGGGACTCGTATGCGCAAACTATGGTGGCTAATGGCGGCGGGGGCGGCGATTCCGGCAGCCGGCGTCATCTATCAAAAGCTCACCGAACAAGCTGACCGCCGCCGCTACTCGAAGGCCGGCCGGGTGGTGCGCGTCGGATCTAAGTCCCTCTATGTGCAGGACGTGACGTCCGGGCAGCAGGACGCAGCGTTCGGCGCCACCATTGTGTTCGAGTCTGGAATCGGCGCCACGAGCCAGAACTGGAGCTCCATCCAGCGCGCGCTCTCGGGGGATGCCCATACGTTCAGCTATGATCGCGCCGGGCTGGGCTGGAGTACCGGACCGGCCTGCCCGACGACGCCGAGGAGCCTGGCCGGCCAGCTTCGCGCACTTCTGGCGGCCGCCGGAGCGCTTCCACCGTATCTACTGGTTGCGCACTCGTTCGGCGGCCTGGTCGCACGGCAGTTTGCTGCCGAGTGGCCTGGTGAGGTGACTGGACTGGTGCTGGTGGATCCCATGCGCGCGGAGGACTGGCCGCCACTCAATCCGGCGCAGGCGGCATTTGTTACGCGCGGAATCCGACTCGCGCGCGCAGGGCGCATCGCCGCCCGCTTTGGCCTGACGCGGCTGTTCATGCGTTCTACGCTACTCGGCTCTGCTCGCCTCGCCCGCGTGCTCTGCCGCATCGGAGGTGAGCCCGCACAGAACCTGATGGACCGCATGCTTTGCGAGGTGGGGAAAATGCCCCGCGAGGTATGGCCCAGCGTGGTCGCCAACTGGTCGCGTCCGGAGTTCTTTCGCACGCTCGAGAGCTACCTCACCTCAGTGCCGCAAGCCGTCGAGGAGACACTCCGTCTCGGACCGCTCGGTCTGCCCGTAGTCGTGCTTACGCCCGCCACCGCTACGCCGTTGAGGGGCTCTCAACTCCGCGACCTTAGCTCCGACGCTCGCCAGGTTTTCGCGGATCACAGCGCCCACTGGGTGCATCTCGACGAGCCTGAGCTGGTGCTGAATGCAATTCGAGAGATGCTCTCTCTCGCCGCAACTTCGCAACCCGCCTAGCCCTGCGAAAAAAAGGCTTCCACGTCCTCCATCGATTGCGTCACCCGATAGGGTGGCAGGGACTCCAGAAAGACTCGTCCATACCGCTGCCGCTGAATGCGGGGGTCCAGGAGCATCAGCACGCCGCGGTCGTTCAGCGAGCGCACCAGCCTTCCGAATCCCTGCTTCAGCGTGATCACCGCCGAGGGCACCTGGTAATCGAAGAATGCGTTCCCTCCGGCATCGGTGATGGCGTCCATCCGCGCCTTCACTACCGGGTCGGAGGGAACCGCGAACGGCAGCCGGTCGATGATCACGCATGAGAGCTGTTCGCCCTGCACATCCACTCCCTGCCAGAAGCTCGAAGTCCCGAACAGCACCGCGTTTGGAGTGTCGCGAAACTCGTCCAGCAGAACATGTCTCGGCGCCATACCCTGCAGCAGCAGCGGAAACGGCAGCTCTGACGAAAGCCGGTCGTGCATGGCTCGCATCTGCGAGTAGCTGGTGAACAGGCAGAACGCCCGGCCTCGAGTGATCTCCAGCATTCGCCGGGTGCGTTCGGCTGCCTGCACGAAAAAGTCCTGGTCGCGCGGATCCGGCATTCCCTTCGGCAGGTACAGCAGCGCCTGCTTGGGGTAGTCAAAATGCGAGGGCACCACCAGTTCCCGCGCAAAGCTCAGGCCAAGCCTGCGCGAGATGTGCTCGAAGCCGGATGCTCCTGTGCTAGACGCAACTGTCAGCGTCGCCGAAGTCAGTACCACGGAGTCATAGGCATCGAACAATGCCTCGGCGAGCAGACGAGACACATCAATGGGTGTGGCCTGTAGATGGGTGTGGTGACTCACCATGCCTGGCGTGCGCGCCAGGTTGCGCACTCCTCCCGCCGCGCGACGCTCAATCCAGAACACTGTGTTCGGATCGGTCGACTCCAATAGAAAGTTCAGGTGCGCCTGAATGTCAGCGGCGCGTTTGCGCAGCCCGGGCGCCTCTTCCACATCGCGCAACCGCTCCAACTCGCCTTGCAGGCGACTTACGGCGTTGAGGGTATCGGTATACGTGTCGCCACGCTCCTCCAGAAAGTCAGCGCGGCCTTCAAACGGCATCCGCCCCAGCCCCGGCACTGGGGATGCCTCCGACGTCCGTGCTGACTCGAAAGGCAGCGCGGAGAAGAACTGCCGCGCGCGTTCCCGCATTGTCGCCGCCGCGCTCTCGATCGCGGGCGTCGAAGCGTTCTTCGCCTTCAGCATCGTCTCTACATCGCGTGCCAGCTCATCGAAACGCTGCGTACTCAGCCCGATGCCGAAGTAGTTGCTGGCCGTCTCCTCCAACTCATGCGCCTCGTCGAACACGACTACTGACGCAGCCGGGAGTACGCCTGCGTCCGGTGCTCCCGCAGCCTGCAACTTGATCGACATATCCGCGAAGAACAGATGATGGTTGACGATGATGATTTCGGATTCGAGCGCTTTGCGCCGCATCGCGGTAATAAAGCAGCGTTCCCAATCCGGGCAGGACTGCCCCAGGCACGCCTCGCCGCGCGCATCCAGCTTGGGCCACAGGGCGGAACTCTCTGGCAGCGATTGGATCTCCGCCCGGTCCCCGCTCTCCGTCGTTTTTTCCCAGGCGGCGATTGCATGGAACTGCGAGATCTCCTCCAGCCCGGAGAGCAGGGGACTGTCACGCAGTGCGTAGAGCTTGTGCCGGCACAGGTAATTGCCGCGCCCTTTCATGTAGCAAACCTTCAGTGGACCGAGAAGGCTCTCCAGGAAAGGAATGTCCTTGAAGTACAGCTGCTCCTGCAGGTTCTTTGTCCCGGTGGAAAGGATCACCCGCTTCTGCGTCTCGCGTGCCAGGCGGAGTGCGGGTAGGAGATAGGCGAGCGTCTTGCCCGTACCTGTTCCGGCCTCCACGATCAGGTGTCGCTTGTCCGCAAACGCCTGCTCGATGGCTTTCGCCATCTCATACTGGCCCTTACGGTGTTCGAAGGCGAGGCTGGACCGAGAGAGTAGGCCGCCCGGCGAGAAGAACTCCCGCAGCGTAGGCAGTTTCGCAGGCGCGGTCGAGCCGTCCAGGGACACGATTTGGCTAATGGAAGACACCGCGGGGCCGCTCTCCTGAGACTATGCTATTTCTTCGCTCCCGCCCATGCCGTAACGGTGGGCCTCGACTCCTTTCCGCATCAGGGTCAGTTCTACGGCATCAGATAACTGAGCGATATAAACAAAGGAGATGCGATGAACGAGCAGGCAATCGAGGTCCAGGCTGCACAGTCCGCAGGCCGGGTGCGGCGCAAGGTCGTGATTGTCGGTGGAGGGTTCGCCGGCATCAACGCCGCGCAGGTGCTTGGGGATCTCCCGGTGGACGTCACCCTGGTCGATCGCA
>Ga0207667_10001260_pt1 | contig 31763 bp, 25 predicted proteins | sample KBSCornC52_FD_184301 | JGI IMG/M metagenome (GOLD analysis project Ga0207667, IMG submission 184301) | Corn rhizosphere microbial communities from Kellogg Biological Station, Michigan, USA - KBS Corn C5-2 (SPAdes) (version 2) | ecosystem: Host-associated > Plants > Roots > Rhizosphere > Soil ...
TATAAAGCCGACGCGGATTTCGTCTTCGCGTCGATCCGGCTCAAGTGCAAGAAACCGATGGGTTCCGACAACCTGCTCAAGCGGTACATCCGTCCCGCGCTCAAACGGCGGGCACTGTGGGGAAGGTGATCGGCTGGCACAACTTCCGTCATTTTCGCTGGCGACGAACCTGCGGGCGATGGGAGTGGACGTAAAGGTGGCGCAGGAACTAACTGCGTCATGCGAACGTCAGAACGCCGCTCGATATTTACACCCGAGCAGTCTCGCAGCAGAAGCGGGACGCAAACGCGAAGGTGGTCGAGATGATGTTGCCGGGTGCTCCGAAAATGCTTCAGCACCTCGACGCAGTTGGAGGCGGTCGGATAGTGTCTGTAAATAGTTGGTATTGAAGGGTTTGTTGGTGGACCTGATCGGGATCGAACCGATGACCTCTTCCATGCCATCTCCCCGGCAAACGGTAACCGATTGATTTTGAAGGTCTTCGTCGCCCTTGAAAGCCCTCCAAAACCCTCTAAGACACACTTATTGCTCCGATATTGCTCCGGTCAAAACCTTATTGCTCCGATGCAGTAATTCTCTTGTTTTCAGTGGCAATTCGACTCCCATAGTCCAACTGCTGACTCACATCCGTCAAGCCAGGATGCGAAAAAGCTGACTCATCCAGCCTTTGAGTTTGTCACCCCCTGTGACAAAGTTCCTCTGCGCTTGGAGCTTCGCTGTCGTTCAGCAGCCGCGGCGCGTGCGGATGTGGATGGCATATGAACGCGGATGCTCACCTCAGCGCGCGATAATGGCACATGGCTAAGGGACAAAAGATCGTAATTGGTACTTGCAAAATGTGCTTCGCAGAAGAGGTTAGATTGGTGGGAAGCCACTTCTTGTCCCCGGGTATTTACAAGGCCCTTCAAATCACGACGGCGCACGGCAATTCGGACCCGGTCATGATGACACCGAAAGAAATAAAGCAAACTTCAGCGCAGCACACGGCGCATCTGCTGTGCTCTCCTTGTGAGGGACGAATTGGCCGGAACGGTGGGGACTGGGTTATGCGGAACGGGCTAAAGAAATAACGGCAAGTTTAAGCTGCTGACAGCTCTCCATCGGCACCCTTTTAAGCTGGACGCCTCTCGTACAGCGGCAATCTATAGGGCTGCTGCGATGCCAAGGTGAATATTTCTGCGTTGACCTAATTTGCCGCAAGCATCTTCTGGCGTGCGTCAATTCATCCGTGGAAATCCGATGGAACCCGGCCCGTACCGCTCGGTCGTTAGGAAGATCCGTTACGGGAGTATCTTTTGGGTGAGGCCGACTTCCCAGAGGAGATGACTCTCTCGGTTGTCGTGCGAGTACCCAGTCAGATAAGTCACTTTACCTATGAACCCGTTGGAGAGTGGCGCGGGCCATTATGAGTCGCAAAGTTCCCTATGCCTGGACTCGCTTTTGGGATTTCTGCCGGTCCAAAGATTCCCGAGCTAATGCGTAGCGGCGCACCCTCAGCTGCGGAGACTCCGGCCCCCAGAAATATCGCGGTATCGGGCATTATGTTCCTTTCGAGCTAAAACGTTACGTCTTGCAGTTCCCTGGTCACCTCGCTCACGTCTTCGGCCTCCCAGATCCAGAACATAGCATCGGTATCACAGACCTGAATGCCCACCAGATTGACCTACACGCTTCGTTGCATAGCCAAAGCTGCATTTTTCTATGACAGCACAAGCAAACGGCTTCTATGCAGCGCCGCTTCAGATGCATGGACATCCCGGCTCGATAGCGCATGTAAGCCAGGGTCTGCAATTCCCGAAGAAAATCATCCGGATCGTCGGCTAACTGCTAAATCTGGTCTGTTCCCAAAGTACGGGTGCTCATGCCGTGATCCGCGTCCAGTGAATTCGGTCGTCGTGGACCTGGACGTTTCGCCAACGTGGTACAGGAAGGAGCGGCTCAGAGCCGTGCTGCCGGGGTTGTTTCCAATGGAATATTAGTTCCCCATTGACATTTCAATAAACACATTGCTAAGCTCTCCACGAACTGATTTCGAGTTCTTTCCCGCCGTGCAATTTCCGGTTGGGCCTCCCGCGTCTGAATGGCGTAGTCGACGCTTCCCGCATTCGAGTATTTCGTTAGGAGAAATAGAAGTGACATTTCCTGTGAGCTTTACCACTGGCGTATTCCGCAATCGTTTTTTGAGTTTTCAGATGGTTTGCCTTACCTTGTTTCTCGTTGCACTGGGAGCGCAAAGTGCGCTTGGGCAGGTGGCGGGTACGGCGAGCTTGCAGGGGACCATCGCGGACGCAAGTGGTGCCGTTATTCCCAGCGCCAGCATCACTCTGACTAACGATGCGACCCACGTGGCGCGTTCGGCCAAGAGTGATAATAGTGGCCTTTACAGTTTTCCAAATATTCCAATTGGATCCTATTCGCTTGGCGTAACCAGGGCGGGGTTCCAAAGCTATACACAGACTAACGTCGTGCTAGAGGTCGGCAGCAGCATCGCTGTGAATGTGAAGATGTCGGTTGGCAGCACGGACCAGAAGATTGAGGTGAGTGCAGAGGGTTTGGCGTTGCAGACTCAAGATACCTCGTTCAAGCAGACGATCGATGAGAAGATTGTGACGGAGATGCCCTTGAACGGGCGCCAGATGACGGATCTGATTACGCTTTCCGGCGCATCGGCCCCGGTGCCCGGAAATGATACGGTAGGCAGTAAAAATTTTGCCACGTCGGTTTCGATCTCGATTGCAGGGGGCGCCGGAAACGAGACCACCTATCGGCTGGACGGCGGCGACAATATGGACTACATGACGAATGTGAATTTGCCATTTCCATTCCCCGATGCGGTCAGCCAGTTCAGCGTGGAGACGACGGCACTTGGCGCGCAACAGGGACAGCATCCAGGGGGCCTGGTTAACGTGGTGACGAAATCCGGCACAAATAAGCTGCATGGATCAGCGTTCGAGTTTATACGCAACAATATCGTCGACGCGACCAACTTCTTTTCGACTCAAAAGGACACGCTGCATCAAAACGAGTATGGCGGCACTCTGGGCGGTGCCATTATTCACGATAAGTTGTTCTTGTTTGGCGGATATCAACATCTGCGTGCAGCAGAGTCCAGTAACGCGACCATCGCGTATGTGCCTACAGCGGCGAATCTGCACGGGGATTTTTCGGCAACCGATAGTTCTGCCTGCAGGAGCGGCGCGACGCAACTCGTGAATCCGGTTACGGGTGCTCTGCTGGTAAACAACCAGATATCCACGTCGTACTTTGACCCGGCATCACTGGCGCTGGCGAAATACTTGCTGCAAACCAGCGATCCGTGCGGGCAGGTGAACTACTCGATTCCTTCACTCAAGACAGAAAATCAGTTTGTGACACGTGGAGATTGGACGATCAATTCGCATCACTCCTTCTATGCGCGCTACTTCTTCGACGACTATCAGATTCCGGCTTACTTCGATCCGACAAATATCCTGGTAACGTCCCAGGCCGGCAATGACGAACGGGCTCAGTCGCTAACCTTCGGCGAGACGTGGATTCTTAGTCCGCGGATGGTGAACCTTTTCCATGCAACGGGGCTGCGACGGCGCGACAATCGCGGTCCTGCAAACGGCATCAACCCGACTACGATTGGGGTGAATATCTATGCACCTACCGCAACGATGCTGCGCACGCAGGTGACAAGCAAGTTCAACCTGTATTGCGGGACTTGTGCTCCGGGGCACTTCAATGACAATACGTTTTCGTTTGCTGATGATTTCAACCTGACGCTCGGTAAGCACCAGATCATCTTTGGTGGAGAGTATGTTCGTAATCAGTTGAACATCTCAAATTCAAACCAGGCCGACGGCAATTTTACCTTCAGTGGCATCTATAGCCAGTACGGACCGACGGGATCGCCAGGCGCGATTATCAAAGGTTCTACGGGTTCCGACGCGAATCTCGATTTGCTGACGGGTGCCCTCGCGAGCTTTGGCCAGAGTATCTACTCAGGCAATGCGCTGCGCGCGCCAATCCCAAGTATTTATGTTCAGGATACTTATCAGGCCACGCCTCGCTTCGTAGTTGTGGGCGGCGTTCGGTGGGTCCCAGAGTTCGAACCGGTAGATTACTTCAATCGCGGCTCGCAGTTCCGGATATCGGACTTCCTTGCGAACAACATCAGTTCGGTCTATCCGACGGCACCGGCAGGCGTCTTCTTTTATGGCGACAAAGATGTCCCTCGCGCGTTCACAAACAACTCGCTTGCGCAATTTTCTCCGAACTTTGGAATGACCTACGATGTCTCGGGTGCGGGTAAGACCGTCGTGCGCGCGGGCGGCGCACTGGTATACGACCAGCCGAACTTCTTCACCGCCCAGCGCATCAATCAAAATCCACCATTCGCAACGGCCACGATCAATACGCCGGTTGGAAAGCCGCTAAGCTTCAGCAATCCTTATTCGAGCGGAACCATCACCAGTAATCCGTATCCTCTGCCGCAGAGGCCGACCAGCGCGGAGGCGATCTTCCCGAATGGAAGTAATTACATCTCCCTGCCGGAAACCTTTCATCCTTCCTATACGGTCCAATGGACCGCAAGCATACAACAGGACTTGAGCCGCGGCTGGCAGATGCAGCTTCAATACATTGGGAATCATACCGTGCATGCGGCACTGGGCCTTCCGATCGATGCTGCGGTGTTTATTCCGGGAACCTCGACCGGACCGGGATCGTGCACTCCGCTAGGCAAGGCTCCTGCTGCGGGAACTGCCTGCTCGACGGTGAGCAACCAAGCTGCACGCTATTCGCTGACGCTGGCAAATCCGGCGCAGGGCGTCAAATTTGCCGGTGGTGGAGGGAACTCGACGCTGATCTCGAATGCGGCGACAGCGAGCTATAACGGAATGGTGGTGACGCTGCAGCACCGTATGTCAGGCAATTTCAGCTTCCTGGCTAACTACACATGGTCGAAGTGCCTGAACATTTCGGATGCGCAGGGCGATATCGCACAGACGATCATTGAGAACCCGAACGACATCCGGATGGACAGGGGACCGTGCGGCTCGGATTACCGGCATTTGTTTAACAGTACTGTGGTGGCGATGAGCCACTTCGGCGTTGCGGGGTGGAAGTCTGCGCTACTGAATCACTGGGAGATTGCCCCGCTGGTACAGATACGCAGCGGTGCGCCGTTTACCGTGACCTCCGGTTTGGATAATTCGCTTACTTCGGTCGGTCATGATCGACCGAATCTGACGAATCCGAATGCGATTTATACGGGACAGAAAATTACGCAGCAGACCTCAGGCAACCGGCAGTACCTTCAGTCCGGTTCGTTTGCGCAGATTCCAGCGAGCGAGCTTGGCACCTATGGCAATATCGGGCGCAACAGCTTCCGCGGACCGAAGTACTTCAATGTCGATGCCGAGGTGAGCCGCCTGTTCCCGATCCACGATCGCCTCACGCTTGATCTTCGAATTGAGGCGTTCAACGTGTTCAATCATCCGAATTTCAATCCACCGTCGTCGACAACGCTGACATCGAGCACTTTCGGTCAAATCACAACTCAAAATGGGAATGCTCGACTCTTTCAGGGTGCTCTGAAGGTGTTCTTCTAAATCGACGGCACAGAGATCTTCTTGCTATTCACCATTTAGAGAAGGGATAAATAACAGTGACGATCGCAAGAACAGGCAACTCGGATGGTTGGAGTGGTACAACGAATCGGCGAGACTTTCTGCTGAGATCGACGGCGGCCTTGGCCGCGGGTGCGGTGGCTCTCGATTCACCCAATGCTCTGTCCCAGGAGGCGAAGAACTCGACGAAGCCGCCAAATATCGTCATATATATCGCTGATCAAGTGCGTGCGGATTTCATCGGTACCAATCACCACAACACAACTACGCGAACGCCGAACCTCGACGCTGTGGCGCGGCGCGGGACAAACTTCACCACGGCGGTGACCAACCAGCCGGTGTGCTCCCCGTCACGTTCTGTGTTGCTGACAGGGCGTTACGCGACTGAGACCCATGTGTGGCAGAATGCGAATCCCATCAACCCGGAACTGCCTACCCTGGCAAGTGAACTGCGTCATGCTGGCTACACAGCAAACCTGATCGGCAAGTGGCATCTCGCACCCAAGGATCCAGCGCAGGGCGGCGGAAATGGTTATGTCCGGCCGGAGTTTCGCGGTGGCTTTCTGGATCTTTGGGAAGGTGCAAACGAGTTTGAATGGACGACGCATCCCTATGAGGGAACGATATGGGATGCGAGTGGCAAAGAGATCAAGTACAGCGGCGAAAATCGTATCGAGTTCATCACAGACCGGGCGGTGCGTTTTCTGAAAGAGAAGCAGGAAAAGCCGTTTCTACTCTATGTCTCGCAACTAGAACCACATCAGCAGAACGACGATCACAACCACATGGTTGCCCCAAAGGGGTATGCGGATAGATTTCGCAATCCATTCGTCCCACAGGATCTGCGCTCCCTTCCGGGGAACTGGCAAACTGAGTTGCCGGATTACTATGGCTGCATTGAAGCGATCGACGAATCAGTAGGGCGCGTGCTGAAGACACTCGAAGAACAGGGGATACTCGATAACACGATCTTCATCTTCATGAGCGATCATGGGTGCCACTTCATGACGCGCAACGCTGAGTACAAAAGAAGCCCGCACAACGCGTCGATTCGGATTCCGCTGATCGCGCAGGGCCCAGGTTTCAACACGGGTGGAGAGATTCCGGAGGTGATCGGCAACATCAACATTATGCCCACACTGCTGGAGGCCGCAGGCGTTCCTGTGCCTGATTCGGTAAAGGGAAAGTCATTTCTGCCGTTGATGATGGACAAGAAGGCGCGCGAGGAGTGGAAGAATACCGAGCTGATTCAGATCAGCGAGTCCATAACGGCACGCGCGATCCGTACAGCGGACTGGTGCTACTGTGTTGTAGATCGCAGTCCAGATGCGACCCATCGTGCGAGTAGCCTTACCTATGATGAGTACCTCTTCTACGATGAGGCAGGCGATCCTTACGAACTGACGAATCTTGCAGGGCGCAAGGAATATCGAAACCAGGCGAACGAGCTGGCCGCGAGGCTGAAGAAGCTAATCGTCGAAGCCGGAGAGCCGGAGCCGCAAATTCGTCCGACGACAATCTATCCTTAGAATATCGTTTTTCCAGTTATCTGGCCCACTCTTGAGAGGGAGCGCGCTGTCTGCTATACCGCCAGCGCTGCGTGAGATTGCCCTCCAACGTCTCGAACTGCTGCGGCCACACTTGGAAGAGACGCGTCCGCTGCGTACTGTGGCTTCTGAAGCGTCGAGCGCTTAGGAAGCAAAGAGGCTAAAGGGTTTCTAACGGCTGGATTCTAGAAACAACAGGAAATAGCGTGTCTTAATTTCGACCTTCGCCTTCGATATAAGCCATAAACGACCAGCTCCTCACGTTTGCGAAGACATCATCTCATTGTTGCTTGTCGAAAATGTGCGAAGTTTCGTTGCAAGCTTATTCCGTGAGTACGTCTCACGTTCAAGGTGACAAGCGCCTTTGTGAGGAACTTCTGCACTGGCAGAGAAAAAGGTGAAAGCCTCCGCATTGCTCAATGCAAGTACAGGCGGCACTGAGCACTCATGCATCGTTGCTCGAGCTAACACCGTTGCGCCTCGTCGGTAAGCATCTTCGAGTCATACGATCCCAGCGCGCTCGCCAGTTCCACTTCCGCCTTTCACGCATCCCCTGTTTTGCTGGTGGCCCTGCCATTCCGCGCGAAGTCGCTCCAGGCTCTGCTCTACTCGCGTTCCATCGGAGGCGTTGCCACCGATCGAAGCGCATACATACACAGCCGTGCCCGCCTCTTTATCCGTCCCGCTCTCAAGTTTCGTCCGCAGCCACATCAGCACTTTGTCGGGATATGCCTGGTGGATCAGCTCGTACACATGCCCGGTTTCAAAGAACAACGTGCCGTCCAACTTGCCTGTCGCCACCTCGTTGGTTAACAGTTCGATTGCGCCATCGGGGTCGTCTCGCATCAACGCGACTAGGGCTGCGCCGTCCTCTGTGAAACTCTTCCAACCTGTCATTAAGTTCCTTGTTTCAATTGCAACTACTCACAGGGCGAGCTTACTCGCCAACTGTCCAGCCACCGTCTACCGCCAGCACCTGTCCCGTAATGTTTTTAGCTGCATCACTTAAGACCGCGGCCTGTGCAATCTCATGCGGCGCGAGAAGGCTTTCTGATAAGGGTTATTTGTCCTTGATGAACTCAAGGATCGATTTTTCATATTGGGCACGAATACTCATCGTAGACGCCACCAGGCCAGCGACCTCATGCTCTCTTGACTATGCTGTATCATTCGACGGACTGTTGCTCCCGTCGTGGCGCTCCGATGTAGTACCTACCCCACAGTTTCTCCTTCTATTCACCAGTAAAATATGCACCATCAAATGCCAGGAACTCAACAACCAGGACACCTTGGACGGGCCTCTGAGTGTCTCTGTCTTCGCAAAGGGCCATGCTCCACTCATCTTGGTATCTGGCAAGGGCTAATCTGAGGCGCTGTCACGCGCTGCTTCGGCGACCCAGGTTGCGATGCGCGCATCGGGCAACAAGCCCTGGGATGGCATCGTGTACGTCAGTCCGGACAGCCGCTTGCGCAACCCGTTCTCAATGCCTCCATAGGAGAGCAGCAGAGGGACAACGAGAGCGGTATGACCTGTTTTTGTAACCTGTTCGACCTTGGCGCGAAGTTGTTGCGTTGCGGCATTTCTTACTGGCTCGTCGGCATCGTCGCGCAACGTCAGATATTGAATGTCGGCATAATGCGTCTGCTGCCGGATCTCTTCAGCAAGAATGCTCATATCGTTCAGCCAGAGTTTGTTCTGGTCATCGGAAACCGGGCCATGGGCAACCAGGATGATCGTTTCGTGCGAGGGGTCTTTGCTGATCGAAGCGGCACGATCCTTCAGGATTTCGGCTACGATCCGATGATGGCCGAGCGCGGAGGCCATGCGGATCGGCACCGGCGAAACGATGGGCTTTCTGGCGTCGGCCGCCATGGCGGGATCATGCGTCATGGAGGAGTGATCCGTCGAGTTGTCCGAACTGTCGTGGCTCATCATCGCGAACATCTTCAGGTCTTCCGGCTCCTCTGTGCGCAGCCCAAGCAGATAAGCGATGCTGTCGATCACCGAGCTGTGCGAGCTGATAAACAACGGCACGGCCACAATCTCCGTAACGCCCCGGGCGTTCAGCCGGTCGATCGCGGCCTGCATCGACGATTTTGTCGCCATGCCGAAGGCCACCTCCGTGGGCAGCGACGAGTCGACCTTGGCGGCGACGCGGAGCACCTCTTTATTCCACGTCTGTGCGCTTCCGCCGTGCGCCAGCAACAATACGCCCTCGCGCGCCGTCCCGGGCGATGTTTGAGCAGCGGCAGCGCTCTGATTTTGAGCGCCGCTCAAGACCGTGAGGCAGGCGAGAAAAGCTGTACCGATCAGAATCTTCTTCATGAATGTTTCCTTGGTTTTATCTTGGGATTAGTTTGTGAAACGGCTATGCTTCGGTTCGAAGGCCCGGATCGGGCCGCGGCCCGATCCTTTCGCCTCGGCGATCTCGGTAAATTGCTCCATCGCGTTGCGGATGAGAACCGCCATCTGCGAAAAGGCCTCCGGCGCAAGGTTGATGGTGACGGGCCCGATGCTGATATGGACGGAGTTGCACTCACAGAGCCGTACCCGGCCCAGCCCCGGATAGCTGGCCAGTATGATGTTGATGTCATCCATAAATTCTCCTTGAGTGAAGCCGGTTATTCGTGCGGGAAGGTGTACCGCATCCCGATGCGGAAGGTCCTTCCGTAATCGGTCCGGTCATAGCTTGGAGGCGTTGCCGAAAGCAGGCTGTCGCGGCTTCCGGCGAGGTTGTCGATGGCGCCGTAGGCCTGAAGTCCGCGGACAAGATTCTTCGAGGCGTAGAAGTTCCACAGGGCGTATGCCTTCTCGTGAGTTCCCGAATCGGAATCGATCAGCCAGCGGCCGTAAAAGTTGCCGCGGAGATTGGCGACCAGGCCCAGGTGATTCGAGACATACTCCGTTCTGAAGTAGCCCTGGTTGCGGCTGCGTTCAGTAAGTGTGCTCTTTTCGGTTACGTTATAGGGGTCGAGGTAGGCGTAGGTGCCATCGACCCGCAGGTTGCGGCTCAACAGCACGCTGCCCTTGAGGTTGACTCCCTGGGTATAGGCCTGATCGACGTTGGTATAGACATAGGTGGCCAAAAGCGGTTGCGCGCCGAAGCTGGAAGGGATGCCGTACTGGGCCAGCAGCGCCGCAAGCTGGGCCTCGCTGGCGGGAAATCCGCCGTAGATGTAGTTGATGAGGTGGTTCAGATTGTTGCGATACAGCGTTACGCCGATGCTGTAGCGATCGATCTGATAATCTGCGCCGGCCGAGTAGCTCTCGCTGCGTTCCGGCTTCAGCGTCGGATTGCCGATCACCTGGTAGTGATACTCCGGATGCAGCAAGAGGTAGTACAGCTCGCCGAGCGTAGGGGAACGGAAGCCTTTGCCGTAAGCGCTGCGGGCCGTCCAGTGATCGTTGATTCGATAGACGACGCCGATCTTCGGAACGACGTGGCTACCGTAAAGCGAGTGATGGTTGTATCGTGCGCCCAGGTTGAAGATAAGCTTCTTCCACGGCTGGATGCGGTCCTGCAGCCATACATCGTTGGTTGTGGTCTGCTGCCCGGTGTCGCCGCCGACCATGCGGTTCAGTCCTCGGTAGGAGTCCTGCACCCACTCGTCGCCGCCCTGCAGAAACTGCCATGATCCCAGTTGCTGCGAGAGGGTCGCGTCGGCGCGGTGATAACGCTCGTAGAGATTGCCATAGTCGAACTGAGGACCCAGGCTGTCGTCCGCTCCAATCGGCTTCTGCGAGGAGTTCGAGTCGTAGCGGGCCTCGTACAGACGCGCCTGCACGGCCGTCGTTGCTGTTGGGAGGAAATCGCCTGTCGGCGCATGGCTCTGTGTGCTGTCATGGCTGACGGCATAGTTGTATCCGGAGGGCGACAGTCCGGTGACGTCCGCACTTTTCCTGTCCGCATTGCTGTGATAGGCGGTGCCTGTATAGGCGATCGAGGCTCGTGGGACGAATTGATAGCGCAGCTTGACGAGCCCGTCGTAGCGCTGGTTGTTTGCGCCGATCGTGCTTTCGTTATCGGGAATCAGGGTGTAGGAGCCGATGCGGTGGAGTTCGAGGTTGGTAAAGGCGGAAAGCTTCTTCCACTGTGTCCCCAGATTCATGGCTCCGTCGAAGGCCCCCAGGCTGCCGCTCGACAGGCGGAAGCCGCCCTCGAACGGATGCGTCGGCTCATGCGTGATCATATTGATGACGCCGCCGATGGCGTCCGTTCCGTAGAGCGCTGAGGCCGCTCCCCGAACGACTTCCACGCGGTCCAGCCTCCCGATATTCTGCCGGTCCAGATCGATGATGCCGCTCTTGATGCCACGCGCTCCCACAATCGGCAGGCCGTCCTGAAGGACAAGGATGTCCTGCGAGGCAATGCCGTCGATCTGTTCCTGCGAGGCTCCGGAGAAGGAGGCATTGTTGCGCGTCACGACGCCCGGCAGCTCGCTCAGCACATCGGCGACGCTCTCGAATCCGGTGCGTTCGACCCGCTGCTTGGTGACCACGTCCACCGGCAGAGGCGAATCCTGCTGCAGCTCTTCCACCCGCGATCCAGTGACCACCGTGACATTCTGTTGGACCGATGCCATCGCAAGAGCGATATCGAGCGTTGCTCCGGAGAAGCCGGCCTTCACTTGAAGGGAATGGGCCGCCGCGGCTAACCCGTTCGCCGCGGCTGTGACGATATACTCTCCCTCTGCGACCTCCGCGAAACGATAGAGACCGCCGTCGGTTGTCTCCGTCTTCTGCGCCGTTCCAGTCAGCGTGTTGCGAAGTGTCACCTGTGCATCGGCTACCGCATTGCCTTGCGGATCGAGGACATGCCCCTCCACCTTGTTGCCGCCCGATTGCGCCCGGAGAGAAGTACAGATGCAGAGTGCGAATGTTAAAACTGCCTTGCGCATAGCCTCACCTTTCGAGGGGTTGCGACGAGGAAACGCGTTGAACGAACCGGCCTCCCGTCCTGGTTGTCGATCTCTGTCCTTCTCGGGCGCTTCGCCGAAAGACTCCCGAGGAGAACGCTGTGATGTCCTGTCAAACTCCGCGTTTTGCGTAATACTCCGCGACCTGTCTGGTGTTGAACTCGAACGGCACGTGCTCGGAGCCGGGCACCGACAACACGATGCCGCGATCCGGCGTGCCCGGATTCTGAAATTGCAGGTATGAGGGAAGCGGAAGGCGGGGCGATTGGATCGAAGATTGAACCGCGTTCATGCGTGCCGCTTTTTCCGACAGCCACACTGCCTCACCCGGACGCAGCACCATTGAGTCGATCGTCTGCCGGTGGCCGTTGACCAGAATATGTCCGTGCGAAACCAGTTGCCGGGCGGCCGCGATGCTGCGCGCAAATCCCAGGCGGAAGACCACGTTATCCAGTCTGCGTTCCAGCAGACCGATCAGGCTCTCCATCCAGTTCGAGGCGTTCAGGCTGCGAGCCTTGCGAACGAAGCGCCGCAACTGCTCCTCGCGCATTCCGTAGTGGAAGAGCAGCTTCTGCTTCTCGCGCAGTTGCGTGCCGAACTGCGTTGTCTTGCGCTTGCTCAGTCTTCCGTGCTGACCCGGAGGATAATTTCTCTTGTCGAGTGCGCCGGGCTTGCCTAGACCCGGCAACTCTAGGCCCAGCGCCCTCTGCATCTTCCACTTCTTCCGTTCGCTTGCCGCCATCTCCTGGTGGAGGAAGGCTGCTCGCCGCCCTTCCCGGACAGCAAGCCAGCCTTCACCATCGAATCGATCTCTGGAAACTGCCGCGGCGCTTCGCCAAAAGACTCCCACGGCAGCCCAAACTTGAATGAAGACTAAAATAGTCGCCATTCAAGAGACAACATACATGCAGCGAACGGAGGAATGCAAGCGGTTATTGGAGAAAATATGCAGTGAAGATTTAGAGATCAGGGGCGAGGCCATAAAATCCAGCGGAACGACTCCGATCAACCAGCGAATCCAACTGGCCATAGACACGATTTACGCGCCGGCTGCGAATCCGTCTATAGTGAAAGCAGTCGTCAGCCTTCGGGATGCCGATCTCCAGGCCCTCGCGGTGCTTCGCCAAAAAGACTGCTGCGGGGGCCTGCCTATTCTTGAGCCCCCAGATCTTTCGTTTCTAAGGTGTAACGCTCGCAAGAAGGTCTTCGTCTCTGTTTCGCTTTCAGGGGGTTGGGTTCTCGACCATCATTTGGGCTATCGCCAGCTGCATCGCCCCACAATCATCTGAATGAAGATCCAACGTCGCCTCCCCCCACGTGGGGCGTGGATTGACCCGACCTATTTCTCGATCCTTGCGCCATGCGCCACTGGCGTAAGGATAAAGGAAGATCACGATGTTATATGCATCTTTAGGATCGGCGGAGCATGACTGGCCGCCGAGACTGCATCTGTACTGTAACTCGACGCCCATCGAGATGAAACTTCACCGGCTCTGCACGGTCTGCGAACAGTGCTCTGGCAGTTACGCTCCGCGCATCCCACCCTGCGGGGAGAGTCGCTGTGAGCGGGCCATCCACAATGGAATACATTGCAATTCTATCCCTGCCAAGCGGGCAGAATGTTGAGCTGTCCCGCGCTACCTCCGCGCCGTCCAGCGTGACACTGTAGCTCTTCTTTTCCCAGTCGATCACGACTCGATTGCCCGGACCTTCGAGAATTGTTGTGGTTTGATCCTGCGCTCGCTCAAAACCCTCAATATTCAATAGATGCAGCCGAAACCACGGTACCATTGCCAGATAAAACGAATCGAGCATATTTTGAATCGGCACGTCGCCGTTGAAGATGCTATGCTGCGCTTCTCCGTAGAACATCATCAGAAGCAGCGGCAGGTCACCGCGATTGCCGGCGCGCCCCCAAACAGCGCTCTTGCGATAGATCAGTGCAAGCATCGGCACCGGCTTACCGCCGAACGGGCATGGGGCAGGTCCTCCCGCGTACCAGCACATGCTTATCTTTCCTATATATGGATAGCGCAACCCCTCCGAGGTCGCATCCACTCTATGCTTTTTGAACTCGTCCAGTATGCGATAGCGTCCTGCGCGCAGGTTGCGGATGCCACTGGCCGGATGCTTTGGGTCCCAGTCATTCCGGATAGCAAAGTAAGAGAGCACATCAACGTGAATGGTTCCGGGAAGTTTATACCGCTCGCAGGTGTAGCGTACGCGCTCCGGTCCCGGGCCTTCCATATACTTCGCCAGTCCCTGAATATAGGAAGCCTCGCCGGTCCAGGCGCGGCTCTTCCAGAGATCGCCGTCAGGCTTTCTTGCGATCATCTCTTCATTCCATGCGGGGCTGCTGCGATAGGCATCGTCATAGTTGTCTGAGAGGCTTACGGTGGCATTCAGCGGCTTGCTCCGTTCCATCAGCCGCATCATGCCGTCATATCCGCCGATTCGTTCGTCGACGACGTTCACTGCCGGATATCCAGTATCTTTCCCTCTGAATTGCCAGCCCCAAAGGTGCACGAGTTGAGGCGAGCCGTCTGTCAGCGTATGGATAGCCCGGATCATCTCCTCGCAATGCTCAAAGGTAGCAGACGGCTGCGGGAACATCGGTTCATCTGTTCGGATTCCATAGATGAACTTGTCATCGTAAAAGTGATTTGGAATTTCGGGCATTCGGGCGCGAACGAACTTTGCGCCATCGATCCAGTTGAGCGCGCCGGCGCCGGCATCAGGCTCGAGGAAATCTAACCGGCAAGCAGATTTCTGCTCTACGATCAGGTTTGGAGTGAGCTTATTGCCACAGCTTGGTGGAGCGCCGCGGCCAAGGTTCATGTTATAGCATTCACTTCCGTCGACCCGGAACACCTTCGTCGTTCCGAGATTTACCTGCCGATTTGGAGCCTCGCCTGTAACTGATAGCAGCGTCCCGTCCATGAACGCTGTAGTCTCCTGCACACAGATTGCGCCGGAATGGCCCGCCATGATGACTGGGAGAATGCCATTGATCTCTCCCCAAAAGGAGTTCAATCCTAGCTGTCCAGCTTTGGCCTCCCGCAGTGCCACCATATCGCCGCCAGAATCTCCGTGGGCTAACCAGGCGTCCGCATCGCTCTCACCGACGCTAACCAGCGAAGGCATGCTTAGAGAGATTAGCTCAAATCCGTCGCGCTCTCGAACCTTTTCCAACGTCACTCGAACACAGCGATTCTCGATCGTGTAGCGCATCGTGAAATCGACCGCAGCGGTATTCGACGTATACATCGCCGTAAAGTCGAAGTCGGCGCTGTGCTTTGAGATGGTGCTCGATTTTGGTTTGGTCGAGACTTGAGCGAATCCCCATGGCTCACGCCGACACAAGCGTACCTTGAGCGCGGCGCCAAGAGCTTCTCCCTTGAAACGCACGCCGGACTTCAATAGTCGATATTCAAAAGGCAGTCCATCCGCCGCGTCGAAAATTACCTCAAGGGAAGGTGACCGCAACGTTGCCGCCCGTGCAGGTGCACTTCTTGTTTCAGGCTGTTCGGCAAGCAACAGTGGAAAAAGATCAGTAGCGCCTGCTACTACAAGTCCCGATGTCCCCAGCTTGAGAAACGCTCGTCGATTGAGTTTCTCCAGATTCTCTTGCATCTATAACTCCCCATAATGATTTATATCTTTAGGGCCATAAAGTCTCCCAGAACCATAGAAGAAAATGACGTAACCATTTCTAGAAGATAATCTTTGCTCCAAATTGTAGCTGCCGTGGCGAGTTACCCTGGCTTGTCGCTAACCCAGCCGAAGAGGTACCGACGGTCGTGCCGGGATTGCCTGGGATCACTACGTTATAGGTATTGAACGACTCGGCGCGGAGTTCAAGATGTACGTCCTCATAGAGCGGCGTCTCCTTTACCAGTGAAAAGTCTAGGTTGTTGTAGCCAGATACGCGGAATGGCATCTTGCCCATGTTTCCATAAGACCCCACGGGCACCGCGAATGCAGATGGATTGATCACACAGTAGCCCTTTGTTCCACGCTGCCCGACCGGAGTAGAACCGCAACTCCCTTGTAGCGGATTGCCTACTACATTTGGCCTGGAGTAGTTTGCAACGGAGCCGTTATTGCCAGAGATGAATGCCGGATCGCCGCCTACATTGAGGTTGAAGGGTTGACCAGAGCGCTTCTGAAAAAGGTAGTTAGCTTTCCATCCTCCAAGGACATAAGAAGCAAGCCCTGTCTGGAGCCACCTCTGGCCCTTTCCAAATGGAAACGAGTAGACCGTACTCCACGAGAAGTAATGTTTGATGTCGTAAGAGGAAACTCCGTAAGCATTGCGCGGGTCAAAGAAGTTTTGCACGACTGATCCTCCACCGGTTCCATTCTCGGCCTCAAACCAGCCACTGCTGTTGTCCAGAGACTTCGACCATGTGTAGGACACAATTGAATTCAGAGAGTTCGAGAACCGTTTCTGAAGATTCACAAGCAGCGCGTTGTAATTCGCATATCCTGTGTCAATCGAATAGTGCCAGTTCGGCGCCATCCACGGTATGTATTTCAATGCGTCGACCTGGGCAGTCGTTGTGGTTGCCGGATTGGACGCATGCTGCGCAGCATTGGCGAAGCCCGTGTAGTTCAACCGTGTACTCTTCGACGCGGCGTAGCCCAGCGAAAAGGTCGTTGTCGGAGCCAGTTGCTGCTGCACCTGCAGATTCCATTCCACGGATCGCTGGTCCTTGTAGTTGGGCTGCGATGTGTAGCCGCCGCTGGTCAACCATGGGCTCTGCGCGACCACGGGGTTCGGAAAGTTTCCTTCGAGATTGGTAATTAGTGTCAAGGGATTCTGCGGGCTTCCGGGCCAGAATCCGCCCTGCTGGAAGTTCGCCTGCTGGTTTGAAATGCCGGTCGTCCACGGCCAGGTTGGCCCCTCAATGTTGTTTTGTACCCATTGGCTGCGAGCGGTGATGGTGTCGTAAAAGATGCCGGCGCCACCGTTGATCACCGTCTTGTCGCCCCACGAATAGGAAAAACCGAACCGGGGTCCGATATTATCGCCGATGGCAGGACCAGCCTGCTGTTGATCGTGAGCAAACTTAATGTGGTCGTTGTAGGGAACGGATTCAATTCCTCCAGGGATGCAGGGATTCACAAACGTTGTTGTGCATGCCGCTACGGTCGACGCAGAGATCGTATACGTCTGGTTCGGCAGATCCAGGCTATTGGCGAGACGGTTATTCAGCATGCCAATTTGCGGGATGTACTCATATCGAACCCCGAAGTTCAGCGTTAGATTTGGCTTCACTTTCCATGAGTCCTGAATATAGCCGGCCCAAAGTTGTAGATTGAAAAAGACCTCCGCGTTCTTCGGGGTCGATGCAGTGAAAGTTGCCGGTGCCGCCAGGAGAGCTGATGCCAGCGAATTTCCCGTGTTGGACTGATTGATATTACTCGTCACTGCGTCGCTAAAGGTAAATTGCTGAGAGAGATTTCGCTGGAGCCGATTCTGGTAAATATAATCCAGCCCGGCCTTCAAGGTGTGGCCGCCGTGGATCCAGGAGATGCTGCCGCCTCCATTCACTACAGGATTGCCGCGCTGAGAGTCTCCGGAGCTGCCGGCATTTCTGTTGTTGTAGGGCGCTCCTAGATTGATGTACATGCCACCATACTGAGAGACGTTCTGAAATCCTGCCGCAGTCGCGCCGCCAGCCCCGATGCTCGATACTGTCGAATTGAAGACGTAGGGCTTCAGCATCGCTCCGCCACGAACATCGAACAGGAGGTTTTGCGTGAACAGATGCGTCAAGCCACCACCGAAGTTATACGCATGGTAGTTAGAGACATTGGACGAGATGGTTCCCGCGACGGGCTGAGAGTCATATACCCACATCTGACTGATACGACCGAAGCCAAAGGTCTTGTCTGTCAGATGGAAATCGAGTCGAGCCTGATAGGAGTTATTGTTGTCTATCTGCGGACGGTTCTCGACGAAGTTGTAGCCTGACGCCATCGTTCCCGGGGAATTGGGCGTGGAGTAATACGTCTTCAAATAAGTAAGCATCGTTGAGTTCAGCATAGATGCGGGGATTTTGAGACACGGGGTGCCTGGCGCCTGCTGGTTGTTCGGGGCCGACAGTGGGTTCCCATTGACATCACATTGGAACTGCTGCACGGTACAATTTCCTCCAACACAGTTTGTCGAGTAGGGGTTGTAAAATTTGTGTTGATAGAAGGAGGTCGCGGCATTTGAAAAGTCACCCGACATCTCCTCCGCTGTCGGGACAAGTGTCGTCGTCAACGTGGGTTTCGAGTAGCGCCATCCTTCATAGGCGCCTTCGAAGAAGACGCGGTCTTTAATGATGGGGCCGCCAAGAGAGGCGCCAAACTGGTTCTGCGTGTAGTGCCCTGGCTTTGCAGGTGTGGTGTTCGGCGTGCCTGGAGCGCATCGCCCCGTCGAGCAGAAGTCTGCAAAACTGTCGCGCGCGTCAAATGCATTATTGCGAATGAACTCCCACGCTGAACCGTGAAACCTGTTTGTCCCTGACTTGGATAGCATGTTCACGATACCGCCGGTCACGATGCCGTATTCTGCACTGTCGATATGCGATTGCACTTTGAACTCGCTCATCGCATCAATGATCGGTAGAAAGCCATAGATCGCTCCTCGCAGGTCCGTGTTAACGATCCCGTCCATCATGTAGAGGGTCTCGCGGTTCTGCTGGCCGAAGAACGAGACTTTATAATATGCCGTTCCGGGAATAGCGCTGACGCCGGCGTCCGTTGTGCTGATCCCCGATCCCTGTGCCGTCGAGACCGGAGTGACTCCCGGAGACAAAATCAACAGAGAGGTGAAGTTGCGCCCGTTGAGAGGCAACTGCTGGATCTCCTTTGCCTGAATCGTTGTTCCCAACTCCGAAGTGCTCTTTTGCAGAAGGGTGCTCATGGTCTCCGCGGAGACCTGAACTGTCTCCGTGGCTATGCCAATGGGCAGGGTCTGATTCAGCGTCAATGCCTGATCGACTGTCAGGTTGAAAACAGGAGTCTCAACCGTGCTAAAGCCTTGCTTCGTGATCGTGGCGATATAAGGACCAGGAGCGATATTCAAGAGCACAAATCCGCCGTTTCCGCCTGTCGTGACGCGGCTGATCACGTTTGTATCCTGATTGGTCAGTGTCACTGCAGCGCCTACGATCACGCGGCCCTGAATATCTACGACCGTTCCATTGACGGATCCCGATGTATGTTGGCCCAATAATACCTGGGGGGCCAAAACCAGAATGAGAATCATCGATATCTGCATGATGCTGCGGAGTAGAATTGCGGCGCTTTTCATGATTAAACCCTCTAACTTATTTAGTAATTGAGTCATCGCTTCCGGCCTCGGAACTAAGGTCCTGCTCTCGGTTCGAACAAGATAGGTATCTTCAAATATTTATGTCAAGTAATAAAAGACAGATTTTCAGTATGAAATCAAGTTCAAATCTATCCTCCAGTTTGATCCTGTGCCAAATAGAGACAAAGTTAAGTCGTTTGGGGTCTATAAAGGCTAAGTCATCGAAAGATAAAGAGCTTATCCCAGGCTGCACTACTATGAATTGCGGAAACTTCGAGACTAGGGGCTCCTTCGACTGAGGGATTTATTGAATGCTCAGGGGAATCGCCGTATCCGGTTTCGACAAAAAATAGGCTTTTGTTTGCAAAAATTATGTCGAATATACCGTGATAGAAATAGCTACATGCAGGTCAACATTCCAGGTACAGACTTTTGCCGGCAACCCCGCGCGAGACGGAGAAGTTTGCCATGAATCTCCGAAGTGCTATCCTCTCGCGCATCGGAAATTATCTCAGCGACATTCTGCTTCCGGTCTTGCTGCCGGTAGTGCGTTGTGTAATCGCTACGCAAGCGCAGATCTACGTATCTCCAAAGAGCAGTGATCTTGCAGCGGGCACGGGGGATATATGGTGTGCTAACTCACCTGTGGACGTCACCACCTTGTTGGGATAGCACTATACTTCAACTATCAACATGGTCCGCCTGATTCAATGCTAGGCGTACGAAGCTCCGCGTAAGCATTATCTAATTTGAGTAAAGATAGATCACAGATCACTCACTCTGCTAACAGTAAAAGGGAAAATAGAATGCAACCCCTAAAATCGACATTGCTGCTGTTTCTCCTCGTTGTTTACGGAACAACAGTAGTGGCACAAAAGAAGCCTTTTATCGAGTGGAACAGTTTAAGCAATCCAGTCCTATCGTATCCCGACTGGTCAATAAAAGATGCTGCGATGGCATACCGTGAAGGTACGTTCTATGTATTCTTCTCCGCCTTCTATCAGGATAGAGGTCGCATACGATCACATGTTGTCGAAGTCAGCACCCGAGATTTCAAGAATTTTTCACGACCTATCTTCAATCTCGACGGCGCAGAAGAAGGATGGATTGGCATGTGTTCTCCAGATGTGCAGCAGCTTAATGGAAAATATGTGATGACTTTCAACTCCTGGGGAGACAAGCCAGGTAAACGAAATCGGCTCTTTTATATGACTTCAGACGATCTTGTTCACTGGTCGGCGCGTCATACTTTGGCTCTCAATTTGACGGGACCTGGTTCTGATCAACATGCTATCGACGCCGCTCTCACGGTTGCCGATGGCAGCTACTATCTTGCATATAAGGAACAGAGGCCCGGAACACCAAAACGCCCGAGGATGGCGTTTTCTACTTCCCTCGATGGGCCATTCCGCTTTGTGGGCGACGGTCTCCCCGTGCTACTGATGCGCGACGGGAAAGACAACGGGCTGCTGCATGAAAACTATGAATTCTTCCACGCCAATCATGAATGGTATCTGCTGACCACGGACTATATCCCGCAGGCCCCGTACCTCTATAAGCTGGAACACGGTTCGAAATGGCTCAGATGGACGAGGGGATACACATTCAATATCCCCATGGAAAAATTCAACACGGTGAATGTTGCAAATGCATCCGCTCTTTACGACTGGAGGCAATATGACGGCTATTACTATCTGATATACGCTGGGCACACGGAAGGCGAAACGTATGCTCGCCGCGGATGGAATAGGCTGGGATTAGCCAGATCGAAGGACCTCATCCATTGGTCTGTTCCAGATGCTTCCCAATAAACCGGGAAGTGACCTACGCATCACTGTTTTGACCAATAGCAGTAAGTTGGTCGATAAATAAAGACAAGATTCGTCCATTTATCGTTACGGGGACATCCCAGGTAAATGCTCCACCCTGGTCCTCCAGTTTGCGCACCCACGCCACCACTTGCTCGGTTGAAAACCGGGGCGAGCCCATGCCCCATTTCTCTCCCAGGTGGCTCAGGATTTGAAGCTGGGCACCATCGATATTGCCATCTTCAGCACGACGAACCATGATTTCCTCCGGGAGGTCAATCTCTCCGGCGGTGTAATCCTCATATGGAGACATGGAGAGAATACGGTGGAATACGCCCGGATTGAAGGCCACCGCGCTCTGCGGGTTTCCTGCCCGTGCGGCAGCCGCGAAGGTAGCAAAGTTTGGAGCAGATCTGCGGTACATTGTGTTGGGCCAATAGCAGCCGTCGAACCACCAGCCGGAGACGTTTGTGCCCCACCGCTCCGACCATTCCCGAATCACCTGTTGCCATTTGATCTGAAACTCGGCGTTTCGGTGTGCCCCTGGTTGCCATCCGAGAGCCTTGATTGCGGCATGGTCCCGCGCCGGACCTCCAGATGGAAGATAGACCATCATCCTGACGCCATTCTTTTGATGAGCCTTATACAGGTCGGCGATGAGATCTCTCTTTGAGCATTTACTGGGATGAGTACCGACAAAGCGGTCATAGGCCGCGTTGGGAGAGAGATAGTACCCGGAGTTCTGGCCAATGCTGACTAGGTGATATCCGGCACCAGTATCTTTGATCTGGTTGGCCAATCCTTCTACATCAAAATCGTCGATAAGACCGTTCCATGTCGCGACAGTCATGTCCTTCCCTGTCTCTTTGGCAATCCAATCCGCCAGATAGTGAGTCATCACGCCCCAGTGTGCCTTTCGCATCCAACTGGCTCTTTCGCCTATCGGTTCGTGGTTAGTTCGCGATCCCTTAGACCTGTCAGAATGATTCTGCACGAGCGCAGCTGAGCTTACCTTTAAGGCTGCAGCTGCAGGGATGACGGAAGATAAAAACCATCGCCGGGAGCGAGATATGAATTCTGGCATTTGTAAGTAGCTTCTCCTATGGAAAATGTCTCCGTGTAACCCTATGCGTACGAGGGTAACTTTCGTGTGACGAAGGTAGCTATGTATAGCCACTTGATATATTCTTGTCAACCTCGCCTCTGCCTCTCGCGTGTGGCAGTGGGGTAGCGTACTGCCAGGAGCTTGTTACCGCAGATACTTCGCAGGCCCCACCAAAGAGATTGGTCCGAGACCGATTGCTGCAAATTTTCAGTGAGGTTTATGTAGTGGTGAGCCAGTTATTGCAACCGTTGTTTCCGTTTTGGACACAACTTTGTCCGTTTCAGCGAAAGACTCTCATGTACGGTCCGGCATATGCTTTGCGAAGTAGTGCAGTGCACGCGCATTAGTTGGAGAGCCAATCATGAAACAGCTTAGACGTATATTCCTCGCTGCAGTTTGTGCGGTTGCGTTATGCGCAGGTGTTGCGATTGCGCAGAATCGGACCACTGCGGAGTTAGTGGGAACTGTGACAGACTCGAGCGGAGGGGTCATTCCGGAGGCGATTGTTTCTGTGACGAACACGCAGACGGGGGTCATCCTGAAAGGAACCACCAATCAGTCGGGATATTACGACATTCCTTTTTTGCCCCCCGGAAAATATTCTGTTCGATATGAGCGCGCCGGCTTTCAGACTGCCGAGAAAACTAATCTGGAACTTCAATTGAACCAGAATGCGAGGATCGATGTCGCGTTGCAGGTAGGTGCAACTCAATCGAGCGTTACAGTCGAAGCTACGCCATTACTGAATCAGAGTGACTCTCAGCGTGGAACGAACATCTCCAATACGATGGTAGAAAATCTGCCGCTAGTAGGCCGCGATCCATCGTCATTAGCGACGCTCGCTGCCGGAACATCGTCCGCTCAAAGTGGAGTAAACGCAAGCCCCGACCCGGGGCGCCGTAGCATCAATGGCAACCGCGCCTTCAGCATCTCGACAACCGTCAACGGCGGGTCAGTCATTCTTCCACAATCCGAAAATTTCTCCGCATTTGTACCCCCGCTCTCGGCTATAGCAGAGTTTGCAGTCGTGCAGGATAACTTCGGAGCAGAGTATGAAAACGGGACATCCGTGCTCAATATCATTACAAAGAGCGGGTCAAATCAGTTTCATGGGTCGCTATTTGAGTTCTTGAAAAACAATGCTTTCAATGCGCGCAATAGGTTTGCCTTGACTAATCCCCCCCTTCACTATCACCAGTTTGGGGGTACCATCGGCGGCCCCATTCAGCGCGATAAGGTATTTTTCTTTTTTAGTTATCAAAACACTCTTAATCCAAATTCGACGATCAATGTGCATACCACACCTACTGACGCCGTGAAGAGCGGAAATTTTGCTGGACTTCCAGTGATTAAAGATCCGATGACCGGGCTTCCATTTGCAGGCAACCAAATCCCCCAAGATAGGATTGACCCTGTGGCAAAGGCCATTCAGGCATACTTCCCGGAGCCTAATCTGGCGGGACTGGGAAATAACTTCAACAATGCGACCCCTCAGGTCCCTAAGAATCCTTTCTACAATGGAAAGGTCGACTATGCTCTTTCTCCCTCCAACCAGATCTCGGCTTCTTTGCAGATCTTTTTCAGCACCACTCAGTGGCAAAGCTCCTGGGGCAAGCAGCCGATATGTTACGGGAGTGAGCGCTGCGGGAACCAGATCGTCAATAGTCAGCAGTGGGCTGTCTCTGACCGCTGGACGCTGAGTCCGACAGCGATCAACGAAGCTCGCATTAACTTCGTGCGTCAACACTACAACACGTTCGCTCCCAGTGGGGGACAGAACTTCCCCAGCAAATTGGGGCTCAACAACGTGCCGCCGGATTACTTTCCAACAATCACAATCAGTGGCGTAGTGCCAACCAGCCTTTCGCCAGGAAAGATCGGTGGTGGCACGCAGAACACCTTCGCATACAGTGACAATTTTACCTGGGTGAAAGGACGGCACACCGTAAAATTGGGGGGGGCGCTCAACAAATACCAATACAACACTCTTGCTACCTGGAGTTCAGGGTCGTTCGGCTTCTCGGGACTCTTTACTGGACAGGGCTACGCGGATTTCCTTTTGGGGCTTCCAAACTCGTACTCACTTACTGCTGCTCCCATTACATTTGGAGCTAGGCGCACGTCGATCGCTGGATTTATTCAGGATGACTTTCATGTCACGCGAAATCTCACGGTAAATGCCGGGATACGTTACAACTTTGAAGGAGGATTCAGCGAAGCACACGATAGGCTCTCCAACTTCAGCCCGACTTCGATCAACCCCGCCACCAACTCGCCCGGAGCGATCATCTTCGCTAACTCCGGTAGCAAGCTGCTCCAGCAAAATCATCCAACGTTATTCTCACCGCGCATCGGTTTTGCATGGACCGTGGCAAGTGGTTGGGTAGCGCGGGGAGCCTACGGCGTCTTTATCGTTCCCATCAGCACGCAGCGTAACTTCAATACCACGCCGCCCGGTTATGCCATTCAGCAAAGCCTGCAAACGACTGATCTGCACACTCCGGTCTTTCAGCTCTCCCAAGGGCCTCCGCCGTATCCACTTCCGGATCCATCGAAGAACACCGGAGCGGTGCTGAACGGACAGTCAACCAGCTACTGGCCCTATCACGCCTCGCAGGCCCGCGTAATGCAGTGGCAGGTTAGTCTGCAAAAACAATTATCCAGAAACACGACATTGGAGATCTCTTACGTCGGCAATAAAGGGGAGGATCTGCTGTTCCCGCGAGATCTGAACCAGGTGCCCGAGAGCCTTCTGGGGCCTGGCAATGCGCAGTCAAAGAGGCCATTCCCGCAATTCCAAGGGATAACGACGCTGTTCAACGATGCGGGTTCAATCTATAACGCTCTCCAGATTCAGGCACAGAGGCGCTTTTCGCACGGGTTAACATTTCTCACGAACTATACGCTCTCCAGATCGTTCGATGATTCGTCCTATGATCTGACGACCGGGTCGGGAGGCGAGTACCAGATCGCAAGCGATCCATCCCGGTCGCATGCTCTCTCGCAATTCGACCAAGCACACCGTTTCGTCCTCGCAACCGTATATGAGCTACCGGTTGGCAAAGGCAGAACCTATCTCAACCGCAAGGGCATCCTGGACGCGATATTGGGTGGCTGGCGTACATCAGCTAACTTCTCGGCAAATTCGGGGTCGCCGTTCACCGTATATCAGGGGGGAGCGAATACAAGTAATTCACTGGCCGGCAATCTGTTTCCCGACCGTATAGGGAAGGGTACTCTGCCTTCCGGCCAGCAGACGATTGCCCATTGGTTTGACACCACAGCGTTTGCAAGCCCCGCTGCTTATCAATTTGGAAACTCCGGCAGAAATATCCTTCGCGGCCCTGGTTATTGGGATCTGGACTCTGGTCTGATGAAAAATTTTCCGTTGCCTATCCCTCTGGGAGAAAATCCACACCTCGAACTTCGCGGCGACTTTTTCAATGTTCTCAATCATCCAAACCTGGCCCAGCCGAATAGCACGACGGGATCGAACGCATTTGGAACAATTACGAGTTCGTCACCTGCGCGCGCAATTCAGGTCGGCCTGCAATTCCTTTTCTAGTCTTTGCAGATACTGAAAAACGAGCGAAAATGTAGTTCTTTAAGGAATGCCGCTTTTGACCGCGATGGCCGCAGTCAAAGAGCCCGCGGATCCCGTCCGAACGTAAGAAATGGTCTCAACGAGGTCACTCAAATGAAGGTAAAGCTGATCGCAATTGCCTGTGTTCTTTTTCTGATTCCTCCAGCGTGGAGCGCTCCGAAGAAGCCATTTATTGATTGGGCCAACCTGCATAACCCGCTTCTCTCCTACCCAGGCTGGTCGATCAAGGACTTTGCCCTGGCGCAGAAAGACGGAGTGTTTTATGTATTCTTCTCAGCGTTCTATGAGGACTATGGCCAGCTACGCAGCCACGTCGTCGAAGTCACGACACGCGACTTTAAGACATATTCCGAGCCTGTTATAAATTTTGACGGTCAGGCAGATGGTTTTGTCGGCATGTGCTCGCCAGACGTGCAAAAACTGGGAAACCTCTGGGAGCTCTCGTTTAATTCGTGGGGCGGGAATGATGATAAAAAACCTCACCAGCTCTTCTACATGACCTCGCCTGACCTCGTCCATTGGTCGCCGCGCCAACCGTTCGCAAGTAATTTGACTGCTGGTCACGGCGTAGACGATCTTACCGTAACCCGTAATGGTAACAGGTATTATGCAATGTGGAAGGAAGCCGTAAGACCGCGCGACTTGCCGAGGCGAGAAGCCGTAGAGAAGAGTCAAATCCCTCCCTGGAGATATGGATTGCGGGCTCAACTTGCAGAGGCAAAAAGCCTGAGCGGGCCATGGAGCTACGTCGGCTCCGGCTATCCAACCCTCAAGATGGCTGACGGAAAAGAGAACGGGTTGATCCACGAGAACTTCGAATTCATCTGGATCGATGGCAAGCTGAATGTGGTCACGTCGGCCTACCCCGGCGGACACGACGGATATATGTATACGCTCTTGGACCCCAAGCATCCGTTGGAGTGGGGGAAGGGGATGAAACTAAATGTCCCCACCGAAAGCTTTAACCGGGAGGTTCTTTATAATGCCGGAGCTATCTCTGATTGGCGTAAGCAAGATGGGTACTTCTATCTCATCTACGGTGGAACCAATCCGGCGTTGAGTTCACGTTGGAGAGCGAGGACGGAGACATGGGTTTTCCAGGCAACCTTTGGATCTCAGCTCACTTTACTTTGCAAGGTAACAGATTACAGATCGACTACACCGCCAGTAGCGATAGGACCACTGTGGTCAATCTCACGAATCATGCGTACTTCAATTTAGGGGGCGATGGATGCGCTACGATCGAGGGACACAAACTGCTTCTCAACGCAGACTATTTCACGCCGGTGGGGCCGGGCCTTATTCCAACGGGAGCAGTCTCTTCGGTTGCGGAAACTCCATTCGACTTTACTCGGATGCATCCAATCGGCAGGCGTATCAACCAGCTATCTGAGCAGTTGGTGCTTGCCGGCGACTATGATCATAACTGGGCATTACAAAAAAATGATGGGCAGTTGCGCGATGCAGCCGTGGTCTACGAGCCCTTGAGCGGGCGGACTTTGACTGTAGCCACAACTGAGCCTGGCATTCAATTCAATTCCGGCAATTCTCTGAATGGATCCTGTGTTGGGAGGCGAAACGTCCCATACACGAAGCGCCGTTCCCTGTGTTTAGAGACGCAGCATTTCCCAGACTCTCCAAACCATCCAGATTTTCCCAGCACCGTACTGCGAACAGACGAGGTCTTTCGATCCACCACGACCTATACCTTCTCTGTTCGCTGAGTCATACCCATCAATTGAACCGAGCGGTTTCTATACCTCATATTCAGTGACTCCTTTTTATTTCTCGTTCTCAGCATGGACGTCCCTGCACAATAATCCCAGCACAACGGTAGCAGAGGGGATCAGCAAGCCCGAGACGACCAGAATAGGAGTATATCCAAAATGCTCAATCACAAGGCCCGTTGTTAAGATAAATAACATGGCCCCCAGGCCGGCGGATGTCCCAGCCATCCCCGAAATCGAGCCCACAAGATCATTCGGGAAAAAATCGCTGGTAAGAGTTTGAAGATTGTTTATCCAGAACTGAAAGGCAAAGAGTACAACGCTGATTAGAGCGATCACTTCAGCAGACGAACTCGCGCCGCCAACCAGTATGCCCGCTGGCGCAAGCAACGCCGGCAAGAAAATAGCGAGGCTGCGCGCGCGTACTGGACTCCAGCCACTATGGATCAAGCGTCCCGAGAACCAGCCTCCCATCAGTGCCCCAGTATCGGCGAAGACATAGGGTATCCATGCGAAAATCCCGATTGCTTTGAGACTGAATCCACGTGCGGAATAAAGATAAAGTGGCAGCCAGACCAGGTACAGCCACCAAACCGGATCTCCCAGAAAACGTGCTAGGACGATTCCCTGAACTTTCCTGTTCTTCAACAGATCGAGCCATGGCGGTGCAACTGCTGGTTCCTTTTCTACAGTATCCTGCAAGATAAACGCCAGTTCTTTCGGAGCTAACCACGGATGTTGTTCCGGCGAGCGATAGAACAGCTGCCACAAGGCAAGCCACACAAAGCCGAGCAAGCCGGTGGCAATGAAGGTTGTCCTCCAGCCGAAACTGAACTGAAGCCAGATAATCAGGGGCGGAGCCAGGGCCGACCCAAGCGTGGCCCCGGTGTTCACGATGCCCATGCCCAGCGCGCGCTCCCGGGCGGGAAACCATTCAGCCACGCTCTTGATTGCTGCAGGCCAGTGACCACCTTCGCCGAACCCCAAAATGAGTCGGAACAAGCTGAAGCTAGCCAAGCCCCGTGCGACCGCCTGGGCGATTTCGGCGACCGACCATATGGCCATGGCGATCGAGAGTCCGAATCGCGTTCCTATACGATCCTGCACTTTGCCGAAGACCGTTTGACCTATCGAATAAGAGAAGAGAAACCAGACACTTATACTTGCATACTCAAAGCTACTAAGATGCAGCTCTTTGCAGATTGTCGGAGCAAGGACCGAGAGTGTAAGCCGGTCGATATAGCTGATCAGCGTGGCAAGAAACAGCAGGCTCACGATCCACCATCGCAGGCCAGCCACGTAGAATGTGCGATCGAGAAGCTTTGGCCTCAATGAGATCACGTTTCCTCCTGCGACATCTCATATAGCTTCGCAGTCAACCAGTACGTGGATCGCACCGTTATGAATATCGTCGCGAAGCGCGAAGGCCTCTCCGATGCGGCTAAGCGGAATCTTATGGGTCACAATTTCGGAAGTATTGACGAGTCCGTCGAGAACCAATTGGACCCCCTCCGTATAGAAGCGGCGCATGTCGATATCCCGCTTCGGCTCGGTGGAATAAATATCGATACGCTTACGATGAACCTTTAGAAAGTCAATCGGCGTGTTACATACTCCGATGCATCCGTACATGACTATCTTTCCAGCGAAAGCAGCGCAGTCGATAGCGTCCGCCATGCCATCTCCTTCAAGGAGGCATGGAATCACTACATCGAATCCATCTGGGAACTCCCTGCCCAAAATCTCCATCGTCGGAGTTTCCGGCGACGGGATCTTGAAGGTATGTGTCGCTCCATACTTTCTTGCGAGTGCCAATTTATCGTTGCTCAGATCGGTGACGACAAGTGCTTTCGGACTATGAAGGCGCAGAATTTGAGTTAATACGAGTCCGCTGACGCCCTGTCCTGTCACCAGGACTGTCTTCTGTTGATTAAGTTCGGAGATCTCCACGGCGTGTAGAACGCCCGGAAGGATTTCGATCAGGCTCGTGTCGAGTAAGTTAAACCATGGCGGCACCACTTTGACATTGAAAGGGCGGCACACAATGTACTGAGCAAAGGCTCCCCATACATAGCGGCAGGTAACCTGATCTCCAACGCGCAATCCCTCGACGTTTGCGCCCAGCTTCTCGACAACTCCGGCGACCTCGTGCCCGAGCCTGGCGGGGAAGCTAACAAACTCCGGGCTGCGTATACCCCGGTACGACTCAATATCAGAGCCACATATTCCAACCCACTTAACCTTGATTCGTATCTCGCCATCTTCCGGTTCTGGAATTTCGGCGTAGCGGAGAGATAGGCGCCTCGGCTCCTCCAGAACAGCGACTCGTTGGGTATTGGGTTGGCCTGCATCGACCAGGGTTAGCGGAGCTTGCGTCATTTGAGTAGTCATTTTGTAATGTTGCGAGTATACCGAGGCGCTGCTATCGAAGTCTTTATGAGAAACCGTCCAAGCTTTGCCTCAAACGGAAATCAATGTGAAAGTATCTGCCAATACGAGCACAAGAGATACCGCTCGTAGATTGCTTACAGTTGCAGGACCATTTCATAATCCATGACGTATAATTCGCTACCAAGGATAGGACCATGCTCACATTGTTGGCAGAAGTTCTTTGGACAGCACGCTATGACTACAAGCCCGGATCGAGGCTCACCAGGCACAGGCATGACTATTTCCAAATGATCTATTTCATCTCAGGCTCTGGAGTTATAGATATTGAAGAGAGCGAATTGTCGATTAAGCCTAACTCTCTTCTACTCATCAAGCCTGGCGATACACATGCGCTGAGGCCGTCGTCTCTGGTAAAGACCCTCGACCTGAAATTTCTTGTGAAGAGCCGTTCCTTACGTAGCCAATTGCTTGGTGCCAGCGATCTTTTTGAAGACAATGAGCCATGGATATCTGATTTATTTGAGCGCATTCGACACGAAGGCGAGCGCGGCAGGTATCTCTATCGCGAGTTATGCAGCGCCTTTCTCAGTGAACTGCTCATCCACTGTCTTCGCTTTGATCAGTCGAGCGAAGAAGTGCCCTTGAGCGGACCTGCCAGCTACGATGTTTCGGGCGATGGAATCGTTCAACAGGCGGTACTCTTTATCCAGGATCACTATGCAGACGATTGCGATATACAAGAGATCGCTGACGCCGTTGGTAAATCGGACCGGCATGTCCGTCAGCACTTCAGGGATGTACTTAATATCTCTCCTCGTCGCTATCTGCTGGAGTACCGCATCCAGAAGGCCAAGGAACTTATTGAATACTCCGGCTACGCCTTCAAGGAAATCGCGGATAGGGTAGGGTTCAAAACTGTTCATCACTTTGCCCGTACCTTTCACGAGATTAGCGGACATACGCCGGGGGAATGGCGTCGCAGGTACCAGGCAGGGATCTGCAAGGATGTGTATATCAATCCTCACTTTGTAAATACGAACTGGACTTTTCCTGCGGATGCGACACAGGTAGCTTAGTGTCTTGGTCAACGTGGTGGATGAATCCGGCAGGCTGCTTCCAGACGCTGTTGTGCCGGTTACGCTTACAGTGGTTGGGTGGCTAATGATAGCGGTAGGGAATGCTTTCCCGCTACGGCTCGCAGACGGTTCGAGTTGTTCCATAAAGGCTTTCGGGTGAGTGGTAGGCTTGTTCTAGTTCCATTCATGGAGGAAATATGAGCATTTCCGCAGCTGCAGCGGAGCTGAACAAAGAGATCGCGGTGCTGGATAAAGCCATTACTGAAGCTGAGCGAACGAAGGCACGCCTGGTTACATACCGCGATGCTCTCCTCAAGGAAGACCGAGTGGGTGGTGGAGTAGCAGTCAAGAGAGGCAAGCCTGGCAGGAAGCCCGGTCGCCCCGCAAAAAAGGCTAACGCAGCGAAGAAAGCAGCAAATGCGAAGAAAACTGCTGGGGCGAAAAAGGCCGTTTCTGCAAAGAAGACAGCTGCCCCAAAGAAGCGGACGATGTCTCCTGAAGCAAGAAAGAGGATTGCCGAGGCCCAGAAGAAGCGGTGGGCCACGCAGAAGCAGACAGCGAAATCTGAGTAGCTCGAATAAAGAGGTGGGGTTCACTGCCCCGCCTCTTGCCCTTTTAAGTCAATCAGGGATGAGAGCGGCGTTTTATCGTTCCAGTGGCAAGC
>Ga0207667_10001261_pt1 | contig 31752 bp, 28 predicted proteins | sample KBSCornC52_FD_184301 | JGI IMG/M metagenome (GOLD analysis project Ga0207667, IMG submission 184301) | Corn rhizosphere microbial communities from Kellogg Biological Station, Michigan, USA - KBS Corn C5-2 (SPAdes) (version 2) | ecosystem: Host-associated > Plants > Roots > Rhizosphere > Soil ...
CCACGCCGCGCAAGGCTCGACTTCCCAGGTGGTGGATTCCTCCCGGGGTAGGACTTGTTTGAGTTGTCGATGTTTACTTCTCATTCTCACCTACTGTCTGTTGCCAGTTTGTGCCGGCGCACGCCAAGCCGCAGCCTAAATTGCAGAAGCCTCCGTAGCGGCGCAAGGCCACTTCGGGCGATCGAGATTTTTTCACAGGGAGGACGGGAGGACGGGAGGACGAAGACAGAGGCGAGAATTTTGGGGTCCGCGCTGCCGCCCGCGGACCTCCAGCGCCACCGCGGGCTCGACCCTCTAGATTTCTCTCGGGGGAAATATTTTTGGTTTTGGTCCCCCAAAAACAAAAATGCGTTCTCGCTCCCGCACCTCCCGTCCTCCCGTCCTCCCTGTAAAATCCCGAAGGCTCTTGAGAGAGCTTGTCAGAACGGCAGCAGCCCCAAGCGGTGCTCGTGGAGACCTCGCGGCGGGGTCTCAGTCTTCGGGATCGGGCGCGAGCGATTTGGCTTGGCCGATCCAGTCGTCCTTGCTGATGCGATCGGGACGAATTTTGAGCTTTTCGGCGAACAGCACGAGCTCGGCCTCGGTCCAACGCGCGACCTGTTGCACGCGCGTGACGCCGGCTTGCTCGAGCACGCGCTGGTAGGCGGGGCCGATGCCGCGGATGCGACGCAGCCCCTGCGGAGCTTTGCTGGCACGGGAGCCCGACGCCGGGGCGGGCGCGGCGTCCGCCACGCGGCTGCGCGCTTGCTCTAGCTCGACGCGCGCTTGCCCGAGCTCGCTCTGCGCTTGCTCTAGCTCGACGCGCGCTTGCCCGAGCTCGCTCTGCGCTTGCTCTAGCTCGCGGCGGAGACGCGCGCCCTCGGCGTCGCGCTCGGCTTCGACCTCGGCTAGGCGCGAGCGCAAGCCGAGGATGGCCGCGAAGTGCTCGTCCGACGCCTGCGCGCGCAGATCTTTTTCCGCGCGCAACGCCGACTCCAGCTCACGCAAGCGATCGGCTTCACGCCGCAAGCGCGCGCGCAGGGTGTGCCGCTCACTGCCCAGCTTGCGCAGCTCGATCTGAGTGGCGCCGAGCCGTTGCTCCAACTGGGTGGTCAGGCTGACCACCGGCGGTTGCGTCAACGGCCGAGCGAAACCAGGCGACGACGAGTGCCTTTGCGGTGGAGGGGGAGGCGTCGCCGGCGCGCGTGGCATCACACTGGGCGACGCCGCCACCGAGGACACGGGTGGAGCCGTGGGACTGCCCTGGGGCGCGGGCGGCAGCGACGAGCGCAGGCCACCAGGCGCCGCCGCGCCCGGCAAGATCCCGCGCGACGAGGGCGGCGGCGGCATGCGCGACGTAGGCGTAGCCCCACCCAGCGGCCGAGGCGGGATGCTGACCGGCCGCGGCACGACGCTGACCGGCGAAGACGGCGGGCCGGGGGCGGCCGGAGGGGCGGTTTCGGAAGCGGTCGAGGCGCTGGGGTCCTTGTCGTCACCCATCGAAGGTCTCGCGTCTCGCGGCGCAAGCTCTACACCGCGCCCAGCAACTCTAACCCGAAGCGCCGCTACTCGCGCACGATTTCGTAATGCATGGCGTGGTGGTCGGCAGAAAGCCCAAAGCTCAGGCCGCCCGCGCTGTTGGCCACCTCGACCGCGTGGTCGCGCTCCCCGTTCGGGCCGAGCGCGTGCACCTTGGCGGCGGCGCCGCCGGTCAAGCCATGGAGCGCCAAGCGCCCTACAATCGGCTCCACCAGCACGGGTGATACGCCGGCGTTGTCGATCCGGTTGCGGCCCGGTCGGAGCGTCATGCCCGAGTTGACCGCATTGCCCAGCGCCGACACCAAAATGCGCTTGGAAGCGGCTAGCGGCTGATCGTCCAGCGCCGTCACCAACACGACCGCGAAGGCGCTGTCGAGCTCGAGCTCGACGTTTCCGAGCCGCACTTTTTGCGCGGGCTTGAAGCCGGCGAAGCCTTGGGTGCGGGGCGTGTTGACGAGCAGCGTTCCGGCGCGCGCGTCGTGCACCAGCTCGCCGCCGTTGGCGCTGGCAACGCCGTCCTTGATCTGAGTGGTCAGCAACGTTTGCAGCTGGTCGAGCGTCTGACCTTGGCCGAAGCCGATACCCGTCTTCCCCAGCCGCACCAGCTCCTTGGGCGCGCCGCCGCGGAACAGCGGATCGAACACGCTGGCTTCGTCCAGCTTCAGCACCGCGTCTTCCTTGGCCTCCGCGACGTCGTGACGATGAAAGAGCAACGACACCGCGGGCCATGCCCCGAGCATGGTCGGCTGCTCGACCACGTCGAAGTTGCTGGACAGCCGGCTGATGGCGTTGGACGCCTTGCCGGCTTCGTGCGTGAACGCAAATTCGATCGGGTTGAAGTTGCCGAGCGCCCCGTAGGCACCCATCGCCAACACGCCCTCTTGACGGTAGTCGTTGGGCGCCGCCGTTTGCCATTCGCTGGCGGTGAACGGCAGGCCCTTCACGCGCCGCGCCCCCAGCGAGCCCACGATGCCAAGCCCCGCATCCTTCAACAGCGAGCTCGAATCCCAGGAAATTTCTGGGGTGTAGCCCCAGCCGCCCTGCGGATGCGCCCAGTAGGCATGACGATCGACGAAGTCGAGCTGCGCGTTGACGAACAGATCGATCGGCGTTTCGACCCAATGGTTGCTGCCGGTGACGACCCCTTGATAGCCGAGCTGCTTCAGCTTGCTCTGAATGCGCCGGTAGTAGCCGAGCGCCGTGTCGTAATAGAAGCGCAGCGTGTCGGCGGCGCGCGCGTGGCTCAGCCGCTTCGGATCTTCGGTCGCAAACTCGACTACGGCGTCCACGTTGCCCGCCGCCGGGTCTTCGGCCGCGGCCAGCCCCTGCCCTCCGGACGCATCGGGCTGCCAACGCTTCTCGAGCGCGGCGCGGCCGCCCGGCACTTGCTTCGAGAGCCAGAGCGAAAATTGCTTGGCCAGCTCCTGGCGGTATTCCGGCGAGCTGATGGCAAACTCACCGTCTTTGTGAATCCAGAACAAGCTATCTTCGTTGATCACTTCGACCAACGCGACCGCCGGATCTTTGGCGTAGCTGCGCTTGGTGTAGGGGTTTTGATGCCCCATCAGCTGCTCGATGTACTTTTCCTGTAGCTCGATCAGCTGCGGCGCGAACTCGCCTTCGATCTTGAAGCCGTTGACCACGTCGGCGGGGGCTTTGACGCCGTCCGCCTCGCCGGCATGGCGGTGCACCAGCATGTCGAAGAATTGGTAAATCCCGCGCTTTTGCAGCGCCGCCACGAAATAGTCGAAGCGCTCCAGCGCGACCGGGTCGAGCTTCTGCGTGCTGGGGGCGTTGCCGAACACGTTGGGCGTCGACCACGGCGCATCCATGTGGTGGTGCCGCGTGATGTTCACGCCCATCTGCGCCAGCAGCTCCGCCATCTGGTCGGCTTGCTCGTGCGTGGGAAAGTTGGCCGAAGCCACCAGGTTCACGCCCCAAAAACGCGCGGTCTTGCCGTTGGCGAAGACGAAATTCTCGCCCTGCCGCTTCAGCGGTCCGTATTTGCCGGCGGGCGCGTCCAGCAACCGACTGACGTCCAGAGCCGTGCCACGCCGTTTGACCGGGTCGGTGCCGCGGTAGGCAAACCACTTGCTCGTGTCGTAGGCAACCGGCGTCAGCACGACTTCGTCGGGGCTGAGCTCGACGTGGTCGATGCTGACGTCGAACGGTCGCGAAAAGCCCGCCGGTGAGAACTGGATCTGCGTGACGTCGTCGAACACGGAGGGCAGCTTCTTGCCCCAACCCGCCTGCACGAAGCCGCTGAGCGGCAGCGTGATCTGGCTCCAGGAGCTGGTTGCCACGAACTCCTGCCTGAAATGGTCGTAGTCCGTGACGGCTTGTTTGGAGAGCACGACCGCGTAGCGTCCCCCATCGCCTTTGGCCCAGAAACGAATGCTGCGAAAGCCGCGCAAATCCGTGGGGGTTTTGCCGGAATTCAAGAACACTTGCAGCTGGGCCCAAGAATAGGGGGGTCGGTTGTCGCCGATAGTGCCGAAATAGCGCGCGCTGTGGCCGGGCGAAGGGGGCGCGCCGCCCGGCGTGAGCACGAACGGATCGGGACTGACTTGTGTGCCAAGCCCGTTTTGATCGAAGGCGCACCAGAAGCCGCCTGACGTGCCTTGCGGCGATTCGAAGCTCTCCACCAGCCACGCTTTGGAAGCGGCGGGTATGGGCTTCGGTGACGGTGTAGGCGGCTTGGGCTTCGGCGTCGACGCGGCGTCGACGCAACTCGCAAGCACGAGCGCGGCAAGCCACGCGCCCCGAGAATTTGGCCGAATTTGCAGAAGTCCACCGACCGCGCGACGCATCGACCGCGGAGGGTAGGACAAAGCTCCGAGCGCGCGCTACACTCGTTTGGTTACGTCATTCTTTGCCCATCTTCGCGTGGGCTGGTTACTTCGCCTTATTAAGCTTTTCGAGGTTTCGATGCGTCAGATTCACGTCTGCGCCTGGCTCTTGTTAACGTCTCTCACCGTTGCCGCATGCAGCGGCGAAAAGTTCACGGCCAGTGAGCAGGCTAGCGGAGGCAACGAAACCCCCGCTCAAACCAGCGCCGGCACGCCCAGCCGCAACCACGCCGGCTCCAGCTCCAGCAGCGCGGGCAGCTTGGCCCTGGCCAGCGGCGGGCAATCGGCCAGCGGGGGCGCGGCCAGTAGCGGCGGAACCGGAACGGCCTCCGCAGGCGCAGGCCATGCGAGCGGCGGCGCGCCTGGCTCGGCTGGCAGCAGCCCGAGCGACGACGCCGCGGGGGCGCCCAGCGAGGAATGCCCGAGCGGCGCCATCACCTTTCGCATGTTGCCGGGCCCGGATCTGGGCAAAGACTTCTTGTGTGACGCCGGCTGCGGCACGGGCTGGCTCACCATCACCGACGCCGAAGGTGCAACCGCCTTCTCCATTTTCTCGGCATGCGGTACCGCCAGCTGCGAGTCGTGCCAGATGCTCGCGTGCGCCGCCGCGGCGTGCCTGCCCACGCCGCTCACGGCCGAGGGCAGCGAGCTGGTGTGGACCGGCACCTACCTCGCGAAGGACACCTGCGGCGCCAACATGGCTTGCCAACGCCAAGCCTGCGTGAAGCCCGGAAGATACAAAGCCAAGGCGTGCGCGGCCATCAACGGCGGCGCCAGCTCCAACGGCAGCCTGGCCTGCACCCCCAAGAACGAGCAGCTGTGCGCCGAGGCCGATTTCGAGTTTCCGGCCACCACCACCGTCAAGCTCGTGCTGAAAAAATAGCGATTCGACCGTGGGCTGCCAATCCGCAGCCCGAATCGCAGAAGCTTCTGTGGCGGCGGAAGGCCACCTCGTTCGATCGAGATTTTTTCACAGGAAGGGCAGAAGGGCAGAAGGGCGAGCAAAGGGGACTTGGGGTTCGCGCTGCCGCCAGCGGCCCCTTGCGATCGGGCGGATCGGTTGCCTTCTGGCCTTGGAGGGAAATATTTTTGGTTTTGGTCCTCCAAAAACAAAAATGCGTTCTCGTCTCTCGCCTTCTTGCCCTTCTGCCCTTCTGCCCTTCTGCCCTTCCTGTGAAAGTCTCGGAGGCCCCCGATAAGACCCCTCAGCTGGGTAGCAGCCCGAAGCGGTCGCTAGGCTTGGCCCTGCGACGCCACGGCAGTTTCTGCAAGCGATCTGCGGCGTGGCAGCCCCGGGTGTGATGAATCCTTGGGGGCTGCGGATTGGCGGCCCACGCCATTGCCGGGTGGCGCTCAACATTTCTTCATCGAGCGCCCCGCACGCGCTTCACATTCGCGACCGACGTTTGAATCGACGCCGCAGGGCCTCGCTCGGATGAGCCGAGAGAGACGCTGACGGCGCTCGAAAGGAAACGTCAGTATGTTCGGATTTTTCATCGGTACCGCTTGCCTCATCGGCTTCGCGGCGCTCGCCCGTCGCGGTCGCCGGCACCACTTTTTCGGCCATGGTCGCGGCCACGGCTGCCACGGCCGTCGCGGCATGGGTGGTCGCTTCTTCTTCCACCGCGTTTTGGAGCGGCTGGACACCACGCCCGGGCAAGAAAAAGTGATCCGCGAGGCCATCTCCGACTTCAAGGAAGAAGCCTGGAGCTTGCGCAGCGAAGTGCGCGGCACCCGCAGCGAGCTGGCCCAAGCCATTCGCGGGCCCGAGCTCGACAAGGCCCTCGTCGATCGCGTCTTTGTAAAACACGACGAAGTGATCGAAAAGCTGCGCGCGCTGATGCTGCGCACGGCCGAGCAAGTGCACGGCACGCTGGACGAGCGGCAACGAAAGCAGCTCGCCGACATGATCGAATCGGGGCCGTGGGGCTACGCGGGCTGCTGAGCCCAGCAACGAAAGCGCAAAGGAGCAGCACATGGGACGTAGATTCTTGATGGTGTTACTGGGTATCGGCGCGGTCGCGGGCTTCGCGTCCGGGTTCGCGCGGCTCTGCTACGGTGGCTACGGTCACTTCGGCCCCGGCGGCCGCTTCGATCGGCACGGCGACTTCGAGCGCCACGTGGCCGACACGTGCGCCGAGTCGGCGCTCAAGGTGTACCAACGCCAGAGCCCCCCGGGTTCGAAGCCATGAGCAGCCCGGCATTGCAGGGATTCGGGGCCTCGCCGGCTCCGAACCCTGCCGTGGCCGTCAAACCCGTGGCATTCTCGGCGCGTGCCATGGACCTGAACGTGCTCATCGTCGACGACGACGAGAGGCTGTACGAGCTGCTCGCGCAGTACCTCGCCGAAAACGGGGTGATCGCCAAGCGCGCCGCCACCGGTCCGCTCGGCCTGAAAGCCATCGAAAGCGGAGAGTCGTACGACGCGGTGTTGCTGGACGTGATGCTACCGGGCCTGGACGGCCTGAGCCTGCTCAAGCGGGTGCGAGAGAAGAGCCAAATTCCGGTGATCATGCTCACCGCCAAGGGCGACGAAACCGATCGGGTCGTCGGCCTCGAGCTGGGCGCCGACGACTACCTGGCCAAGCCCTTCAGCCCCCGGGAGCTGCTGGCACGGCTGCGCGCGGTGCTGCGGCGGACCCAGGTGGATCCCAACAAAGAGCAGCTGACCGTCGGCAGCATGCTGTTCGACGTGGCGGCGCGCAGCGTGCAGAAGAACGGCAACCCGGTCGAGCTGACCGGGCTCGAGTTCGATTTGCTGCTGGCGCTGGCGCGCCGCGCGGGGCGGGTCGTGCCGCGCAGCAACTTGCTCGAGCTGGCGGGCCGCAGCGACGTCAACGTCAGCGACCGCACCGTCGACGTGCACGTGTCCCACATCCGCAAGAAGCTGGGTGACGACGACGCCGTGCTGCTCAAGACGGTGCGCGGCGTCGGCTACGTCCTGACCCGCGAATGAGACGCTTTCACCGCCACCATCGACGTTGGCACCGGCGCCACGATTTCAGGCTCCAGCGCGCGCTGTTCTGGTGGTTCGGCATCACCATCTTGATGACCTGCTTGGTGTCGTTCGGGGTCATGCGACTGGTGGCGCCCGACATGCACTCGTGGCGTCGTGACGCGGACCGGCTCCAGCATTTTGCGGCCGATCGCTTTGCCAAGGTCTGGGACGATCCGCCCGCGCGCCTGGAGTTGGCGTCGGCGGTGTCGCAAGCCTTCGACGCGGCGATCCGGGTCGAAGACGTGAACGGGACCGTGCTCGACCGCGTGGGCGGCGAATGTAAAAAAGACGCCGTACGGATCGACGTCGAGCGCGGCGGGCACGCGCTCGGCAGCGTGCACGGTTGCTTGCACCAGTACCACACGCACTGGACCGGCGTGATGCTCACGCTATTCGCGGCGTTTTTGACGATTTGGGCCGCCACCGCCAAGCTGAGCCGTAGGCTCACCCGTCCGCTTCAAGATCTCACGCGGGTGACGCGCGAGCTGGGCGAGGGCAAGCTGGAGAGCCGCGTCCGCTTGGGCCATACCCATCGCGGTGAAGTCGGCATCCTGGCCGAGTCGATCAACGAGATGGCCAAGCGCATCGAGCGCCAAATGAAAGATCAGCGCGAGCTGCTGGCCGGCGTCTCGCACGAAATCCGGAGCCCGCTCGCGCGCCTGCGCGTGCTGGCCGAGCTGCTACAGGGCAACACCCCTTCCCCCGATTTGCACGCCAAAATCGAGCGTGAAGTCGCGGAAATCGACGACCTAGTCGGCAAGCTTTTGGCAAGCTCGCGGCTCGACTTCGGGGCCCTGGAGCAGTCGGTGCTGTGCGCGCGCGACGTAGCAATGCGAGCCTTGGAGCGTGCCGGCCTTTCAGAAGAGTTGCTTCACGATAGCTCGCAAGCGGCCACGTTGCGCGGCGACGCCACGCTCTTGGCGCGCGCCCTCGGCAACTTGCTGGAGAACGCGCAACATCACGCGGGCGGCGTCACCGCGCTGTCGCTGAGGGCCGACGCCGAGACCATCTTCTTCGAGGTTGCCGACGCTGGCCCCGGTCTCAGCACGGAGGCGCTGGCGAGAGGCTTCGACCCCTTCTTCCGCGGGGCCGAGGACGGTCAGACGTCGTCGCGGGGAGCGTTGGGCCTGGGCCTGGCGCTGGTCCGGCGCATCGCCCGCGCTCACGGCGGTGATGCTGTGATTGAAAATCGTCCGAACCAGCCCGGCGCCGTCGCCACCCTCTCCGTGCCGCGCGTCGTCGATTCTTCCAGCGTTTCGTAGGGCAAGCCGCTTGCCTGCGCGGGCTTGGGACGTAGCGGCCCCGGTTTGATTCACCGAAAACGCGGCGCCACGACATGCGGCGGCGCGCGTCGCGCGCCCTCGTCCACCGACGCCTGACGGGTTGCGCTGCGGCGTGAGTTTCGGGCAGGATGCGCGAATTGCTCGGGAGACGCCCGAGCGCATGGTCGGAGGATGCTCATGGGATCTCGATGGACGCTACTGATGTGCGCAGCGGTTGCGACGGCGCCGTTCGCCGCGTGCAAGAAGAAGACGAGCGCGGCCGAAGAGGCGGCCGCGGCCGCCAGCGCAACCACCCCTTCGAGTGATGCAGTGGCGGCCATGGCCAGTGCCAACGCGGCCATTGCGGCCGCGCTAGCGGCGGCCAACTCCGCGGCTCCCGTCGCTAGCGCCGCGCCCCTCGGCGCTCCGCCCTCCGCAGCGGTCACAGAAGCCGCGCCCGCCAAGCCCGCGTCCACCGTAAAGCCGGCAACCTCGGCCGCGCTGGTGGCGGCAACGCCGCCAGCGGCCAAACCCAGCAGCTCCAGCGCGGCCAAGACGGCCGCGCCGGCGACGTCGACGGCGGCAAAGCCCGCCGCCACGACCGCCAAGTCGGCCACCGCGGCTGCCCCCACGGCGGCGCCGGCCAAGACCACGAGCGCCACCGAAGACAAGAAGGCCGCCATCGCGCGCGCCGCCGCCGCCCGCAAAGCGCGCGGCACCAAGACCATCGGTGAGTAGCCGCTGACGACCACTCGAGACGTCAACTCATGGTGAGGGTCGGCGGCTCGCGCTGTGAGACTAGAATCGGAGGAACGTGATGAACGCTTTATTCAAATTGGTGCTTAAAGGCTCGGCGGTGAGCGCGCTCGCCCTGGCCACGGCAGCCGTGGGCTGTAGTGATTCGAACAAGGACGACACGGACGGCACCGCGGGCGACACCGGCAAGTCCGGCTCGTCGAACACGGCCGGCAGCACGTCGACCCCCGGCGGTAACGGCGGCGAAGCTCCGACGGCAGGAACGCCCGGAGCCGGCGGCGCCGATGGCGGCGCAGCGCCCGTCGAAGGTGGCGCGGGTGGAGATCGGCCCGACATCGTCTTCAGCAACGGCGGTGACGGAGCTGGCGGTGCGAGCGACGAGCCGGCGGTCGCGAAATTCTGCAACAGCCTGACCTTCGGTACCAGCGACGCCCCGATGGACACGACGATGATCCTGGAAATTGGCGAAGGCGCCGACAAGGTCACGTTCACGGCCGTCAGCGGCACCTGCGCGCCCATGGACGGCGCCGCCTGCAAGTCGATTCCGCACGGTACCGAGGTGCCGGTCGCCCTTTTCGACGCCGATGAACCAACGACGGCGCTCGACAGCGGTACGATCGTCAGCCGCGGCGGCGCGAACTGGATCTTCTATACCGACCTCACCGAAGAGAGCACCCCGACCCCGATCATTCAAGGCGCACCGATTGATTCACCGGCTTGCGAAGACGTGATCTGGGAAGACGTGTTCGGCCCCTGACATTGAGTCGAGCTGAGCTGGCTCGCACAGCGCGGCGCTCCCCTCGGGGCGCCGCGTTTTTTTGTGCCCGCTACTTGGCGATGCGAGCAGCCCGAGCGGCCCAGCCTTTTCCTCTCGAAACGGCGGCCGTGCCCCAACGGCCGCGCGGCTCGGGCTCAGGTCTGCGCCGGTGCGACGCGGCCATCGGTCGGAAGAAGGCTCGCGGCCCCGACCGGTTTTACCCGGATGCGCGTCGCGATCAGCCCGCCCAAAAATACCAGCAACGCCAGCGTGCGCAGACCCCAGTCGTGTGATTTCAGATACTGCTCGGACCAGCCCATGATGACGGGCCCACAGATGCCGCCCAAGTTGCCGACGGCGTTGATCAACGCGATCGAGCCGGCCGCGGCCGTGCCGCTGAGGAACGTCGTCGTCAAACCCCAAAACGGCGCAACCGCGCTCCAGCGACCTGCCACCACGAAGCCAAGGGCAACCACACACACCATGGCCGGCGGATGAAAGCTGGCGATCACCAGCCCTGCCGCCGCCCACCAAACCGCCAGCGCGTAGTGCCATTTCCGCTCTTGCCGGCGGTCGGACGAGCGGCCATACGGCCCCATGATGATGATGGCAAACACCGCGGGCACGCCCGTGATGCAGCCCTGAATGAACTGCGACGAATCTTTGTATTCGCCCTTGATCAGCGTGGGTAGGAAGAAATCCAGGCCATAGCCGGCCAGCACGTGGGTGAAGTAGACGAAGCACAACACCAGCACGCGAGGATCGGTCAAGGCTTGTCCGAAGGACGTGTGCGCGCTCGGCCCTGCCGCCAAGCGGTCCTGCTCAAGCCGATCGATCAGCCATTTCTTCTCGGCTGGCTCCAGCCACTTGGCTTCCTCGGGGCCGTTGGGCAGGCGCAAGAACAAGAGCACGCCGAGGACCAACGACGGCAACGCCTCGAGCAAGAACAACCATTTGTAGCCGGCCAGACCGCCCGCGCCGTGCAACGACAGAATGGCGCCGGACAACGGCGCGCCGATGATGCCGGTACCGGCGGCCGCCATCATGAACAAAGCGATGGTGCGCGAACGGTAGGCGCCGGGGAAGAACTTGGTGAGGTAGAAGATGACGCCGGGAAAGAAGCCGGCCTCGGCCGCGCCCAGCAAGAACCGGAGGACGTAGAAGGACGTTTCGCCCTGAACGAAGGCAAAGCTGGCGCTGATGATGCCCCAGGTCACCATGATGCGCGCGATCCAGCTGCGCGCGCCCACCTTGGCCAAAATCAGATTGGACGGGACCTCGAACAAGAAGTAGCCGACGAAGAAGATGCTGGCGCCCAGCGAGTAGACGACGGGGCTCATGCCCAGCTCTTTCGACATCGCATCTTTGGCGAAGCCGACGTTCACGCGGTCGAGGAAGGCCGCCATGAAGCAGATGCACAAGAACGGAACGACTTTCCAGGTAATCTTGCGCATCAACTGCGCTTCGTAGGCCGGCACGGCTTGTTCCGTCATGAGCTACCCTTGGTTGACAGTGTCGGCGCGGGCGGCGGCACCGCCATTCGCCTCGTGTCCCGAGGCGCGCATCCTGATCGCGCCCCGATCGGCAGGTCAAAGCATTTTGGCTGAGCTTTGCGGCAATTGCCGCCAAAATTCCGAGACCTCGTAGCAGGGCGTTTCTTTTGACGAAACTTCCACGTGCCGGACATCAATCGCCCGTCCCGTGCGCCAGGCGCGGTCGGGCTACTCGGTCGTCACGACTTCGTGCGCTTCATCTGCGGCCAAAGGCTGGAAGCGGGCTCGGAGGACGTCGAAAGTCTCGGGGGCGATGAACAGACTGCCGCCTAGATCCAGGTTGCGCGCCAGGCAACGGCGGCGAGCCGTTTCTTCAGCGCAACGCAGCGCGTAAATACGCGTGGTGGCGCCTAGCTCCGCCGCCATGCCTCGCGTCTCGTCACGCAAACGACGCGACCAAAAGCCGAAATCCAGGACCACGTCTACGCCCGCTCGCGTCACCTTCCGCCAAGTATCGTGGGTGATGACAAAGACGCGATTGAGGTAGTCCTCGAAGTGCTCGGCGGGCGGATCGTGCCCATACAGGGTGACCATCCACTCGTCGGGCGAGAAACGCACGGCGGGGAGCTCCTGCTCCAAACGCTTGGAAAACGTGGTTTTGCCAGCCCCGAGGTAGCCGTGAACCATGTGGACGACGGGCATGCACGAACGAGCTTACCCCAGCGAGCCTCCGACGGGCGCACGCGCAATCTGCTAGTTTGCGGCGAGCGAGAATGATGCTGGACGACCTGGACTCGGTCCCTTCGCGAGCCTTGGCGCGAGAGCTCGCCGCCTTGTCGGCGCACGAGATGGTGGCGGCGTTGGGCGTGCGGCGGGGGCCGGCGTTTTTGCGCCAGGGCCTGGCGCTGCCGTTCTACGCGGCCTCGCGCACGCTGGGTCGGACGCTAGCCGAGCTCGACGCAAACGTTTCCACGCGCGGCCTGCCGGCGGCGGCGCGGCGAGCGCTTTCGTGCTTCGGCGTAGCCCTGCGCACGAGCGGCGCATCTGCCGGCTCGGGCCCGCTGCTGGTGTTGGCCAATCACCCCGGCGCCTACGACGCTTTGTCCCTGATGAGCGCGCTCGAGCGCAAAGATTTGCTGATTTTGGCGGCTGACCGCCGATTTCTGCGCGCCCTCCCGCGCTTGTCGGCGCACTTCTTGTTCGTGGGCGATAGCGCCGGGCAACGGGCGGGCGCGCTCAAACGCGCGCTCACTCACCTGCGTCGCGGAGGCGCCCTGCTGCACTTTCCGGCAGGTCAGATCGAGCCCGACGCCGACTTCGAACCAGACCAAGCGCGCTGGCTCGAGCCGTGGCAGCCCGGAGTCAGCGCTCTCGTCGACGCATGTGCCCGTGTCGACGGCCGGGTGCTGGTCGCCGGCGTGCGCGGCGTGCACTCGCCTCGCGCCAAACGTTGGCTGCTCAATCGCGCGGCCGAGCGGCGCGGCATCACCACCCTGTCCCCCCTTCTACAAATGCTGGGCAACCTGCGCGACGTCGCCACCAGCGTTTCCAGCCTCGACCTCGGCAACGCCCGCCAGCTCCGCGCGCTCTCCGCCTCCGAGCGACAACCCCACCTACGCGAGGCATTGCGGCGCGCCATCGGCCGGGGATGACACCGCCTTGCCATGCAAATTTAGAAACGTCTCGGGGTGTCGACCGGGCAACCTGACGCCACGACCTCTGCTTTTTCGGGCGCCAAATCGCCGGTTCGGGCCGCCGCGCGACGCGGTTCGCGTCTCATCGTGGTAGACGAGGCGGAGTGAATCGGGAGTCGGCAGGCGAGAGCGAGCTCCAGGGCACGGCAACGCGCTTCCCGCTGTACGCCCAGATCTTGCTGGGAATGTTGCTCGGGTTGCTCGCCGGCCCGGTGCTGGGTGCGCAGGCGCTGGTCTTGGGGACGCTCGGCAAGATCGTCGTCCAGCTGATCAAGGCAGCGGCAACCCCGCTGTTGTTTTTCGCCATCGTTCAGGCCGTGCTGACCGCGGAAATCCGTGGGCGCGCGGCGCTGCGCTTGTTGTTCTTTGCCACCTTGAACGCGTGCATCGCGTTGGCCATCGGCCTGTCGTTGTCCAATTTCTTCTTGCCGGGGCGCTCGCTGGCGCGGTTCTCGCCACCTTCGTCGACGGCGCTCGCCAGTTACGCGGGCAAGAAGATCGATCTGCTGGCAACGCTCGAAAGTTTCGTGCCTTCGAATTTCGTCTCGCCCTTCGCCGAAAATTCGGTGCTGACCATCGTGCTGATCGCGCTCTTGCTCGGTTTTGGGCTGCGGCGCGCGAAAAGCGAACAGCTGCGGTCCGGTGCGGAGGGCTACCGAGTCGTAGAAGGCGCCGTCAACACCCTGTACCGCGTCCTCGAGCTGGTGCTGGGTTGGGTGATCCGCCTGGTGCCGTTTGCGGTGTTCGGGGTGGTAGCCAAAGCCGTCGGCGAGCATGGCTATGCGCCGCTCAAAGGCTTGGCCGTGTACGTGGCGGTCGGGGTCGGTGGCCTCGTCGTGCACGTGGTCGTGACCTACCAGGCTTGGCTGGTGCTGTTTGCGCGCATGCCGTTGCGTCGGTTTTGGAAGGAAGCGCGGGAGCCGGTGGCCTACGCGCTCGGCGCCAACAGCAGCCTCGCGACTTTACCGGTCACGTTGCGCGCGCTGGATCGGCTCGGGGTGCCGCGCTCGGCCTCGACCCTGGGCGCGTGCGTCGGCACCAACTTCAACAACGACGGCATCATTCTCTATGAGGGCATGGCCGTGCTGTTCGTAGCCCAAGCCAGCGGGATTCACGTCAGCGTGGCCGAGCAGCTGTTGGTCGCAGGGGCTTGTCTGGTCGCGGCCATGGGCGTGGCGGGCGTGCCCGAAGCCGGCTTCGTTTCGCTCGCGCTGGTGCTCAACACGGTCAAGCTGCCGCTCGAGCTCTTGCCGCTCTTGCTCACGGTGGATTGGATCATTGCGCGTGGGCGCTCGGCCGTGAACGTGCTCAGCGACATGCTGCTCTCCATTCTGCTCGCCAAGAGCGAGGAGCGAGCGCCGTAGTGCGACGCTCGGCGTTCGTTGCGGCCTCGGCGGGCGCGCTCGTCGCCAGCTTGGATTTGGCGAGCGCGTCGGCGCAGCCAGCGCAAGGCAAAGGGCCTGATAGCGCCGAAACCCGCGCAATCGTGGTTCCGCCGCAGCTGCTGTCCGACGCCGTCGTGCCTTATCCGGAGGGGGCGCACGGAGACGCCAACGTGGTGCTCACCGTAACCGTGAACGCCGACGGCAGTGTCCGCACCGTCAGCGCCGTAGCCACGAACGAGCCGTTTTCCAGCCTTGCGGTGGCTGCGGCAAAAACGTTTCACTTCAAACCCGCAACCCGCGCTGGCAAGCCGGTCGCCGCCGTCATCCATTTCGAGATCGTCTTTCGCGAGCCCAAACCGGAACCTTCGCCCGAGCCGCCCGCCTCTGCCGATGCCGTGGGACCGACGCCCAACGACGTCGCAACCAAGACCAACGGCTCTCCATCGCCCAGCGCCGCCACCCCCGGCGCCGCCGCGCCCGGCTCCGACAAGCCGATCGAGATCGAAGTTTTGGGGGCCAAGCTCGCGCCCGCCGTGTCGTCATTCACGCGCGCGGAGGTGCGCCAGCTGCCCGGGGCCTTCGGCGATCCCTTTCGCGCCATCGAGTCCTTGCCCGGCGTCACGCCCATCGTGTCGGGGTTGCCGTTCTTCTACGTGCGCGGCGCGCCCCCCGGAAACGTCGGCTACTTCCTGGACGGCGTGCGAGTGCCTTACCTGTATCACGTGGGCTTGGGGCCCTCCATCGTCCACCCAGGCATGGTGTCGCGCGTCGACTTGTATCCGGGAGGCTACCCCGCCGAGTTTGGTCGCTACGCCGGCGGCATCGTATCGGGCGAGACCACGACGCCCACCACCACCGCCCACGGCGAAGGCAACATCCGCATCTTCGACGCCGGGGCGCTGGTGGAAACCGGATTTGCCGGCGGAAAAGGCACCGTTTTGCTCGGCGGGCGCTACTCGTACACGGCCGCAATCGTCTCGCTGCTCGCGCCTGACACCAGCCTTGCCTATCACGACTACCAGGCGCGCGTTTCGTACGACATCACCCCGCGCGATCGCGTGACCGCGTTCAGCTTCGGTTCCTACGATTTGGTCGGCCAGACCCAGAACGGCATCCTCAATGTCCTGTTCGGCTCAGAATTTTACCGCGCCGACTTCCGCTACGAGCACACCTTCGACGACGCCAGCCACTGGCGGACGGCGGTGGCGCTCGGCTTCGATCAAACCCGCATCGGCGACCAGCGCAACTCGCAAGATCGCATGCTCGGGGTGCGCAGCCGGCTCGACCATCCGCTCGGCGGCGGCTCACTGTTGCGCACCGGCTTCGACGTCAGTCTCGACGGCTACAGCGCGGACAAGCGCACCTACGCCGATCCGGAAGATCCGGACACGATTCGCTTCGACAACTTGTTCCCCCCGCGCACCGATCAAGCCGCCGGCGTCTGGGCCGACGTGGTGTGGCAAGCAGCACCCCGACTCGAAATCACGCCCGGTTTACGCGCCGACGTGTACGGCTCGGGCGGCGCCAGCGCCTTCTCGCTCGATCCGCGCATCGCCGCGCGTTTCAAGATCACCGACAAATTCCGGATCGTCCACGCCTACGGCCTCGCGCACCAACCGCCGTCGTTCGTCGCGCCGATACCGGGGCTGACGCCGGGCAAGCTGCAGGGCGGGCTGCAATCGGCCTGGCAAACCGCCGCCGGCGTGGAGGTGGATCTGCCGGCCGAAACTAGCGCCAAAGCGACGGTGTTCCACAATGCATTCTTCAACATGAACGACGTGCTCGGCATCAGCTCGGGAAGCCGCCGCGATTCGCTGGACGCGCGCGCCAATGGCTCGGCCATCGGCTTCGAGCTGTACCTGCACCGGCGGCTGACCAAGCGCGTCGGTGGCTATTTGTCGTACACCTTGTCTCGTTCGACGCGTCAGTTGGACGGCTACACGTTTCCGAGCGCATTCGACCGCACCCACGTCGCCAGCGGCGCCTTGGCCTTCGATCTCGGGCGCAATTGGCGCGCCGGCGCGCGCTTGGTCTTTTACACGGGCGTGCCGAAGTCGCTCGAGGTTCGCGGCGCCGTGGCGCCCCCGCCCGCCGAGCATCCCGCGCGCGACCCCGCTTTTTACCGCGTCGACGCCCGCATCGAAAAGCGCTGGAACATCGCAAAAAAGGCTTGGGTTTCGCTGGTGCTCGAGGGCTTGAACGTCACGCTCAGCAAAGAGACGTTCGGCAACGACGAGATTGGCCCCGTCACCATCCCCAGCATCGGCGTGGAGGGCGGGTTTTGAAGCGGTTGGCGTGCTCGCGATCGGCGCTGGCGTTGGCGGCGACTGGCGCGCTGTTGGCGGCGAACGCCTGCTTGCCCAAAGATACGCGACCACCACCCTCGCGTGTGTTGTTCACCGCCACCGTCAGCCCGGACACCAAGGCCGGCGCGCTCGCCCAGCCCACCGCCGACGGTTGGGACATCACGTTCGAGCGCGTGCTGGTCTCGCTCGGACGCGTCTCGCTCGACGGCGACGATTGCAGCGTCTACTCGGATCCTCGCTACGGCCGCGTGCTTTCCCTGATTGGGGCGCCCGACGCGCAGAAGATCAGCGAATCCTACGCGCTCGGTCGCTGCGATTTCGGCTTCGCTATCGGCAACGCTTCCTCCGACTCGCTGCTGGGCGTCGGAGCCACCGCCGATGATCTGGCTTTCCTGCGCACCGCCGGTAGCGACCGCTACGGGGGCCCGAGCGGCATCAGCATGTTCGTCTCCGGCCGCGCGCACCAGGGCGACCGAACGCTGACCTTCGCCTGGGCGTTTCGGGGCCGGGCGCGCTACCGACAGTGCCAAACCGTGCTGCAAGACGCGCCCCAGGGCGGCAGCTTATCGCTGAAGCAAGATGGCGACGTCTCGCTCGACGTGACCCTGCACGCCGAAGCGCTGTTCGCCGAAAGCGCTAGCGCTCGCAACGCTGCGCTGCGTTTCGAGCCGATGGCCCAAGCCGACGCGCTGGGCGACGGCGACGGCGACGTCACGCTGGACGAGCTTGCGCTCGTACCGCTGAGCGAGCTGCAAATGGACACCGCCTACGGCGAAGGCGATGCCGGCGCTGGCGTCTGGACCACCCTCGAAGACTTCATCTACTTGGGCGCCGCCCCCAACGTGGCGCGCTTCGAGGAAACCGGGAAATGCATGGTCGCGCTCGGCAACCTGCGCGGCGAAGACTGAGCGGTTGCGGTGCCGGCCCGGGCGGCCGGGGAAGGGTCGCGCCTGGCGGGGGATTTTTGGTGTAGAAGGGCAAGCCTTGTTCAAGACAATCCGTGCCAAGCTCGACGGCATTCTGAACGGCACGGCCACCACCGGCCGGGCCACCACCGCACGTCCCGCCACCGCGCCCCGCCCCGTGCCAGCGCGCGAACCAGCGCCGGTCATGGTGTATCTGGAAAAAGACCGCAACCAGCGGCTGATCGAGCGCGTGCGGGAGCTGCTCAACTCGAAGCAGATCCCATTTCGGGAGCTGGACGTGAGCGGCGATGCGGCAACTTTGGCTTTCGTGGTGCGCGAAGCCAAATGCGAAGACGACGACTTGCCCATCGTATTCGTCGGCGGTGCGGTCGTGGGCGGGTTCAACGAGCTCGTGGATTGGGACGTCTCCGGCCGGCTCAAGACCGCCGTTTTCGGCAACTGAAGCTCGGGCGGTCCCCTCAGCGGCAGGTCCATTCCAGATCTTCGATGGCCCAGCCTTGGTGGCAAGCGGCCGCAGACAACGTGAGCTCGGCGTTGCCTTTCGCAGCCAGGCTGAACAGCACGCGCTTCGACACGCGCGAGGTCTGCTTTTGGTGGTTGTCTTCGCAACGCACGGCGTAGTCGAGCGTGCAGGCAAGCTTGCGCTCGCAATCGTTGCCGGCGTGCACCAACAGCTGCTTGTCGCCCACCGAATTTTGGAAACCGACGCAGGCGTCGGCGGTTTCGAGCTCTTCGGCCAGAGCCGGGCGAACACCGTCGGACGCGACGTCGAAGGGTAGGAACACGGCCACCATCAGCGAGCACGCGCCAAACGCGCGAAGGCAATTCTTCACGGATCCTCGTTCGGGTCTTCGGCTCACGCCCCATCGGCGCTGCCGTTTCCGATGACCAGCAGACAGCGAGCACCCCGTCAGGTTCCCGGCGCCCGCAATTTTTCGTTGTCGCGGCGGGACGGCGGCTTCAGTGGCTGGCCGCGGCGCGCCAGACCAGGCCCAGATACACGAGACCGCTCACGGTACCGAGCGCGATACCGCTGACCAGCCAAACCGCCAGTAGACGCCGCCAGCCCGGGGGCACGCTGACCAACAGCCGCCGCCGTTCGGCAACCGCGACCGACGTAACGAGCGAGACCGCAGGCAGCAACAGATTCCAGCCCGTCCAGGTAGCGCCCACCGCTTTCACGTTCGAGCCGCCCAGGAACCGCAGCAAGAAGTCGTCGACCACGTGGAACAGCAGCACCAACAGGCCATAGCTGATGATGCCGGCCAGCACCGCCGCCCGCACTTGGCCCAAGAGCGCCAGCACCCGCGAGCTGCTGGTCCAAATCCGCTTGCGAATGTGCAAGATCCAAAGCACGAACGGCGTGGCCGCGCTGCCCACGATGCACAGCAGAATCAGACGCAGCTCTACCGTACCGAAGGTGTAACCGCTCGCCAGCTCGACACCGCTGATGGCAATGGTCAGCGCCGAGATGAGCAAGAGCACGGCCGCCAGCAACGCCAACAGCAGCCGCGGCCGCGCGGCGTTCACGTCGGAGTCCGACTCGGACAGCTGCGTCGGGCGTTTGAGGCTCTGGGCAGGGGCGGCCAGGGCCTGGCCCTGACCCGGCGCTTCGTCGGGCCAGCTCTTGAGGTGCGGCAGCGAGTCCAGCGCTTCCTCGAACGCGGCCATGTCCTGATAGCGATCATCCGGATTTTTGGCCATCGCGCGCTCGATGATCAGCTCCACGTGCGGCGGAATCGTCGGCATCAGCGAGCGCGGGCGGGGCGGCTCGGAGTTGAGCAGCGCCAAGATGGTGGATTGCGGAGTCTCCTCTTGGTACGGCGCGCGCCCCGTGAGCACCGTGTACAAAATCGTGCCGAGGCCATAGATATCGGCGCGGTGGTCGACCTTTTGGCCGCGAGCTTGCTCGGGCGCCATGTACGACGGCGTGCCCATGATGAACCCGGTCTTGGTCAGGTTTTGGTCGCCGCCGGCCGTGTGAAAGCGTGACAGCCCGAAGTCCAAGACCTTGGCGAACAAGCGCGCCGGCGCGCCCTTCGAAAAGTCACCGACCAGAAACACGTTGGGCGGCTTCAAATCGCGGTGGATCACCCCGCGCGCGTGAGCCGCGCCCAAACCGCGGCACAGCTGGCGAGTGATCGAGATCGCGTCGGGCACGTCCAGCCGCTTCACCTCCCTCAGGTGATCGGCAAGGTCCACGCCCTCCAGGTACTCGCACACCAGGTACGGCATGCCGCGCGGGGTGACGTCGACGTCGAGCACCGTCACCACGTTGGGATGCGAGATGGCCGCCGCTGCTTCCGCCTCACGCTGAAACCGCGCCAGCACTTGCGCGTTGCCGGCAAACTCGTCGTGCAAGACCTTGATGGCCACGCGCTTTTGCGCGATGCGCTTGTGCTGAGCCAGGTACACGCGACCCATGCCGCCTTCACCCAGCAAGCGCTCCACGGCGTAGGTGTTGTTCAGCGTCGTGCCGACCAGCTCGTCACCCGACTCGGGGCCGGGCACGGGCGCCCCGCGCCAAGATTCGATGATGTCCCCAGTCCGGAGGAGCTGGGTGTCGTCGCTGCTCGACATTGCGCTTGGGAGCATGCTCTGATTGCGGCGTGTCCTCAATCGCGTTTGCGGCCAAGGTGTCGCTCAATCCGGAGAACATGGCGCTGATTGCGGCGGAGATCGGCGGCACGCCTGACGCTTGGCAGGTGGACGAAATTGGTGACGGCAACGTCAACATGATCTTTCGCCTGGCCGGCCCGCGCGGTCAGCTGCTGATCAAACAAGCCGTGCCGTATTTGCGCTGCGTCGGCGAAAGTTGGCCACTCAGCCTGCGCCGCAATTTCTTCGAGCGCAAAGCGCTGGAAGCGCATGCCACCTTCGCGCCCGAGTACCTACCTCGGGTGTTAGCGTTCGACGAAGCTTCGGCCTCGATGGTGATGGAATTCCTGGGTGACCACATCATCCTACGCAAGGGCGTGATGCAGGGTGTCCGCTACCCGAAGTTTGCCGAGCACATCACCGACTACATGGCCAAGACGTTGTTCTTCACGTCGGACTTGTATTTGTCCGCCGCCCAGAAGAAGACGCAGATGCAGCTTTTCTGCGAGAACGTCGATCTGTGCAAGATCACCGAAGATCTGATCTTCACCGACCCGTACCGCGTGGCCGAGCAAAACCGCTGGACGACGCCCGAGCTGGACCGCGTCGCGCGGACCTTTGCCGAGGACGGTGAGCTGAAGGTCGCCATCACGGCGCTGAAAGCCAAGTTCCTGACCAGCGCCGAAGCGCTCATCCACGGGGATTTGCACACCGGCTCGATCATGGTCAACCAGCACGAGACCAAGGTCATCGATCCTGAGTTCGCGTTCTACGGCCCGATGGGCTTCGACGTCGGGCTCTTGTTGGCCAACTTTTTCCTCGCTTACTACAGCCAGGCCGGGCTCGGCGGTAACCCCGTGGAGTACGAAGAGTGGCTGCTCGAGCAAGCCGAGGAAATTTGGACCAAGTTCGAGCGCAAGTTCTCGGCCTTGTGGGAAGAGCGCTTGGACGGTGACTACCTGCCGGCGCGCCTCTTGACCCCGGAGACGCGCGTCGGCGTCATCACGCGCGTGCGCGCCGACTACCTGGCGCGCTTGTTCGACGACTCGCTCGGCTTTGCCGCGACGGAGATGATCCGGAGAATCTTGGGGCTGGCGCACGTCGCCGACCTGGACGCCATCGCCGACAAGAAAGCGCGGGCGCTCTCGGAAATGCGCGCGCTTCGAGCCGCCCGCGAGCTGTTGGTCAATCACGCCCGCTACCGCGACATTTCGCAAACGCTCGAGTTGATTCGCGCACAACGCGCTTGGACCCCGGAATGAAGACTCTCACGTCGCTCGCCCTGAAATCCAACGCCGACGGCCTGTACGTGCTCGATCAGCGGCAGCTGCCGCACGAAGAGCGCTGGGTCGCCTGCACCAGCCCCGAGCACATGGTGGAGCTGATTCGAGGCCTGGCCGTACGCGGCGCCCCGCTGATCGGCATTGCCGCGGCGCTGGCGGTGGCTCACCACGCGCGCAACGGCGCCAACGCGGCCGACTTGCGAAGCGCCTGCACGCTATTGCGTGGCGCACGCCCCACCGCCGTGAACTTGATGGCCGCCATCGACCGCTTGCTGGCGCTGCCCGAGCTTTCGGCCGAAGCCGTCATCGCTACCGCCGAAGCCATCTTCGAAGAAGACGTAGCCATGTGCGAAGCGATGGCGGAGCGCGGCGCCCAGCTGATCGCCGACGGTGACACCATCCTTACCCACTGCAACGCCGGCGGCTTGGTTGCCGGCGGCATCGGCACCGCGCTCGGGGTGGTGCGACGCGCCCACGAGCAGGGCAAAAAGATCCATGTTTTCGTCGACGAAACGCGGCCGCTCTTACAGGGCGCGCGCATCACCGCGTGGGAGCTCGGCAAGCTGGGCATCGATCACACGCTGATCTGCGACAACATGGCCGCCGGCTTGATGGCCCAGCGAAAGATCCAAAAGGTTTTCGTCGGCGCCGATCGCATCGCCGCCAACGGCGACGTGGCCAACAAGATCGGCACCTACGGCGTCGCGGTGCTGGCGCATTTCCACCGCGTTCCGTTCTACGTCGTCGCGCCCCGCACCACGTTCGACGGCGCCTGCCCCTCGGGTCGCGACATCCCGATCGAGCAGCGCGATGCAGACGAAGTGCGCGCCGGCAAAAGCCCCGCCACCAGCCGGGTCTACAACCCCGCCTTCGACGTCACCCCCCGCGAGCTCATCACCGGCATCGTGCTCGACGACGGCATGTTGTAGAAGGCGTGCGCGCAGCGGCACACAAGTTGCTCTGAGCGAGACATGACTCTAGACGGTGCCAATTTGTGCCAGCGGAGGCCAAGCTGGCCATACTTGGCGATTGCGGGCTCACTCGTCGCGCTCCTGTTCGGCTGCGGAACCACTTCACGCGACCCAACCGGCGCCGATCAAAGCGCCACCGGCGGCGCCGGCTCGCCGATGGAACCCACCGCTGGCACAGCTGGCACCGCCGGTAGCGGCGAGGCCACGGCAACTGGGGGCGACACGGAAGGCGGGGGAGCCGCGGGCAGCGGGGGAGCCGCGGGCAACGGGGGAGCCGCGGGCAGCGGCGGCGGGGGCGTGCCAGCGGTTGTGGGCGGGGGCGGGGCCGGCTCGAGCCAGTGCGCTGGTGAAGCCTGGCCGCAAAGCTGCGCGCCGGTTTGCGAAAAACCCATGGCAGGCTGCCTGCTGACCGACGCGGACCAACTTCCCACCGAGACCGTCTCGATCGAAGCGCAGGTGGTCTCCGCCGAGGCGCTCGACCCGAGCGCTAAGGCGGTCGCCTGCATCGGCTTCGAGGCACCGGCAACCCCAGACACCTCCGCGACGCTCATTTCTCTGAAAGACAAGGCGGGCAAGGCCTGGTCGCTGTGGTTCCCCACCGGGCTGGTTCTCCCGGCGCGCTTTGCTCAGGGCACGACGCTAAAAGTCAGCTACCTGCGCCAATCCGTCAGCATTCTCGCGGTCGAGGAGCGACTCGTGGTGAGCGAGGCCGATCAGGTGGAGCTGTTCGTAGCCAAGACCAGCCGCGCGTTCTCTGGCATCGACGACGTAGATCTCGCGTTCGCAGACGGCGAGCAGGCGTGTCCCTGGACCGCGGGCGCTTGCTCCGAAGCTCGCGCTCACGTCCTTGTCAAAAGCGGCTCGGATTCGGTGACCGATCCTTGCGGCGATGCGGTGGGTGGCTTCAGCGTCTCGGGCCTCGCCCATCTGGCCAGCGGCCGGAGGTGCGGTTCGGACGTTTGTGACATCGCGTCGAGGTACTACTCGGCGGGGGTGCGCATCGAACAATAGCCCAGACAGCTGCACGAGCGACCGAAGGACGCCAGGGAAGCTTCTGGAATTCAGGCTGCGGCTAAGGAAGCCACACATCTTGGGCTGCCACGCCGCAGATCTCTTGCAGAAGCTACCGTGGCGTCGCAGGGCCACCCCGCGCGAGCGCTTCGGGCTGCCGCCGTGCGGGCGGGTCGTGTCGAGAGCCTCTGGGATTTCACAGGGAGGACGGGAGGACGGGAGGTCTGAGCAGGCGAGAACGCATTTTCTGATTCGGAGGACCGAATCAGAAAATATTTCCTCCGAGGTTTAGGAGAGATCGAGCTTCCAGCTCGCTGGCGGCAGCGCGGACCCCAAATTTCTCGCCTCTGTCTCGTCCTCCCGTCCTCCCGTCCTCCCTGTGAAAAATCTCGACCGTACGAGGTGGCCCTTCACCGCTACAGAAGCTTCTGCGATTCAGGCTGCGGTTTGGCAGCCCCAAGCCAAATAGTGCTAGGAAAGGCGCCAGAATGAAGAGCCTTTGGAACGAGCAAGAAGGGGTGGAGGCTGCCCGGAGCCCGCTTGCGCTCAGGGTCTACACGTCGAGGCTGCTCGGGCGGGAGCCGGCGTTGGTGCTGCACGGTGGCGGCAACACGTCGGTGAAGGTGCGTGAGCCAAACTTGTTCGGAGAGTCCGAGCACCTGCTGTACGTGAAGGGCAGCGGTTGGGATTTGGCGACCATCGAGGCCAAGGGGTTTGCGCCGGTGCGGATGGACACGTTGCTCAAGCTGGCCGCGCTGGAGCGGCTGAGCGACACCGACATGGTGCGGGTGCAAAAAGCGGCCATGACGGACCCGAACGCGCCCACGCCGTCGGTCGAAGCCATTTTGCACGCGCTGATTCCGTTCGATTTCGTCGACCACACGCACTCCGACGCGGTCGTGGCCATCACCAACACGCCGGGGGGTGAAGAGACCATCCAGCGCGTGTTGGGCGAGCGCGTGCTGTACATTCCGTACGTGATGCCGGGGTTCGCCTTGGCGCGGCTGGTGTACGAGCGGACGCGCGACACGGATTGGTCGAAGTACGACGGCATGGTGCTGCAGCATCACGGCATTTTCTCGTTCGCCAACGACGCGCGTGAAAGTTACGAGCGGATGATCCGGCTCGTCACCGTGGCCGAAGACTTTCTGAAGGCGAAGGGCGCGCTGAAAGCCGAGCCCGCCGCCGCCCCGGCCCCGGTGGAAGCGGCCGAATCGCTCCAGCAGCTGGCGGCGTTGCGGCGCGCGGTGTCGCTGAAGGCAGGTGCGGCCCAGATCGCGTTGCTCGACGCCTCCGAAAACGCGCTCGGCTACGCCAACCACGCGCGCGTGGCCGAAATCTCCGGGCGCGGGCCGCTGACGCCCGACCACGTCATCCACACCAAGCGGACGCCGCTGGTGCTCGCTCAAGACGTCGCGCAATCGGTCGAAGACTACGCCAGCCAGTACCTGAAGTATTTCGAGCGCAATGCCACGCCCGGTTTGGTCGCGCTCGATACGGCGCCCAAGTGGGTCGTTTGGCCCGGACACGGCGTGGTTTCGTTTGGAGTCGCGGCCAAGCGAGCGGGCGTGGTCGCCGACATCGTGCGCCACACCATGCGCGCCCAAGGTTGGGCGGAGACGCTGGGCGGCTGGCAAGCGCTACCCGAGCGCGACATCTTCGACGTGGAGTATTGGGAGCTCGAGCAAGCCAAGATCAAAAAATCTGGCTCGCGCCTGCCGCTCGAAGGCAAAATCGCGCTCGTGACCGGCGCGGCCGGCGGCATCGGCAAGGCTTGCGTCGATGCGCTGCGCGGGCAGGGGGCGGCGGTCGCGGCCGTGGATTTGAATCCGGCCGTTGAAAGCAACTGGAAGGGCGCGGACGTGCTCGGCCTCACCGCCAACCTGACCGATCGCGCGGCGGTGGACGCAGCCGTCGCGGCTACGGTGCGGCGCTTCGGCGGCCTGGACATCGTGGTCGCGAACGCCGGCATTTTCCCGGCCAGCGCCAACATCGACGCCCTTGCCGACGACGCCTGGCAAAAGACGCTCGACATCAACCTGACCAGCCAGATGTACCTGTTCCGCGCCGTCGCGCCCTACCTGCGGCTGGGGCTGGAGCCCGCCATCGTGGTGGTCGCCTCCAAAAACGTCGCCGCGCCGGGGCCAGGCGCCGCCGCCTATTCGGCGTCGAAGGCGGCGATGACGCAGCTGTCGCGGGTTGCGGCGCTGGAGCTGGGTCCCCAAGGCGTGCGCGTCAACGTGGTGCATCCCCACGCGGTCATGGATACCGCGCTGTGGACGCCCGAGATTTTGGAAAGCCGCGCCCGGCACTACGGCATGAGCGTGGAAGCGTACAAGCGCAACAACCTGCTCAAGGTCGAGGTGAAGTCCAAAGACGTGGCCGAGCTGGTGGCGGCCATGGCAGGCCCTCTGTTTTCGAAGACGACCGGCGCTCAGGTGCCGATCGACGGCGGCAGCGACCGCATCATTTGAAGCAGGCGCGCAGGCTGAGCGCGGTGTTGCGCCAGCGCGGCAGCGTTTCCGCCGCGTTCCAAGCCGCGCGCCGCAGCTTGAGCCGCAGCTTGGCGTCGCTGACGAAGGTGCTGAGCGCCGCACCGAGCGCGGCCGCGTCATCGGCTTCGAACAGCAAGCCCGCGCCGGTTTCGCCGATCAGCTTCTCGGCGGCGCCCACGCGCGCGGCGATCACCGGCACCGAAGCCCACAGGGCTTCGCTCAGCACCATGCCGTAACCTTCGAGCGCCGACGGCAACACCAAGGCATCGGCCAGCGCCAGCTGCTCGGAGACGTCGGCCGCCGGCAACGAGCCCAAGAAGCGCACGCGCCCGGTCAAGCCAGCGGCCGTTACCGCGCCGCGCACTTCGGCCGCATAGGCCGGCTCCAGCTCGGCGCCAACCAACACCAGCTCCACGTGCGAGGTGGGCAAGCGCGTGAACGCCTGCACCAGCTCGAGCACGCGCTTCCTCTGCAAAATGTTGCCGACGAACAGCAGCCTTAACAGCGAGCCGCTCGGCTCTTGCCCGCCCGTTTGCGAGCGCGGCAGCCGGTCGGCGCCGGGCTCGGCCACTTCTACCCGGCGCGTCACGCCATCGCGACGCAGTCGATCGGCCGTGACGTGGCTGGTGGCGACGCAGGCATCGGCCGCGTCAATCACCGCTTTTTCGAGGGCGAGGGCCGCGTCGCGCTCGGCGCCGGGCGGGTGCTCCCAAGCTGTCAGGTGGTGGATCAAGAGCACGCGCCGTGGGCCCTGGCTGCGCTGAAAAATCGGCAAGAGCTCGCGAAAGCACAGCTCGTCACCGACCAACACGTCGAACTCGTCGCGGTGGAAGGCCGGCAAGCTGTCGCTCGGCGTGCCGGGCGTGAGCGAGACGACCGTCACCGTATCCCCCTGCTCGCGCAGTCGCTCCACCACGAGCCGATCGTAGATGTAGCCGCCGCTCACCTGCTCGATCGAGCCGTATACCAGCCACGCAATGCGTCGCGGCTCGGACGTCATACCAAACCTCCGGCGCCGGCGCCGAGCGTGACTTCGTAGCTGGACCACGCCACCGGAGACTCACGCAGCAAAACCGTTACGGTGGCGGGCGCAGGCGGAGCCGCGTCGGCCGGTAGCTTCAGCAGCTCTTGGGCCATGGTCTTGGCCAAAAACTCCGCCAGACGCTCGGTGGTCGAGGTGCGCCCCGGAAACGCCGGGTGCTCGTCGAGGTTCGAATAGTCGAGCATGCCTAGCACTTGCCGCAAAATGCCGCGCAAGGCGCCGATGTCCATCACGACGTGATGAGGACCGAGCGCGGGCGTGCGCACGGTGACCTCGACGCCGTAGGTGGCGCCGTGCAAACGCTGCGCGGGCCCGAAGAACGGGTCGGCAAAGCTGTGGGCTACCATGATGTGATCGGACACGCCGAGGCTGAACATGGCTGCCGTCTTAGCAGCTCGCGGCCTAGCCCGCGTAGCTGAACGAGATTTGCAGCGAATCGCCCGGGGCGCGAGCCAAACGCGCGTAGGTGGCCGGCGCCTCGGAAAACGGCACGGCCGGGTCGAGCAGCGCGTCCAGCGCGGGGTTTTGCAGCAGCTCGCTCACCAACGCGAAGCGGCGCGCCAACGACCAACCCGCGCTGCGCGAAGGCGGCAAACGCGAGACCTGGCTGGCGCGCAAGGTCAAACGGCGCCGATGAAAGTCACTTCCCAACGCGACGGGCGCCACGCGCTGCCCATAGAACGAAGCCACCACGATCACGCCCTCGTCGCGCGCCAGCGGCACCGCTAGATCCAGGCACGCGGGGTTGCCGCTCGCTTCGATGACGACGTCGGCCGAAATGCCGTGCGCCTCCTCGGGCGGCAAGGCCTGTACGAATCCGAGCGCCAACGCCACTTGCCGGCGTCGTTCGGACGGCTCCAGCAACCGGACGCGGCTGGCCCCGCCCCGCAGCGCCGCGAAACCGGTGAGCAAACCCACGACGCCACCGCCGACCACGACCACGTCGTCGCCCAGCGCGACGCCGGCGTCCCACGTCACGTTCACGGCGGTCTCGAGATTCGCCGCCAAAACAGCGCGAGCGGCCGGCACCGAATCCGGCAAGCGCCGCACCTGCGACGCTTCCGCGCAGTGCTCGTCGCCGTGCGGGGCCAACGCAAATGCGCGCGCTCCTGGCGAAAGCTCGGGGCTGTGCGACTCCACCACTTCTCCAACCCAAGCGTAGCCGTAGCGGCGCGGATACGTGGGAGCTCCGGGCGCATCCAGCGAGGGATCGAAAGGTGTCGGCCCTTCACCGCGGTACAGCAACAGCTCCGTGCCTTGGCTGATGCCGGAAGCCAGCGCGCGCAGTCGAACCTGGCCTGCGCCGAGCCCCGCCGGCAACGCGCTCCGCAGCTCCACTTGCTCGGGCCCCGTGAACCACAGCTCGCGCACAGTCATTGCCCACCTCTGGCAGGGTAAACGATGTCGCCGCGCACCAGCACGTTCTGGCCCAAGCGCTCGACCTCCGTGCGCTCCAGCCGCAGTGCGTGCGCCACGTGCGCAATACCGAGCTCGCCTACACCCGGCGTGGCCGGCGCTCCGAGCCACAGCGGAGCGATCTCGACTTCGGCACGTTGGGCCAACCCCGCCTCCAGAAATGACGTCAACACCTTGGCTCCGCCCTCCACCAGCAAGCGCCTGACACCACGCGCCGCCAGTAGCTCCAGCGCCTCGGTCAGGGCGACCCGACCACTCTCCCCCGAGGACGTGAGCAAAACCTGAGCGCCCGCCTGCTCCAGCTGTCGACGCCGCTCGAGCGGGGCTCGCTCGGCGCAGCCGAAAACCACCACTTTGCCGGCACCGGCCGCGGTCGCGAGCAGCCGTGAGCCGAGCGGCAAGCGCAGCTCGGAGTCGAGCACCACCCGCAGCGGTTGCGCCGACTGGACACCGCGCGCCGTGAGCTGCGGGTCGTCGTGCAGCACGGTCTCGATGCCGACCAGCACCGCATCGTGCGAGCTTCGCGCTTGGTGGGCGCACAGCACGCCTTCCTCGCTGCTCAAGATGGCACGCTCGGCTCGCGGCCCGAGCCCGATCTTGCCGTCGAGCGACTGGGCGAAGTGCACCGTAACCAGCGGACACGCCACGCGCCATAGTGGCACTTTTTTCAGGAGCGTGCGAAAGCAGGGGGCATGCCGACCGTGCGGCTGATCGTTTCGACCAAGAAGAAGCTGGCGCCGCTGGTGAGCGAAGCGCTGTTCGCCGCCGGCGCTCAGGGGCTGGAGGAACGGCCGGGGCGCGCCGCCACACTGGTGGCCTACGCCGACAATCGCCAGGCGCTGTCGAACATTTGGAAGCGCGCGCAGCGAGCGCTTGCCAGCTCGCTAGACGCGGCCGAGCTGCCCACCTGCACCATCGAGATCGACGAAGCCGAGAGTTGGCGCACCGCTTGGACCGAGCACCTGCGCCCCGTGCAGCTGACGCGCCGCTTGTGGCTGGCCCCCACCACCGCTCCCGCACCGGAGCTCGGTGCCGCCCAAGCAACGATCTTCTATCAACCCGCCCTCGCGTTCGGCGACGGTGATCACCCCACCACGCGCCTGATGGCCCGCGCCATCGAAACGCACTACCGCAAGGCTCCCGGCGGCGCGCTGTTGGACATCGGCGCCGGTACGGGCGTGCTCTCGTTCGTGGCCGTGCGTAGCGGAGCGCGCCGCGCGCTCGGTACCGACATCGATCCCGCGGCGGTCGAAGCGGCTACGCTGAACGCTTCCATCAACGGTTACTCGAAGCAGACGCGCTTCGTACATGCCAGCGCTCGCGTTAGCGGCGACTTCGATCTTGCCGTCGTCAACATCGAGCTCCGGCCGCTGTTGCAGGTGCTCGGCGCCTTGCCCGCCGCAGCGCGTCGTGTCCCAAAGCTGTACGTCACCGGCTTTTTGGCGTCGCAGCTGGCGGAGGTCACCGAAGCGGTAAAAGCCGCCGGGTTTACGCCGCGCCGGCGCGTTGCCGAAGCCGACTGGCGGCTGCTCGAGGCCGCGCGCTAGCCTTCCCGCGCGGTTGGCCGCGGTTTATCGTTGCCAATCGTCGGCTTTTTGAGGTTAGGTGGAGCTGCGGGTCAGAAGCTGAAGGTTAGGTTTCATGACTCCCTCTATTTTTTCTCTCGAAGGCCAGGTTGCGGTCGTCACTGGCGGCGCGTCCGGCATCGGCAAGGCGCTCTCGCTCGGTTTGGCCGCAGCCGGCGCTGACGTCGTGCCCACCTCGCGGCGCGAAGCCGAAGTCTCGGCCGCCGCCGCCGAAATTCGCGCGCTCGGCCGCCGCTCGCTCAACGTCACGTCCGACGTCACCAGCCGCGCTTCCGTCGACGCGCTACGCGACGTCGTGCTGCGCGAATTCGGCAAAGTCGACATTTTGATCAACTGCGCCGGCCGCATCCAGCGCGTCCCCACGCTCGAAACCACCGAAGAGCTGTGGAACGGCATCATGGACACGAACGCCACCGGCACGCTGCGCGCCTGCCAGGCGTTCGGCCCCGCCATGCTCGAGCGCGGCTACGGGCGCATCGTCAACATCGCGTCACTCAACAGCTTCGTTTCGTTCCACGAGGTCACCGCCTACGCCGCCAGCAAGGCCGCCGTCGCCGCCCTCACCCGGTCGCTCGCCGTCGAATGGAGCGCTCGCGGCGTGTGCGTCAACGCCATCGCGCCCGGCGTGTTCCGCACCGACTTCAACCAAAAGCTGCTCGACGGCACCGAGCGCGGTCGCGAGCTGTTGCTCCGCACGCCGATGAAACGCTTCGGCAAATTCGAAGAGATCGTCGGCGCCGCCGTGTTCTTTTCGTCGCCCGCGGCCAGCTTCGTCAACGGCCAAATTCTAGCCGTCGACGGCGGCTTCTTGGCCAGCGGCGTAAACCAGTAGCCGCCGCCATCTCGGTCTCTAGGGCTGCCCAAACGCGGCCCCTTGGCATTCGTCGCGCTGGGGCTGCCAAGGTGCAGCTTGAATTGCAGAAGCTTCTGTAGCGGCGCAAGGCCACCTCGTGCGATCGAGATTTTTTTACAGGGAGGACGGGAGGACGGGAGGGCTGATAGAGGCGAGAATTTTTTGGGCTCGCGCTGCCGCCAGCGGGTCTGCAGCAGCATCGCGGGGTCGACCCCTCCGGCTTTCTCTCGAAGGAAATATTTTTGGTTTTGGTCCTCCAAAAACAAAAATGCGTTCTCGCCTTCTTCCCCGCACGCCTCCCGTCCTCCCGTCCTCCCTGTGAAATCCCGGAGGCTCTCGACACGACCCGCCAGGACGGCAGCAGCCCCAAGCGCTCTCGCCGGGTGGCCTGGCGACGCCACGGCAGTTTCTGCAAGGGAGCTGCGGCTAAGGATTGATCACATCTCCCTTGGAAAAATGGGCGGCTGCAGCATGCCAGCCCGCCTCCAAGAAGATCAGGCGCTCAAAGCCGCGGCCGAGAGTTAGCCAGCCAGGGTCCCCGTTTCGTTTCAGG
>Ga0207667_10001267_pt1 | contig 31686 bp, 39 predicted proteins | sample KBSCornC52_FD_184301 | JGI IMG/M metagenome (GOLD analysis project Ga0207667, IMG submission 184301) | Corn rhizosphere microbial communities from Kellogg Biological Station, Michigan, USA - KBS Corn C5-2 (SPAdes) (version 2) | ecosystem: Host-associated > Plants > Roots > Rhizosphere > Soil ...
TCGTCCTTGTTGACGCCTTCCTTGACCGCCTTCGGAGCGGACTCGACCAGGGTCTTCGCCTCGGTCAGGCCCAGGCCGGTGATGGCGCGGACTTCCTTGATGACGTTGATCTTCTTGCCACCGTCGCCGGTGAGGATCACGTCGAACTCGGTCTTCTCTTCAGCAGCGGCGCCACCGGCACCGGCGCCACCGGCGGCCGGCGCGGCAACCGCGACAGCAGCGGCGGCCGAAACGCCCCACTTCTCTTCGAGGAGCTTCGAGAGCTCGGCCGCCTCGAGGACGGTCAGCGCGGACAAATCGTCAACGAGCTTGTTCAGGTCTGCCATGATGTATCTCCATGCGGGGCATATCGGCCCCAATAGTCAGGTTGAAATTTATGCTGCGTCCTTGGCCGCATAGGCCCCGAAAACGCGGGCGAGCTGGCCGGCCGGCGCTTGAAGCACCGACGCCACCTTGGTCGCGGGAGCCTGCAACAGGCCCACGATCTTGGCGCGCAACTCATCGAGGCTCGGCAGCGCTGCGAGCGCCTTGACCCCGTTCACGTCGAGCACGGTATCGCCCATCGCGCCGCCCACGATTTCCAACTTGTCGTTGGTCTTCGCGAATTCGACGACGATCTTGGCGGCCGCGACCGGGTCCACCGACGTCGACAGAGCCGTCGGACCCACCAGCAAATCGTGGAGGGTCTTGTACGGCGTGCCTTCGGCGGCAATGCGGGCAAGGCTGTTCTTGGTCACCTTGTAGCTGGCGCCCGCTTCCCGCATTTTCACGCGCAGGGCCGTCGACTGGGCGACGGTCATGCCGAGGTTGCGCGTGACGACCACGACGGACGTCTCGTTCAACGTGCGGTTCAGCGCTGCAACCTGCTCGGACTTCTGAGCACGATCCATTGCCATTCTCCATTCCGTACGACGCAACATGCGCCATACGCATTCGAACCGCGCGAGCAGGTGCTCGAGCGGCAAAGTCCGAAGGGGAATGGGACACCTGACCTATCCGGGCGAAAGCCCATCAGGCAGACCGGCGGGCGCATGCGGCCAGCCGGCTAAATCTCTTTCCCCGTCTAGGCAGGACATTAAGAAGGGGCATATCCCTTCACCTGCTGTCTCGGACGGAATCCCACGCCCAAAGGCAGGGAAGGCGCGCTCCTAACGGAAAGGCTGCGAAAGTCAACTTTGTGGTGATCATCCGCCATCCTCCCCCTCCGTCATGCCGGACTTGTTTCGGCATTCACCGCGAGATTAAGGCAAGTCTCGCCCTTTGAACCCTCAACGATCGAACGCGCCCTCCCTGAGAAAGGCGAGCGTCGCGGCAATCACGCGGCGGTCATACACCATCAGCGTATGCGTGACCGGCAAAGTCACATGATCGGTGAGACCACCCACGCGCGTCGCCGCGACGCTGACCTTGCCGTCATGGGGGCGCGGCAGCAGGCCCAAGGACAACGGCAGCAGCGCCCTGTCGCCGGCGATGATGCCCAGCGGATAATCCACTTGTCCCAACGCTGCCTCGTCCAGCGCGGCACGCATGGTCCGCAGATGCGCGCCCGCCGCGCCAAGGACGATCCGATCGAGCCGCAGCCGGATCAGCAGATCGGCGAGCTCGCTGCCCCCGTTGGGCGGCGCCAGCATCACCACCCGCCCCGGTCTTCCAAGCGGGTGAGCGGCGATCAGCGCGCGCGCCGCCAGCCCGCCGAGTGAGTGCGTGACGATATGGAGCGGCCCAGCAAAGTCGGCCTCGAACTCGGTGACACGCGGTGCCAGCCAGTCGACAATTTCGCCAAGCGAGCGGCGATAGGGATAGCTTGGGGAAAAGGTCGCATAGCCTGCACGCCGCGCCGCTTTCGCAAGCAGTGCCATCGAGGCGCCAAACCGGCCGTGGCCATGCAGGAGTAGCACCCCGCCCTCCGCGTTCATCGTAAGGCCCGCATCAATTCGGCTTGAACCGCGGCAATCGCCAATCCCACAACAACGTCCCGGCGCGCAGCACAAAGCCGACCACTCCACCGATCACCGCAGCGCCCAGGATGCCGAAACCCGCCATCAGCAGCAACGCATCGACCGAGGCGGCGGCGATCGCGGCGGTGACGTAGATGTTGCGCTGGAGCAGCACCGAAGGTTGGCCGGCAAGCGTGTCGCGCAGGATGCCGCCGAAACAGGCCGTGATCACGCCCATCGCCACGCACACCGGCGGCGACAGGCTAAAGCCATAGGCCTTGCTCGTGCCGACCGTCGCATAAGCCGCGAGACCGACCGCATCGAGCCACAGCAAGGCCGCATTCGGGGTCCAGCGCGTCGGCCACACCCACACGCCAAGCGACGCAAGCACGCTCACCACCAGATAATCGGGGCGCGCCACCCAGAAGACGGGCGCGCCGATCAAGAGGTCGCGCAACGTGCCCCCTCCCATCCCGGTGAAGCAGCCGAAGAAGATGAAGGTGACCGCATCCTCGCGCCGCTCGGCCGCCGCGATCGCGCCCGACGCTGCGAGAAACCCCATGCCGGCATAGTCGATAAGCTGGATCGAGGTGAGCGCCATAAGCCGGTCGATACACCGGTTGCGTCCTTCTCGCGAGCGTCGGGGGCCGATGGCGCTCGGAACAACCGCGAGTCCGAATAGTAATAAGCGATGCGGGTGAAGCTCCGGCGTGCGCGCGCCCTCCTTGTCAGGACCGAACAGGCTACGCCGCTCCACGCATGCGCGACGATTCGCGCGCCGATGGCAGAGACGGGAGTTGGGAATGTCCGACGAGACAGCGATACGGCAGGTCATCGAACGGTGGCTGACCGCCAGCAGAAATGGCGACCTCGCCACGATCCTCACCTTGATGACCGACGACGTGGTGTTCATGGTCCCCGGCCAGGAGCCGTTCGGGAAGGAAGGCTTCACCGCCAGCTTCAAGAAGATTGGCGACGCACGAATGGAGATGACGAGCGATATCGTCGAACTGCGGATACTCGGCGACTGGGCCTATATCCGGAACCATCTCGATCTGAAGATCACCCCGCCCGACGGCGAACGGGTCCACCGCGCCGGATACACGCTCACGTTGCTGCGCAAGGAAGCCGATGGCCAATGGCGCCTTGCCCGCGACGCGAACCTTTTGGTGCCGGTCGGATAAGCCGTCTCTGGGTCCGAGCCCGATTGCATGCCCGAACATAACGAAACGGCCTGACTCGACATCTGTGCGCGCGGTGGCAATCTCGCGCGATGGTCCAGCTCTTCCGGCTATATGAGGCGACCAGGGTCGATCCGGGCATTGCCGCCTGGTTCGCGGCGGGCGACGACGAGCTGCGGCGCTGGTGCGAGCCGTGGTTCGCGCGGATGCTGGCCTGCGGAGACGATGTTCTCCAATGCCTCCACGACGGCTGCCCCACCGCCTGCGTTGGCGATGCCGCCTTCGGATATGTGAACGCCTTCAGCTCGCATGTGAATGTCGGCTTCTTTTACGGCGCCATGCTGCGCGATCCGGCGAAGCTGCTCGTGGGTTCGGGAAAGCGGATGCGGCATGTGAAACTCCGCTTCGGCGAGCCGTTCGACGCCCCCGCTTTGGAGGCGCTGATTGCGACCGCTTATTCGGATATCCGCGATCGTCTTCGCCAGGCGGCCGAGGGCGAGGCGCCGCACTACCTTTAGGGCCATCGCCAAAGAAAAAGGGCCGGGGATCGCTCCCCGGCCCTCCTCTTTTGTCTTGTCGGCAGATCAGGCCGCCGAAATCTCGGCCGGGTCGACCTTGATGCCCGGGCCCATCGAGGAGCTCACGGCCACCTTCTTGAGGTACTTGCCCTTGGCGCCCGACGGCTTGGCCTTGACCACCGCATCGACCAGCGCATCGAAGTTTGCGCGCAGATCTTCCGCGGTGAAGCTCGCCTTGCCGATGCCGCTGTGGATGATACCGGCCTTCTCGACGCGATATTCGATCTGGCCGCCCTTGGCCGCCTTGACCGCGCCGGCGACATCCATCGTGACCGTGCCGAGCTTCGGGTTCGGCATCATGCCCTTCGGGCCGAGCACCTTACCGAGACGGCCGACCAGGCCCATCATGTCCGGGGTCGCGATGCAGCGATCGAAGTCGATCGTGCCGCCCTGGACGATTTCGAGCAGGTCTTCGGCACCGACCACGTCGGCACCCGCCTCGCGGGCCTCGTCGGCCTTGGCGCCCTTGGCGAACACGCCGACGCGCACCGTCTTGCCGGTGCCCTTCGGCAGCGTGACCACGCCGCGGACCATCTGGTCGGCGTGACGCGGATCGACACCCAGGTTTAGCGCGACTTCGATCGTCTCGTCGAACTTGGCGGTGGCGTTGGTCTTGGCCAGCGCGATCGCCTCATCGACGCCGTGCAGCTTCACGGTATCGACCGAGAGAGCCTTCTGCTTCTTGCTAAGCTTCGCCATCGTATCAGCCCTCCACAACCTGCAGGCCCATCGCGCGCGCGGAGCCTTCGATGATCTTGGTGGCGGCTTCGAGATTGTTCGCGTTCAGATCCTTCATCTTGGCCGTCGCGATTTCCGCCAGCTGCGAGCGCTTGATCGTGCCCGCCGAGATCTTGCCCGGCTCCTTCGAACCCGACTGCAGCTTCGCGGCCTTCTTCAGGAAGTAGGTCGCCGGCGGCGTCTTGGTCTCGAACGAGAAGCTGCGATCCGCATAGACGGTGATCACCGTCGGCAGCGGCGTGCCCGGCTCTTCCGAACCGGTCGCGGCGTTGAACGCCTTGCAGAATTCCATGATGTTGACGCCACGCTGGCCCAGCGCGGGGCCGATCGGCGGCGACGGATTGGCCTTGCCGGCCGGTACCTGCAACTTGATGTAACCCGTAATCTTCTTCGCCATGATTACCTCCTATGGCTTAGCGGTACGAACGGTCTTCCGAAGAAGGCCTCCCGCGACTGTTTCCCCCAACATCGTCATGCCGGACTGGTTCCGGCATCCACCCATCAACCGCAGCTACGGCCCGTGGGGCGGAGTGGACCCCGGAACAAGTCCGGGGTGACGTATCCCTACTTGACCCGTTCGACCTGCTCGAATTCGAGCTCGACCGGGGTGGCGCGACCGAAGATCGACACCGAAACCTTGACGCGACCACGATCGAAATCGAGTTCCTCGACCACGCCGTTGAAGCCGTTGAACGGACCGTCGAGCACCTTGACCGTGTCGCCGATGTCGTAATCGACCTTCAGCTTGGCCTTGGGCGCCGCGGTTGCCGCCTCCTCCTTGGTGTTGAGGATGCGTGACGCTTCGGCGTCGGTGATCGGCTGCGGGCGGCCGCTCGAACCGAGGAAGCCCGTGACCTTGGGCGTATTCTTGACCAGGTGATAGACGTCGTCGTTCATCGACGCCTTCAGCAGGACATAGCCCGGAAAGAATTTCCGATCGCTCGTGACCTTCTTGCCGCGGCGGACCTCGGTCACCTTCTCGGTCGGAACCTCGACCGCTTCGACCAACGCCTCAAGCCCAAGACGGCCGGCATCGGCCACGATCTGATCGCGGACCTTGTTCTCGAAACCCGAATAAGCGTGGATGATGTACCAGCGCGCCATATATTCTCTTTATCCTAGGAAGCGAGCGAGATGAGCTCGCGGACGATCCGGCTGAACACCCAATCGACCCCGAAGAAGAAAATGCCGAGGATGAGCGTCATCGCGACCACCATCACGGCGGTCATCACCGTCTCGCGACGGGTCGGCCAGACGACCTTCGAGGTCTCGGCCTTCACCTGATTGATGAAGGTCGGAATGTTGCGGATCCCCGCTACCAGTCCGCCCTTGCCAGCTTCTGCCACGATCTTCCCCGAAAAACTCAAACCAACGTCAAACCCAATGAAAGCCGGGCCAAGCGGCAGCACGCCCCTTGAAGGAGGCGCATATACCGGCCCGCTGCTTTCTACGAACCTTTTGCCCCTGGGCCCATCACTTTTCAGTGGCAGGAGTGGAGGGACTCGAACCCACGGCCCTCGGTTTTGGAGACCGATGCTCTACCAACTGAGCTACACTCCTCCGGCCCGGAAGCGAGCGGCGACATAGCGGTGGCGACATCCGAGCGCAAGTAGCGCCGGGCCGCATAACTTCGCCGCATAACTCCATCGTCATCGCGAGCCCGATGAGACGCTGGGCGATCGGTGCGGTCCGCAAGCCGGACCCGCAGCAACGATCGACCGCTGATTCGACATATTACCCGGAAATTAGGGATTATTGCCCATTTCCTAAGGGACGAACTGTGCGAGTCCGTGGGCGAATGGAGTTATCCACAAGGGGGGTCCGCAGGCGAACGCGCACTCGGCTCGATTCACCGCAGGGCGCTTCTATTCGCCGCAACCAGCCCCCTATCCCAACATCACACAGCGAGATCGGGGGATCTTCCCAGAATGCTTCGACGTTTCAAAGCGGCCTTTTGTTCCGTGCTCTTCATTGCCGCTTTGTCCGCTCCGTCGGCCGCCAATGCCCAGACTTTCTGGCAGTGCGCGCCGTTCGCCCGCGTCTTCTCCGGTATTCAATTGTTCGGCGCTGCCGCGTCCTGGTGGAACCAGTCGATCGGCAAATATGCGCAGGGCTCCGCGCCCAAGGCGGGATCGGTCCTGGTATTCAAGGCGATCAGCTCGATGCGTTCGGGCCACGTCGCGACCGTGACGCAGGTCATTTCCGACCGCATCATCAAGGTGACCCACGCCAATTGGGGCGTGCATGGCCAGGTCGAGCATGACGTGACCGTGGTCGATGCGTCGGCCAAGGGCGACTGGAGTTCGGTCAAGGTCTGGTACGGTCCGATCCACGATATCGGCCAGCGCGCTTATCCGACCTACGGCTTCATCTATTCCGGTGCCAAGGCCGTCGCTGCCCGTGCCGAAGCCGCATCCAGCCACATGCTGGGTTACGACGACGACGCCATCAAAGGCTAAAGGCCGCTTCTTCGCGCTTTCCAGCCATTCGGCTCCGATTTCAAAGACGCCATGGCGAGGTGGCTCCCCGGCGGAGCGCTGCCACCCCAGGCCGCCCGCACGCCCCACGTGCACTATCGCTCATTTTGCAATAAGAACCGACCTGTAGCGGCGTTGGGGGCAAGATGGCGAGCGTGGACGTGGGAGAGGCGGGTCGGTTCGTCGATCTCGCCGATTCCTATACGGAATTGCGTCGTATTGCGCGCCGGATGCTCGCTGGGGACGCGGTGCGGCTGGTGTTGCAGCCGACCGAATTGGTCAATGAGGCCGCACTTCGTCTGATCCGTTCCCAAGCCTCCGGCAGCGACCGGGCGCATATGCTTGCGCTCGCCGCGCGCACGATGCGGCGCGTGATGATCGACGAAGCCCGCAAGCATGCGACGGCCAAACGGCGGCCGCCGACGCTGATGACGCTTTACCCCGGCACCGACAATCGCCTCGTGGGGATGGAGGATCTCGACCGCGCGCTAGAGGCGCTCGAGCAGATTTCGCCCGATCATGCTCGCATCGTCGAATTGCGCTTCACGCTCGGTATGACGGTCGAGGAAACCGCCACCTCCACCAGTCTTGCCGAGCGGACGGTGAAGCGGCGCTGGCAGTCCGCGCGCGCCTGGCTGCGCGACCATCTGGAAGGGGAAGATGGAGCGCGCTGAAATCGATCTGCGCGCACTGCGGCTGTTCGAACGGCTCGCGGACCATCCGGGCAATGAAGGCTTTCGTCGGCGGCTGTTAGGGAAGGAGAATGCGGCCGTGCTCGCGCGTGTCGCCGCGCTGGAAGGAAGCGCCGTCCCTGGCAGGGCTGCGCTTCCGACGCTCTTTCCCGGGAAAAGCGAGGGTATCGATCCGCCGCCCGGCCGCGTCGGGCCGTTCCGGTTGATCGAAGCGGTCGGAGCCGGGGGGATGGGCCAGGTGTGGCGGGCGGTGCGCGACGACGGGCTTTATGACCAGACCGTCGCAGTCAAGCTGCTCCACACGCACCTGGCGCCGCTCGCTGCGGCACGCTTCGCCGAAGAACGCCGCATCCTGGCCGGGCTGGAACATCCCAACATCGCCCGCCTGATCGATGGCGGCGTTCATGACGGCAATCTGCCTTGGCTGGCGACCGAATATGTCGACGGGCAACCACTCGACGCGGCGGCCGCGACCCTACCCGTCGGCGCCCGCATTCGCCTTCTCGTCAAGGCGGCCGACGCAGTCCAGTTCGCGCATGCGCGCCTGGTCGTCCATGCCGATCTCAAGCCCTCCAATATATTGGTGATGGCGGACGGGCGGGTGAAGCTGCTCGATTTCGGGATCGCCCACCGGCTGGGGGTCGAAAGCGGCGTGGCGGGTCCGCAACCGATGACCCCGGCCTATGCCAGTCCCGCACGCCGACACGGCGACCCGCCTGCCATCGCCGACGACGTCTATGCGCTCGGCATATTGCTCAAGGAGATTGCGGGCGGCAGCGATGCCGATCTCGACGCGATTGCATCCAAGGCCGTGGCGGAGGACGAGCCGCAGCGCTACGGCAGTGTCGCCGCCTTCATCGCCGATCTTGACCGATGGCGGGAGAAATTGCCGGTCACGGCGCGGCGTCAGACCCTCGCCTATCGCGCTCGGCGCTTCATCGGCCGCCACCGGGTCGGCGTGGCCCTGACGGTAGCGGTAATGCTGCTGCTCGCCGCCACCGCGGGCATGGCCCTTCGCAATCAGATCAGAAGCGAGCAAGCGCGTCGCGAAGCGGATACCCGCTTCGAGGAAACCCGGAGCCTCGCACGCTATCAGCTGGTCGACTTGTTCGATCAGCTGCGCGCCGCGCCTGGCACGGTCGCCATCCGCGCCGACCTCGCACGCCGCAGCGCGCTCTATCTCGATCGGCTAGGCCAGACGCCGCACGCCCCGCCCGCGCTCCAGCTCGAAACCGCGATCGGTTATCGGCGGCTGGCCGCGGTGCAGGGATTGTCGGGCACGTCCAGCCTGGGACAACCGACGATGGCCCGCCATTCGCTCGACCAAGCCGAGCGCCTCGCCCAGGCATTACTCCAGAGGCGTCCGCGCGATCCTGCCGTGCTGGCATTGCTCGGCTGGATCTATGCCGATCGTTGGACCTTGCTCGCCAACAATGGCGAATCCCCGCGCATGAACATGCGTGCGCGGGCCTATTTCGATCGCGCGCTGGCGCTGGCACCGGGTTCAAGCAGCGCGCGGCTGGGCCGGCTCACCACATTGAAGAGCGAGGCTTATGACGCGATCGTCGCAGACCGACCGAAAGCGGCGATCCCGATCCTGCAGGACGCGCTTGGCGAGCTCAGGCGCAGCCGCTTCGCCGCGAGCGAGGCCGACGGCGCACGCGAACTCGAATCCAACCTGCTCAACCTGCTGGGCGATGCTTTTTATGACGACGGGCAGGTCGCCGCCTCACTGCCACCCTATCGCGCGCAGGTGCGCCTGATCGAAGCCATGTTGCAGGCGCGCGGACAATCCCCCGATTGGCTCATCCGGCTCGGTGAGGCCATGTTCGATCTGAGCGGCGCGCTGAGCGAAGAGGCATCCTTCCGCCCGGAGGCGTTGCGCGCGGCGGATCGCGGCATTGCCGCGGTGGAGCGCGTGCTGAGCTACGGCCCGGATGCCAATGCCGAGAAGAAGCTGGTGATGCTGCTGGGGCAGAAGGCCGAGGTGCTGAGTCTGCTCGGGCGGCCACATGAGGCGGTGGTCGCTTCCGCGCGTAGCCTTGCCATCCGCCAGGCAAGGCTGGCGCGCGATCCCAGCGATCCGGCGCGGCTGCGCGACGTAGCGATCGCGGCGAAGGGCCATGCCGATTATCTCGCCGGCGACGGCCGGACTCGCGCCGGCTGCGATGCCGCGAGGCTTGCTACCCGCATGTGGGGCGAGATCGATCGCCGGGGCGAACTCGGCACGCGCGACGCCAGGCGCAATCGTCCCGACGCGCTCCGAACGCGGCTCCTTTACTGCGCCTCCGCCACGAAAAAAATCACCTGAGCCCTGGCCCGCTTTTCGGATCGGCTGCGCATTCCCTTTAGCGAGACGAGGGAGATGTTCGTGCTGCGTTGCGTGCCATTCGAGCATGTCGGCCGCGCGCCGCCACCTTCGCGCCGCACAGCGCCCCAGGTGCGCCCGCATCCGCGGGCTCGGCGGGGCAAGGTCGTGAACGGGAGGCAGAAATGAAGATTGGTTCGTGGTTGAGAAAATTCTGTGCGGCAGCCGCAATGGCATATCTGCCGGCTATGGCCGGTGCGGCGGTCACCTATGATTTCACCGCATTTTCGTCATTCGAATTCAACGGGGTCCATTATACGGGCTCTTTCTCGCTAACCCGCCCCGACTTCATCCATCCCGATGCGAGCATTCCCGTCGCGAACCTGACCAGCTGCTCGATCACGGCATCGAACGGGGAGGTTGCGGTCTGCAGGGCGCAGGATTTCGTCGACACGATCGTGCCGGGCTATGAAACCGTCAGTCTCGGCGTCGACGCGCCGAGCTTCAGCGGCGGCATCTTCTATTATTTCGACGCGGGCAGCTTCGGTGCGCCCGGCATCTATGACACGGTCTTCTTCGGCACCGACCAGCAAGGCCGGCTGGTCGTGTCCGGCAGCCCCTCGCCGACCCCCGAGCCCGCCGCATGGCTGATGATGATCGCAGGCTTCGGCGCGATCGGCGGGACGATGCGCCTCCGCGCAGGGTCGGGACACCGGACGGTGCCGGCCTGACCTTCTGCCGGCAGACGATTGCGTCACCGCGGTGGAAGAGCGCCGCCGGAGCCCTGGGTGGGGGAGGTCCGGCGGCGTTTTTTTCGCGAGCGATCGGGATCGAGAGCGGGTGACGTTGAAGAGCGCCCCCTTCCCGTCTGTCAGTGGATCGTCTCGCTCGCCGGCGCCGCAGCAGGCAGAAACCAGCGCGCAATGACGAAGCTCGACGCGCTTAGCATCGCCAGGTCGGACACGAACGAATAGAGCGCGAAGCGCCAGTCGGCATGGTTCCAGATCGGCTCGCCGATCACGATCATCAAGCTCGCCGCCGCGCTGAGGCCGATCGCGACGCGCAGCCGCGAAGCAAGGTCCGCCACCCGCCCGGCGACCGCGAACAGGCTGAGGCCGATGATCAGCGAGACGATCAGCTCCTGCACGAAGCCGGCGATCATCGCGGCGGGGTCGGCCGGCGAAAAGCCGCTCGCATTATAGTCGACCGACGCGATCGGACCTTTGGTGTAGCCGTTGGCGCCGGCCGGGCTCATCGGATTGGGCACGATATAATGTCCGGTATGCGGCAGGTTCTGCGCCAGGCTGAGCTGTACCGCGGCATTCTGCGCATCGTTCGCGGTCGAATAGCCAATATATTGGAGCGGCGTCGCCCAGAAGATGAAGCCGGTTATGAACATGGCAATACCGCCCACCAGGCTGCCGATCAGGACCCGAACCATGTCGTCCTCCCCTCTGTCAGGTGAGCAGCCTAAGCCCTCACCGCAAAAATGTGAACGGGCGATGAGAGACAGCCGGCATCACGCGCAACAGGATCGATTTCTATATCTAGGATCGACACCGGCCATGTCCGCAATCGGGTTGCTAACCGCCGTTCCCGAAGTTCCATTCAAGACGCGATTCACCCCACCCGATGCGTCATCAGCTTGCGGACGAAGCCGATCAGCCCGGTCTGGCGCGAGCGGCGCAGGCGTTCGGCGTTGAGGATGTTGCGGACCTGCTCGAAGCAGGTGTTAACATCATCGTTGATCAGGACATAATCATAGCCGTCCCAGTGGCTGATCTCGGAGTTCGCGCGCGCCATCCGGGCTTCGACCACCGTCGCGTCGTCGGTGCCGCGTGAGCGCAGGCGGCGTTCGAGTTCGCCGACCGAGGGCGGCAGGATGAACACGCGGACCACGTCCTGGCCGGCCTGCTGATAGAGCTGCTGCGCGCCCTGCCAATCGATGTCGAACAGCACGTCATGGCCCTTGGCCAGCAGCTTCTCGACCGGCGCCTTGGGCGTGCCATAGCGGTGGTCGAAGACGTGCGCCCACTCCATCAGCTGGTCATTGCCGACGAGGTCCTTGAAGGTCGGCACGTCAACGAAGTGATAGTCGCGCCCCTCGACTTCGCCGGGGCGGATCGGCCGGGTCGTGACCGACACCGACATGTCGATGTCCTTGTCCGCATCGAGCAGCATCCGCGCGATGGTCGATTTGCCCGCACCCGAGGGGGAGGACAGAACGAAAAGCAGACCTCGATGCTCGATATTGGCGTTAGGCATGGCTGCTCTTGGCTTTCTGAGGCGGGAAGGTCAACGTAGCAGCTGCATGCACAACGCCCCTGCCCGCTTCGGCCCGCGCGCGACCGCGCTCCTCATATTCGCCCTGCTCGCCGTAACGGCGGGAACATTGCTGACGATGGGGCGGCCGCCCATCTGCACCTGCGGCTATGTCGCCGTATGGCACGGCGCGATCGATTCCGGGAACAGCCAGCATCTGCTCGACTGGTACAGCCCGAGCCACGTCATTCACGGCTTTCTATTCTATGGCGTGGCCTGGCTGTTGCTGCGGCGCCGGCCCCTGCGCTTCCGCCTGCTGATCGCGGTAATCATCGAAGCCGGCTGGGAGCTGATCGAGAACAGCCCGATGATCATCGATCGCTACCGCACCGCGACGATGGCGCTCGGCTATACCGGCGACAGCGTGCTCAACTCGCTGTCCGACATTAGCTGCATGATGATCGGCTTCGCGATCGCGCGGAAACTGCCCCCGTGGGCGACGATCGCGTTGGCGATCGCGTTCGAATTGCTGACCCTGGTGGTGATCCGCGACAATCTGACGCTCAATATCCTGATGCTGGTCTGGCCGGTCGAGGCGATCCGGCACTGGCAGGCAGGCTGAAGCGCAAGCCGGCGATCGATCCGGCATTTGCGGCAAGCTGCCGCCTTCACCGGAGCCAAGCGGGAACAACCGGCCAGCAGGATACGCTTGTTTCAACAATTGGTCGATCGGCGCTTCACCCCGTCGTCCGGTCGCGCTAAGCTGGCCGCAGCAGAGGAGAAACGCATGGCTGACACGCGTAATGGCGGCGGCAAGGCGAATGGTTCGGCCCCCAGGGGCAAGAGTAGTTCGCGTAAGAAGAAAGTTGTGGCGGCGACCGCCGGCGCGGCGATCGGAATAGGTTCGGCGGCCTTGGTGGCGGCCTTGCTTTATGCCAATCGCCCCAGGGAAGACGAGGCCCAACCCGCCTCCGACCCGCGTTTCGAGCCCGGCGAGGCCTGAACCCGGTTTCGCCTGATTGTGAAGCGCGGTCAGCGCCCGATCATCGTCTCGGGCCGGACGACGCGGTCGAACGTCTCGGGGTCGACCAATCCCAGTTCCAGCCCCGCTTCCTTGAGCGTCAGGCCATGATGATGCGCGTGCTTGGCGATCTTGGCGGCATTGTCGTAGCCGATCTCAGGCGCGAGCGCGGTCACCAGCATCAGCGATCGATCGAGCAATGCCGCGATCCGCTCGCGATCCGGCTCCAGCCCCTCCAGCGCGCGTAGGCGGAAACTTTCCATCGCGGTGGCGAGCAGGTCGATCGATCGCAGCACCGCCGCGCCGATCAGCGGTTTGAACACGTTCAGCTCCATATGGCCCTGCAGCCCGCCGACCGTGATCGCGACATTGTTGCCCATCACCTGGGCCGCGACCATCGTCATCATCTCGCACTGGGTCGGGTTGACCTTGCCCGGCATGATCGAGCTGCCAGGCTCGTTTTCGGGCAGCTTCAATTCGCCGAGGCCACAGCGCGGGCCCGAGCCCAGCAGCCTTATGTCGTTGGCGATCTTCGAAAGCGCGACCGCGAGCACGTTCAGCGTGCCCGACAGATGGACGAGCGCGTCATTGGCAGCGAGCGCCTCGAACTTGTTGGGCGCGGTGACGAACGGCAAGCCGGTGATCGCGGCGATCTCGGCCGCGATCTCCTCGTCGAAGCCCTTGGGCGCATTGAGCCCGGTTCCGACCGCGGTGCCGCCCTGCGCCAGCTGGTACATGCCGTTGGCGATGACCGGCTCGATCCGCTTGCGGCTGCGCGCTATCTGCGCGGCATAACCCGAAAATTCGTCACCCAGGGTGAGCGGGGTCGCATCCTGCAGATGCGTGCGGCCGATCTTGATGATGTCGTCCCAGGCTTTAGCCTTATGCTGCAGCTCGGCGAGCATCGCATCGAGCGCCGGGAATAACCGGTCGTTGACCGCGCGCGCCGCTGCGATGTGGAGCGCGGTCGGGAAGCTGTCGTTGGACGACTGGCCCATATTGACATGGTCGTTAGGGTGAACCGGTGATTTTCCGCCGCGCGTGCCCGCCAGCGCCTCGTTGGCGATGCCCGCAATCACCTCGTTGACGTTCATGTTGGACTGGGTGCCCGACCCGGTCTGCCAGATGACGAGCGGGAATTGGTCGTCATGCCGGCCCGCGACGATCGCCGCCGCGGCCTGCTCGATCGCATCCGCAATGTGGGGATCGAGCCCGTGCTTGCGGTTCACCCGCGCCGCCGCCTGCTTCGCGATCGCGAGCGCGTGGACGATCCCGATCGGCATCCGCTCACGCTCCCCGAACGGAAAATTCTCGATCGATCGCTGCGTCTGCGCGCCCCAATAAGCGTCGGCGGGAACCTCGATCGGTCCGAAGCTGTCGGTCTCCGTGCGCGTGGCCATGCGATCTACTCCTGCTTGGACCCTAGCATCTAATGTTGGACCGTTTCGGATGCGAGGGTCGTTTGACCTCCGTTCTCGTTCCCTATACGTTCCATCGCATGTGCAAGTGCGGAATCGCGTCGCTTGTTTTCCGCTGAACGGGGAATACGGATGGGAAAGGTCATGATCGCATCAGTGGCGATGTTTGCGATCGCTTTGGCCGGCCAGGCCGCCCGCGCTTCCGCTGCACCCCCCACAGCGCCACCTGGCTGGACGATCGAGAAGGTCGACGCCATGACCTGCGTCGCTTCCGGCCCGAATGACGGACAGGCGCAGCTCACGCTGATGGCGATCGGGCCGCAATTCCTGATGCTGGTCTCGTCGCCCGATTTTCCGGAAGCCGTCTCCACTCAGCAGGCCGCGCTCGTCTTCGACGACCGTGCGCCGGTCTATACGCCTGCGTCGGGCGATCATGGCATCCTGCAGATACGCGTCGGCCGCGGCGATTCCGCGCAGGACGTGATCAGATCATCCCGGATCACCATTACGGTGGCCGGCCATGTCCTCCATTTCCCGCTGGACCGTTCGGCGGCGGCGCTTGACGCCGTTGCGCGCTGCGCAGGACAACCCACGCTGACCGAAGCGCCGCAAAAACCCGACATTCCTATTCCGGGCGCGGGACAGTGGATGCTGCAGCCGCTCCTGCCGGGCGTGCCCGGGCGGGCGTGTCATGCGCGACTGGCCGGCGAGCAGATGGATACGATGCTGGCGTTCAACAATGGCGGCAAGCTGATCCTAATTGGCGGCCATTCCGATTGGTCGATCGGGACCGGGGAAAAATCCTTCGAGCTTTCGATCGATGGCGGCACACGGATTCCGATGAAGGCGAATCTGCTCGACAATATTTTCCTGTCGCCGGCCTATGACGACAAGCTCACCGAACAGCTGAGCCATGCGAAGCGCCTCGATTGGTATCTGCCGAATGGAACGCTTCATATCGACGTGACAGGTATCGGCGTGGCGCTTGAGGCGATGCGCCACTGCAAGGCGGAAAGATAATCAAGGACGGGCTCTTCTCCTGTCGGCCTCGCCGCAATCAGCGCCGCCGGCACGATCATGTGGAGAGGATCAAAGCGGTGCTTCGGCACACCTCGCGTGCTTGGCACATGCCAGTTCCTTCACTACCGGATAAATAGTTGACCGAATCAACTAAATGACCCAACCTGCGTTGATGGAAGAAGAAATCCAGACCGTCCGCCTCTTCAACCGCTTCTACACGCGGTTCGTTGGCGCACTGAATGCCAGCTTCCTCGGCACCAATTTGTCGTTGGCCGAGACGCGTATCCTGTTCGAGATCGTGCACGGCGCTTCCCTTGCGAGCGAACTGCAGGCCAGGCTCGACATGGACGCGGGGTTCGTCAGCCGCGTACTGGCGCGGTTCGAGGCCCGCGGCTGGATCACACGCGCTCGTGGGCCTGCCGACGGGCGCCAGCGTTCTATCGCCATCTCCCCTGCCGGCCGCGCCATGTTTCGTCAGATCGACGACCGTCAGCATGCTGAAGTGGTCGCAATCCTCGATCGGCTGCAACCGTCGGACCGCACCGACCTGTGCTCGGCGCTACGCCTGTCGCAGACCCTGCTCGACCAGAATGCGCGGCAGGCCTTCACGCTGCGCACCTTCCGCCCGGGCGACATGGGGATCATCGCGGCGCGCCAGTCGATCCTCTATCAGGATGTCTATGGCTGGGGACCGCAGATCGAGGTGATCGCGGGCGACGTCACCACCAATTTCCTGCGCAACTTCAAGCCCGGCCGCGAGCAATGCTGGGTCGCCGAAGTGAATGGCACGATGGCGGGATCGGTATTCCTGACGGACGAGGGCGACGGCCTGTGTCGGCTGCGCTTACTCTACGTCGAGCCGTTCGCGCGCGGGCTGGGCATCGGTAACGCGCTGGTCGAAGCCTGCCTCCGCTTCGCGCGCGACATCGGCTATTCCGCGATGACCTTGTGGACGCACACAGTTCTCGAAAGCGCACGCCGCATCTATGCCGCGCACGGCTTCCGCATCGTGGAAAGCCACGTGCACGAGGAATTCGGCGCTCCCGTTCAGAGCGAAACCTGGCAGCTTGACCTGACCTGACCGTGCGTCAGGGCCGCACCAGCGGCGCATGAGGCGCCGAAACGTTACGCAGGAACAACCGGTCCTCGCGGAGGATGAAGCGCTCGCGCTCGCTGAAGGCGTAATTTGCCTGGCCGATCGAATCCGCCCGGAGACGCGCGCGATAGGCTTCGTAAGCGGTCAGATCCTCGATATTGTAGACACCGTAAGCGGTCGTGGCCGAGCCTTCGTGCGGCGCGAAATAGCCGATCAGGTCCGCGCCGCAGCGTGGGATCGCCTGGCCCCAATTGCGGGCATATTCCTCGAACGCGCTTATCTTGTAGGGATCGAGCTCGTAGCGGATGAAGCATGTGATCATGGCATCGCCTCCTTCTCTGTCGGCCTATAAGGAGGCGGCCCTCGCAAGGCTTCGGCCGGCGCCGAACCATGGCCCGATCGAAATGGCCATAAAGGCCGCGAGGTGACGACATGCTGAGCATAGCCGGATTGGCCGAAATCGCGGCGCTGGTGGGCGACCGTTCGCGCGCGGCGATGCTGATGGCATTGATGGACGGCCGCGCGCTGACCGCGGGCGAGCTGGCCCGCGCCGCCGGGGTCACCGCCCAGACCGCGAGCGGGCATCTGGCCAAGATGCTGGAAGCGGGCATGCTCGTGCTCGAAGCGCAGGGGCGGCATCGTTATTATCGTCTCGCCTCCCCCGCCATCGCGGGCATGCTCGAGGCGATGATGGTTGCCGCCGCCCCTCCGCCGATCCGCACCGGCCCGCGCGACGCGGCGATGCGGCGCGCGCGCATCTGCTACGATCATCTGGCGGGTGAAATTTCGGTAGCGATCGCCGACGCGATGATCGCGCGCGGGCAGATCGACCTGGGAACTGATGGCGCCGCGCTGACCGATGAAGGACGCAGTTTGCTCGACCGGATCGGGGTGGAACTCCCACTTTGCTCGGAAGGCAAAGGCGCGGTCTTCTGCCGTCCTTGCCTCGACTGGAGTGAGCGGCGCCATCATATTGCCGGCGCGGTCGGCGCGGCGCTCTATCGAACCTTCCTCGCACACGGCTGGATCCGGCGGGTCGAAGGTAGTCGCACCGTGAGCGTCGCTCCGCCCGGCCGCGACGCGCTACGGCGCCATTTCGGAGTGGAGGTTTAGGCCGCTCTCGGCTTCTTGGTGTCGACCGCGATCCAATTCACTTCCCAGCTCGCGCCGCCGTCGGCCGAATAGGCCTGCTCGAAATGCGCCTCGTCGGGCGAAACCTGGGTGATGATGAAACGGACCAGGATCGCGCGCGCGCCAAGCATGTCACGGCCGTAAAACGCGCCGCGACCCTTGTCGTCAAAGCTGCCGAAGACGGGGGCGGTGAGCAGGCCGTCGCTCATATTGGCGTAGTTGAGGCTCCATTGATGCGCCTGCGGGCTATAGAGCCGCAGCGCCACGCCCTCGATCTTGCCGCGCGTGCCCGCGACCGAAAGTTCGACCAGATTGGAACGCCCATCCATCAGCGGGCGGACGATACTGGTCCCCTGATATTCCGCCCAGTCGGGCGCGGCGCCACTCTGCGGATTGCGCAGTACGCGGACGTTGGTGGTCCATGCGCCCGTCTCGAAATCGAAATCGTGCCGCCCGTCATGGCTGGCATCGGCGAGCGGCGTCGCGGCGGACGCGGGAACGGCACAAGCCAGACCGAAAGCGAACAGGAAAGATCGGATCAGCATACTCACCCCGCATGGTTCAGGGCATTCGGCCCGGAGCCTATTTTTTACGCGTGAAATCCACCGACACGACATTGGAGCCGTCCTCGGCCGGGCGGACCACAGGGTCGTTCTCGGCCTCGGCAATCTCCTCCGGCTCCTGGTCTTCGACTTGCGCCGAGAAATGAAGCGCGAAATCAACCGCGGGATCGTGGAAAGCGGTGATCGCAGCGAAGGGAATCGAAAGCTTCGATCCGACCTGATTGAAGGACAAACCAACCTCAAACCCGGTCGCCGAGACGTGCAGGTCCCAATAGCGGTTCTGGATGACGATCGTCATCTCGTCCGGATAGCGTTCGATCAGGTGCTGCGGGATGTCGACGCCCGTCGCCTGTGTCTTGAACGTGATATAGAAATGGTGGTTGCCGGGAAGGCCTTCCTTCTCGACCTGGTCCAGCACACGGCCGACCACGGCGCGCAGCGCGTCCTGCACGATCTCGTCGTAGGGAATCAAGCTATCGGGCGCACCCTCGGTCATGGCCCCCAACTGAACGCGGTCGCGAAGCGGGTCAAGCGTTGCCTGACACGGATATGCAGGATAGGGGCCGCAGCCATGCGCACCGCCACGATCAGCCGCAAGACCGCCGAGACCGCGATCGACGTCACCGTCAATCTTGACGGGTCAGGCACCTATGAGGTGTCCACCGGGATCGGATTCCTCGATCATATGGTCGAGCAATTGTCCCGCCACTCGCTGATCGACATCGCGCTCAAGTGCGATGGCGATCTGCATATTGACCAGCATCACACGACCGAGGATTCGGCGCTGGCGCTCGGCCAGGCGATCGCCAAGGCGCTGGGCGACCGGCGCGGCATCACGCGTTTCGGATCGGCTTACTCGCCGATGGACGAGACGTTGAGCCGGGTCGCGATCGACATTTCGGGTCGGCCCTTCCTCGTCTGGAAGGCCGAGTTCACGCAGACCAAGCTGGGTGAGCTCGACACCGAGCTGATCGAGCATTGGTTTCAAAGCTTTGCGGGCGAGGTGGGGATGACCCTCCACATCGAAAATCTGTACGGCCGCAACAACCACCATATCTGCGAGAGCATCTTCAAGGGATGCGCGCGCGCCTTGCGGCAGGCGGTCGAGATCGATCCGCGCAAGGGCGACATGATCCCGTCGACCAAGGGGACACTGGGCGGTGCCTGACGGCCTGGCGCTCATCGATTACGGCGCAGGCAACCTTCGGTCGGTCGAAAATGCGCTGATAGCCGCCGGGGCGAGCGATGTGCGCGTCACCGCCGACCCGGATGTCGTGCGCAAGGCCGAACGGATCGTATTGCCCGGCGTCGGGGCCTTCGCCGCGTGCATGGGCGCGCTGTCGGCGATTCCCGGCATGGTCGAGGCGCTCAACGAGCGCGTGATCGATCGGGCGGCGCCGTTCCTGGGAATCTGCGTCGGCATGCAATTGATGGCGGATGCGGGCGAGGAATTCGGCACGCGCCCCGGGCTCGGCTGGATCGGCGGCACGGTCGCCCGGCTCAAGCCCGAAGACCCCGATGCGCGCATCCCCCATATGGGCTGGAACGATGTCGTGCCGGTCGTGCCGCATCCGCTGATCGTGCCGGGCGAGGCCTATTTCCTGCACAGTTTCGCCTTCCAAGGCGCCGACCCCGCGATGCTGGCCGCCACCACCCATCATGGCGGCACGGTCACCGCCGCGGTTGCGCGCGACAATATGATCGGCGTGCAATTCCATCCCGAGAAGAGCCAGGCTTATGGCCTCGCCTTGCTCGGCAATTTCCTTGATTGGCGTCCCTAAGAGATGAGCATCACCGTCTATCCCGCGATCGACCTCAAGGGCGGCAAGGCCGTGCGCCTGTCCGAGGGCGATATGGATCGCGCGACGATCTACAATGACGATCCCGTCGCGCAGGCCAATGTGTTCCACGAGGCCGGTGCCGATCATCTCCACGTTGTCGATCTCGACGGCGCCTTTGCGGGTGCCTCGGTCAATGGCGACGTCGTCGCCGATATCGTCGAGAGTTTTCCGGGCAAGGTCCAGGTCGGCGGCGGCATTCGTAACCGCGCGTCGATCGAGCGATGGCTCGAACGTGGCGTGTGGCGGGTCGTGATCGGCACCGCCGCGCTCAAGGATCCGGAACTGGTGCGCGAAGCCGCCCGCGCCTTGCCCGGCCGGATCGTGGTGGCAGTCGACGCGCGCGACGGCATGGTCACCACGCACGGCTGGGCCGAGGTCTCCGACCTGACCGCAGTCGAGCTTGCCAACCGTTTCGCCGATGTCGGCGTCGCGGCGGCCTTGTTCACCGACGTCGGCCGCGACGGCATGCTCAAGGGCTGCAACGTGCGCGCCACCGCCGAGCTCGCGCGCGGCACTCGGCTGCCCGTGATCGCAAGCGGCGGGGTCAAGGGCCTCGTCGATATCGCCGATCTCGCCCGCCATGCGAGCGACGGCATCGAAGGCGTGATCTGCGGCCGCTCGCTCTACGAGGGCACGCTCGACTTGAGGAAAGCGCTGCGTCTGTCGCGGGACGAGAGTTTGTGACCGTCCGCGTCCGCGTCATACCGTGCCTCGACGTCGCGGGCGGGCGCGTCGTAAAGGGCGTGCAGTTTCTCGACCTTGCCGACGCCGGCGATCCGGTCGAGCAGGCCAAGGTCTATGACGCGGCTGGGGCGGACGAACTCTGCTTCCTCGATATCACCGCCAGTCACGAGGCACGCGGCACGATCCTGCACGTGGTCGCCCGTACGGCATCGGTTTGCTTCATGCCGCTGACCGTCGGCGGCGGCGTGCGCACGCCCGAGGATGCGCGCGCTCTGCTGCTCGCGGGTGCGGACAAGGTCGCGATCAATTCGGCCGCGGTGGCGCGGCCCGAGCTGGCTGCGGATCTTGCCGATCGCTTCGGCGCGCAATGCGTGGTCGGCGCGGTCGACGCCAAGGCGGTCGACAAAGGCCGGTGGGAGATTTTCACGCATGGCGGCCGTCGCGCCACGGGCATCGACGCGATCGAACATGCGGTGCGTCTGGCGGAATTGGGCGCAGGCGAACTGCTCGTCACGTCGATGGACAATGACGGTACCAAGGGCGGCTACGATCTGGCGCTTACGCGCGCGATTGCCGATGCCGTATCGGTGCCGGTGATCGCCAGCGGCGGCGTCGGCGCGCTCGACGACCTCGTCGCTGGCGTGACCCAGGGCCATGCCAGCGCGGTGCTGGCCGCGTCGATCTTCCATTTCGGCGAGCACACCGTCGCCGAAGCGCATCAGGCGCTCGCCGCGGCGGGATTGCCCGTCCGCAAGCCGGCAGGCTAAGCTCGGGTCATGTCCGACACGCTCGTCCGCCTCGAAGCGACCATCGCCAGCCGCAAGGGCGCCGATCCGGCGTCATCCTATGTCGCGAGCCTGTTCGCCAAAGGCCGTCCCAAGATCGCGCGCAAGCTGGGCGAGGAAGCGGTCGAGGCGATCGTCGCCGCGCTCACCGAGGACAAGGCCTCCCTCACTGGCGAGGCGGCGGACTTGATCTTCCACCTGATGGTGCTGCTCGCCGATGCCGATGTGCCGTTGGCCGATGTGCTGGCCGAGCTCGACCGGCGCGAAGGCGTTTCGGGCCATGACGAGAAGGCAAGCCGAACGGCTTGATACCACCGTCACTCCGGACTTGTTCCGGGGTCCACTCCGAGGCTAGGCCAAGCCTCACGGTGGATGCCGGAACACGTCCGGCATGACGAGGATGTGCATATGCCGATCGACGCGACCTTGCCTTACGACGACAACAACATCTTCGCGCGCATCCTGCGCGGAGAGATTCCCGCGAAGAAGGTCTATGAGGACGATTTCGCCCTCGCCTTCCACGACATCCAGCCCCGCGCGCCGATCCATATCCTGGTGATCCCCAAGGGCCCCTACGCCTCGTGGGACGATTTCTCCGCCACCGCCGCGGATGCCGAGATTGCGGGCTTCGTCCGCGCGGTCGGCCAGGTTGCACGCGACAATAAGCTGGTCGCGCCCGGCTATCGCCTCCTCGCTAACACCGGCGGCCACGGCGGACAGGAGGTGGCGCACCTCCATGTCCACCTGTTCGGCGGACGTCCATTGGGTCCAATGCTGGCTGGATGAGGCGCTCTTGCCGCCGCACATCGCACACCTATTGCGCTAGCGTGACAAGCCGTTAGGCTCCGCTTCCCATAAGCACAGGCGCCTACGAGGGCGCCTCTTAGGGGAATTTGCATGCTGTTTGACCGCGTCAAACCTTTAGACGCCATCCTGCTTACCGCGGAAAAGAAGGGGCTGAAGCGAACGCTCGGCGCCTTTCAGCTCACCATGCTCGGCATCGGCGCGGTGATCGGTACCGGTATCTTCGTGCTCACGTCGGAGGCGGCGCAGAAAGCCGGTCCCGGCATGCTGTTGTCGTTCGTGGTCGCGGGCTTCGTCTGCGCGGTCGCGGCGCTCTGCTATTCGGAGCTCGCCTCGATGGTGCCGGTGTCGGGATCGGCCTACACCTATACTTATGCCGTGGTCGGCGAATTGCTGGCCTGGATGGTCGGCTGGGCGCTGATCCTGGAATATGCGGTCGGTGCCAGCGCAGTTGCCGTCGGCTGGTCAAATCACGCGGTAGGATTGCTAAGAGGATTGGGAATCAATTTCCCGGCAGCACTGAGCAACGCCGACGCGCTGATGGCCAAGGTCCAGCTCGCTTTCGGCGCCACCCCCTCGGCCGATCTAACCACCGCATTGCAGGTGGGCGGATGGATCAACGTGCCCGCGATCATCATCTCAAGCCTGGTCACCTGGCTGCTGATCGTCGGCACGACCGAAAGCGCGCGCGTCAACGCGGTCCTGGTCGCAATCAAGATCACCGCGCTGACCGCCTTCATCTTCCTGACCCTGCCAGTTCTCAATGCTGAGAATTTCCATCCCTTCATGCCGACCGGCGCGACGGGCGTGATGGGTGCGGCGGCCTCGATCTTCTTCGCTTATGTCGGCTTCGACGCGGTCTCGACCGCGGCCGAGGAAACCAAGAATCCGCAACGCAACGTGCCGATCGGGCTGATCTGCAGCCTCTTCATCTGCACGCTTTTCTATCTGCTGGTGGCATCGGGCGCGATCGGCGCGATCGGGGCGCAGCCGGAAATGACCGCGGGCGTTCCGCTGGCCCCGGGTTCGGCCGAGATGGCCGGGCGCTGCGCCTCGGTGGTCGCCGCCGGCGCACTCGAGCCTCTGGTCTGCTCGAAGGAAGCCTTGGTCCACGTGCTCGACACGATCGGCTGGCACAAGATCGGTCGCCTGGTCGGCCTCGCCGCCGTGCTCGCTTTGCCTTCGGTCGTGCTGATGATGATGTTCGGCCAGACCCGCGTTTTCTTCACCATGGCGCGCGACGGCCTGCTGCCGGAGAAACTGGCGTCGGTGCACCCGCGTTACCGCACGCCGCATGTCGTGACGATCGTGACGGGCATCGGCGCGACAGTTGCTGCGGCGATCCTGCCGGTCGGCAAGCTCGCCGATTATTCCAATTCGGGGACCTTGTTCGCCTTCCTGATGGTGGCCATCTCGGTGATGGTACTGCGCAAGGTCGACCCATCACGCCGCCGACCGTTCCGCATGCCCTTTGTATGGATCATCGCCCCGCTCGCGATCTTCGGCTGCCTGTATCTCTATATCTCGCTGCCGCTGACCGCGATCTTGGTACTCCCGATTTGGGGCGCGGTCGGGCTGTTGATCTATTTCCTCTACAGCCGCTCGCGCAGTCATGTCGGCCGTGGGGTGATCGAGGTGCCGGAAGTGGAAGCCTATCACGAGATTCCGCCGCAGCAGCCCGGTACGAAGATCTGATCGACCAGAGCAAAAGAAAGCGGCCCGGGAGAGCATCCTCCCGGGCCGCTTTTCTTTGCCTCTCGTCATTGCGGGGAGCGGAGCGACGCGGCAATCCAGGCCCGAGAGCGTGCGACTGGATTGCTTCGGTCGGCGTTAGCCCAAGCGGGCCTTGATCAACTCGTCCAGCTTAGCCTCGGGCCGCGCGCCGTAATGCGAGATGATTTCGGCCGCCGCGATCGCACCCATGTGCAGGCTGTCTTCCAGCGACCGTCCCTGAACCTGACCAGCCAGGAAACCCGCCGCGAACAGGTCGCCCGCGCCGGTCGTGTCGACGATCCGCTCGATCGGCTCGGCCGAAACGCGGGCATGCTCGCCTTCCTGGACCGCGACCGCGCCATGCGCGCCGCGCGTGACCACCAGCGTCGGCACCTTCGCCGCAACCTTCTCCAGCGCCGCGTCGAAATCGTCCATTTCGGTCAGCGACAGAAGCTCAACCTCATTCGCGAACAGGATGTCGACAGCCTTGCTGTCGAGCAGCGTGAGGAAATCGCCACGGTGGCGCGAAATGCAGAAAGCGTCCGAAAGCGTGAAGGCGACCTTCCGGCCGGCCTTGTGCGCGATCTCGATCGCCGCCTTCATCGCGGCGCGCGGCTCCTCCGGATCCCACAGATAGCCTTCGAGATAGAGGATCTTGGCCGAGGCGATCAGCGCGCGGTCGATTGCCGCCTCGGGCAGGAACTGCGAGGCGCCGAGAAAGGTATTCATCGTACGCTGTCCGTCCGGCGTCACCAGAATGAGGCAGCGCGCCGTGCTCGGCTGACCGGAGCGCGCCGGCGTGTTGAAGATCACGCCATTGGCGCAGATGTCGTGCGCGAACACCTCCCCCAATTGATCGTCCGCGACCTGGCCGATGAAGCCGCAGCTTGCGCCCATTGCCGCCATGCCCGCGACCGTATTGGCTGCCGATCCGCCGCTGATCTCGCGTCCCGGCCCCATGCGCGAATACAGACTGTCGCTGGTTTCTTCGTCCATCAGCCGCATCGAGCCTTTGGTGACGCCTTCCGCGGCGACGAATTCCTCTTCGGCCTGGGCAATCACGTCGACGATGGCATTGCCGATCGCGACGATGTCGAGCGTGGGTTCGGTCATGTAGGGAAAATCTCCTGGAAGACGGGCGCCCAGCCAAGTCCGTTCGGGGCTGAGCTTGTCAAAGCCCTGATCTGCCTTCTTCCAGAAGAAAAAGACGGCCCTTCGACAAGCTCAAAGCGAACGGAAAAGGGACAAGACCCTCCCGATTTATCGAGCGGCGTCTAGGCAAGTGCGGAGTTGCACGCAACCGCCGTTGATCTTCGCCCCGCGCCCGCGCTATCGGCGGCGCATATGCAGCCCGCTCCTGAAACTTCCCGAGTCGCCACGTCCCGCGTCGCCTGTGACGGCGCGCGCGAAATTCCCGGCGGCGCCGCCCTCGGTCACCCCCGCGTCTATCTCGAGATCGACGAAAAGGGCTATGTCGAGTGCGGCTATTGCGACCGGCGCTTCGTTCTTGCCGGCGGGCCGGCCGACGATCAGACCCACTGACCATCAGAGAGGGTTACAGGCGGCGGTCGGGCGGCCTATATCCCTCTCATGACCAATCTCGCCGACCCGCGCCGCTTCCTCTACCGCGATCTCGATCCCGAACAGGCGGTGCGCCTGACGGGCGACGCCTTGCGCAATTGCGACGATGGCGAGCTTTATCTGCAATATATTGCGAGCGAGGCGTTCGGCTTCGACGACGGGCGGCTGAAGACCGCCGATTTCAACACGCAAGCGGGCTTCGGTCTGCGCGGGCTGTCGGGCGAGACCACCGCCTTCGCGCACGCCAACGAGATTAGCGAGGCTGCGATCATCCGCGCGGCGGAGACGATGACCCTGCTCGATCCCGCGAAAGGCAGCCTCGCCGCCGCACCGCGCCGGACCAATGCCCAGCTCTACACCACCGACGATCCGCTCTCCGCGATCCCGTTCGCGCGAAAGGTCGCTCTCTGTCAGGAGGTCGATGCCGCCGCGCGCGCCCGCGACCCACGCGTCCAGCAGGTCTCGGTCGGTCTGTCGGGGTCATGGAGCGTGGTCGAGATCGTGCGCCCCGACGGCTTCGTCGCGCACGACGTGCGCCCGCTCGTCCGCCTCAACGTCTCGATCGTGGTTGAGCAGAATGGACGGCGCGAAAACGGCTTTTTCGGATTGGGCGGCCGCTATCTCTACGATCGCCTGTTCGAGCCCGCGACCTGGAACCGCGCGATTGACGAGGCGCTCCGCCAGGCGATCGTGAACCTCGACAGTGTCGCTGCCCCGGCGGGCGAAATGACCGTCGTGTGCGGCCCCGGCTGGCCCGGCGTGCTGCTGCACGAGGCGGTCGGCCATGGGCTGGAGGGCGATTTCAACCGCAAGGGCACCAGCGCCTTCGCCGGCCGGATCGGCGAGCGGGTCGCGGCACCGGGCGTGACCGTGGTCGACGACGGATCGATCGAGGGCCGGCGCGGCAGCCTCACCATCGACGACGAAGGCACACCCACCCAGACCAACGTGCTGATCGAGGACGGCATCCTCAAGGGCTATATCCAGGATCGCCTGAACGCCCGCCTGATGGGCGTGGCCCCGACCGGCAATGGCCGCCGCGAAAGCTTCGCGCACGCGCCGATGCCGCGCATGACCAACACCTTCATGTATGGCGGCAAGGACGACCCCGGCGAGATCCTCAGCCGCGTCAAGAGCGGCATCTACGCCAAGTCGTTCGGCGGCGGTCAGGTCGACATCACCAGCGGCAAGTTCGTGTTCAGTTGCACCGAAGCGTACAAGATCGAGAATGGCAAGCTCGGTGCGCCGATCAAGGGCGCGACCCTGATCGGCGATGGTCCGACCGTACTGACCAAGGTCGCGGCGATCGGCAACGACATGGCGCTGGACGAAGGCGTCGGCGTCTGCGGCAAGGGCGGCCAGTCCGTCCCGGCGGGCGTCGGCCAGCCGACTTTGCTGGTCGAGGGCATCACGGTCGGCGGCACGGCGACCTGATGCCGCTGATCGAGCTGGCTCGCTATTCGAACCGCGCCCTGGCTTCGATTGCACAGTCCGCGCTCGCCAGTGTTGGCATCGAAAGCTTCGTGTTCGATGAGCAAATGATGCTGATGCCCTTCGAAATTCCGGCGCGTTTAATGGTATTGGATGAAGACCTGACGGAGGCCAAACGCCTGCTTACGGGCGATACCGAATGACACCGCCCCTGACCGTAACATTATCGACGGGACGGCGGCTCAGGATCGGCATTCGGATACAATTGTTCCTGTCGAACAGGGTTCGAGCTCGTCGAGATGGTTACCCGGAACGAACGTAATTTGACCGGCCCTGAAGGCATGGCAACGCCGTCTACCGGCATCGCCCTCGCCCTCGGCGGCGGCGCGGCGCGCGGCTGGGCGCATATCGGCGCGCTGCAGGCGCTGCAGGAAGAAGGAATAAAGATCGCTGCGGTTGCCGGCACCTCTATCGGTGCGCTCGCCGCGCTCAGCTTCGCCGCCGACCGGCTCGATATATTGGAAGCGATCGCACTGGGTGCGACCCACCGCCATGTGCTCGCCTATCTCGACCCGCACCTTGGGCGCGGCGCCTGGCTCGGTGGGCGCCGGATCGCGCGCGAGCTCGAGCAGCATATCGGCGCGATCCAGCTTGAGGATCTGCCGATTCCCGTCGCCCTGATCGCCGCCGATCTCAGGACCGGCGAGGAAGTCAGGCTCACCTCCGGTCCCGCCGTCACCGCCGCCCAGGCGTCGATCGGCCTGCCCGGCATCTTCCGCCCGATCGAGCGCGACGGGCGATCGCTGATCGACGGCGGCATGGTCTCCAACCTGCCCGTCGGTGCGGCGCGTGTGCTGGCGGCGGGCCGCCCGGTCGTCGCGATCGACCTGATGGGCGACTATGCCGGTTATGTCCGCGCCAGTTCGCCCGACGGCCACCCCTCCGCGCTCGGCACGGTCCGCTCCGCTTTCCTGATGATGACCATCCAGCAGACGCGCCAGGCGATCGCGCTCGACCCGCCCGATGTGCTGATCACCATCCCCGCCGGTCACATCGCCACCAGCGCCTTCACCCGCGCGGTCGAGCTGATCAGGATCGGACGCGAAGCGGTGATCGCGGCACTGCCTGCGATAAGGCGCGCCGAGACGATGGATCGGCAATGCCAGGTGCCCGACGCTACGCGCGCCATTCTCGACTTCTGGTTTCGCGAGATCGGATCGGATGGCTGGTGGACGCGATCGGACCAGACGGACGAGGCGATCCGGGGGCGGTTTCTCGCCCTGTGGGAGCAATGGCACACGCGGTCGGCCGAATGCTTTCTCAGCACCGCCCGCGATGCGCTGGCGGCAATTTTGCTGTTCGATCAATTCGCGCGCAACATGTTTCGCGGAAAGGCCGACGCCTTTGCCGCCGATGCGTTGGCACTGGAAATCGCCAAACGCACGGTCGATCGCGGGCTGGACCAATCGCTCACGCATCAGGAACGCTGCTTCCTCTACATGCCCTTCATGCACAGCGAGGACCTGGCGGTGCAGGACCGGTCGGTCCGGCTGTTCGAGCAACTGGGCGAAGCCGAACAGGTCAAATACGCCCACATGCACCGCGACGTCGTTGCGCGCTTTGGCCGCTTTCCCGCGCGCAATGCGGCGCTCGGCCGGCCGGACCGGCCCGGAGAAGCCGAAGCCATCGCCCAAACCAGCAATTGGTGAACCTCGCTTTTCGACCTGTAACTTGCCTAAATAACAGGCATCCGCCCGGAAATGCTTAAGCGGCGGGCGAAAGAAAAGCCCGCGTAACGACATTCTGCCTCTTTGGTTCCTTTGGCACGCCTTTTGCGAAGCGGCACGAGGCGCTGAACAGGGAGGTGGAATGAAACTCGTTATAGCTATCATAAAGCCGTTCAAGCTCGACGACGTGCGCGAGGCTCTGTCCGCGCTCGGCGTGGCGGGCATGACGGTTACCGAAGTCAAGGGCTTCGGCCGCCAGAAAGGCCAGACCGAGATCTACCGTGGTGCTGAATACAGCACGAACATGGTGCCCAAGATCAAGGTCGAAGTGGCCTGCAGCTCCGATCTCGCGACGCGCGTGGTCGAGGCGATCCAGCAATCCGCGAACACCGGCGCGATCGGCGACGGCAAGATCTTCGTGCTCGATCTCGGTCAGGTGGTGCGGATCCGCACCGGCGAGACCGACGAGACGGCGCTTTAAGGGACAGGGGGAATCATGAAGCTTTCGACCAAGATATTGGCCGGGCTCGGCACGGTGGGCGTAGCCGCTCTCCTGGCCCATCCCGCGCTCGCGCAGGCGGCCACTGCCGCCGCGCCCGCATCGCCGATTCCACCGGCGACCGTCGATAAGGGCGACAACACCTGGATGCTGGTGTCGACCTTGCTCGTCCTGATGATGTCGATCCCGGGCCTGGCCCTGTTCTATGGCGGCCTCGTCCGCACCAAGAACATGCTGTCGGTGCTGACCCAAGTGCTGATGATCGTCTGCATGGTCGGCCTGATCTGGGTCTGCTGGGGCTATTCGGAGACGTTCACCGGTCTCAACCAGTTCGTCGGCAATCCCTTCACCAAGCTCTTCCTGAAGGGCGTCACCGCCAGTTCCACCGCGGCGACCTTCTCGAACGGCGTCTATATTCCGGAACTGACCTACGTCCTGTTCCAGATGACCTTCGCGATGATCACGCCTGCGCTGATCGTCGGCAGCTTCGCGGAACGCGTGAAGTTCTGGCCGCTGATGCTGTTCGTGGCTCTGTGGGTGACCCTGGTCTATTTCCCGGTCGCGCACATGGTCTGGTACTGGGGCGGCCCGGACGTCATGGCCGCTGCCGCGATCAAGGGCGGTGCGGATCTCGACGCGGCGAGCCTGGATTCGGGTTGGCTCTTCTACAAGGGCGCGCTCGACTTCGCCGGCGGCACCGTGGTGCACATCAATGCCGGTATCGCCGGCCTGATGGGCTGCCTCGTGATCGGCAAGCGTCTCGGCTACCCGAATGAGCCGATGCCTCCGCACTCGCTGACCATGACCATGATCGGCGCCTCTCTGCTGTGGGTGGGCTGGTTCGGCTTCAACGCCGGTTCCAACCTCGAAGCCAGCTCGATCGCCTCGGTCGCCTTCATGAACACCATGATCGCCACCGCAGCCGCCGGCTTCTCGTGGATGGTCGTCGAACAGATCGTGCGCGGCAAGGCAAGCTTGCTCGGTTGCGCCTCGGGCGTGGTCGCCGGCCTCGTCGCCGTCACCCCCGCCTCGGGTTATGCCGGCACGATGGGTTCGGTCATCCTTGGCCTTATGGTCTCACCGCTCTGCTTCTTCTTCGTCTCGGTGGTGAAGCGGAAGTTCGGCTATGACGACAGCCTCGACGTGTTCGGCGTGCACTGCGTCGGCGGCATCACCGGCGCGATCATGACCGGTTTCCTCGACAATCCCGATTGGGGCGGTCAGGGCATCGCGGATTACACGTCCAAGCCTGGCACGATGGTCGCCGGCACCTATGACATGTGGCACCAGGTTTGGGTGCAGTGCCAGGGTGTGCTGACGACGCTCGTCTGGTCTGGCTTGGTTTCGCTGATCCTCTTCTTCGTGATCGACAAGGTGTTTGGCCTGCGGGTCTCGCCGGAAGTCGAGCACGAGGGCCTCGACATCGCCGAGCATGGCGAGCGGGCCTACCACTATTGACAAGTTCGGGGCGGGCTCAGGCCCGCCCCTCCAGGGGTTCCTCCTGCGAACGACTGGCCGGCGGAGCGATCCGCCGGCCTTTTTTTGATGCGGCGATCACGCAACCGACGTCCGGTTGGGCGAGCCCTTCTGAAATGTTCGTTATTGGTGGGAAGCCGACATCAGCAGAAGGATGTCTAACGCGGGAAATTTGTATCCACGAACTGCAGTGTAAAGTCCCGAGGATCAGCTTCGAACCCCTGCTCCAGGGCCCGGCGCTTATTGGCTTCCCATATCTCCAAAATATGAGGGGCCAGATGTTCGGGAAAGTTCATCTGCTGCGCTACAATCTCGTGCCACTTGCCTGAAACACCGTAAACCTGCGCCAGCTTTGGCTCCATGCGGGCGAGAGCGTTCGCTTGTGGCGCGTCTAATTCACCGATTGCACGAAGAACGTAGCAATCAAGCAACCGAAGAAATGGCTTTCCGTCGTACCGATCCATACCGTCCAGCTTGCTCGAATGAATGAACGGCTGCAACCGGGTCCAAAGCAGCAGCGCCCGCCTCTTGACAAAAGAGAACAAACCGTGTACGCATGGTGCGTTCGCTGACTTGGGGAAACTCTATCCAGCGGGCATGACCGGCGCGAAGCTCCTCGGCATGCATGAGAGTGTAACTTCGCCCACAGAGTACAGATCTCGGCGTGCGGCTTTATGGCTGCGCGGTGATGCCGGCGTCGTGGAGCGGAGCTATGCGGACGAC
>Ga0207667_10001269_pt1 | contig 31677 bp, 22 predicted proteins | sample KBSCornC52_FD_184301 | JGI IMG/M metagenome (GOLD analysis project Ga0207667, IMG submission 184301) | Corn rhizosphere microbial communities from Kellogg Biological Station, Michigan, USA - KBS Corn C5-2 (SPAdes) (version 2) | ecosystem: Host-associated > Plants > Roots > Rhizosphere > Soil ...
GCGGTGTGGATCCTTGGCTTCCCGTAGACGCTGGAGGTACGCGCCGCGGGAAACTCGCGGGCGTACGGAGTTGACGCTACGTTGCCCCTTGGCAATGCCAGCGCCACACACCAGAGCCATTAGCAGAAAAATCCATGCCGGGCTCATGGTCCGAAAACCGGCTTCGGTAATGCCGTAAACGATAGCAACGGCGGTAGAGGCAAGTATGAAGGCACCGAACTCACGGTCCCGTCGAATGCTTTCTACGGCATTCAAGTAGCCTGATACCAGAATCGTCGCAAGCAGAACGACACCAATGAGACCCAAGTTCAGGTAGACCTCTATATAGCCATTGTGTGCTTCGTTCAGACCTGTGACCAAGGGCGGGAAAAAGCCTTTGTCGAGGAGCTCCTTCTGAAAGAGGTGCACGTTCGGACTCAGCCAGAAGCCCTCGAACCCTGCACCTATGAGTGGATTGGAGGCGGCGTGAAGTGCTGCCGGCCAGATGTCCGCACGGCCGCTCATGCTCGCATCCCGACCCATAGTCTCGATCAGGCCGGGACCACCGCCGAGCGCAAGGGTGAGACCGGCGAGAGCAATAAGTCCAACACACACCGTGTGCACGCGGGCGGGCTGCTGCGCCATCGCGGGGCGCCCGCATGCAATCAACAAAAATGTGCCAAGGATGAAGCATGCAATGCAGGTTTTGCAGTCAGCCAAGCCGAACAATGTCACCCCAAAGGCGAGCAGTGCTCCCTGCGCCAATAGACGCCGCCCCCGGTCGGCGGCCCCTGGGTGAGTGAGAGTGAGGAGTGAGCGCAAGTTCGAGACTACAACAAGAGAAATCAGCAGAACGGTGAGGCCCAGGGAGTTCATGTTGAGCGTCACAGCCAAGCCGAACAATGTCACCCCAAAGGCGAGCAGTGCTCCCTGTGCCAATAGACGCCGGCCCCGGTCGTCGGCACTTGGGTGAGTGAGGAGTGAGCGCAAGTTCCAAACTGCAACAAGAGAAATCAGCAGAACGGTGAGGCCCAGAGAGTTCTTGTTGAGCGTCACACCGACGTTAGCCACGTTGCCATCGGCGTCGTAGTCCCGCCCAAGAGCGGGGAAATACTTGATGAAGAGCAGCGAGGTCGGCAATAGGACGAAGCCAACGCGCGACACCGTACGGCGAATGGCGACTAGCGGATTCCTATCGGTCGCGATGATCAGAACCATCGCCAGGTCACCGATGGCCTTAATCCACCGCTTGAGAGACACGTCCGGATGATAGGACCATGCGACGCTGACGAGGCAGAAACCGAAGTAGACCAGCAGCCATCGATTCGCAAGCAAAAGAGCACTCGTCTGGGCCCTGCGACGACCCAGTACGACGAGGGCTAGCGCCAGCAGCGCTGCATAGACCGCAGCATCGAGGGGGGTACCCTCGAGTTGGGCATTCCCCGACGGGGTCGATCCCACCCAAACGGTCAACGGCCTCGATGCGATGAGTGCTATCCAGATCCCTGGGAGCCAGAGTGCCTTTGATGCGCGAGGAGCTCTTTGCCTGTCCAGATACAGGAGCCCAGCGATGCCGAACGCGAATATCAAGCTGGCGATCGGAGCGTTCATTTTGGAAACGTTCTAAAAGGTATACCGAGGGGTACGCCGCAGGCTCAGTTCCCATCCAGGAACAGTCGATGCAGGAGCTCCATGGTGAGAAGCCGATGAATCGCCGTGGTGTAGTTTCCGTCGCCCTTCAGATGGCGTTTGACCGCAGTCTCCACGGCCCGCTTCTGGAGATAGGGCCGCGACAAGGAGACAGGGTCGAGCAGCACCTCGCGCACATAGCCCGCGAGCTGGTCTCGGTACCAGATCCGGAAATGAAGAAACTTGTGGCGTCCCAGGAAGAGTCGCTCCAGGTGGAGTGCCGACAAGGAGTGATCCACACGCGAAACCCACTGTGGCATTCCATAGTCATAAGCATACTCTGCCTTGAACGTGAATTCGAGGAAGGCATTGATGATGGCGGACCACGCGCGGCGGGTATCGCCACCAAGTCCCCTGTCCGAGCGAACGCGACCCAATCCAGGATTCGCATCTCTGATAAGCCGCAGCCGAATGTCGTCGCTCGTGACTTCGCGACTGGGGGCACGGTACACGTTACGGACAAAATCGTTGTCCATGAAGGGCGAATGGACCGTGAGTTGGGCCTTCTCGAGGGCAAGGACCCCATGGTGGTACCAAGGCGACTGGCGGAACGCTGCGAACGTGACCGGGTGTTCCTGGCGCACCAAATTGTAGGTGCAGGCAGCCTCGCGAACGTACGGGAGGAAATCCGGAGACAGGACCCCGCCCTCAGGGGCGACGGGCTTGAACATCACGGCGTGCCGAATGACTTCGCTGCCATAGGTGCCGACGATCTTTGCCGGCGCGATGGCTCGTGCCTTCATGCTGAGATAGTAGTCTGCACGGCCGACGTCCACCGTACCCTCAGTCAGTGATACTGTCCGCCGCGCATGCGCGGGAAACCCCCTGAGAAACTCCTCGCCGACCTCAATCTCCTGGTGAGACTGTTGGCAAAGATCTGCGATCCTTCGCCCAATAAGGACATCCTGCGATTCGCGGAACGGGCCACCGAATGTGTAACAAGGTAGAGTTCCCGCCGCAGGTGGATGACAAGCCAGAATGAGCCGCGTATCGAAGCCGCCTGTTATCGCCAGCCCAATCTGTTGCTGCTCGGCGAAGTATCTTGGCAGGATACCGACCAGAGTCGAGCGAAGCTCGTCGTGGTATGCAGCCGGGGAAAGCGACGGTTGCTCCTCCCACTCGCGCGGCTCAAAGTAGCGCGCTTTGCTTACGAGCTGCGCCTTACGAAATCGCCAAACGGAAGCCCCGGGCAGAACCTGAATGGCCTTGAAGATCGTGCGATTCTCCAGGACGCAGCTGAAGGACGCAAACTCACCGAGCGAGCGATAGCTGGGCTCGCGGGTTTCCGGGCAGACGGCCAAGATCGCCTTTGCCTCGGCTCCAAAGTAGAAACCGTCTTTCGCCTCATAGTACGAGAGCCGGTGCATTCCGTAGCGATCGTTGAAGAGCGCAATCTCACCGCGCAGTTGATCAACAACGATCCCATGGAACATGCCGTTCAGAGACGCAAAAAACGCGGAATCCTGCTCGTACTTGCGGAGGAGGTACGTGCAATCAACCGTACCGGTAGCCCCCCTTGCGCTTCGTGCCGCAGTACAGCCGGAGTACTCATGGCCGGAGAAAATTAGCGAAAGATCCTTCTTCTCGTTAACCAGTGGCATCCCAGCGGTGAAAGTCTGTCTGGGTGCGGTCCACCCGAGGTACAAACCCTGCGTCTCGTCAATCCAGGTCCCGGAGCTATAGAAGTCCTCGCGGTGAAGCGTTGCGAGCATCTTCTCGAGCTGCCGCTCTGCTTCATGCCGTGGCAACTTGGTAATTAGACCGACAAGTCCGGGCATGTCAGCCCTCTCCGCCGTTCGACTGAAATCTGCGGCGGTAGAAGCCAGCGCGCACCTCTCGCAGCATCGCGATGACCGGTTCGGGGAGACGATCAATGAGTCTGCGGTGCAGGCCCATTCGGAAGCCAAACGCGCCCATCGCCGTCAGTGGCACATAGTAGCGGGGCACGTTGACGCGCTGAAATCCCATATACCGCTTGAAGTCACTCAAGCTGTCGCTTTGCTTTCTGCCGTACGCGAACTTGGAGTAGACGAGAAACGGAACGCGCCGATCGGCACACGACCTTACCGCTTGCGCAATCAATGCGTTGGTGGGGGACTTATCGCGGTGCTCGAGCATCGACATGATGTGCATCAGGCCCGCCTGGATATTGGTGTGATCTATCGTCAACTTGGCAAACCCGATCAGCGTCTCATTGAAGAACGCCCCTATGAAGACACTTCTGTCGAGGAATGTCCCGGCGTAACCACGTACGTCCTCAAAGGACTTCCCATAGTGCGGGAACCGCTTCCCCTGACGAATCGGGCTCTCGCTGTAGATGCGGCGAATACCTTCGACCAGTGCATTATCGAACGGAGTCTCGCACAGCGTTACGCCCTTCTTCTCTGCCTGCCTGGCCGCGTTCCGTCGCTTCGGTTTCAACTCGTGAGACCACCAGTCGTCGAACGTCGTGATCCGCAATGCGGCGAAGTTGTCCCATTCCATCGGATATGAATACTTAGGCGTCGTTTCGCTGACCCTCTGAATGAAGGTGAAGAGATCGACTCCACTTCGGGAGCTGCGTAGACCCTCGACGACCGGCTGTGCATCGTCCAGAAAGATGTACTTGTCACCATCCAGTGATGCGACCCGCAGCAGGCGGTCCTCAATGCTGAATTTCACGCCGCAAACGCTCAGCGTCGATGTCATAGTGGAAGCGAATACGGGAGTCAGCTGTCAGGGTGTCATTCCGCCATTCCAGCGCGAAGAGTGGGCGCGCTCAACAGCCGGTTGCCGATGGCGTGCGGCTTGATCTGCCACTCCGAAAGAACAGGTTCTTCAATCGCTGCATCTGTTCCTTGCGATGAAATCTCTGCAGCTCGGCATCCACGGACTTCCTGGCGCCACGGACATAGTCCCAGAAATAGCCGGACATTAGGATCAAACCCCGGATGATGTACGGCGGGGACCGCATTTGATAGACGCCGCGAAGTAGCTCCCAAACTGGGTGGCCGCCCAGTCGATAGTCCTTCTGACCTAACGCAAAGCTTGCGCGCAGAGCACCTCTCGTGGCGGTTCCAATTGGGCGATTGTGCTTGCAGTAGGTGTCGGTGAATGTTCGAGTTTGCCAGCCCTTCATCCTAGCCGTCGTCACGGCGATCCAGTCGATGCCGCCGCCGGGGACGGGCGCGTATCCCCCAATCATTTCGAAGCACTCGCGCCTGAACAACTGGCAGGCACCGGAAACGTGCTCGATGTTTGCGAACCGATAATCGTAGTGACGCTCTCCTTCAACGAAGGGCGTGCCCGCAACGCCGAGCCGCGGCATCTCTGCAAACTTCGCTAGCAGAACCTCGAAGTAGCGGGCATCGAACGAGATGTCTCCATCGAGGCTGCCCACGACGTCAAAGCGGAGCTTTTGAAGGCTGGCGTAGCCAGCGTTGAAGGCATGCACTTTCCCCGCAAAATCGCGCTCTGGTCGGAAGGGCATCCGGAGGAACTCTATCCACGAAACCTCCCTCGCGTAGCGTTCTGCGATTTCATCGGTGCCGTCGGTTGAACCATCGCTTACGATTACCCATCGCATTGGCCGCGTGGTCTGAGCAAGAACCGAGCGAATGGTGTCCTCGATGAAGAAAGCTTCATTCCTTGCCGGTGTAACCAGCACGTAGGACAAGCCGTTCACCAGAGCTACCTCCATCGGTGCGGAGCGCTGGATGTCGGCGCAACGCTTCGGGATGGATCGCCGGAGGCGTTCACGTTCTGCCAGACGAAGTGCCGTTGGCCGCCCGCCGCTGGCTACCGAGACCTAGTCCATGGTCATACGCGCGCAACAGTTCGGGGACCGAATGCTCCCACGACAGGGCATTTGAAACGCGCAGGCGCCCGAGCTCGCCCATACGCTGACGTTCCTCGGGGTGGTCGAGGAGCCAGCAGACATTCCTGGCAAAGTCAGTCGCGTCGTTAGGCCTTGCATACAGGGCCGCATCGTGGGCCGAATACCGAGCCTCCTTGAGATCAAAGGATACGATTGCCTTCCCGAGCGCCATGTACTCCATCATCTTGTTCATGGTCGAGCGGTCGTTGAGCGGATTCAGCGGGTCAGGATGAACACAGACCGACGTGGTTGAGAGGTACGTTCGGGCTTCGAAGTCTGGAATACGGCCCGTGAACCAGACGAACTTCTCGATCGCGAGCTCTTTGGTCAGAGCATATAGTTTCGGGACGGCATCGCCGCTTCCTATCAGTACCGCGAGGAAGTCGCTTCTTCCGAAACGAAAGACCATCTGGTGAATGGCGCGCAGCCAATAGTCCACTCCATCTTGCGGCCCCATCGTTCCAATGTACCCGACGACATGGTGGGCTCGGGCGGCCAAGGCGGGGTCTGCGGGCAGGGGGCGGAAGTCCCTAGGGGGGCCGTTGCGGACGACGAAGACCTCATGCGGTTGCTTTCCGCCACGCTCGATCGCTAGCGCTTTGTAGGACTCGTTGGTCGCGATGACGATATCGGCGACTTGGTACGAACAGCGCTCGAGCAGACGCAGTGCGCGTGAAACGAGATTCTCGTCGCGCTTCGCGAAGCGCGAAAGGTAGGTTTCGGGGGCGAGGTCGTGATGATCGTATACGAAGCGCACGCCGAATAGGCGGAACAGCGCTCCGATGACAAAGAGGGTGTCCGGGGGATTGGCCGCATGAATGACATCGACGCCACGCCGCAGCGCCACCCAGATGGACAAGAGGAGCATTGCGAAGGTGGCGTAGCCGAACTCGAAAGCGTAGCCGAACAAGCCGCTCCCGCCGGGTGGGGCCGGGAACCGGTAAACGGCGACACCATCGATAACTTCGGTCCAAGGCTGGCCGGCGCCCCGCGGTGAGATCACCGACACCTGGTAGTCAGCTTCGCGCAGCGCTTGCGCCTCGCGGCGCACCCGCACATCAAACGGGTATGCGTTGTTCTCAACGAGCAAGAGAATCCTAGCTGATGAAGGCATCGAGCCGACCTCCAATGGTTGTTTCGCATCTAAACAGGTTCACGGAACCCTCTATGGGTCGATCCTGCAGATCGTTGAAGCCTTCGGCGTCCTGCGCCCTAGGCCGGACGACACTGACGAGTCTTGGGACTGCAGCAGAAGCCCGAAGCAACGAGTTGTCAGCTGAATCCCTCTTGGAGAGTTAGGCAGGACAAGGCGTGAAGCATCGTCGCCTGGCCCCAGTGGAGCGTGGCGGTCTTGTTCGTCACGAAGCGAAGCTTGCGAAAGTAGAAGTACCCGCTCGGGTCCTGCATGTTTGCGATCGTCCATCGAGCAACCGCCTGCGCCAGAGTTTTCAGTGAAGTGTTGTTTCGCGCACGCGCCAGCAATGTCAGGGTTTCTATCGCCTGGGCGGCGCACTGAATGTCGATCGGTAGCACTTTGTTGTCGTAGTACTTCGGGGTGCCGTCTGGGAGAAAGAAGCGGGTGACGAAGTAGTCAGCGCCGCGCTCGAAGGCTGTCTGATGACGCGCATCCGACGTCGACCTGAGGTACCACCACAATGAATCAAGCACGTAGCATGTGTGAAAGCTGTCGACCCAGTGCATGTTCGCTGCTTCGCCGTACCACCAGGCCCCGCTGTGCAGTTGTGCGCCGACGGTGTAGTTGACCGCGGCGCGTGCGACGGACCGAAGCGCATCCTCGCCCGTGATGCTGGATACGCGCGCCAGCAGTGCCGCTCCCAGCATGTTCGCGTTGTGCACCGCTTTGAACTCACCCGGGATGTAGCTAAGACAGATACCGTTGCCCTCTGGGCGACGTTCAAGTCCCTTGAGGATAAAGTCGCAGACTTCGCGCGCCGTCTGGAGGTACTGATCTGCTTTGGTCAACTCCCAGGCATCGACAAATGCCTGTCCAATGTGCGAGACCCAGACGACGGTGGGGGTGCCGGCCTGCAGGTAAAAGACCCTCGATTGGTAGTCGAAGTGATTACCCCAGCTAATGCCACCGAAGCGCCGATCGCCGTTTTTAGCGAGCCAGTGCAGGCAGAATCGGGCTTGTTCAAGGTACTCAAGGCGGCCGGTGGAGCGGTGCATCTTGAGGTAGGCTCGCGCCAGATAGCCGAATCCCTTGGAGCTTACCGATGGCTTGACTCCCAGCAGCGGCCGTAGATTGAATGGGAAGCGCCGGATCCCTTGCTGAAGCAGTTGCCTTCCCAAAGCACCGATGGCCAACGGCCGAGCCCAAGAGTTCAAGCCGTCAAATGGGTCGTATGCGCGGTACTGATGACACTGAAGCCAAGCGTCCAATCGGCAAGCCGCGGCTCGGAACTCGGACACGCCGTGATCGCCAATCCCGCTGCTGACCTGTCGCTCATCCATCGATCCACTCAGGCAATGCCCTTGCCGACGAGGAAGCTCAGCGCCTTGTCGAAACCACAAATTCGCCTCGCCTTCGTCTGAAGGATCCCAAGCTGGGTTCGCCTCGCGGTGCGCGGACCCGCCAAGGAGTAAAGCCAGCCGTACTTCCACCCGGCGGGGGAGATGGTTAGAACTCCGCGCAGCTCGTGCGCAATTCTGCCAAGTTCGCGGATGATGTCGGGGCGATATGGATAGAAGGCCTTGGCCCAATTGGACAGATATGTTAGGCACGCAGAGTGCGCTCTCTCGGAATCATCAAGCGATCGCAGGTACTTTATGAGGAGCTTCATCGAAAGCAGCACGGCATCCATCTTCTTGTCGGACGAGCCGATGTAGCTCAACTCTGTCGTCGGAATGTTCCGGCAGAAAACTCTGCTGTCTCTGACAAACCGCACTCCCTCGCTAGCCAACAGCACCCTGCAGAAGTACTCGCCATGGTCGTCACCTAGCAGTCGGGTATCCCATGATCCGGCGTCGTCAGCGAGAGCGCGATGCGTCAGCCACGCGGCTGTCTGCATGTAGCAGTTTCCGGCCAACTTGGCGATGAGCCACTCCGAGGGCGATTGATCTCGCCACAACTCGGTTGTGGCAACCTTCGCGCGCTTCGGTGTATAGGCGAGCGTGCCCCAGGCCGATGACAGAAGCACTCTTCGGTCCTGAGGACGCACGGCGTATAGCTGTCGAGCGATTTTGTCAGGAGCGAGCAGGTCGTCGGCATCCAACCACTGTATGTACTTGCCGCGGCTTAGCGAATATGCCTTATTCCTGGTTACGGCCGCGCCCTCATTGCGCTTCCTGACGACCGTAACGCGCGCGGGCGCGAAACGCTCGGCGACAGCCGCCGTCGCATCGGTTGAGCCATCGTCGACCACGATCACTTCCTTGCGCTCCCACGTTTGCGCCAGCGCCGAGCGGATCGTTTCGGCGATCCACCTTTCCGCATTGAAGGCGGGGATGAGGATGGAGATAAGAGGCTCTCGTGTATACATTTAGCGTCGGCGGCTCTCAGCGGAGCACATTGAGATATACGGCCTTCGTGACCGCTGCGACGCTGCCCCAGGAGTGCTTCTGCCGTGCAACCTCGCGAATCCGTGCGCGGTGTTCGTCTATATGGTGATAAAGATCGCTGTCAAAGTACTCATCGAGGACCCGGGCGAGGTCATGGCTGTCATTCGGTCTGCAGATCAGGCCCGACTGCAGATCGAGGATGTCGGCTCGAAAGGAACCCACGTCGGACGCGACAACAGGCAGACCAAAGCTTGCGGCCATGATCAGGACTCCGCTCTGGAAGATCGCGCGATAGGGCAACGCGAGGACATCCGCTGCCTTCAAATAGACCTCCGTCTCGTCGTCGGAGATGTATTCGATCCTTTCCAGTACCGTCCCCGCGGCAATCTCTCCGCGCAAGGCGTCCAGTACCCCACGCAAATAACCCTCGCCGCCACCCTTTGGCAACCCGGCAATGACGAGCCGGAAACTCGGGTTGACCTTGAGGAGCATGAGGAACGCCTCAGCAAGTAGGTCAAGCCCTTTGTAAGGCGCGATTGCACCAAAGAAGAGAATCGTTCTCGCACGCGCGTCAAGACCAAGCCTGCGTTTGGCCGCCGCCGGTGTTAGGGAAGTATCCGGTATCGCATTGTTACTTCCGTACGTGATGACCGATACCGCCGCCGGCGAAACGCCGAAGTGGCGCACCAACTCCTGCTTCATCGACTCGCTGTGTACGAATATGTTATTCGACAAGGCATACTGCGCTCGAAGGGTAATTCGATTCAGGTACGAGTCGTTGCCATCCCGCTTTCGGATATTCACATTGTGGGCAGTTAGGACGATGGACTTGCCAAGGAGCCGATAGAAGAGCATTAGAGCTGTTCGATCGAACGCTTCCAGCCGATTGTTCCAAAGGATGTGAAAGACCCGAGATTCCGCGAAGCAGGCGTAGGCAATGAGCCTCAGATAGTACTTTCCGATCCGTCGCACCTTGGTTGCGCGCGAGACCCCACGGCTTCGGGCCCCCATCAGGTTGTAGAACCGTATCCAGGGGTTGTCGTGGAACGTCGGGCAGTCAACGGCGTCGCTGCCTATAATGTCGAGCGTTACCCCGGTGGTTACCAACGCGGTGGCGAGCCCGAAGGTGTAGTGAGGATCCTGGCCTCCGGTAAGCAGTGTCACTACCAGTCGCTGTTGTGATCCAGACGCGTTTCTCTGAGCGTGGCGCGACTGGTCCGAACTCGCCGTCAAGGCACCTACGCGTGGGCCTTGCGCATCGCTTGCCACCTTGAAACGTACCCGAGTCATTGGCCACATCGCTGCGAGGACGTGATGACATGTGGTCCGACGGCTAGGCCAGCGGTCAGTCGTTGGAAGTCGGGGGCAAGAAGAAACGCGTGCTCGTGAGGAATGACCGGATGCACCTCGACTTCCACGACAGAGGTCCGCGCAAGAGCGAAGATATGTACTAGCCGAGCGGTATCACCTAGCGGCTCTAGGGAGAAGAAGTAGTCAGTGAGTCGATGACGCCGCGAAAGGACGGCGTCTACATGCTTGCGGTAGATTCGGTTGAGCAGCGACTTTTCTCCGCGCCTAAAGGAAAAGCTTCGTCGGACGAGTGTGGATGGAGGTAGCAAGCGCTGTAGGCGAACGTTCGCACACAGGTGCATGTGGTGATGGCCATCCAGCCGGAGAGGCGCGAAACCATATAGCCGGTGGAACTCCTCCACTTGAGAGGCGACGAGAAACTCAAAGGCGGTTGTCAGGCCGGGGTGATACATGACTTGAGCAAGCCGGCAAGAACTGAGGAACGTGGCTACTCTATTTAGATGGTACGACAACCGGGGCCGCTTACAGGATCCCGCGAATGGAGTTGTGAAGTTCAAGTGGAGGCCCGCGTCGAGGTTCCTTTCAAGCGCCGTGGCGGCTGCGCGTTCGGAGTCCTCCATGAAGACCATCGCGCTAACCGCGGTCACGGAGCCGCGCTGCACACAATCGAGAATGCGGTTCGTAGTGATCGCATCCCGGCCCCAGTCATCAGCGTTGACGATTAGGAGACCGTCGTCAGACTGCTTCTCGCTCTGCACGCGCTCCGCGGACCGCTCCAAATCGCTTAGTGATCACATACGGGCGAAAGGAGCCGCCACCCTCTCAAACTAACCGTTCAACAAATTCCCGAACATCGTCGGTTACGCAGCGACCACTCTTGGGTGAGCCGTGGCGCCCACGCGCAGCACCGAGTCGAAAAAATACACGATGGTCTTGATCAGTCCTTCCTCCAGCGTGGTCTTGGGATGCCAGTGGAGCTGTGCTATCGCCTCTGAGATCTCCGGTTTCCGCTTCCTCGGATCATTCGCGGGTAGGGGGTGAAAGGCAATGCGCGAGCTCCTGCGGGGCCTCACCGAAGGCATGTCGTTCGGCGCTCCACGGTTCGTTGCACGTCGCGGCCGCAACGCGGGCTGCGGCCGCAAGGGCAGAGCCGTTCCCCGAGCGCCAGGTTCGGCGATGCTCATCGCGCCGGGCCCTGTGGTACACGGGCCAGCAACCGGTCCCAGCTGCGCGCGAGCGCCGCCTTGCCGCCCGCGACCGCCTCGTGCGCGCGCCGCGCCCACCGCCGACTCACTAGCCTCTCCGCCACGGCGTGTCTGCGTTTCCGGGACGGAGCCGACAAGCGGCCGCCGAGCGCCTCGGCGAGCGCAGCCACACGAGCGAGAAGCTGCGGCTGATCGTCGTCGATGTAATAGAGCAGTAGGCTGAGATACGCGAGGCACGCCTCCCGCGTTCGCGGACTGTCCTCGAGCGAGCGCAGGTGCTCGATCGACAGCGCCGTCGCGAGCAAGAGCGACGCGAGGCTGTTCTGCGACGTGCGCCGACTGACGCTACGCTGATTGCACTGCCGGTAATAGCTTCTCGCCGCACCAACGAAATGGACGCGCGCGCTGCGGCTCACCAGCCGGGCGACGTATTCGCCGTCCTGGTCACGCGTCAGTCGTTCGTCCCAGCTTCCCGCGCGCTGCGTCAATTCACGGCTCACGAGCCAGGTCGCTGGGTTCATCCAAGTGTTGTGCGTGAACTTGGCGATCAGCCAGTCGGCCGGATCGAGATCGCGCCACAGGGCATCGGGCGCGAACCGTGCGCTCTGGGTGCGGTAGTAGAACCTCGCCCACGGGCAAGTGAGGAATGCGAATCGGTCCCCCAGACTCTGGGCGACGAGCATTTGCTGCTCGATCTTGTCCGGGGCGAGCACATCGTCGGCGTCGAGCCATTGCAGGTAGTCACCCCGCGCGTGACGCAACGCGAGGTTGCGCGCGCAGTTCGCGCCGCGATTCTCCTGCTGCAAGATCCGGACGCCGCGCGATCCGTACCTGCGGACCGTCTGAAGCGTCTTGTCGGTGGACCCGTCGTCCACGACGATGACCTCCTTGAATTTCCATGTCTGCGCCAGCGCCGATTCGATCGTTTCGCCGATCCACGGCGCGGCGTTGTAGGCCGGTATCAAGATCGACACGAGCGCGTGGATCATCGTGCCTCCGATGGGTCGACGAAGGTTGCGGTGTCATTGCGCCCCACGCCGACCGCGGCGTCATTGCACTCCGTGGCCGCACGATGCGTCGGCGAGTGTTCGCGTGGGTGCCGGCGCCGCGCGGCGGTGACCTGAACGAGCCCGTCTTCCGAGAACTGGGCTGCACCGGTCGCCGGGAGCAATCGCCTCTGCAGGCGATTGCTTTCCTCGAGGTGGTCCACTGCGAACCCGCGCGCCTCATGATAGGCGACCAGATCGTGCGGCGGCCGGCCGAGGCGAAAGAGGTCGCGGCCGGGCTCGACGCCGCCGAAGCCGTCCGCGACGCCGCGGAACTTGAAATCGTAGGCAAGGCGACTGCCGTCCGGCAGACGTGCAGCGAGGAAACGCAGGAAACGGTCGAACGCTTCCCGCTCGACGTAGGGGCTCACGCCTTCCATGATGACGAGCGTCTTCGTCGCCTTGGCGCCGAGCCACGCCTCGAGCGCCGGCCACGCGGCGTCGTGCAGGTCGATGGGCGCGTACGCGACGAGACGTTGGCCGGGCCAGCGGTGCACGCGCCGCACCTTCTCCGCGATGTCCGCCGGACGGTCGCATTCGAGCACGTGGACGCGGTGACCGATCAGGAGATCCGCGAAACGATGGGCACGCGTGTCGCTGCCGCATCCGACGTTGACGATGCGCGCGAAGCCGTTGGCAATCGCGGCCGCGAACACCGCGTCGTAGTACTTCGTTCTGGCGACAAGGTAGTAGTAGAACGGGTCGGCGCGAAGCGCCGCGAGCGCTTCGTCGCGCAGCCACGCGCAGCGCCAGCGTCTGCGCGCCGGCAGCATGCGCCCGACGACCGTGTCGGGATTACGCAGCGCGCCGGTCTCGTGGATCGACTGGATGTGCCGCCATTCCGCGACGAGCCGGGAATTGCAGCGCGTTCGCCGCCGTCCGGCCCCGCGGACGCCATGCGACGCGGTAATGAGCCGTGCGAGCGGATACAGCCCAGCCGCGATCGGCTTCATGTCACCAGTCCGACCGTGCGCCGTCGATCCGACCGTCCAGATACGACCTGGGCCCGAGGGAGCGTCATCGATGCCGTTGCGGGAAGATATCGCGCACCCGTCCCGCGATGCTTCAACGCTCGAAACTGCGTATCCTCAGCAACATCAAGCATCACTATTACTTTCAGCGAGACTTACAGTCCAATCAGTTGGTCGACGATCCCTGGAAGCCCCCAAAAACCTTCGCTCTCTTAGGTACACGGCCGCAGTCCTGATTCCGTCAGCAACCGATACGCCGAACGACGGCGCTTCAGTAACGGCGCTTCGACAAAGCGCGTCCAGACCCGCGCTCACCGATTCAAGCGAAAAATGCTGTGTTACGAATTGGCGCGAGAAGTGTCCTAGATCTGGGAAGCTCGTTCGCGACTCGATAAGGTTCCGTATGTTCTCGGTCAGGCCGGCGTCGCTCGGATTGCCACGTCCGCGGCCGTAGATTCCTTTGTGATAGAAAGAGCGAGCGGTCTCCGGGCTCATCAGTGCGGAAAAGTTTTTTTCACCTACGACGACAACCGGCTTTGCGAACGCCATACCGCGTAGAGCAGAACCACCCATGCCGATGACGACATCGGCGGCGGCGTAGACTGGTCTCGGATCTAGCAGTGGCCCTAACAAGAGGACGGCGACTCGGCCAAGTTCGGCATTTGTCTCATTTGCAATACGCATCAGGCGTTCGCGAGCCAATCCATCGCCAACGATGACGAACCGTATCGGCATATCGTGGCCCAGCGTCCGGACCGTCTCTATCGTGCGCACTAGGCTTTCCGCCTTCATCTCTTCTGCTAGTCGGGACACTGTTACTAATACGATCTCGTCCTTTTTGAGGCCGTAGCGCTCTCGAATCGCGCGCGCGTCAAAGAGGTTCGGCGCATTCAAGTGAACGTCGACCGGCGGTAACATGAGAGCAACCCGTCTGCGTCCTGCCGCTCTTGCCTTCTCCACAAGTTCCGGTGTTCCGAAAGTCGTTGGCGGCGACTTAGGTAAAACACGCGTCAGATCCATCATCATGTCCGATACGACCATTGGAATGCGCATCGGCAAATGGACGCTGTAGTACGCTTCGAGGCACTGCCACCAGTCCCACACGTGGATCAGGTCGGGTTGTTCCTTTCTCACTGCTTCCCGCAACGCGCGCATGCGTATGGGTGCGGGGTGGAAGAGGGCATCAGGGGCAGGAAGTAAACGAATCTTCTTTTCCTTAATTAGTGCAAGCATTGGACCTGGTGTGGCGAAGAGAACCACATCCCAGCCGTGAATATCTCTTAGTGCAGCAGCAAGTTCGATGGCGTTGGTTTGAGTGCCACCGACCTCAAGTCTGTGCGCGAAGACGAGTACTTTCATGTTTTCCGGGCCGATCTCTTGTCGCGATTAGCTTTCGATTTCAGCCGTGAAGTGGTATGCGTATGGCTCGAGGGAGACTGCGCCCAACAGAGGCCGAAACTCTGTGCAGAGCTAGCAACCGGGGCGAACTTCCACGGAGCGCGCCCAGCAGGCCCAGTCGGGCGATCTCGCTGACTCTGCGCCAACAGGAAAATTGGCAGCCGCCCGTCGTAACGGAACTGAAAGAACGACAGGCGCGGTTTCGCGTTCGATTGTGGCATCTGGTCAGCGGCGCGGAAGCGAGCAGAAGCGGGGGACGAGCCCGAAGAGCGCCAGTGCTCGCAGCAGACGCGGCGGGATGCGCTCCGGTGAAACGAGCGTGACAAGCAAACGGGTCGAATGGATCGCGCTCAACACGGCGCCTGCGGCGCCGAGCACCGTCGCGGACGCGGGCGGCAGCGCCTGGAAAGCGCCAAAGACGATGGCGATCGACACGACGAACAGCGCGCCGATGCGCGCGTTCGTCCGAGAGACTCGGAAGCCGGTGAGTGCTCGCACGATCGGATAGACGATCGCCGCGTGGAAGACGTACGAGCCGAAGAACGCCATGCCGGCGCCGTTCAGCCCGAACGACCGAACCCACATCCACGAAAGGCCCACGTTCACCAGCGTCCACGTGACTTCGGTGAACAGGAACAGCCACGTCTCACCGCGCGCCACGATGATGTAACCCATCGGCCAGGTAATCACGCGCAGCGCCATGCCGAGGCAGATCCACCGGAGCAACTCGACGCCGGCCGTGAACTCCGCGCTGTAAAGGAGTTGCACGACGAGCGGCGCGAACGTCAATGTCGCGAGCACGCCCGGGCCCGCGAGCAGCAGGCTTACGAGCGCCTGCTCGTTGACGAGCCGGTTGCACTCGGAATGATTGCGAACGGCGCCGACGAGGCGCGGGTAGAAATCGGCGCCCATCGCCTGGAGCACGAAGGCGACGTAGAGGCCTCCGACGGTCCACGCCGCCTGATACAGGCCGGCGCCATCAAGCCCGACGTGGCGGAGCACGATGATCCGAATCGCATAGGCGGCGCCCATCATCAGGATGGCGCTCGCCATGAAGGCGAAGCCCAGCCGTAGCAGCGAGCGTACCTCGGGCCCGACGTCGGACAGCGTCACCGCGCGCTTTCCCACGTCGATTTTCCGGCTGTACCACCATGACGTGGCGATCGACATCGCGGCCACGGCGACGAGGCTCGGCGCGACGCCGGCCTCGCCCCACACGTAGACAACGGGGACGCCGACCAGGGCGCCGAAGACTGCGCCGATTACGTTCATCCGCGCGAGGTCCGCGATGCGGCGCATCCCCTGGACGAGCGCGCCCTGCGCCTCGGCGACCACGCGAAACAGCACGGCGAGCGACAGCAGGACGATCGCGCCGGCGTGCTCGTCGTTGCCGAACGTGAACTCCGCAACGGGCTTCGCGAACAGCGCGAGGGCCGCGGCACCCAGCGCTCCGAGGACAACGGCGACGCGGCGGAGCACCGCGACCGTCCGCGCGATCCTTCGGATGTCGCCCGAGGCCGCAGCGTCCGCGACCTGACGCACGCCGCTGCTGTTGACGCCCATTTCGGCGACGCTCCGGGCGAGGTCCGCAATAGAACTGTAAACGCCCATCAATCCGAAGCCCGCCGGTCCGAGCAGCAGCGCCATCGCCTTCGTGCGGATGATGCCGACCATGAGGGTGATCACCGACGCGCCGCCAATCAGCGCGGACGACTTGAGTATCTCGCGGTACGTCGGACGCGCCGCGACGGGGGCGCTGCCCGTTTCCGTATCGTGGAGCGCCGCGGACACAACCCGGCAGGGTGCGGGTCGCATGGGGGGCTCTCTAGAGTAGATCGGTCAGGGCATGCTGCACCGGGCGCCGACGCAGGCACGCGGCGCGGAGTGCCGCGGAGACGCGCTCCTGCTCGTCGGCGGTCAGCTGGTGATAGAGCGGCAGCAGAATGCAGCGGTCCTGCGCGCGCTCCGAATGCGGCAGAGGGCTGCGCAACGGCGTGCCGCGATACGCGTCTTCGCGGTGCGTGCACATGACGCCCCGCCGCGTGCTGACGCCCGCGTCGAGCATCGCCTGCATGACGACGCGCTGGTCGACCCCATCCGGCAAGCGGACGCAATAACTTTGCCAGTTCGTGCGCGCCCACGCAGGCTCATTGGGCAAGCGGAGGCCGGGAGTGCCGCGCAGCATGCAGTCGTATCGCGCCGCGAGCTCGCGCCGCCGGCTCACGATCTCCGGCAGACGTCTCAACTGCTCTCGTCCCACAGCGGCTTGGATGTCGGTCATACGGTAGTTGTACCCAAGCGACGGGTAACGCTCGAAGATCACGCGGTTTGATGCGTGACGCACTGTATCGGGCACGCTCATCGCATGCTGCCGCAGAAGCCGGAATTTTCGGTCCCACTCGGGATTGGCGGTAGTGATCATTCCGCCATCGCCGGTGCTGATCACCTTACGCGGATGAAACGAAAAGCATGCCACGTCGCCGTGTGGCTTACCGATCTTTTCCCAGCGCCCATCCCAGAAAATCTCGCTGCCAATCGCGCACGCCGCATCCTCGATCACGGGCAATTGATGCTTGCGCCCGATTGCGACCACTCTTGCCAGATCGCATGGCATCCCCATCTGGTGGACGCAGAGGATCGCGCGCGTTCGCTCCGTGATCGCCGGCTCGATCAGTGCCGGGTCGATGTTAAATGTGTCAGGCTCGATGTCGACGAATACCGGGATTGCACCGCAATAACGAATGCTGTTAGCGGTCGCTATGAAGGAATGACTGACGGTGATGACCTCATCGCCGGGCCCGACGCCTGCAGCGAGCAACGCCAGATGCAGGGCGGTCGTGCAACTGGATACCGCGCAGGCGTGGGGCGCTCCGACCATTGATGCAAACTCGGCCTCAAATGCGGCGACTTCCGGGCCTTGGCTCGTCCAGCCGCTCAGGATCACGCGTCGGGCGGCTTCTGCCTCGGGCTCACCCATCAGCGGCTTGGTGATCGGAATCATGGCGTCGCGAACTCCACTCGGTGTTCGCGCCACCACGCAACCAGGCGCAACAATCCTTCCTCCAGCGCGATGCGCGCCTTGAAGTCCAGTTGTTCTTCGGCCTTCGTCGTGTCGGCCAGCCGGCGCCGAACCGGATTCACCGCGCGCTCCGGCCCGTACTCAGGACGCAAATGCGAGTCCATTACTCGTAGCAGCGCGACCGCCAGATCGCGCAGACTGGTTTCGGTTCCCGATGCGACGTTGAAAACGTCATCAGAGCAATCCGATGCAAGCGCCAGCACGTTGGCGCGTGCCACGTCGTCGATGAAGACGAAATCCATCGTCTGCCGACCATCGCCCAGGATCAGCGGTGGCTCTCCCCCGGCGATGCGATCCATCCACCGGATCAGGACTTCGGTGTACTTTCCGTGGGTGTCCATCCGCGGTCCGTACACGTTGAAGTAGCGCAGCGCGACATACGGCAATCCATACATCGCGTGATATGAGCGAAGCAAGCCTTCGAGCATCACCTTGTTCGCCCCATACCACGTCTGGTTGTTGTACGGATGGTGGTTCTCGCGCGTCGGAAATGTGTCCGCCATGCCGTAGACCGAAGCCGACGAAGCGGCGACGACCCGCGCGCCCACGGTGCGCGCGGCCTCGACGACGTTGAAGCTGCCGTCGCACATCACTTCGAGCGCTGTACGCGGTTCGGCGGCACACGCCGTGATGCGCAGTGCGGCCATATGGATCACCGCATCAACACCGCGTGCGGCCTCGTGCACGGCCGTCGCGTTCCGGATGTCGCCCCGGATCAGCGTCACCCGCGGATCCTTCAGCGCGGCCGCCACGTTCGTCAGCGTGCCCCGGCTGAGGTTGTCGAGAATGACGATGCGCGCCGGCGAGTAATCGCGCAAAAGAAGATCGATGGTTGCCGAGCCGATGAGTCCGCATCCACCGGTGACCAGAATGCTCGCGCCGTCTATATCCATGCAATGAAAAGGGCGCTAGCCGCCGCCTCTTTTGCCAAGAACGATGAGAACAGTCCGCAGCAGGATCTCGAGATCGAGCGCGAGGGACCACCGCCGGACATACCGCAGATCCATTCGGACCATGTCATTGAACGAGGCGCAATTGCCGCCTCCCACCTGCCAGAGACCGGTAACGCCCGGCTTCATGTCGAGCATTCGCCGGAAGTGCCACGAATCGTAGGCGCTGGCTTCATAAGGTAATGGCGGTCGAGGCCCGACCAGGCTCAGATCACCCTTCAGCACGTTGACGAGTTGCGGCAGCTCGTCGAGACAGGTCTTCCGGATGAACCTGCCGACCGGGGTGATCCGCGAGTCCGACTCGAGCTTCGACCATGGTTTCGATTCATCCCGGGCGGCGCCGGACCTCCTGCCGCTCTCGATGAGGTTTCTCACGTAATTCCGGTGGATGCGATCGTCGGCATCGCGGTACATCGAGCGGAACTTGTAGAACACGAACGGGCGCCCCCCACGGCCCAGGCGAACCTGCTTGTAGACGAGCGGTCCTGGCGAATCGAGCGCGATCGCGAGTGCCACGATCAGCATCAACGGAGAAAACGCGATCAACCCTGCGGCAGCGCCGACGAAATCGATGGCCCTCTTTACCGCGAGGGCCGCAGGGCGCGGCCTAACTGCCGATTCCGCACCGATTTCGACGAGCGGTCGGTATTCGCCGCGCTCTCCGCTCATGTGCTCGAGAAGGTGGTCTGGATAGGTCTCGACGGCGGCCGCGAAACGGACGCCCAAGGCGCCATCTGTGATCTTCCGGATGAACTGCTGCGAACCCTCGGATCCGGTGTCAGGGAGAAGCACCGCGACGAGCTCGTCGTTCAGCCGTCCGACGACGTCCGTTTCGCGTTTCCTGGCACTAAGAAGCGCCAGGAGCCGATTTGCATCGTCCTCGTCGGCTTCCTTGGAGAAGCGGAACGTTGCGACGGAGAGGCTCGCTTTCGAGCGGTCGGCGCGCCGCTTTTCGCGCTCGAGCTGCACCAGAAACGCTTCCCGCGCGAGAACATCCGAGTGCCCTCCATCAGGCGAGTGAGCTGACGTGTTATCCGGCGCAGGTGCCCGCAACGCACTGAGCGAGATCCGAGCGGCCGCAGGAATCCCTTCGGGTATCGGCGCGAGATGAAGCAGATTGGGCGGAGGCGGATCGGTGGACTGGCGCGCCGATGCGGGCTCGCGCAGTCTGATCGACATTTCGTGGGTCATGGCAACGTCTGTTGGAGCGTAATCGCTCTCTCCCTCTGCCGCCGAGTATGGAGTGCGAATGCCTCAAGCATGTATCTATCGCGCGATATAGCAACCTATACCAACCGGTATATGTGAGAAGCAGGCATGACAGACGATTATCTGCGCTGGATATCCGACGGAAGCGCGCAATGCCGATCGCGAAGACGGTTCGACTGGGGGAGAACGTGGCGATTCCTCACGAATCGTTGGTAAATTTGTACGGCTGCACGATCGGCGACGAAACGAAGATCGGCGCATTCGTCGAGATCCAGAAGAACGCGGTCGTCGGCCGCCGCTGCAAGATCTCCTCGCACACGTTCGTGTGTGAAGGTGTCGTGATCGACGAAGGCGTCTTCGTCGGACACGGCGTGATGTTCACCAACGATCGCTACCCGCGCGCGACTGCAGGCAATGGGCGCCTGCAGACCGAGGCCGACTGGAAGGTCGAAGCCACGCACGTCAAGCGATTCGCATCGATTGGGACCAACGCCACGATCATTTCTGGCGTAACGATAGGGGAGGGAGCGCTCGTCGGAGCGGGGGCGGTGGTCACGAAGGACGTTGCCGATTTTGCCGTCGTGGCGGGGGTGCCCGCCCGGGTAATCGGGGATGCGCGCGTTCGGCACGGCTCCGCTCCGACGAGGGGCGGGGTCGCCGGGCCGCGCGTCAATGGGACCGCGGCCTTCGACCGTTCGCCTCCAGGCACGAGTGCGTGACGCACATGATCAACATCGGGGTCATCGGTTACGGTTACTGGGGTCCGAACCTCGTTCGGAACTTCGCCGAGCTGCAGTGTGCAACGGTCCGCAAGGTGGCCGACCTCGACGCTGCGAAGCTCGAGCTCGTGCATCGCCGCTACCCGGCCATCGAGACGACGACGAATTTCCAGGAGCTGCTGGGGGACACGTCGATCGATGCCATAGCGGTCGCGACGCCGGTTCATACGCATTTCGAGCTCGGCATGGCCGTTCTCAGGGCGGGCAAGCACCTGTGGCTCGAAAAGCCGATGGCGGAAACGTCACTGCAGGCGCGCAAGCTCGTCGACGAGGCGGAGCGGCGCAAGAAGGTGTTGCTCGTCGATCACACATTCATCTACACCGGTTCGGTGCGGAAGATGGCGGAGGTGATCAAGGCCGGACAGCTCGGCCACCTCTACTACTACGATTCCATCCGGGTGAATCTCGGCCTGTTCCAGCGGGACGTGAGCGTAATCTCCGATCTTGCGGTTCACGATTTCTCGATTCTTGATTACCTGCTCGGCGAGCACCCGGTTGCCGTGTCGGCGAGTGGCATCAACCATTTCCCCGGCACGCCCGAGAACCTCGCCTACATCACGCTTTTCTACGGCTCGGGAACGATCGCGCACACGAACGTGAGCTGGCTCGCGCCCGTCAAGGTGCGCCAGATCTTCGTCGGCGGCAGCAAGAAGATGATCGCGTACGACGATCTCGAGCCGAGCGAGAAGATCAAGATCTACGACAAGGGCGTGAGCTTCACGGACGATCCGAAGCAGATCTACCAGATGCGCGTCGGGTACCGCACGGGCGACATGTGGGCGCCGAAGCTCGACGTGTCGGAAGCGCTGCAGGTGGAGGGAGCGCATTTCATCGATTGCATCGAAAACGCCAAGGTGCCGCAGACGGATGGGCGCCTCGGGCTGCGCGTCGTCGAGCTGATCGAGGCGGCGACCAGCTCCATGCGGGGAAAGGGAGAGACGCTGTACGTGCAGCACCACGGGAAGGCCGCATGATTGCCTTCGTCGATCTGAAGGCGCAGTACGCGACGATTCGCACGGAGGTCGGCGAGGCGATCGCGCGGGTGCTGGACAGCTGCGAGTTCACGCTCGGCAGCGAGGTTGCGGCGTTCGAGCGCGAGTTCGCCGCGTATTGCCAGGCGGAGCACGGCATCGGCGTCAACACCGGGACGAGCGCATTGCATCTCGCGCTGCTCGCGGCGGGCGTGGGTCCGGGAGACGAAGTCGTCACGACGCCCTTTACGTTCGTCGCAACCGTTTCGGCCATCTGCTATACGGGTGCCAAGCCGGTGTTCGTCGATATCGATCCGCGGTCGTTCACGATCGATGGGAACGCGATCGAGGCTGCGATCTCGGACAGGACGAAGGCGATCATTCCGGTCCATCTTTACGGCCAGCCCGCCGACATGGCCCCGATCATGGCCACCGCGCGTCGCCACGGGTTGGTCGTGATCGAGGATGCCTGCCAGGCGCATGGTGCCGAGTACGCGGGCCGGCGGACGGGAAGTCTCGGCGACCTTGCGTGCTTCAGCTTCTACCCGGGCAAGAACCTCGGTGCGTACGGGGAAGGCGGCATGGTCGTCACCGGGAACGCCGAGTACGCGCGAACGATCAGGATGCTTCGCGACTGGGGCGCGGAGCGGAAATATCACCACGTGTTGAAGGGCTACAACTATCGGCTGGAAGGCATCCAGGGCGCGGTGCTGCGCGTCAAGCTGCGTCATCTCGACCGCTGGACACACGCGCGCAGAACGGCGGCCGACTGGTATCGCGGTCTGCTCGACGGAAGTGGAGTGCAGCTTCCCGACGAGATGTCGTACGCTCGCCACGTGTACCACGTTTATGCAATCCGGTCGCCTCGCCGGCAGGCGTGGCAGGAGCTGCTGCTTGCGCAGGGCATTCAAACCGGTATCCATTACCCGGTGCCGGTTCATCTGCAGCCGGCGTTCGCGGACCTGGGTTATCGGGCGGGCTCCTTCCCGCATGCCGAGAAGGCGGCGGACGAAGTGCTGTCGCTGCCCATGTATCCGGAGCTCGCTTTCGATCAGTGCGAGATCGTGAGCCGCGCCGTGCGCAAGCTCGCCACGACGAGCCAGGATCTCGTTACCGCCGGTGCGGCCGCGTGAACCGGCAGGTCGTTCGAGTCGCGGTGTGACCGGTTCTACGACGCGCGCGCTGCTGATCTTCCCCTGCAACGGCAACGGTCTCGAGGCCCTCGACTGCCTCGGTGACGCGTACGCGTTTGCCGGTTTCATCGACGACGAACCCGGCAAGCAAGGCAGCGACCGGCACGGTCACCGCGTCATGCCGAGGACTGCGCTCGACGCGTTGCCCGATGCGCACGTGCTGGCGGTTCCCGGCAGCCCGCTGTCGTATCGCAGGCGCCGGGAGGCAATCGAGGGTCTCCGGATTCCCGAGCAGCGCTTTGCGCGGGTCATCCATCCCCGCGCGAGCGTCTCTCCGCTGGCAACCATTGGCCACAATGTGCTGCTGATGGCGGGCGTCGTCGTGACCAGTAACGCACGCATCGGCAACCATGTGTGCGTGCTCCCGAATACGGTCATCCATCACGATGTCGTCGTGGGCGACTGGTCGCTGATCGGTGCGAGCGTCACCATCGCCGGCGGCACCGTCGTCGAGGAGAATTGCTACGTCGGCAGCGGAACATCGCTGATGCACGGCCTGCAGATCGGCAAGGGAGCGCTGGTGGGACTCGGCAGTAACGTGATTCGCGACGTGCCGGCCGGAAGCACCGTCGCCGGCAATCCGGCGCGCAGGCTGCGATGACGCAGCACCGAACAAGCGATGGCTCGCTTCGCTGGCGCTCGCTGTGGCAGACCATCGGCGCGTTGCTGGTCGCGCTCGTCATCTATCTTTCGCTCACGCCCGATCCGATTACGTTGCCCGGCGCGAACGGCGACAAGGGTGGGCACGTGCTCGCCTACGCCACGCTGATGTTCTGGTTCGCGCAGCTCGACCTCCGGTTGCGGCGACGGATCGCCTGGGCCACGACGTTCGTTGCGATGGGCATCGCGCTCGAGTTCGTGCAGCGAGCGATCGGCTACCGGAGCTTCGAGGTTCTCGACATGCTGGCGGGTGCGTGCGGAGTGGCCGTGGGATGGCTCGCCGCACCGCCACGGCTGCCGAACCTGCTGCGTGAGGTTGAAGCGCGCACGCCGGCATTACTGCATCGCATGATCCCGTCGCGGGGTCGTTGAATCGCGCATTCCAAGTCGATTTTCAGCCTCGCTTCGGCTCTATATCGCCCGGTATAGGGAAATATACCGGTCGATCAATTATCCCGGTCGCGGCTCGCGCAGATACTGAATCGCGCCCTCGAGCGCAACAGTTTGTCTTCCACGAGGGTGCGAATCACCCCCACCGCGAGGTTGTCACTGGAATGCCTGGGCGACTCACCGTCCTGACTGCGCTCTTCGCGGGCCTGCTGTTGCTCGTTTTCAGCAGTCGGGCCACGCCGCCGTCGCTGCCTTCGACCTGGGCGACCGTGGGTCAGAATCAGTCGATTCGAATCACCCTCGCCGCCAATCGTTTTGCGTTCAGCGCCGATGGCCGGACGCTCGCGGGCATTGCGTCTGATCGCATCATGCTGCGCGATATCGGCTCGGGTGCGACGCGGTATGCGTTCGGGGACCGCGGCGAAACGCTGGCCGGCGTGATGTTCAGTCCGGATGGGGCCGTCGTCGCAGGTGCCACGCCGAATGGCCGCATCGTCGTGTGGGACGCACAGACCGGTTTTCGTCGCAGCGTCCTGACGGGCCACGACGGCAGCGTCACCGCGATGGCGTTCAGTGCGGACAGCCGTACGCTGGCGAGCGGCGGCCGTGATGGGCGGACCATCGTATGGAATGTCGCGTCGGGATTCGCGCAGGCGGCACGGCCGGGCGACGCGGCGATTTCAGCCGTTGCAATCAGCAGCGACGGGCGGCGGATCGCCGTGGGAGATATCGGCGGGCGCGTTCGCGTGGTCGACGCGGCATCGGGAGCGTCGATCGGCGTTCTCGCGGATGTTCCCGGCGGCAATGTTTCGGCGCTTCTGTTCAGTCCGGACGGCGCAGCGCTCGCCAGCGTCGACGAAAGCTCCCGCCTGACGCTGTGGGACGTCGATGCGAGATCCTCCATCGGTGTACTTTCCAGCGCCGCTGCGCTCGACGCCATCGCTTTCAGCCCGGATTCGACGACGCTGGCAGCCGCCGATCAGATGGGCCGGATCACGCTGTGGGACGTGGCATCCGGCGCGCGAAGCTCACGGTTGCCGGCCAATCCGAACCAGGGAGCCGGCATGCTGACGTTCAGCGCCGACGGCCGTCTGCTCGCGTCGACGACCGATTCGCGGATCGCGCTCTGGGATGTCGCCGCGCGTCGTCTGCTGCGAACGCTCGTCGGCCACGACGACGTGGTCGCCGACGTCGCGTTTGCGGTCGATGCGAAATCACTCGCCAGCGTTGCCGACGATGGGCAATTGATCGTTTGGGACGTTGCCACGGGAGCGGCGCGATCGTCGGTGCATCAATTCCGCGAACCGGATGCGTCACCGACGCGCAACGCCTCTGCCGGCGGAGTTGCCGCGGCGCCTCCTCGGACAAGCGTTTCCCAGATCCCCGCAGAGCAGCCTGCTCCCGCATCGGCGATCTCCGCCGACTCCACGCAAAGCGCAAGTACACCGCAGGCCAGTAAAGCCACCGCAGCGACCGCCAAGGCGCTCGTGCGGAAACGCGATGGAGTGCACGACTGGAAAGGCCTTACCGGGCTGACACTTAGCCCGGACGGTGCCGCGATCGCGACGTCAGGTACGGACGGTACGACGCGAATCTGGGACTTCGCGGATCTCAAGGTGCGCATCACGTCGGCAGGCAGTTCGAAAGGCGCTGCGACGGGCGTTGCATTCGTCGCAGACGGAAAAAAGGTGGCGAGCGTCGGCAGGGACAGCGACGTTCGGCTTTGGAATGCGGCCAGCGGTAACGGGGAGGCGACTTTCCATGGTCATGAACATCCGATTCGCGCCGTGGCTGCCAGCCCGGACGGCGCGCTCGTTGCGAGTGCCGGCGAGGAAACGCGCGTTCTGCTGTGGGACGTGGCGTCCCGCAAGCTGAGCAGAATACTCATGGGAAAGACTGACTTCATCAACACGGTCGCGTTCAGTCCGGACCGCAAGCTGGTCGCCGCTGCCGGCCCCGATGCGCGCATCACGATCTGGGAAAGCGCGACGGGCCGGCTTGTCCAGACGCTGCTCGGCCAGGCAGGCGAGATCAACGCGATCGTCTTCAGTCCGGACGGGCGGCTCATCGCCAGCGCCGGCGAGGATGCGCGCGTGCTGTTGTGGGACGTGGCGCTCGGACAGCAGATCTACGCGCTCCAGGGTCACCAGGGCCCGGTCAGGACAATCGCGTTCAGCCGCGACGGTCAGACGCTCGCGAGCGCCGGCGAGGACACGCGGATCCTGATCTGGGACGTGGCTGCGCGGAAGTTGCGAGCAACGCTTCCCGGCGTAACGGGCTTCGTCAACAGCGTCGTGTTCAACGCCAGCGGCAGCCAGTTGCTTTCCGCTGGCGAGGATAGCCGCATCACGCGCTGGAATGTCGCCGGCGCGAAAAAAGAGCTGAGCTCCGGTACGCAGTGAACGCGATGCGGCTGAAACCGACGAGGAAGCGGCGGACCACACGGTCATGCTGACGCTGGGACGACTGCAACGCACGCATCGCGGACGCGCGCGGGGACTCCTGCTGCTGCTTCCGCTCGCGATCGCGGCCGTATGGCTGTTGCGCGTCGCGATGGCCGCGCTGCCGCCCGATCAGGGGCCGGGCGGTCCCATCGTCGTCGTCACGTCGAGCTCGTCCACGTTCGGCAAGTACTACGCGGAAATCCTGCGCACGGAAGGGCTCAACGCCTTCGACGTCGCCGACGTCTCCAATCTCAATGCGGCGCTCGCCAATCACGACGTCGTCGTGCTGGCGAAGATGGGGCTGAGCGGCGCGCAGGTCACCGCGCTCACGAACTGGGTCAGTGCCGGCGGCCGACTGATCGCGATGGCGCCCGACGCGCAGCTTGCAGGACTCCTCGGCTTGACGCCGCTTGGCACACAGTTGTCGGAAGGCTATCTGCTCGTCGACTCGTCGACGGCGGCGGGCAATGGCATCGTGGGCCAGACGATGCAGTATCACGGAACGGCCGATCGCTACCAGCTCAATGGCGCAACGAGCGTCGCGACGCTGTATTCGAACGCCACGTCGGCGACGACGAACCCGGCGGTGACGATGCGGACGGTCGGTTCGGGCCAGGCAGCAGCCTTTACGTACGACCTCGCGACGTCGGTCGTCTACACGCGCCAGGGCAACCCGGCGTGGGCGACGCAGGAACGCGATGGTTTCACCCCGATCCGGCCCGACGACAAGTACTTCGGCAACGCGGCGGGGGACCCGCAGCGCGACTGGGTCGACTTGGGCAAGGTGGCGATCCCTCAGGCGGACGAGCAGCAGCGGCTCTTCGCCAACCTGATCCTGACGATGAACGTTGCGCGGAAGCCCCTGCCGCGCTTCTGGTACTTCCCGAACGGGAACAAAGCCGTCGTCGTCATGACGGGCGACGATCATGCGAACGGCGGCACCGCGGGACGCTTCGACCAGTTCATCGCGGCGAGCACGCCGGGGTGTTCGGTTGCCAACTGGGAATGCGTGCGCGGCACCTCGTACGTCTATCCCGGCACGCCGCTGACCAACGCGCAGGCGCAGAGCTATACGGCGCAGGGATTCGAGGTTGGCCTGCACATCAATACGAGCTGCAACGATTTCACGCCGGCGTCGCTCGAGGCGACCTACGTTCAGGAGATCAGCGACTGGAGCGCGCAATTCACCGGCATTCCGCAGCCGATCACGCAGCGGCATCACTGCATCGTGTGGAGCGACTGGGTCACTGCCGCAAAGACCCAGTTCGCTCATGGAATGCGCCTCGACGTCTCGTACTACTTCTGGCCCCCGAGCTGGGTCGCCAACACACCCGGGTTGTTCACCGGATCGGCGATGCCGATGCGCCTCGCGGACCTGGACGGCACGCTGATAGACGTCTACGAGGCAACGTCGCAAATGACGGACGAATCGGATCAGACGTATCCGTTCACGATCGATACGCTGCTCGACCGCGCGCTCGGTCCGGAAGGCTATTACGGTGCTTACACGGTCAACGCGCATACCGACTCGGTCGACAACCCGGTGGCCGATGCCGTCGTCGGCTCCGCAAAAGCGCGCAACGTTCCCATCATTGCGACGGTCCAGCTTTTGAAATGGCTGGACGCACGGAACAACTCGACGTTCGGGTCACTGACCTGGAACGGCAGCACGCTCGCATTCGATGTCGCGCAGGACCCCACGGCGATCGGCTTGCAGGCGATGCTGCCGAACCGCGTGGGCGCCGCCGCGATCAGCGGCATCACGCGCGCAGGCGCTCCCATCGCGTTCGCCGTGACGTCGATCAAGGGCATCGAGTATGCGACCTTCGCTGCGACGAGCGGCAGCTACGCGGCCACCTATGCGGTCGACGCGACCGCACCGACGGTCACCGGAAGGTCGCCCGCGAGCGGCGCGACCGGCGTCGACATCTTCGCATCCGCGAGCGCCACGTTCAGCGAGGCGATCGACCCCGCGACCGTCAGCGGCAGCACGTTCAGCCTCCGCGACGGATCGAACAATCCGGTCGCGGCGACCGTAACGTATGCTGCAGCGACACGCACCGCCACGCTCGCCCCCGGCGCCGCGCTGACCGGTAACACCACTTATACCGCGACGGTGAAGGGCGGTGCAGCCGGCGTGAAGGATGTGTCGGGCAACGCTCTGGCGGCCGATGTCACGTGGTCGTTCACGACGGCGGCGGGTCCCAACTGTCCATGCAACGTGTGGCCCGGCACCGCGACGCCGGCGAATCCGTCGGTCTCGGATCCCGGAGCGGTCGAACTCGGCGTCAAGTTCCGATCCGACGTGAGCGGCACGATTACCGGCATCCGCTTCTACAAAGGAACGGGCAACACCGGCACGCATATCGGCAACCTGTGGAGCCTGAGCGGGCAGTTGCTCGCGACCGCGACGTTCGCGAACGAGACGGCAACCGGCTGGCAGCAGGTGAATTTCGCCACTCCGGTCGCCATCACCGCGAGCACGGTGTACGTGGCCTCGTATTTCGCGCCGAGCGGCCACTATGCCGGCGACAACAATTTCTTCGCCGCGGGCGGCGTCGACAATGCGCCGCTGCACCTGCTGCAGGACGGGGCGAGCGGCGGCAACGGCGTCTATGCTTACGGCGCGTCGAGCAGCTACCCGTCCAGCACGTTCGGCGCGACGAATTACTGGGTGGACGTCGTATTCAGCGCGGGCGGTGGCGGCTCGGATACGACGCCGCCGACGGTCACCGCCACGTCGCCCGTCAACGGCGCGACCGGAATCAGCGCAACTTCCGCGATCGCGGCCACGTTCAGCGAGGCGATCGGCGCGGGCACGATCACGGCCAGCACGTTCACGCTGCAGCCGACCGGCGGCGGGGGCGCGGTCGCTGCGACGCTTGGCTACAACGCCGCGACCTTCACGGCCACGCTGACGCCGAGCGGTGCGCTCGCGGCGTCGACGCAATATACCGCCACCGTCGTGGGGGGTGCGTCGGGGGTCAAGGATCTCGCGGGTAACGCGCTTGCGGCGAACTTCACGTGGTCGTTCACCACGTCGCCGACCGGCGGCATCTGCGCAGCGCCGCCGAACGCGGTCGTTGCCGAGAACTGTCTTGCCGGAAACGCTGCGAGCGAATGGGATGTCAGCGGCGCCGGCGATTCGTCCATCCAGGGCTTCGCCACCGACATCAGCGTCGATCGTGGCTCGACGGTCACGTTCAAGGTCGACACCAGCGCGACGAATTTCCGGTTCGACATCTACCGGATGGGGTATTACGGCGGCCTCGGCGCACGCAAGGTGGCCACGGTGACGCCGACGTCGGCGCAGATCACGGCGTCGCGAAACCAGCCGAACTGCCTCACCCAGCCCACGACCACCGGGTTGATCGACTGCGGCAACTGGAGCGTCTCCGGCTCGTGGGCGGTCCCGCAGACGGCGGTGTCGGGCATCTATTTCGCACGCGCGGTGCGCACCGACACCGGCGGTGCGAGCCATATCGTGTTCGTCGTGCGCGACGACGCGGGCACGTCCGACGTGCTGTTCCAGACCTCCGACACGACGTGGCAGGCGTACAACAACTACGGCGGCAACAGCCTGTACACCGGGGGACCGGGGACGAGCCCGGGCCGCGCGTACAAGGTGAGCTACAACCGGCCTTTCAACACGCGCGCCGTCGACGGCGGGCAGGACTGGGTGTTCAACGCCGAATATCCGATGGTGCGCTGGCTCGAATCCAACGGGTACGACATCAGCTATACGACGGGCGTGGATAGCGAGCGCGCGGGCGCGCTCATGCGAAATCATCGCGTGTTCATGTCCGTCGGACACGACGAATACTGGTCGAGTGGCCAGCGCGCGAACGTCGAGGCGGCCCGCGATGCGGGCGTGAACCTCGCGTTCTTCAGCGGCAACGAGATCTTCTGGAAGACGCGCTGGGAAAACAGCATCGACGGATCGGGCACGCCGTTACGCACGCTCGTTACGTACAAGGAGACGCACGCGAACGCGCGCATCGACCCGGCCGATCCGCCGATTGCTACGGCGACGTGGCTCGACCCGCGCTTCGGTCCGGGTGGCTCGATCTCACCCACGGCGGATGGCGGCAGGCCGGGCAATGCACTCGCTGGCACGCTGTTCTACGTCAACGACGGGGCGACCACTGCTATCACCGTTCCTGCGGCCGACGGCAAGATGCGCTTCTGGCGGAACACCAGCATCGCCAACCTGGCGACAGGGCAGACGGCGACGCTGCCGAACAGCACACTGGGATACGAATGGGACAGCGATCTCGACAACGGATTCCGTCCTGCGGGGCTCTTCCGCCTGTCGACCACCGTCGTGCCAAACGCGCCCGTCCTGGTCGACTTCGGATCGACGTACGGATCGGGAACGGCCACCCACTACCTGACGTTCTACAAGCATCCGAACGGTGCGCGCGTCTTCGGCGCCGGCACGGTGCAATGGCCGTGGGGTCTCGATTCGAATCACGATCGCGGGAATGCCCCGGCGGACGTGCGCATGCAGCAGGCCACCGTCAACCTGCTCGCTGACATGAACGTGCAGCCCAGGACGCTGCAGCCGAACCTCGTTGCGGCCTCGGCGTCGACCGATACCGTCGCTGCGACGTCGGCGATCACGGCACCGGCGTCGGGTGCGACGCTGCAGTCGGGGACGCCGGTCACGATCACGGGAACCGCGGCCGATACGGGCGGCGGCGTCGTCGGTGGCGTGGAAGTGTCGGTGGACAACGGCGCGACATGGCACCCGGCCAACGGACGTGCGAACTGGAGTTACAGCTGGACGCCGTCCGGCAATTTCTCCACGACGATCCGGAGCCGTGCCGTCGACGACAGCGGCAATCTCGAAGCGCCCGGCGCGGGCGTCCCGGTTACGGTCGGATCGGGTTCCGGCGGGGGGGGGTGTCCGTGCAGCGTATGGCCCGCGTCGATCGTGCCCGGGACCGTCGCCGATTCGGATACCGCCCCGGTGACGCTCGGCGTGAAATTCACCTCCGACGTCGCGGGGTCGATCACCGGAAA
>Ga0207667_10001270_pt1 | contig 31677 bp, 35 predicted proteins | sample KBSCornC52_FD_184301 | JGI IMG/M metagenome (GOLD analysis project Ga0207667, IMG submission 184301) | Corn rhizosphere microbial communities from Kellogg Biological Station, Michigan, USA - KBS Corn C5-2 (SPAdes) (version 2) | ecosystem: Host-associated > Plants > Roots > Rhizosphere > Soil ...
TGCCGGTAGCCGTGAAATTGCTGTAACCGCTCGGGCCGGCGCTGATACTGGCGCTCGTGTTGACCGCAGCGGCTGCAAACCAGAGATAGTCTTGCGTGCCGCCGAAGGAGGTGTTGGAGGGCGGATCCGCATTTCCGCTGGTGCTACTCGAATTGTTGACCCCCGCCCGGTTGATCGTCCCCGAATTCGGCATCGGGATGGAATAGGCGTGGGCTGCGTAGGTAGCCGATGGCGAAAAGGTGAATTGCGGATTCGTTTCGGCGTTGGACGCGGCCAGCACGCTTTGCTGATAACAGCCGAGGAAAATGCCGCCGCTATTGCCCCCCTTGATCAAAACCCAGCCCGCCGGTGGCGTTACGGTCGTTACGGATTTAACCGCCAGATACACCAGCAGGTAGTCGCCCACAGCATGTGTATCGAGTGTAACGGTTGCCGTTCCCACAGTGCTCGATGACGAGCTAACGTGCGGCGTGGCGCCTCGTGGCGTAGGCGCAGCCATCAGATATTCGCCACGGTTTCAGCGGTGATGACGATCGACGTCACCGAACTGGATACGGTTGCGGTCCAAGCATTGTTGGCAGTGGCCTGCTTGGCAGCACTGCCGGCATCCGCCGAGAAGCCCACGGTAGCCGCCGCAGGAACCGCGAAGACGTAGCGGGTGGTGCCAGCGGTCGCGTCCTTGATGGTCACGGTGACAGCTGTTGCCGACGTGTTGGTAATGATCAGCCGATAGAGGTCCGCGAACACGCCCGAGCCGCCAGCGGTCACGATCGTGGTCTCGCTGGTGCCGGTGATGGTGGTGGTCTGGATCGCCTTCACCTCGCGCAGCGCCGGGATCGATACCAAATCCCCAAGCTTGCTGAAACGAGCATTCACGACCTGAGCATCGCTGACCGCCGTAGGGTTGCCTGTCTTCGCCAAGCCGCCCGTCGTCACAGGCGCGAAGGATAGCGCGCTTCCGGCCGCCGTCGCACCGATGATCGCACCTGCGGCGGTCGGATCGACCTTCACGCCGTTATAGTAGAAGGCGACCTGGAGGCTGCCGTCGGTATCGGTGACGCCGTTCAATGCGGTGACTGTGGCGGCGGTATTGGTGACAGCACTCGCGAGGTTGGTGCTGTCGTCAGTAGCAAGCGCCACCGACTTGGAATCAGCCGGAGCGGCCCGACCGTTGGGGTTGGTCGTTACCGGCTGTGGATTGTTGGAAATGTCAGGGATATTGAAGGTCGTTCCGGTCATTTCAGTTCCTTCCGGGCATTAAAAAACCCGCTCGGAGGCGGGCGAATGGGACAGATTGTGAGAGGGATCAGGCGGCGGTGTAGCCTTGTGCGTTGACGAAAACCGAGCCCGTTCCAGAAGCGGTCAGCGTGACGAACTCCATGAGGGTGTTCGCCGTCCCCTTGAGCGGGCAGGTGAATTTGATCTCCGCGCCCACGAACGAACCGCCGGTGTTGATCTTGCCGCGCCAAAGCACTGTCCCGCCCGCGCCGTCGCGGATCGCGATTTCCGTCGCGGTCCCAAGCGTGTCGGCGAAGATTTGCATGCCGGTGAGGTAGTTGCGCACGCCAGAGCCGGCCGCCGCCGCGATCGTTACTGCGGTGGTTGTGTTCGTGATGCCGCCCGAGGCCGCCGCATAGTTCCAGCGGGAACCACTCAGCGCGAATTGCTGCACCAATAATCCAGCGGCGTCGCTGGTAAATAGTGCGATCAATGACGTGAGCCGTTGTGCTATACGCTGAAGCCGTCCATTCAGGCCGGACGATGCGGTATCTGAAGCGGGCGCAGTTTCGGCCAGCGCCCCGATCGCGGTAACGGCAACGTCATCGTTGGCGAGCGTGATGCGCTGGACGCCGGCACTGACATTGCCAGCCCCACCAAGCGCATCGGTCGCCGCTCCATCGGCCCCCAAGTTTGGCTTGACGCGCTGATACTGGACGCCGCCGACGTCATCGGTTGCAACCGTGGCGCCAGTTCCTGGAGTAACTGCTACATTATCGACCATATTTGCCTACCCTTGCTGGGAGAGATGAGAGACCGCCCGCTAAAACTGACCGGCCGCAAGATCAGGGGTGACGAACGACTTGAACCATCCGGAAAGCTTTGAGATTGCGCTTACATCAGGAGCCGGCAATCCTTCTTTCGAGAGCACCCGCGCCAGTTCGTCTGGTTCAATGTTAATGATCTGATCGACCTTGGCTGTTCCGATGTTTGCCATCTTCGGTACTGGCGCGCGCTCGATCGGCTGCCATTCATGGATAAAGCCTGTGTTAGTCTGCAACTCGGCGATTCGCGCGCCGAGGGTTTGGGCAGGAGCCGGCCCCTCCGTGAATGTCTCGACAATCTCCGATCCGGCCGGGTTGCCGTCCGAGTCCACCAAGGGGCGCGTGATGTAAAAGTCTGTCATGCTGCCTGGTATCCTTGAGCGCTAAAGTAGACCGCGCCCGCCCCCGAAGCGGTCAACGTCACCACCTCCATCAAAGTGTTCGCCGTACCCTTCAGGGGAACGGGAAATTCGATAGTGGTTAAGGAAAGGCCGCCGGTCTGGATCTTGGTCCGCCAAAGCACCGTTCCAGCGGCACCATCGCGGATTGCAACCTCGGTCGCATTGGTCAAGGCGTCGGCGGCAATCTGAACGCTCGTCACATAATTGCGGACCGAGGCGCCCGCTGCCGCGATGAACGTCACCGCCGTGGTTGTATTACTAATACCACCAGACGCCGCTGCGTAGTTCCAGCGCGATCCCGTAAGGGCGTGAGGCTGGGTGACCGCGCCGGCAGTATCGCCCCGCTGACGGTCCCAAGTGGAGCCGTTGTAAACGAAGCCGTAGTTCGTAGTTGAAAGTATTGATGACGTAGAGGTGGTTGCTACTGCATCGTTATTGGTTGCACCAAAAACCGCAACAACGTTCGCCCCTGAATTGATGAGCTGGGTATAAAGCGCCCCCCTTGCGGTAACTTGCAGGTCAGTTCTTTGAGTGTTTGTGTAGGTGGGCAGGGTTGAATTATAAACACCCCCGACCTTTACCGGGTTGCCGCTATCCGTGGCGGCCGAAGCAACATTGCCGCCAACAATCAATGGCGTTGCACTGGCGATACCCTGAACGGTGATTACATCGGTCGAAGCTGAGCCTGCCGTGCCCAATGCGGGCTGTTTTGCCGCTGTTGCCGCGCCGGTCGGGAGTGAAACGGTGCCCGTGATATTGGTGATATTCCATGCGCCGGACTGAGAGGCTGGGAACGCCGTATCTGTATTGGGCACGACGGATAACGAGTTGGCCCCAGTTTGAGCCCCAAGTGAAGTCGGAAATTGCCCAATGAGTGAGGTAAGCCGTTGTGCAATGCGCTGAAGGCGGCCATTCAAACCTGAAGACGCCGTATCGCTGGCTGGTGCAGTTTCGGTGAGAGCGCCAGTTTGCAAAACGACCGTGTCGTCACTTGCAATTGTGACTGGAAGCGATGCCGATTTTGTCGTTTGCCCAGGCGCAAGATCAGTAGCCACGCCGTCAACGCCGACACCGATCTTGACCCGTTGGTAAAGAATGCCGCCGACATCGTCAGCTGCGATCGTTGCGCCCGTCCCAGGTGTGATTGTGGTATTGTCGGCCATATCAGCTTGCCTTCGTTAGAAGGAGAAGAAGCCCAATTGGCTGGCCAGCGGTGCTTGGCGAACCTCCGCCGCCAGAAGAATTAGCCGGCCGCGCCAGCCCAAGGTTAAGCCCAAGAGTCATCGCGGCGTCCGATCTATGGCATGTTGTGCGCGATAGAGGGCTTGCCAGCCTTCGGCGGTCTCTAGCGCGGTGTTGCAGATGGGGAGGTCGGCTGTCTCAACCATGACGGTTTCTGGAGCGGTTGCAGCAGTGCCGCTGGGGCCTCCCAAGTCGTAGGGCAGATGGGCTTGGCCGGAACCGCCATGATCGGCTCGGGCCGCGAGCCACAGCCTTGTAAGCTCGGCATTGCGAGCATGAAGAGTATCGAGATTTGCTTGCGCATCATGGGTTGCTTTCTGCTGCTGATGTTCGATCGAGCGGGCTTGCTGGAGCGCGTTGGCGGTGGCTTGAACGCCAGCAGCGCGCCATGTCGCGATGTCTTGCGCGCGAGCGGATTTCTCGGCCGCGATGTCATGCTTCAGACTGCTGATGCGGAGCGTCTGCACTCCAAGCATCAGAGCAAGGATCGCCATAGCACCGTATTTCCAGTAGCGGAGAGCGAGTGCCCAGGTCATGGAGCCTCGCTCGTCGTTGCATTGGCCTTTGCAACGCCGATATCCTTCGCTGCCGTAGCCGCACCGCTCCCGGCATTGAGAAGCCCCCAGCCGGTGCCAAATTCGATGATGTTGAAGGCGTGATCGCGAAACAGGTGAACCCCGGCAAAAACGATGCCAGCCATGGCTCCGGCGAACCATGCCAGCCGCGCAACTTCGAGATGATGATTGCCGACACCTCGGAGGAAATTGAAGGTCATGGCGCCTCACCCTCCATGATCAGCCACGCGCCGACGTTGAAGCTCGGGCACGCCTTCGCCACGCCGGGCCAGTCATGGTGACCAAGGATCTTGATGCCTGGATAGCGGACCTTGTACGTGCGGATCAGCGTCAGCAGCGTCTTCTTCTGTGCATCCGTTCGCGTGTCTTTCGGATGCTCATTGTGGGCATCCATGCCGCCGATATAGCAAATCCCAATATTGCCTGTGTTGTGGCCGCCAACATGCGCGCCGAGCTGATCGTCTCGCAGCGTGCGGACATCCGTGCCATCAAGTTCAACGACGTGATGGTATGAGGTCTGCCCGAACTTAGCCTGATCCCATTGGGAAATGGTCGCGGCCTTCACGTCGCGGCCTTCCGGCGTGGCTGCGCAGTGTATGGTGAGGAATTTGACGGGGCCGAGCGGTTTCATCCGTGTCCTCCAAGAGCCGTCCTGACCAAGGCAAAGATCGCGCCGGCAACACTCATCCCCGTGGTGACGATGAACAGCGCACCGGCCCAGAAACCGACGCCCTTCGCCTGCTGTGTGTTCAGCTTCCCGATCATGTTCCCGAGCGCGTCGATCTTGCCGCCCACATTCGCGATATCGTGCTTGATCGTTCGCACGTCCGCCTGAAGCGAACCAATGTCGCGCGCAACGGCAAGATCGTTCTCAGTCATCGCTCGTCCAGTTCGCGAGCCAGTGCAGAACCGCCCACGCCGCCGCGCCAGAGGTGAGCGTCAGGACGACCCCGGCGATTACGCTTGCCACCCCCACAGGCCGCACTCCCAAGAACGATGATCTGGCACAGGTTGACGATGCGAAGCACCCACCAGTAGCTGAGGACATCCGCCCACAGCCCGGCAAGTCGCAGACCGTCGATCATGCAGCAGACCAAGAACCCCAGTAAGACGAGAGCCCCCGCCGTGGTGGCATGAGTGCGGCCCATTATGTGGAGCCACCCCAACAGGAGAACCGTGCAGAATATGTCGGCGATGATGTAAAAGCCGTAGACAGCGGCGTCGCCGGTCATGAGCTCATAGCCAGACACGAGGACGAAGCTGATCAGCATCGACCCCGCCGCCGCCAGCGTCCAACCATCGCACAAGGCCAAGGCTGCGGCGCAAGCGATTAATAGCGCGATCTGATCAGCGATCATCGGCTAGTCCTTGGACGGCTTTACAGGGGCCGTCGGCTTCGTCGGCTTGGGCTTTGACCGGCTGCTCGGCGGTCGTCCGGTTGATGGCATGGCAGTTCTCCCTGTTAGATTACGAAAGCTGACATCACAGCATCGCCCCCTGGCCTGGATTGATGATGACGTGCCCAGACACATTCCCTTGCGTGGTGATGGCCGATCCGCCACTTCCCCCGCTCCGGATGCGATCGGTAGTCGCGCCATCCATGATCCCAGATACGTCCAACAATAGGTTGGCGTTGCCGCTCACCAGATTGATGCCATAGGTAAATACACCGCTACCTGAGACGGTAATCGTAGGCATGATCCTGCATCGACTACTGTCTTGAATGGAAACAGCTACTGGCGCCGTAAGAGCCTGGCTTTGAATGAACTGAGGGGCAATTTCGCAACCCTGCGAATTATTGATCACGACGCCGTTGAGGCAATTGAGGAGCTTCGTGCCACGAACGACGACATTGCCCATATCCGTGAGTTGGAGACCAGCACCGCCGCTCCAATGCCCGTGCAACTGCCCTCCCAGCAGCGTCACGCCGGAGCCGCTAAAGATGCTGATCCCATAAGATGCGGAGCCGTTTGACGCTACGTAAGGGGCGATAATCTCGATGGCGGCCCCGGCGTTGATGTCGCCAACCTCGATCCCGACCGTGTCGCATTGGTCGACAATGGGGTGATCGATATGGACATCGACTGATGACGGGTAGGACAGGCCAGGAGCGCTCAGGACAATTCCCTTGCTTGTCCCCGCCACCTCGAAATCCCGGACGAAGGTGTCGACAAACGCCCCCTTCATCAAAAGCGCGATTGGAATATTGGGGTCAGACGTGCCGCCGCTTTTCCGGTTGGCGACACCAACGCAACGGTTCAGGTAAATGCTGGCGTTGCCGCCCGCATAGCCGAAGGTGCGGTTGCCATCGAGAAACCATCCCCGGCACGTATCGTAATTGCCGGCAGTCGTCGGGCTGTCTATCCGCGCCTCGACATCATCGAATTTCGTGTAGATGGTGGCACCGGCATAGACGCCGCACGCGCTGTTCTGGATTAGAAGATTACTGAATCTGCATTTCAGAACATATTGAACACGAAGGCCGCTGCCGACCGTGTCCTCGTCGTTGATCATGCCCCAAGGGGCCGGAGCGACCGTTCGCCAGATCGCAAGATCCTGTATCGTTACATTCTTGAGAAAGCCACCTTGAAGCTGGTCCTGCTCCACTGCGCCCGCAGGCTGGGTGTCGTATCCAACCTTGACGATATTGGCGGTGGCGGAAGCCATCGTGATGCGCGTTCCGGTTCCGGAGGCGCGGTTGAAGCGGCTCGATCCCTTAACTGTACGATTTTCCGTCTGGATGGCCCAAGTGGCCGAGATCGAATAATCTTTCGCACCTAGATGAATGACAGGGCAAAGCGTCTCGCATGCGTTGAGGGCGGCCAGCCAATCCCCGCTATTGTCGTAGAACCATTCCGGATAGCCGTTGATGCCATCCCACACCCGCACCCAACAACCGGACGCGGACGAAATACTATCACTCTTGACGTAAAGTCCTTGAAGAGGGTCGTTCCCGACCAACGGGGCATAATTACCGGTGTGCCAGATGAAGTATCCCTCGCGCCCAGCCTCGGTCAGATAGGCCACTTGCCCAACCCCAGCAGGAACAATGCCAGCGAGGATCGACCGATTGGCCGCGATAAAGCCGATCAGCGAACCGACGCTGAACAGCGCCACTTCGAAATGAATAGCATCAACACCCGGACGCGGCGCACTGGCCCCCGTCACCCGCCAATAGGAATCGGTCTGGAGAGACCCATCGACCACCGAAACCTGCGTTCCCACGACAACGTCGCGGCTGCCGTCGAAATCGAGCGCGCGATTCCAGTCAGAACTGGAGGCGTCATAAATGCCGTTTTCGACCGGGTCGGTTTGGTTTTTGACCAGCACCCGGTCCCCAGCGGACAGTGCAACACCATCTATCGTTTGCAGGCCAGATAATGCGATGTTGACGGTCGTCGCTACACGGCACGGTGCCTTTACGGCAACCGACGTGGCGAGTCCCGCCAGCCTATCTGTGTAGGTGGCCGGCATATTTTTGTCCCCGGAAATGAAAAAGGCGGCTCAAAGACCGCCGGTCATGCGCACTTCGGCGCAACTGTGATTACTAGCGATTTCCTAGCATGAACGTAGCGGTTGGGTCAATGTTATGGTAGGCAGCGCGACTCATGAGATACCTTGCCTTGCTCGCGCTCGTTGCCGCTCCAGCCTATGCCCAATGCAGCGATGAAATGCCTGCGCTCTTGCGGGTCGCCAAAGAGTGCATGGTGCAGGACAGCCGCAAACTCATTCGATCCGGCGAGAACGCTGAAAGCATCGCAACCGCCAGCCTGATCAACTGCGCGCCTGTCGTCAATCCGGTGAAAGCGGGATATGATCGATGCTACACCCCTGAGGCAGCCCAAGCCCTCAAACCCGCAATGGAGAAGGCCCTGCGTCAAATCGCTGTTGCGGAAGTCGTCAACGCAAGGGCCGGGCGCTAATCCTTGATCCGTCCCGTCGTAAGCCCCTCGTACCAGTCGTGCAGCGTTTCCGGGTCCTGCTTGCCGTTCGCCCAGTCCATGACGAACTGAGCTGCTGGGGCGGGCTGCCCGAGCGGTAATGACGTGATGTAGCCCACGCTTTCCACAGCATTGCGCACCGCCCGCTTGGACGCATGGGTTTCGTCATAGGGATCGGCACCCGGTAAGCCTTCCGGGATATAATCATCGAGCGAATGCCAGATATCCTTCCCGGCGTTCCATATCGTTGTTCCCGCGCGGTCGAGCGGGGACGCGGAGAAATCGAATCCGGTCAAGCCGGACTGCACCCATGAGCCAACAACCGGAATACCGGTAAACATACCAGCCACCGATCCAATGGCGAGATATTTGGCCCATGATTCGTCATCATCCGGTCCGCCTCCAACCAGCGCTCCAAGAGCCGTAGACAGCAGGTTCGGGGCCAGCATCAGCCACCACGCCCGCGCCATCAACCGGGGGATATCAGATGTCTTGCGTTCACGGATAGCCGTGCCCGTATCGCGCAAAAGCTGCGACTGCGCATTGTAATAAGCGGAGCCATAGGAATAGAACATCACGAGCAAGCTGGGCATGCCCTTGACGCGCTGAAGCGCGGACGTGTTCATGATGCCCGCGCCGCCTTGGGAAGCGTTGACGACATAATCACCCAGCGCCACCGCATCCTCTTCCGACATGCCTTCAGCAAGGCCCTTGTTATAGCCCGCAAACCATGTCGGAATGACGACCACGCGGTCCATGATGCCAATGCCATAGAAGGCAAAGCGCCGTGTATCCGCGGCAACACCATGCTTGCCTTCCAGCTTGGCGAGTTCCTGCGCTTGTGTCAGGTCCACGTTCATCATGCGGTGCCGGATGACGCCCGATTTCTCCATCGCAAAGTTGGTTGCCTCGCGCGACCCCATCCCGGCCACCGACTTCATGCCAGACGCGAACCATCTTTCGCCATTGCTACCGAGTTCTGCAATCGAGTTGCCATAACCGGCTAGCTGCTTGATCATCGTGCCAAGACGGTAGCCCATCCCCATCATCGACATGCTGGACCGCATCTTGTTAGCGATCAGGTCCATGCCTTCAGCGCCGGTTTTCTCCGTGGCGAACTCATTGGCGATTGCCTTGAGCCAAGGACGGAACTGCTTCTGCATCTCGATGCCGAGCCGGTCGCGGATCGCCTCGACGATCCTTGGATCCGACAGGATCTTATCCGCCTGCATGACGGCCTCGCGGTGCGTGAAATCATGCACCACTTCCATCATATGCCGCTGGCTGATCCCCGGCGCGAGCGAGACATAATAGGTTGCGCCGGTTCGTTCCTTGGTGAACCCGTTGCGTGTGATCGCGCGCGTGAACAGGACATTGAACAGATCGTCCGACTGCATCGCACGGTCGAGCTTAGGATTTTTGGTGCTGTCGGGGACGAGCGGGTAATATCCCCCCGGGAACACGCCGTGCCGCGTGACGATTTGCTGAGGCTCGACCTTCGGCGGCGCAATCCCGTTGATGCGCTTGTACATCGCCTCGATTTCAGGCCAGAACGAGCCGACCAGATCAAGGTCACGCTGCACATATTCCCATTCGGCCTGCGTCATCTCGCGGTCTAGCGCGGCAAAGGCGGCTTGCTGGTCCCATCCAAACCCTTCGGACAGCACGCGCCAGTTCTCCGCAGTCCCGGCGTTGCGCGCCATCTGATGAAGCTGGGTACGCGACCACACCGTCGAACCGTCATAGCCCGGCATTTCGGGGATGGTGACATGCTCCACGAACCTGCGCTTGATGCCATCCGGCACGGCAGCGAGGCTGGCGATCGTGGAAGCTTGTATCTCATTATGCAGATCATTCTGCCGCTCTAGCGCGTGCGCGAGCGGACGCCCTATCAGGCGATTGAACGGTCCGTTCGTGCTGTTGCCATCCAGCACATAAAGCATCCGGGTCATCTTCGTCATCGAAGCGTGGGCGGCCAAGGCCACCATCTTGAGCTTGCCCCATCGCCCGGGCTCCAAATTTCCGACTGGTGGAGATGGCGGGAGCTTGTCGATAGAGCCCAGTATTTCCGCGCGTGCGGCTTCGTAATCCCGCTGCTCCTTGCCATCGAGCAGCTTTTGCTTGAGCCGGCCAAGGTGCATGATTTGCTGAACGGCATCATCGAGCCCGAACAGGTTTTCGATGGAAAGCCGCGACCAGTGCGTTTGCCCGAGAATATTGGCGAAAGTGTCGGGGACGGCGATGTCGTAACCCTCAGCCTGTCGCGCCTGCGCCCATTGCTCGAAGGACTCGGCGCGATCCAACTGGCGCTGAGAGACAGTGCGGAAATTGACCTGTTCGAGTAGGCCATGCGCCTGATCGAGATAGGCTTGGTCGACGGACTTCATCGTCGCGCGCTTGGCGATCCGCCCCATCCGCGCAACCGCGATATCGATCCGATCCTTGGCGTTCTTGGCTTCAGCGATCAGCGCATTGTTGAGCATCTGGGCCTGCTTCTGGCGGAATGTCTCGTCGGCATCGCCCTTCAGCATCGCTTCTTCGGCGGCCTTGGCGGCTTTGGCCGCAGCGCGCGCATAGCGTTGAATGGCGGTCCCGGAGGTTGCCTCGACGACCTTGCTCTCGGATATCTTGCGCTGCGCCCATTCACGCGCCAGCCGGTAAGGCGTGGGCCTGTCGCCAGTCCTTTTGCCGAGTTGGCGCAGTTCGGACGCGATGACCTCGCCCTGCTTTCCGTTGTGGATGGCAGCAAGCGCCTCTTCCTCGATCGACCCATCATTGAGCGGATCGCCGTGCCGCTCGCGCATGACCGCCTGCGTCTCTTCGTCAATCATCACTTGCTTGGCGGAACGCTTGTCGCCGGCCTCACGCAATTGGCGGGTCCGCTCGCCAATTCCCATCAGCGCGCGAACCATTTCATCGCCGGTTCTAAAACCCGACAGTTCGGCCAGCTCGTCGGCATTGACGCCCTTCTCGGCATAGACCGGAGGCACGCGGTTCGGCAGCAGCCGCAGCGCATCCTCTCCGTACTTGTCAACCAAGGCTTGGCGGTCGAGCCGCTGCCCGCCCTTGATGGCCTCCATTGCGCGCCACTCCGGACGGGCATTGACGCGATCGGTCACTTCGCCCCGGACGTTGGCTTCTTCGTCCTTATAGGCTTTGGTGCGAGACTGGCGGATGGCCTGCATCGTCTTGTAGAGAAGCTGGTCGAACGCTTCGTCGCGGGCTTCCGTGGTGGATTTCTGATAAGCGGCGAACTCAGCTTCGGTCATGCCAGCCTGTGCGGCATCGGTAAACAGCGCCTTGATGTTCTGCTGCTCACGCGCTTGCGAGATTTCTTCGTCGGTCGCAACCAGCCGGTCCATCACTTCCCGGATTTCAGGAGTGATCGGGGACCGTAGATTGTCCACGACCTGGTATATGTTCAGCAGCCACGAACGGAACATGTCGAAGATCTTGCGCAATCCGGCGTTCGGAGACTTGCCCTCCATCAGATAGCGTTCGAACCCGCGCGCCCACAGTTCGTGAGCATCGACCGGGATTTGGCCGTCTTCCAGCTTATGCCCATTGGCTGCGAACCAGTCGGTGACAGCCTTCCAATCGGCTTTCAGTTGGTCGGGTGCGTTCAGTGAAAGCGCATCGGCCTTCAGTTCCTCAAGGAATAAATGGCCGCCCTCATGCAAAAAGGTGCTTTGATCCCGCGCCTGAAACAGATCGATGATGGCGCGGCCTTGGTCGAAGCTGATCTTGCCACGGGGGCCGTCGTGGAAGGATTGCTCGTAGGACTTGATCGAGACGCGGCTGTCATCGAACACGACGTAATTATAGGTGCCATCGCCGTCTGCGCGTGAGCCGCCATCGAGATATTTGATGCCGGCGATGCCCGCCTTGTGGAGCGTCATGGATGCCCGGACATCCGCTCTCTTGCCGTAGGTGCTGGGGTCGGAGTGATTTAGCCCGACCGTGTGATAGATGTCGCGGCCGACGGAGGCGGCGAACGAAATGGGCAGGCCCTCAAACTCGCCGCCGTCGGTCGAATCCTTATAGCCAATCTTTGCCAGCGCCTCCTTCACCTTTGGCGGCTGCTCACTCAGCGGCTTATCCCACAGCAGATATTCATCATCCTCGGGGATATCGACTTCGTAGAGGCGGCCTTTATCCCGAAACGAAACAGCCTTGCGGTGGGCACGCAACCAGTCCGCCGCGGTCTTGACGCTGGCTAGGTCGGACGCCGCCATCATTGCTAATGCCTCGTCGACACCTCCCGCCGTCTCCACCATTTGCAAGGCCAGCATCGCGTCGAAGCGGGGGTCATCGCCATTGGCCGTTTCGTCGGAGTTAAGCTCGTCCTGCAACTCCTTGAACGTCTTGCCGTCAAACTGCGCTGTATCTCGAAAGTCGTTGCTGAGTGTGCGGCGATAATACTCCGCCACGCCCTTCTTGCCCGCGAAATACAGCCCATAGCCATAAACTTGCGCGCCTTCGCCAGTGCCGATCTTATCGGTTGAGAACTTGTCGAAGATATGCGGCGAGCCGTGGAAGGCGGACTGATTTAATCCCCCCTCACGCGCAGCCTGATAGCGCGCGACCGCATCCCTGATTTCCTTCGGCGATGCCTTGTTATGGTTGACGCCTTCCTGCGCGAGAATGTCGGCAAGCTCCTGCGCGGCCTGTCGCATCTCGGCGGTCTGGTTTGCCCCTTGTGGAAGATGGCGAGGCTTGCCGCGAAGCTCTTGACCTATAACATCAAGAAACTGTGCCGTTGTGGGACGCTCGGTAAACTCGGGCAGATACCCGGCTTCCCATGCCCGTTGCGCCATGTCGTCGAGCGAATTGGCGTGCTTCTGGCCGGGGATGAATGTCGTCTGCGCTTCATCATGCGGCTTGATAAGTTTCTTTCGGAAACTCTTTTCGCGATGCCACTTGTCGCCGCCCATCGACGCGATGTCGCCGCCACGATCTTCTACGCCGCCATTCTTGGCGATGAAGTCGAGGAGAGACGGTCCTGAATTTTCCTTCCCGCTGCCCTTCAGAGCCGCGATGACCATGTCCAGTCCGTCGGCCGCCTGAACCTTGCCTAGCGTCTCAGGAAGCGCCTGATTAACATCGAGATGGTCATATTCGTTGCCGGTGAGCGGTTGGCCCATGCGAGCCGCACGAGTCACTGCACGAGCGGTCAGAAGCTGAGCCTGCGCGTCCGCTGCGTTTTGAGTAAAGCCGGCATTGGTCAGCTTGTCGCGCACCGACTGGTAGAGCATCATGCGCGGTTGGTTCTCAAACTCCTGCTTTTGCAACTCGCCTTCGAAATTGTCGCCTATGGACGACAGTTGATCCTTTAGAGCGCGGGCTTCATTCAGAGACAGTCCGCCGGGCGAAAGCCGGGCATCATCCTTGAGCGCTTCCCATATCGGCGTCCCGGCAAGGTGCGCGGCGAAGTCCGATGTCTTCATGACGACATCACCGCCGGTTGCAAGCGCTTCGTCTATCTGACCGGGAATCGAGTGGTCGAAATCCCAATGGCTGGTATCGTGCCAATCCATGCCCTGCGATTGGAAATATTCAGCCACCTTTTCGCCGGGCCAATACACATGCTCTGCCGGCGTGCCATCGGATTGCATCGCCATGAACTTGGCGAATGCGGAAGGGTCACGCGCACGGACCTTGCTTTCGGTTGAGCCGGCAGCAATGTCTTGAAGAAGCGATGCGTCGGCTTGAGCCTGTGCCTTGCGGTCATGATTGACGATGGTGTTGACAATCGCCTGTGAGCCGTGCGCGACGCCAGCGGAAACCGTGCCGCCGACCGCAACCTGTATGGCGGTTGCGAGCATGGACTTCGGCTGCTCGGCAAGGAAATCCTTGATCGGCTTATCTGGATTGAGCGTGATCCACTCGTTGAGGTTCTGATATTCCTGCGTCGCAATTTCGTTGGGCAATTCGGACTTCAGGAAGTCGATCACCTTGCGCCCAAAGGTTGCCCCAACCTGTGTATCGTGCGCAAAAACCTTGGCTGGGGCCAGTTCAAACACAGCCTCTGAAGCTGCCTGCGTCGTGGCAAACAAGGCAGACTGCCCCACGCTCTTTCCCGCGTCCCGAGCTTGCTTATAGGATTGGCCGCCCTGTTGGCCGCCAGCCAATGCGGCGCCGGCCTCGGGCGCACCCATTGCCGACAGGACCAATGTCGCAGCCTGCGTCGGGACGTTCGAAAGACCCTGTTTCAGATTGCTGCCAATGAAGGTGCCGGGATCCTTGCCGTACCACCGCGCCTGCATCGCAGCACCGGCGTCCTGCTGGCGCTTCATCCAGTTCGCAGCGGTGTCGAGAACAGTTGCGCCCTGTTCGCCACTCGCCCAGCGATCCGCCGCAGCCAACCCCTCAAACGCCATGCGGCCAACGCCATAGAGCCCCGATGTCAATGCGGGAACGCCGGCAGCGACACCACGAGCGGCGTGCTCTCCAACGCCAGCAACGCCGCTCATCAGCTTGGCGATCGATGAAAGATTGTCCGTATCATCCTTCGCAAGCATCGCATTGCGCGGGTCCGCCGCCCATTGCCCAATGACGGGGCTGTTTCGGATCGCCTCGCGCGCCTTTATCTGCTGAGCCGTTTGCTCGACCGCCGAGAGATTGCGGTCGACCAAGTCAGGAGGAAGGCTCAGATCGCGGGAAAGCGCATTGGCGCGGCCTACCTGATCAGGATTAGCAGGCGAGGAGAAGCCATTTGCCGCCGCCTCATCCCGCGCCCTGATGCGCTGGGCCAGATCGATAACCGCATCGCTCATTGGCGGGCCTCCGCGAGGTAAGCCGCATAAACCTCGGTCCCGCTGGGCTGGCGTCCGAGAATGGGGGCCATCAGTTTGGAGATCCGGTCGAAGTCGGGCTGCGGGATATGGACCTGCCCCTCGCCCTTCGCCTCAAACCCGAACATCTCATTGTCGCCTTGGGTAAAGGCGATCATGCGGCGATCGGCCATCTTCTGAATGTCCTCGGCGCCGGGCTTTTTCCCAGGATTGTTCTGCTGCCAGATCTGAATGTCGTGCAGCAGCGTCTTCTCCAGATTGTAGACGCGGCCATTGATGGCCTCGATCTTGGGAACATCCTCCGACCTGTTCGGGTTGAGCCCGATCGTTGTCAGCCCCTTGGCCTTGCGCAAGGGATCGATCACCGACCGCACGGTTGCGATCGACGCCGCGTCGGTCTGGCTATCGGTCTTGCCCAGGATTCGGTTGCGTTCTGCAACCATCTTTTCCCAATCGCCGTCATCGAGCGAATTGCGATATTGGATCGGGTTGAGTGCGGCGAACTGCGCTGGATGGGTCGCTGCCATCTCGCTCAATTTCACATAGGTGTTCGGATCGGTCGCAGGCTTCTGCCCAGACCTGAGCGAGTTGCCGAAGCTGATCATGTCGTCATGATATTTGGCCGGCACCATCGCGCGCACCGACGGGGGGAGCGAGAACCAGTTGCCGCCATTATTGACCAGCAATTGCTGCGCCGTCTCGACCGCTGTCTCCTCGCGTTGATCCTTGGCCTGCTTCGCAACCTCAAAGCGGGTTGCAAACTCCGAGCGCGCCTTGCTGATGTCTTCCGCTGTGGCATCGGGATGGATCTTGCGGTACATGGATACCGCTTCGTCCGTATTCTGGGGAGGCGTGCCGCTTGACCCCGGATACCATGCGACGTGCCAGTGCGGGGCGGTTCCTTGGTTCGGGCCTCGACCAGTTTCCGCGATGGCCTGTTTAATGTGCAGCCCATGCGCTCCGAGTGTCGCCGTGAATTGTTCGAGCGTAACTCCATGAATAGGCCTTACATCGATTGCATGTGGCTCACCGCTCGCATCAGGAATGTGATCGCTATTATATGCCCTCGTAACCCCGCGCGCGATCAGCGCGTCCTGTTCTGCCCGTGTGCTGCCAAATCTGCCAATATGCGCCCCAGGGAACAGCGAGGTAATGAGGCTCGGAACACTTGCCGGCGGTGCCGTGGAATGGCCACCAGCCATCACCGCATCGATATCGCCAAGCCGCTTCTGATCGTTCTCGGCGCCGTCGAGCTGATGGTTGAGACTGATGAACGCCTCGTCGCTCAAAAACCCCTGGAGCGATTTCATCGTCGTCCTGGCGCCCGCATAATCGCCTTGGTCGATCTTGGAGCTTACCTGTCCCGCAGCGTAGCCAGAACCCCATTCATCTTTCAGTTGAGCAGCCTTGATCGGGTCCATGCCCTTGGCGATCATGCCTTGGATGATTTGGCCGGCCGTCTTGACCGATTGCACGCGAGTTTCATCGTCAGGCGCATTGCGCGCCGCAGCCCTCAGTTCATCGAGCGAGCTAAGGCCATTCCCAATCTCGGTCGCCGTCTGCTTTTTCTGCGCAAGGTCGCGGACCTCGCTCAGCCCTCGCGCGGTATCGAGTTGCGTATCGATTTCGAACGCGCGCCGATCGCTGCTATTCTTGATTTGCGAAAGCGCGGCCTGCCGGGCCTTACCCATCGCCTCGTTATAGCGCTGCTCATAGGTCGCATAATCCGGGTCGTTCTGAAGCTGCTGCCGCATGTTGATGTCAGCGGACAGCAACGAGGTTTTTGCCGTCGCGTAATCGAGCTTGTCCTGCTTTTCGAGTTGCTGGTTGCCATATGTTTGAAGCTGATCACCAACCTGCGAAACCGCCTCGCCCACGGCATCGGCATTGCGAACGGACGCGACTTGCCGATTGGAAACGGGAACCGGGCGATTGCCGAGATCCGCAACGCTAGGAAGGCGCGCCATCAGCCGTACCTTCCTGCAAGGCTGGAGCCAGTCGAAAGGATGGAGCTAACCCCCTTGATGATGCCAGCCGTCTTGACGTTCTTCGCTTCAGTCCTGCGTGCAGCCGCCTGCGCTTCATCGGAACGCGCCTGCTCCTCGCCATTGTACAACGCGGTCAATGCCCGATATTCCCCCTCACCCGAGATGTTCGCCAGCAGGTTGACGACCGTAGGATCATCCGCCCCGGCGCCCGAGGCGGCGGCCCTTGCAACGCCCGTCGACACCAGCAACCCCGCCTGCCGGCGCTCTTCCATCGCCTGTCGCTGGGACGTCGCACGCTCATTCCCGGCCATCATGTCGAGTTGATCAGCTTGAGAACGCAGATCCTTTGCCTGCGCATTGGCCCCCAGGATAGAGCCACCAGCAGATAAACCAGCCCCCGCAAGCATAATGAAAGGCGCGGCTTGTGCCATTAGTCATGCCCCCAGATGTAAACTGCTTCGCCATCGATCCGGTCCCAGAACCGGAACCCGAGCCGTTTCAGGATATGCGGCGCCCGCCTTTCCCCGCGCTCGCGGATCGCGAACACAGGCAAGGGCGACGCCTTGATTTCCCCCTCAAGCCATTTGAGCAACCGCAGGATCGTCATGCATTTGAGATGCGGCCTCAGTTCCTCGGAGAACCAGCAGAAGATCCCCCGCGCTGGACGGGTCAACGTCATGCCGATCACGCCCGCCAATTGTCCGTCAAGATCCACGGCACGCGCCTTGAAGCTGCATGTCTCGCTATAGACCTTGCGCACGTCCTCCGCCGTGGCAGGCCTAGCCACGAGCATTGGTTTCCAGCCCGATCAGACAAGCCAGCAACGTCACCGGCTTCATTGGGCCGGCTTCAAGACATAGCCGGCTGTCAGTCGACCAATCGCCGGGAAAGGTGAACTCTTCCGCGTCGTACACGTCCCTGACCGCTTCAGGATCAACATCATCCGCCAGTTCAACCAGCGGCAGGTCGTCCATGAAATCGAACGAAGGCCCGTAGCGAAGCCCAGTCGGGTGGATGCTCTTCGCAATGATCCCGAGTGAGTGGACCCGCTTCTTTTGCAACAGCGCGGTCATGCCATCGGTGACGCCATAGGCAAGCTTGGTCGACTTATATTGGGCCGTGTAGGGAAGGCCCACGCAATAGCCTTGGCTATAGGGAACGGAGATGGCCCCGCTGGCCACCGTGAAAGCACCCTTATATTGCCCATCGGCCCAGCACGCGACGCTGCAGCCTTCGAGATGATCGAGACCACTGATTGAGGAACCAGAACCAGTCCCCGCCAAAAACGCATCGGCCTGCTTGTTGATGGTGCCGCCGACGCATTCCGACTCCATCGCCCAGCGCTCATGATAGCGGACAGTGGCCCCGTTCACCGTTCGCTTGATCGTATAGACGACCTTATCCTCGACCGCCCCAGGCTGGACATAGACATCCTCGACCGTTCCATCGGTTTCGAAATCGACCCAGCACTGAATTTCCTCATTGGGGTCGAAGATGAGAATTGCCACAGTCCCGTCCGAGCGAATGCAATGCAGCCGCGTCTCGGGCTGCCTCTGAACGGCTACGCGAACGATGGAGGGAATCCCCACCTCCGGGACATGAGCCGCAAGGTCGGTCGCTTCATAATCATAGACATCGGAATTATAGGCGGTCTGGAACAGCTTGGCGCCCGAACGCTGCACGAACGAGCCATTGGTATCGATCTTGACTGCCCCGACCGCAGCCGCGCCCTGCCCCGAAATCGCCTTGAGGTTGAAGTTCGTCGGCGTAAGCGGCTCATCCAGTGACGATGAACGAGCCGCCCACACGCTGCCCCCGGCTCCGATCATGAGCCTTTGCAACGGAAGAAGCCAGTGGATCTTGTCAACAGGCCCGGAACCGATCGAGCGGTTGATCGGCCCTGAATCGCCCTCCGTGGCATCGCTGAAGCTGTAGAAATTATCCGACACAGATCCCTGAACACGATCCTTGCCAGCCCACCACAGACGCCCCTCGTAAAATGCAACCGCAGAGGGATAGCCACGATAATCCGACCAATAGCTTTCCGACCAATCGGAACTGGCTGTAGGCTTCGCGAAATCCTGCAATACCTGCGCCGAGACATGCGTGGTATCGGTGAACGCCGTTATCCGCGCGATACCCGTCTGTGAGCCCGAGGAGATGGAAATCGATGCCGTCGCAGTTCCGGAGGTGTAATTGCCCGCCTTGCAGCCGATGCGATAATAGAGAACCTGATTGTCGAGCTTGTCATTATAGCTTTCGGAGACGTTGGTCGTGAAGCTGCCGGCGGTAGCGTCGATCCAGTCCCCAGGCGCGCTGATCGAATATTGCAAGGTAAGAGTGGCGGTCCACGTCCCCGTAACAATGATCCCGAACGCGCGCGAATTGCCGACACCCACAACCTTGATCGGATCGGAGAACTGATCTTCCCCGGTAATCTCGACCGAAGCCGCCTGTCCGGTCTGGACCAGTTTGAACAAGGCCCCGACATGGGTTGAACGGAACAAGGCCGCCGATGAGGTCAGCGTCACATCGCCCTTCACAGCCGATGGCGTGATCGTGATCGGCCCCGTGTTCTGCACCTTGAACGGACCATCATCGGACTGGTAGACCACGATCGACCAGCTATCCGTAGCACGGCGCTCGATCTTGCGCTGCCTGTAGCCCGAGCAGGCAATGAATATGATATCCCCCGACTGATCCCAGCGCAGGCTCGTCAGGTCAGCTTCCGCCCAAGGCGCGGTGATTTCCATCGTGCCCGCAGGGGCAATGGCGATGGAATCGAGCAGCGAGACATATTCCTTGTAACTGAACAGGTCGATGTAGAAGTCGCCGCTGGGTGTGAGTGCAAGCGAGTGGAAACCCGTCCCTAGTTCGGTTTCAGCGATGTAATTGTCTCCGCCCGCCGTGGAGCCTACCGCGATTTTGACCGGGCCGCGTGCCACGACGATGTTGAGCGCATGCCGGACGCCGACATTGGAGACGGCGACTTGTTGCCGTCGCCGCGCAGCGCCCGTTCCCGTCCCCTTGAGCGACAAATAGCCGCCCGTCGCCCATTGCGAGACAGCGGAACCCGTATCCTGATCGGACCAGCCTGAAACATCGCTGTTGAAGGTGCCGTTGGCGATGGCGGTCGTGACGGAGGACCGCGTGATCAGCGAGTCATTGACGCGCACCCGCATCACCCCATCAGTGATTTCCAGATCCGCCGTATCGTCGATTGCAAACTCGAACGGGATGGTGATTGCCTTCGAACTGTTGCGCGTGGTGCCGAGATATCCGGTCCCCGGCCGCAGCATCATCGACCCGAGCGCGCGCGGCATCCAGTTGGTCTGAATTTCAGCCGAGAGCGCCGTCCGCTTGAAGTCGACGCGCGCTAGGGCGAGCGGAGAAATCAGCCCGCGATTGAAGGCAGTGAGAAGCGCCTGCGCCACCTAGAAGTCTTCCAGGACAGCCGCGTAATAAGGCCAGGCCGTCGGAGTAGGAGTCGGAGTGGGCGTAGGCGTCGGGGTGGGTGTTGGAGTTGGGGTTGGGGTAGGTGTCGGCGTAGGTGTCGGCGTAGGTGTTGGGGTCGGAGTAGGCACCGTGCCAGGAGGAAGCGAGGACACCACAATGGCATCCCGCGAGAACGTCCCGCGCATGCGTGCGCTGATCCAGCCCCCACGCGGCATAAAGCGCGTCGGCTGGTTCATCATGTCGTTGCCGCGAGCCAGCGTCAGCGCCGCCTTGAATGTCTTCTCGACCCGGTCGATCAGGCCGGAACTGGACTGCGTGAGGTTGCCGACGATCTCATTGGCCAGGTATGCCTCTACCAGCTTGGCGAAGCTTTCCGGCCACAGGCTCAGGTCAGCTCCATAATCCAGATCATTGGACACCCAGCGCACGAAAATGGTGGGGATCGGCGCGTACCAATAACCGCGCTCCGACGAGTAATCGAGCAGCGGTTCCTTGAAATACTGGTCGCGACAGACAGCCGACACCCGCACCAGATCTTCCGGCTGATCGAACGCATAGGTGTAGCCGAATGCCGGCTCGACCGATGGCGAATAGTCGACCTGTGCCGAGCGCATCGCAAAGGTCCATTGGCCCAGTTCGAGGCAGGCCTTGACCGCTCCATCGGTATTGCCATCACCCCATGCCGCATCCAGCAGGCGACGAGGCTCCCGATTCTCCGACAGGGTCGCAAGGCGTCTTTCTTGGCAGAGTCTCAAAGCGCCGTTATAAATCGAGAGCTTGTCGGCCATTTACGCCGCCATCAACTCTTTAACGCGGGCCTCGGCGCGTTCCTTGGTCGGGATGTCGCGCTCGATCATTGCCTTGTCGCTGTCGCGGATGATGACGAACTTCGCCGCGCCCTTGAACTCAGCATGATAGGTCTCGGTCGCCTGCGACTTGTCGGCATCGTTCAAGTCGACGTGGAACAGTAGGGCCATGGTGGGGATTGCCACCCCAATCGCGGTCTGGATCACGTCGAGGACGAGAATCTCGGCATACCACGCATTGTCTTCGGCGCGGGCCTCGATGACGTCTCCAGTGCGCAATTGGCGCGAGACGTGCACCCAATAGGCGCGGTCGAGCACGTCCTCGATCTTGCCGCCAAGCTCCACCGTGATGCGGTAACGTTGCCGTACCTCTTCGCCGCGAAACAGGCGGCCGAACATCGGTCGTATCGTCAAGTGGTTTCTCCTTCTTGCAAAAAAGAAGGGCCGCCGGATGAGGGCGACCCTTGAGTTGGACGACTGGGAGAGGAACGTTTCAGTCGCTATTGGTCTGCGCAATGGCCGTGCCGTCGCTGACATCGGCGATGCCGGTCGACGAGCTAGCGGTAATCACCGTGCAAAGGCTGGTCGTGGGCGTTGCGGTGTCGCGGACGATCACCGTGTCACCAACGCGCATGCCGAGAGCATAACCGTTGGTGAAATAGCCCGAGGTGTTCACGGTCGCGATGGCGTCCGCGCTCTCATAATACCAGAGCCGGCCACCAACAATTGCCTGGCTTTGCAGACGCGGCGGAGTGGAAGTCGAATAAGTCATGTCAAATCCTCCTTATTCCGCAGCCCAGGCCGAGCTGTCATGATTCATGACAACCACGCCCGTGTTCTGAAGCAGCGTCGAGCCCATGTAGATCGAGGTGCGGGCAAACGAATAATCGTCTTCCTCATTGTACCCGACCGCCGACATGATGCCGCCCGAGTTGACCGCATGGCCCACAGCGGATTTGTGGTACATGAAGCACTTCTCGGAAGCGCCGCCGGCGCCCGGTAAGCCGATGTGCGACACGAAGTTGATGCCCATCCACTTGTAGTAGCCGGACTTGTCGGTCCACGAAGCGTCGCCGCTGTCGATCGGCTTGCGGGTCACATAGTCCGAATTCGAGAACTCGGACGCCTGCATCAGGTAGCCAATGAAGCCGGGCGAAACGGCGGCCCAGATGTTGCCGTCGTCTGGAACGCCGCCCTGCTGAAGAATGACCTTCGAACGGATCACCATCTGCAAGGAAGCCTGCGCCGTGGCGCCGGTGTCCTGCGTGCCGGTGTTGAGGATCGTGATGATGTCATCGTCGATCTTGCGATTGATGACGGCGGCCGAGGTCATCTGCATGATCGCGCGCTGGTTGCCCTGCGACGCGAAGATGTTGAAGCCCGACTTGTTCACCTTGTCGTGCCATTCGACCAACGTCGCCGAGGTCTGGGTCAAGCTATCGGAACGCGACGGGATGAGACCATTGACGCCACGGGTAACGGCGGTCGCGCCACCAGTGCCGGCGACGAGGAATGTCGCGGTGTTGCCCTTGATCTCGACTTCGGTCGTGACGGATTCGCGCAGCAGGCTCTCATGCGCCTCGAAGGTGGCGATGAACTCCTGCCGATATTGGGTCTGAAATGCAGTATCAGCCATAGCTGGCCTCCAATGAAAAATCGTTGTCAGGATTTCTCAGAGGTGGCCGTTGTCTGGGGCCGGATCGGGAGCCTTGCGGGGCGATCCAGATACCCTAACGGGGTCTGATATGGTGCCAGGGCGGCCGAACCGGGAACTGGCGATGTTCAGTCTTTAATTGAAACCTAGAGGTATGTCAATACCACTCAATCATTATCCGCAGCGCGCCAGTGCACGCCGAACACGCGCAGCAGAATCATCGTCGACCACATGAAGCCGGGGCGAAAATCCATCAGGATCACGCCGTCGTTCACTTCAGCCGCTCCCGCGCGGTCAGCAGCTCGCGATAACGGGACTGCATGCGCTCATCCTTATTGTAAACGGACCGGTTCTCGCGCATCGTCTTCTCGATCTTGGCGATCTCGTCGGCAATGGCGTCCGCCTGATTGGCCCCGGCACCAGGCACAACCGTCGCGATCGGGTTGTCTTCGAGCGCACGCGCGACCAGCCATTGACGAATGGCAGGATTGTAGCCGAGCGGCACGCCATTGGCATCGAGCCCCTTGTCGAAGGCATCGCGGACAGGCTCGGGCAGCGCCGACACATAGTTGACGAGGATGTTCTCGTTGCGGCGATATTCGCCCGGCTGCGCCCATTCCTCGCGCAAGGCGTCCTCGCACGTCTTCTTGGCGACCGAGACTTGGTTCAACTGCTCGGCTGCCTGCTGATCGACGATGTCATAATATGCCTTCAGCGCGGCATTGGTGACGGCGCGCGGGGCGTTGGCTTCATGCATCGCGGCAACGAACGTATCAACCGCGGGCTTGTCGTCATCGCCGATAACGAGCCCGTCCGGAAGCTTTTCAAGATAGGCGTCAGCGCTATCCGGAATATCCAGCGCCTTGCGAAAAGCCGCCTTCTCTTCGTCGGTCGAATCCTCGCCCAGCGGCTCGATGACAGCACCGGACGAAAGTTTATTGCGGAACTTTCCCAGCGCCTCGACCATTGCCTTGGGCGATTGATAGCGGCCGGCGATCTTCAGAAGCTTGTCATCGCCGCCAGTAAAGTGCGTGCGCCAGTCGAAATCATCGGGGAGGACAAACGGCTTGTCTTCGGTCGCGGCCTCTGGGGTTGCAGTGTCGCCGCCATTCTCGACAACCTGCGTGCCACCATCACCTTCCTGCGTGACTACCGTCGTATCGGTAGTAGCAGCTTCCTCCGTCGTCGCTGTATCAGTCGTCATGTTTTACCTCTGTTGTCGCCAGGTGGATTATCTGGAGCCCCACGAACCGCCGCCCTTCGGCGAATGCGGTCTCGCAAGGATCGGTTCGGAATGATTTGGTGCCGACGCCAGCCGCTTCCCTGACCAGCCATTCGAACACGGCACGCTGCTGCGTCTCGGAGGCATTGCCGTGAGACAATGCTTTCATGCCTGCGTGGATGACCGGAGTGTAAGGCGCGGCCTGATCGACCGGCTCTTTCTTCGGGATCGGGATGCGCTTCACAACTTCCCCGCCTCGATGACCTCAATACCGGGGAACATCTTTCGCCACTTGGCTGCTACGAAGGGGCCAGGAGCGTACAGCCGCAATGGCTCAACTGGCTTGGATTCATTCTGTAACAAGATCTGCGCGGCGCGTAATAGCGCATCCCTATTGGCGCCGCTCAAGCCACCACCCCAACGATGAACCCCATGAACAGCCCGCCGATGAAAGCAATGAGCATGCCGCCAGCTACAAAGAGAGCCAGCACGTCACGCATCACGCAGCCATCGCATCGGGAGAGTTTTGCGCATCGGGACCAAGCGCCTGCCCAGCCTTGCCCACCTGTTCGGCTGCGGTAGCTCCGGCATTAATCTGCTCGATAAGCTGTTGCGCCTGCTGAGCCTGGCGCTGCTGATCAATGATCTGCTTCGCATCATCCTCGGAGCGCAGCCATTTCGCTGGAGCAACGGCCGAGAGCACGTCGCGACCCGCCGTGGTGATGTCGACATTGGCCCCAAAGGTCGGGTCAAGCGCCAAGGTATCGGCAATGATGCCCTTCACCTCGACGAACACCTGCGCCTTCTGCTTTTCGATCGCGTCGTGCAGCGGGCTTTCGAAGCTGAACTGGACATCGGAGCCCTGCAATGAATCCGGGATTTCCTCGGCCGGCCCAAACACACCATGCGCCAGCAGCAACTCGAACGTCGTCTCGCAAATGGCTCCATTGTAATTGGACTCGACCGGCTCGAAGATCGGGGCAGACGCCCTGATAAACTCCTGAATACGCTGCCCCACCTCATAGGCTGTCATCTCGGGCCCTTGCGCCGGGAGATTGAGCTTGTTGAGGTAGAAGGCGTCCTTCAGCGTTTCCACGACCTGCTCGCGTAGATCCACGCCGAACGGGATGCCGGATTTGTCGATGGTGAGCGGACGCACCACTTGACCCATCCGCTCGTCATATTCGGGGTCGACCGAGGTAAAGCCACCGGCATATAGCGCCAGATCACTGCGCAGCGCCTCGCCCACACCAATCATCGGCGGATTGGTTGCCTTCTCACCTGCCTCGATCAGCGTGGCCGTCATCGCCTGAAGCAGTCGAGCTTCGGGGAGCGCCGCGCCGGCAGCGGGAGAAAATCCGTATTGCGACCCACTCACTGTCTGCCAGCGAGGAATAACATACATCAAATAGTTCTGGCCGGTGACTTCGATGACATGGTCATTGTCCACGTCGACAAAGATCGAGACAAAGCGCGCACGCTTGCCCTTGCCGGGGAAGTCGCCGGGGTAATCCTCGACCGGCATCACGATATGCCGGACATTGACCTCGCAATAGGGATCAGCCTTCGGGCCCTTCAGCTTCTCAAGGATCTTGGGGTGGACCTTGTCGTGGAACACCTTCGATTGCTCGATCGCGGTCGACTTCCATTTGCGATGGACGGTGCAGACCTTGCCGCGCACATCATTGGCCCAAGCGACATCGCGGACATGCCAGCAGCGATAGAGCAGCTTGTTGACCGAATAATCGACCTCAACCGTAATGACGGCGTTGCCGATCGCAGCGAAGTCGTGATCCGCCTCCTTGGTCGCGCGCGTGAACAGCGAATCCGGATCGTACATTGCGCGGCGCATGACCGCCGTCTTGGCCTCAAGCCATTGCTTGGCGGCTTGATCCTCCTGATCCTCGCGGGTTGTCGCGGCATGGAACCAGTCGATCGAGGTGGGCCGAAGCATCGTCGAGAAGATGTCGCCCAGCTCGCGGCGCATGATGACGGGAATGGAGGTGGCGAGATTGTCAGCATAGTTGACGCCAGGCGTGCGCATGGCCGTGAAATCGGCGCGCTCAGGGTACAGGTTTTCCGTAGTTTCCTGCCAGAACGACATGAGCGTCGAGCGCTTGCCGAACAGATGATCGCCCTGCTGGACAAGCTGCTTTGCGTCCATCAGATCAACCCCCAGGCAAGCCCGCGTCCATGCAGGGAGCGAACCGGATTAGGCGCGCTATGCTCGACCAGTTTGCGCCGTGCGCGCAGCAGGAACACCGAAACAACATTAGGATCTTCAGAATCGGAAACTCGCGTCAGAATGGCCTCGCGGCTCACAGGACGCCCCTTCGCTTGGGCAACGGTGTAGAGCGTCAGCGCCTCAGCCAAGGTTAGCCCCAGGTCATCCCCATGGAACTGTGCAGCCCCACGCGGATCGAGCATGAAACCATCGCGGTCGATCACCTCATCGCGGGCAAGATTATACCCGCACGAGGGGCAGATATGGCTCACCCGCCCAGCGTTCCTGATAGGCCGGCACTGGAACCGCCAAGGATCGAACCCTGCTGCGTAGAACCTAGGCGCCGACGCAGCCGCTGGCGCGGATCAGTGCCGCTCGGGTTCAGCGGCGTAATCTCAGGCTGGGGCGAAGTTGGAGCGGGATCAGCAGCCTTCTTCTTGCCACCGCCCAACACGCCAAGAGACAGCGTCTTGATGATCTTCTTACCCACCGAGCGTGCCTCCGCTGGTGTCCGTGAGAATGGTCGACGTGCGGCCACCACGCTGCATCTGCGCTGCAATCGCTTTCTTGCGGGCGTTCAGGATGGTCTGGTCATCCGGCAACGGCATGACCTGTGGCCCCTGAGCCGTAGCATCCGGCTTGCTCTTTTTGAGCCCAAAAAGATTCCCGCCAAGAATCCCAAAACTGGCTACCCTAAGTATCTTCTTTGCCATCTTTACACCGCCTTACGGACAAGATCGAAATACGGCCTGCCATTTATGACCGCACGCGAGCGGACGAAACAGTGCCGCTCCTCGCTGTTAAAACTGCGCCCTTCGACAAGAAACGAGCCGGCCTCGTAGCCTGGCATCTTTTCGAGATAGGCCCTCTGCGCGCTCTCAAGTCTATCCAGAATTTCTTCCATCTCAGCGCTTCCTTGGAAATCCCATGACAAGAAACCGCCAAAGGTCTAAAACCAGTGCGGCTTCTTGGAGGGAAAAATGAACGATATCGAGACCAGAGAACTTGAGGATTTGAAGCAGTCGGTCCTACTTGAAGAGGACTTCCATTTAGCGGCCACGTTATTCGTCAAGATCAATGACTTAGAAGACTACATAATCGACGAGGAGAAACCGAACGCACATTTTGATGAAGTGAGGCGTGAACTCGAATCTTTTAACCAGCATCTGCAAGACCGTGTGCTGAACCACGCCGTCAAGGCTACGCTGGAAACGCTCACGAACAAGCAAGCCTACGAGGTTTATGTCACTTCAGAGGGTGTTGAGATCGAGGCTCACCCTATGTTCGCCATGGCCAGCGACAAGGACATTAGAGAATATCTCGATGGATTGTGGCAGTCTCCGTTCACCACGATAACCCTTTCGTGGCAACGTATCGTCGAAAGAACAGAGCCAGAGGATCGTAGCAAACTGGCGGACATTCTGGAGCTTATGGCTAAGAACATTCGCGAGAATAAGGTTTAACGCTTCCTTGAGAATGTCGGCCCTCGGCCAAAAACGACATTGGGCACGACAGGCCGGCGATGAGACTGCGCCGCCTTCCGCCATTCGGTTGCCTCAGTCACGGCCTTGGCACCCGACCACCAGCACATCACGGTCGCGTCGCCCTTGTCCGGCGAGCGGCCAAGACGCTTCACCAGCTTGTCCTTTGGCTCCAAGTGGATGACCATACCGCCCTTGCCCGACTTGGTTTCGAACGTCGGGGCGGTCAGATCAGCCAGCAATTCCTTGTCAGGCGGCAGCGCCATCGTGGCACCACCCGGTTGCGTCGGGTCCAACGCCTCGCGCAGCAGCCAATAGGCCTCGGTGCGAACATTGGCGAAGCGCAGTTGATTGTCCCGCGTCCGCCGTACCGATTCCTTGACGCCCATATAGCCAACGGCATCAACGCCATTCTTGACCAGATGCGCCTGAGCATCGCCACCCCAGCCACCACCAAGGTCGACAATCACCTTCGCATTATCGAGGCGCTTGGCGAGAACCCTGCCAGCAACATCGGCCCCACCCGGCGTTTCAACACCAGGAATGGCAATCGGATCAGCGAACCAGTCATCGTAGCGAATGGCGATGACCGTCTTGTCAGTTCCCCCTTGCGCCACGTCGACGCCGATCGCGCACATCGGGATATGCGGAGCAGGCTGTGGCTTCCAGCGGCGTTGGGCTTCCTTCACCCATTCGGTCGGAATACATTGGTTGAGTTCGTCCTGAACGCCGGCCGCGAAGTCACCATATTTGAGCTGGGAGCGGAGCGGTTCGGGGAGGCTGTCGATCTTGGCGCGATATTCCGCCGTGTCGCGATATGGGTTGTCTGAAAGAGCAGCCGGGATGAAGGTGAAGGACAACACCTCGCGCTGCTTGCCGTCTAGCCATGCGTCCTCAGGACCATCAACCCAGATAGGCGCTCCGTCGTCCATGATGGCGTAGCGCAATTCTCCGGCATCAGCTTTCCGTGGATGGTTAGGATCGAGCCACGGCGCGAACCATTCCTGCATCCAATAGCCGTCAGCCGATCGCGGCGGATTGGACGCGAGAACGACCCTTGCCCTTTGCCCTTCAGGCCCACGGTTCCAGGCCAGAAGAGACGCCACCTGTTCGCGCAGAAACTCGCCAGCCTCGTCATAAACGATCAGATCGCGCTCGCGGCCGGCGTGCTTGTTCCAGTCTCCAGCGAGCTGCATGCCCGCTAGTTTGAGCGAACGGCCATCAGGCCAGTTCCATTCCTTGTCGGTGCCGTTGAAGCCAGCTGTCCCGTAGATTTCCTTGCCGGCGGCTTCGAGCCCATCCGTCTGGGCTGATTCCCTGCGAAAGATGATCGAGCGTTTGTGCTCCTGCGCCAGCCCGACCGAGAGGAAGGTCTTACCTCCCGCCGCTTGTCCGCCATAGAGCAGGACATCGGCCTGGCTGAGATAGGCGTCGGTTTGAGGTCCCGGCAGAGGAACGAACCGCAGATCCTTGACCGCTGCCTGAGCCAGCCTCTTGACGTTCTCGCGCTCGTTTTCGGGGAGTTCCTGAAACCTGGCGAGAACGTCGTCGAGGAGTGACATCAGACGGTGAACGGCACCGCGATGATGTCGTACCAGACCCGCACGTAAAGCGGGCTGTCGCCGGTCGTGATTTCGCCCGAGAGCAGGTGAAGCACCACATCAGCATTCGCCACCGGAGCATAATCGCCGGCAGTGGTTGTGACAGAACCCGGCATGCCAGCCATGCGCGTCTGCGCGGTCGTCTGATCGAGGAAGCCAGTCGTCTCGATGACGGACGAACACTGCGCGCCCGAACCGTTGGTGTATTTCAGCACCAAATCCTCGCCAGACGCGATACCGGCATAAGCGGTGCCGGCGGGCTTGGAGATCGCCACGCGCAACGGGATGATCGCGAAACCTGCCCCCAGAGCAGGCACGACCGTCTGCGGCGTGGCGTTGAGCGCCAGAAGCTGGGCCGAGGTGACGGTCGTCGCCTTGAATGTCCCGAGCAGCGTTTGCGCGCCGTTGAGGTGATTGAAAACAAGCCCACCCTTGTCGGCAATGCCGAAGCGCTTGCCATAGATGGACGTGCGATTTTGCACAGGCGGTGCAGCCATGATTAACTCCTATCAGTGCTTGGTTGCTTGGAGATGCGCTCTCAGGCCCCGAGCGCGGGGGATTCAGTGTGCGGTCGGCTGAGCACCGCGCGCCAGCGTAAACGCGATAGCTTTCGCCATGTCTCGGTCTGACATGTCGGCCGTCTCGATCGGGCCGCCGTCCTTGCCGGTGAGTTCTGAACGCTCCACGATGAGCCCTAGGACCTTAGCCTTGCCCATGGTTGCCGAGATTGCGGCAGCGGGAGCCTCTAGATCGCGCGCGAACGTGCGGTCCTCGTCAAGCTGGGCCGCAATGTCGTAGACCGTGATTGCAGCTTTCTCGGCTGCTACAGCCTTCAATTCCGCCACTCTGGCAGCAACCTTATCATTTCTTATCAGCCGCGATGCATTGGCCTCTACAGGCTCATATCCAGCCAGCCGATATGCTTCGATCTGAGAATTCCCCTTCGCCAACTCCTGTGCGAAGCGTTCGTGACGGGCATTCTCAAGGACAGGCATCACGCCACCACGATAACCTTGTGGCCCGGCAGAACCCCGAAATCATGCCATACACCGGCAGGAAGCGGGATCTTGTTCGTTACCCCGGTCGGAGCGGTGCCGAACTCGATATTGCAAGCCGTCGTCGTGTATATTGCTACCAGCGTGGTGCCGAGTGTGAAAGCGCTTGAAGCCGCTCCGCCGATTGATAGCACCTGCCGAGCGCGCGGCGGCATCTGGCGCACGGGCGCCTCGCTGGAGATGACGGGATTCAGTTCAAGCACCGTGACTTCGTTTGCCATCCATCATCTCCGGAAAATTGCAGCGTTCAATCACTTAACGGTCAAAGAAGGGTGATTAACCCCGGCGCGCCCGTATTGCCCTAAGAGGGAGCGAAAGCCTCGCAGGCGCCGCTGCTGTCGTCTGCAATGAAAGCGCGCCACATGAATTATCCCGTCACAGCACGGCGAACCCTCGGGGGAGGTTGAAAGGTCGCTTGGCATGCGACGGGTCCGCCGGAGCGGATGGGGTTAGTCGATAGAATCGACGGCGATTATCAACTTATGGCGTATCAGCTCTTGCCGAACAATCTCACGAACCTGCTTAAAGCATTGTGGTTCATCCTCAGATGAGGCGCTGCGGGCTTTTGATGCTGGGGATGGCAAATCCGTTTCCATCGCCTTCCCGTTCTTTCGATCGCACTGCCTTGTGAATGACTGGTGTGGCCCCGGCGTTGACATCGACCTTCTGTCTGATCCGATCGAGCTAGTGAACGGAAAACTCACTCTGGTCCACTAAATGGCGGGCTTTCGAGATAGTCGCGAATACGCCGCCGCATGATCCGCAACTCTTGCTCGATAGAGTCGGCATGTTGCTCCATCTCGCGGAGCACACCCCTGCATTCGTCCACAATCCCATTGTTAGAGCGCCGGACTGTCGCCGAATCACTATCATTTTCTGATCGGTACGTCATGTATATAATTGCCTCTTACCATCCGCCGATTCGTGGGGCAAGTTGGGAGCGCTCTATCCAGTTGAGCTACGCCATCAGGTCTCTAGAAAACCATCATCTGGCGGCGGGGTTCGAACTCGCAACCTCTCCCTCGGTCATCAATATAGTCTATAATCGCACCAAAAGGAAGGCGATTCGGGATCAGGGCGACGAGCCGGTGGAGGGGTTGGGGAGGTTTGGCAGCGATGCCTGAGCCAGTTTATGACCTACGCACCGGCAAGCAGGTTGCGGTCGCCTATTGGCCCGAGGAATTGCCGGAGCCTA
>Ga0207667_10001274_pt1 | contig 31638 bp, 30 predicted proteins | sample KBSCornC52_FD_184301 | JGI IMG/M metagenome (GOLD analysis project Ga0207667, IMG submission 184301) | Corn rhizosphere microbial communities from Kellogg Biological Station, Michigan, USA - KBS Corn C5-2 (SPAdes) (version 2) | ecosystem: Host-associated > Plants > Roots > Rhizosphere > Soil ...
TCCGTTTCTCCAGCAATGCTCTTTCCGCTTGCAATTGCTTTATTAACTCATCCTGCCGCAGGAGCAACTCTATCAGCTTCTCTTTGTCCAACCCCCTCAGTATATCTTTCATTGTGGATTCTTCCATCTGCTAAGATTTTACTCAAAAATCCTTACTATCCCTTCTTGATGAAAATCCTTTTTTTCAACTTTTATACATTTATAATTAAACCCTCTGCGCTAAACACATACTTTTTTAGTAAAAAACTAATATCATTTCTTGTTGTAGCGCGTAATTATTTGAATTTGGTTATTCATCAAGGGTTATTTATTTTAATTTCGTAAAATTTCATCAACAAAAACAACTTTTTAAACAATTTTTGTAATTTGATGTTATAAAAATAGTGAAAGTTTTAAAAAAGTTGATTTTTTATAATTTTTCTTAGTGTTTTTTTGTATAAAAATAAAAAAAATCATTTATCTTAGCAAAAATCATGTTGTTTAATGATTTGTTTTTAATATTTTTTAACTTTTATTCATTCAAGGCTGTATAAAACTTAATTAACACATATTATTTAACTAACTTAACCTCCAAATCATGATTTTTAAAAAATTACCCAAGAGAATTCCCTCGTATCTGCTGATAGTTGGGATTTTAATCCTGCTGTTCGCATTTTTTCAGCCCATTCATGCAATGGCCCAGGATGCTGCCGGTACAAAAATTGGTAACACAACTGACATCCCTGCCGCTAAAGCCGGCAAGCCCACCGCGACCGAAATTTCTGACGCCGTTGGGCACAACAAAATTGCCATTAACATTATGTGGACGCTGATCACGGGCTTCCTGGTGATGTTTATGCAGGCAGGCTTTGCGATGGTTGAAACCGGCTTTACGCAGAAGAAAAACGTGGCACACACAATGACAATGAATTTCCTGGTGTATGCTTTGGGTGTGCTGGGGTTTTGGATATGCGGTTTTGCATTCATGTTCGGCGGGGGCTTAAATGTTGCCAGCCTCGGCGGTGCTCCGGGGGTGACAAGTCATGAATTTGTTGTTCACCTTTTTGGCCGTGATTTTGGCCTTTGGGGTACTGCCGGATACTTCCTTAATAGCAAAGTATACGATGTTGGCATATTTACCTTGTTCCTGTTCCAGTTGGTATTTATGGATACAACAGCGACCATACCAACAGGTTCCATGGCGGAAAGATGGAAATTCAAAGCCTTCGTTGTTTACGGTTTCTTTATTTCCATGTTCGTTTATCCCATTTTCGGAAACTGGGTATGGGGCGGCGGATGGCTTTCGCAGTTAGGAACTATGTTCCACTTAGGCCATGGGCACGTAGACTTTGCAGGGTCTTCGGTGGTACACGAAGTTGGGGGTGTGGCCGCGTTGGCAGGGGCCTGGGTAATTGGCGCCCGTGTTGGAAAATATGGGCCGGACGGGAAAGTGAACACTATACCCGGGCATAACATCCCGATGGCTATTATCGGAACATTTATTTTAGCATTCGGATGGTTTGGTTTCAACCCCGGATCCACTTTGTCGGGCACGGACTTAAGGATCGGCGTTATTGCAACCAATACTATGCTCGCCAGCGCTGGCGGCGCCTTCGCTGCAATTCTTTATTTGAAACTGAAAACCGACAAATGGGACCCCGGTATGGCGGCAAATGGAATGTTGGCAGGCCTGGTAGCCATTACTGCTCCATGTGCGTTTGTAAATGCACCGTGTGCGGTGCTCATCGGTGTTATTGCTGGCATACTGGTTATCCTTTCCTACAACTTTGTTGATACCAAATTGAAAATTGACGATCCGGTTGGCGCATTTTCAGTGCACGGTGTTTGCGGGTTCTGGGGTGTATTGTCTTTAGGCCTGTTCGCAGACGGTTCCTATGGGGATGGATGGAATGGAGTGGCAGGCACAGTAAAAGGACTGTTTTACGGCGATGCCAGCCAGTTCGTGGCAGAATTGATAGGCGGATTAACCTGCTTTGTCTTTGTGTTTGCAGTGATGTGGGTTTTCTTTAAAATATGCGCCAAGACAATTGGCTTAAGGTCAAGTGACGAAGATCAAATCGCAGGGCTTGATATACCTGAAATGGGTGTGCATGGTTATGTCGATTAGTTTAATATAATAAAAATTACCTGCCGTTAACCGGCAGGTAATTTTTGATTTTAAGTATGAATTAGGTGGAAAGTAAAGAACCTATGAAAAAGATTATAATCAGGGCAATAGACCCACTGAGGATATTAATTAATGATAGCCGTTTTACAGGACTTATGCTGATAACCTGCACATTAATTTCAATGTGCCTCGCTAATTCAACCCATTTTTACAGGCAAATATGGAACAGCCACTTTTTTAATAATGCTGCTATTCCGTTGCCGCAGACTTCGTTAAGCCTGATAAATAATTTCCTGATGGCTTTCTTTTTTTTGATGGCCGGGATGGAAATAAAGCGCGAGCTGCGCAGCGGAGAGTTATCTTCGTTTAAAAAAGCGGTTCTTCCATTTGGGGCTGCTTTAGGGGGAATGACAGTCCCGGCGTTGATATTTGTAGCTTTTAATTTACGCACAAGTTATGTACATGGCTGGGGAATACCTACCGCTACAGATATAGCGTTCTCCGTTGGGATAGCTTCTCTATTAGGCAAAAGGGTACCCGTTGGGTTAAAGATACTGTTGCTTGCTTTGGCCATAATTGATGACCTTGGTGCAATCATAATTATCGCCTTGTTTTACGGCGGGCACGTAAACTGGGTCTATCTCGGCATCGCTGACATTATTTACCTGTGCCTGTATGCTGTTAATTACACCAAATGGTTCAAAATAAAATTCGGATGGGTGCAAATCATTTTATCGTTAAGTTTATGGTATGCGTTTTTTAATTCGGGGATCGAAGCAAGCATTTCCGGCGTTCTTGTGGCCTTTATCACGCCGGTCGATATATTGCCTAAAATTGAAAAGGCTATTCACCGTTATGTAAACTTCCTGATATTGCCTCTTTTTGCATTGGCTAACACAGCAATTTTATTGCCGTCGCATATATTCGGCTCGTTAACTTCCACCGTTGGGCTGGGGGTTATGGTGGGATTGGTAATAGGCAAGCCTGTCGGCATATTTTTGTTCAGCCGTTTGCTCGTTGCATTCAAGATTGCAAGTTTGCCAAGTAATGTGCGATGGAAACAGCTATTTGGTATGGGAACGTTAGCCGGAATTGGCTTTACCATGTCGATATTCACCACCATGCTGGCATTTAAGTCGGAAGCCTTCCAGGATATTGCTAAAGTATCCATATTAATAAGCGTACTATTGTCACTGGTTTTCAGTCTGGCTTATTTTATGATTATTAGTGTAAATATCAAGTTTGAACATAAAGAAGAAAAAGAGCGGGCATCTGTTGGAGCGGAAGGCCAGTTTGAGCTGAATTTGGGATCAGCATAAAAAAGCCACTCCTTTTTAAAAACGTTAAGTGAAAACATAGAAAAAGGCTTGCCTGCGAAGTTTTAACTTTGGCAGGCAAGTCTTTTATTTTTTCAGAAAGCCAAACCCTCGCGGGCCCGGGCGGCGCATTATTTACATTTGCCAATGTTTGCTGCTATTCACAATTATTCAAATCGCCTTCTTTTAAACCCATCGGGTCAAATGCCGGGGGATACTCGTCGCGGGCGTTGCCGTTATAGTGAAATACTACTTTGCCGCTGTTGTTAATGTTTGCCGCAACCGAATCAACCGGGCCCAAAACATGATTTAAATATCCGGCTGAAAACGTAGCGATGCCGTTTTTAATTTTAATGCAATCTAAATCGTTATAAATATAAAAGTAGTGCACATTCGCCGAATCAAGCTTTACGCAAACCAAATAATAGTTTTTGCCATAATACTTATAGATTTTTGAGCTGATCACTTTTCCCTTAAATTGCAGTTTGCTGATCTCTTTTTCCCGGATCTTTTGTTGCTCAGCCTTCCGTTCAGCATTGTTGGTTTGCGAAACAATTACACTGATCAGGAAGAATGCAACGACCGCCATCCCGAAAAATATTTTTTTGTTATCGATTTGCATCGGATAAAATTAAACAATTTCAAAGGCAAAAAAAGAGCCTGCAAAGCAAGCTCTTTTTAATATCGTTAGATTCAAAACCCCGGCCCTAAACCGCTATTTAATTGCCGCCCTGGCCCACCGGGTTTGCGTATTTATCGTACATCTTTACCGGGTATCCTATACTTCTCAGTCCATCGAGCATTTTTGAGGCATTACCTACCACAATAATGCGGGTATTGTCGTAATTGAAATACTTTTGCGCTACGCGCATTATATCCTCGGCTGTTACAGCGTTTATGCGTTGCAGGTAGGTTTTGTAAAAATCAGCAGGCAGATTATTGATAAGTATGGTGCTGGCAAATGTTGCTGTCCGTGCCGGGTCTTCCAGCCCGAGTGCGAATGAACCGTCATACAAAGCTTTTGCATTGGCCAGCGCTTCATCCGATACCCTTTCAGTTCGTATACGATCAATCTGGCCCAGGAACTCCCTTACGGCGCTATCGGTTTTCGGCGTGCGTACCGACGCCGACGCACCGAAGGTGCTCTGGAACCGGCCTGAGCCCACGCTTGAATATGCGCCATAAGTAAAACCGTGTTTTTCGCGCAGGTCCATAAAAAGATAGCTTTCAGCGCCGCCGCCTAAAATATAATTAGCAAGCAGCACCGGGAAATAATCTGGGTTGTTTTTCTTTAGGTCGACGAGGTTGATCACGCTGATCTCGGATTGAACGGCATTGGGCACATCAACCACATCAATCTCGGTTTTGCCAGGGTTTTGTACTTCAGGCAGCGTTGGCAGGGCCAACGCTGCGCCTTTCCAGCTACCGAAAACTTCAGTTGCCAGCTGTTTTGCATCCAGGGGCTTAATATCGCCGATGATGGTGAGATATGACCGTGATGGCGTAATATATTTGGCATAGGCATCTTTTACATCCTGCAAAGTCAGGTTTTGTACCGATTCTTCGGTTTCAAACTCACCGTCAGGATGCGTTTTTCCGTAAACCAAAGCATTATCAACACGTGCGGCTATGGCTTTGGCGCTTTTTTCCTGCGACTTTAAGCCAGTTAGCTCTTGTGTTTTCAGCTTATCAAATGATTCCTGCGTAAATGCCGGCTCCTTCAAAGCCTGTCCCATCAAACCGAAAGCTGTTTTAAAATAACGTGTCAGCGCCGAAACACTGCCGCCCGAGGAATTCAGGTTTACAGTTGCTCCAATCCTGTCAACTGCATCGTCGAATGCTGCCTTGGGCATTGTCCTGGTGCCTTCGTTCAGCATATTGCCCATCAGGGATAACACGCCGGCCTTGCTGCCCTCGGTAACCGGGCCTGCATCGATCAGCAAACTTGCCGAAACCTTTGGCAGCCGGTGGTCCTCAACAACCAGCACGGTGATGCCGTTAGAAAGCTTATAGGTAATCGGGTCGTTTATTTTTAAAACCGGCGCCGGCCCTGGATTGGGTTGCTTTGTGCGGTCGATAGTTATTTGCGCCCGTGTGTATTGCGCTATCAGTGCCAGGGCCGCTATCATTAGGTATTTTTTCATCGTCTTTTTCATGCTTAATTAATTACTGGCTTTAGCTTTTGGCAAATAATACAATACCAGGCGTTGATGGGTATTCAGGTATTTCTTTGCGGCGTCCCTTATTTCCTCTCTCGTGATCGACCGAATTTCGGTTAGCTCCTCGTTTATGTGATTAGTATCCTTATGATAAAAAGTGTAGCCGTTCGACAGGCTTTCCGCGATGCCGAGCATGCGTGTATTGGCGTTTACAAAATTATCCTCCATCTGGTTTTGCAGCTTCTGGTAATCTTCAGGGCTTATCAAGTCTGTCTGCAGCTTTACTATTTCTTCGTCCATATCGCTCAGCAGGTTTGCAGGCTTCGCGCCGCCGCTTGGCAACGCGCCTATGATGTACATGCCGTAATCCTCCAGCGCGTAGTTAAAGGCAAAAACCTGCAGGGCGTCCTTTTTTTCATCAACCATCTTTTTGTTCATCCTTGCGCTCGGCCCGCCCGAAAGTATGCTTGATATCATTTGCATCACCTTCGAGTCGCGGCTATCTCTTCCCGGCACACGGTAAGCGGCTAAAATGGCCGGTATCTGTATATTGGCGTCATAAGCCGTATCCACCATCTCTTTGGTGATAGGCGGCTCCTCAACCTTATGATAAACAACGGCCGCGCCGCGCGGCACCGCGCCGAAATAAGCGGCGATCAGTTCTTTGGTCTTCGCCACATCAAAATCTCCGGCAATGGTTAAAACAGAGTTGTTGGGTGCATAATATTGCTTAAAAAATGCTTTAAATTCATCCAGCTTGGCGGCATCGATGTCCTTCATTTCGCCTATTACGCCGTTATGGTAAGGATGTTTAGTAAACAGTGCCGCTGCAATATCATTTATTACGTTACCATAAGGGCGGTTATCAAAGCTTTGGCGGCGTTCTTCCTTCACCACCTCATCTTGTGTTTTCACACCGATCTCGTTGATCACCGGGTGCATCATCCGCTCGCTCTCCAGCCATAAACCCGTGGCCAGCTGGTTCGAGGGAAACACCTCATAATAAAAGGTGCGGTCCTGCGTGGTGTTGGCGTTGTTTTGCCCGCCATTGGCCGATACTATCTTAAAAAATTGGCCGCGTTTAATGTTGTCGGTACCCTCGAACAGCAGGTGCTCGAAAAAATGCGCAAAACCGGTGCGGCCCGCCTCCTCGTTTTTCGACCCCACATGGTACATTACCGATACCGCAACCACCGGCGCATGGTGGTCATCGTGCAGAATTACGTGCAGCCCGTTTGGCAGATCGTATTCTGTAAATCCTACTTTTTGCGCCCTCGCGACAAAGCCCGTAAAGGCCAAAGCGCTCAAGGCACATAAAACGTGTTTTGAAAAATGCATATAAAATTGATTTGTTGCTAAAATATTAAAATTGTTTTGATAGTTAAGACGCAGGAATGTTATAAAATGTTAATTCTTCCGGTATAAATTTTTGGAGAATAGAAACTTGAAACGTAAAAGTAAAAGTGCATAACCGAAACGCATAAGTTCGGAATATGCGATATCATCCATATTTGGCCGGCTGAAACTTGAAATGGGGTCTACTTGTTACAAACTTTCGGAACTGCCCGGTGTTATTAATAATATTATGGCGCAAATAGCACTTTATCCCCTAAAATTCGAGCCGGTTTATCAATACCGCATATGGGGAGGGCGACGGCTTGCAAATTGGCTAAGCGCTCCTTTACCTCCGCACGATCCGATAGGGGAGGCATGGATACTAAGCGACCGGGACGACCATGCAAGCAAAGTAACAAATGGCAAACTGAAAGGACAAACCATCGCCAGCCTGCTAAACAACTATCCTGAAAAATTGATGGGCAAATTCGCCCCTTATTATAAGCGGTTCCCTTTGCTGTTAAAGTTTTTAGACTGCAGCCAGGTTTTATCGGTTCAGGTTCACCCTTCAGACCAGCTTACGGACTATATTCCAGCGAGCGAAAGCGGCAAAACAGAGGCATGGGTAGTGCTCGAGGTAGGTGAGAACGCCATTATTTATGCCGGTTTAAATCCAGGAACCACCAGGGCCAAATTGGAGGAGTCGCTGAAAAACCACAAGGTGGCAGACGATTTGGCGCATTTTAAACCAAAAGTTGCCGATAATGTGCTGATCAAGGCCGGTACCGTGCACACGCTGGGGGATGCTGTTGTTTTTGAGATCCAGGAAAACAGCGATGTAACTTTTCGTTTATACGACTGGGACCGCGTAGATGAAAAAACGGGTAAACCCCGCGACCTGCAGGTGGAACAGGCTTTAGCCTGCATAGATTTTGCCCAAACCGAAATTGGCCCGGTTGCGCCGGTTAAAGAAGCTGACAGGCAGGTGCTCCGTGAAAAGATATTTGATAATGAGCATTTTAAATTGCGGCGAATTACCGGGTCAACACCGTTTATGGTCGGGCAAAATGCTGCGCCGGCAGTGTTGGTTTGTATTGCAGGCAAGGGCGACCTTGAATTCAATGACGACTTGTACAAACTTGGCAAGGGCGATGTAATGCTTATTCCGGCTATTGCAGGTGCCTGTCCATTTGTACCGGATGGTAAGGCAGTAATATTGGAAGCCACCTTGCCGGACATTTTTATGTTATGACTTAAAAAAGTCATTGGTCATTAGTCATTAGTTTGTTTGCGATCATTGATAGGCGTCCGGACTGTCCGCAAGGTGTTGCGCCCTTAGCCAGACGGACACCTTGCCAATAGCTTAATGACCCAATGACCAATGACCAATGACAAATGAAGAAATTAATCGTATTTGATCTCGACGGGACGCTTGCTGAAAGCAAGGCGGCTATTGATAAAGAAATGTCAATCCGACTTGCGGCGCTTTTATCGGTTGCAAAAGTAGCGGTAATTTCGGGCGGCGACTGGCCACAGTTTGAGAAACAGGTACTGGCCAACCTCCCGAAAGGAAAAAAACTGAAAAATCTTTCTATACTGCCAACCTGCGGTACAAAGTTTTACGAGTATAAATCAGGGTGGAAACAGCTTTATGCGGAAAATTTTACATCCGCACAAAAAGAAAAGATCATCAGTTCATTAAACAAAGCAATTGACGAATCGGGTTTTAAAGCTAAAAAAACATGGGGTGAAACCATTGAAGACCGGGGCAGCCAGGTAACTTATTCGGGTTTAGGGCAGCAGGCGCCCTTAAAGGAAAAGGAAAAATGGGACCCTGATTTTACCAAACGCGGCAAAATAAAGAAGCAGCTTGATAAAATGATCCCCGAGTTTGCAGTAAACCTTGGCGGGACGACCTCAATCGATATTACAAAACATGGTATTGACAAAAAATACGGCATGCATAAACTCCGGGATGTTTTAGGGATAAAAATAAGCGAAATGATATTCATTGGCGACGCGATATTTCCGGGCGGTAACGATTACCCGGCAAAACAATCAGGCGCTTTTTCCATCTGCGTTAAGGACCACAATGAAACAAAAAGGGTAATTGAAGGTATTATAGCTTGTTTAGACGACGGGCATTATAAAAAAGGCTTTTAACAGGCTGCTGCCGGAACGGAAAATGATTTTTATGATAAGGGCAAAAAAAGAAGGGGTTATATTACGAAAAGAAAACCTGGATTTTGAAAGCGAAAGCGTACTCAATCCTGCTGTAATTAAAGTGGGCGACAAAATTCATTTCTTCTACAGGGCAGTACGCCTTAAAAATTATTCTACCATTGGCTATTGTTATCTTGATAGTCCCTTAACGGTAAAAGAACGCTGGGACAAACCCATTTTATCTCCCGAATTCGATTATGAATCGCATGGAATGGAAGATCCCAGGATTGTGAAAATAGATGGCTTATATTATCTAACTTATATCGCATTTGACGGAAATAACGCACTCGGCGCCCTCGCAACCTCAACCGACCTGGAGCATTTTGATAAGCAGGGAATAATAGTCCCGAGAATAACTTATACAGATTTCGACCGGTTAACCCGGAATAATGCAGAGCTCAATAAACGGTATCTTGACTGTAATCCGGGAGCAAACATTTTAGCTGATAAAGACTTTGTTTTCTTCCCGCGACGGATAAATGGTAAATTAACTTTCCTGCACCGCATAAAACCCGATATTCAAATAACCCGGATAGATAATCTTTCGGAACTCACTGAAAGTTTTTGGAATAATTACTTTAAAAATTTCGGGGACCATATTTTTCTGCGCCCTGAATATGCGCATGAAGCTGAATATGTGGGCAGCGGTTGCCCACCAGTCGAAACGGATGAAGGCTGGCTTATTATATACCACGGCGTAAAAAAGGCTCCGAAAGGCCTTGAATATTCATGCTGCGTTGCCCTTATGGATATTAATGAGCCTGCGAAAGCTATAGCACGGCTGCCCTATCCGCTTTTTAAACCCGAGCTGGATTATGAACTCACGGGGGATGTCGACGATGTTTGCTTCCCAACCGGGACGGTTTTGGAAGGTGATACACTTTACATCTACTATGGCGCCGCCGACGAACTAATTGCCTGCGCCTCTGTTAGCCTGTCGGCGCTGCTAAAGGAATTGTTGGAAAATAAGCCGACTTGAAGACTTTATTTTCAAATCTTCAAATTGACTCATTATCAAATCATTCAATCCACCGTTATAGTTCCGCTTTGCTCAATATCCCGTGACGAAGTACCGGCAAGCAGCTTGTATTTGCCCGGTTCAACCACCCATTTGCGGGTTTTAACATCGTAATAGGCAAGGTCTTTAACAGCGATGCTCAAAGTAACAGTGGCGGTTTCCCCTGCTGCTATTTTAACCTTTTTAAATGCTTTTAACTCTTTTTCGGCGCGTTCAACCACCGACCCTGTTTTACTCACGTAAAGTTGCACCGTTTCTTTTCCGGCATATTTGCCTGTATTCTTTACTTTTAAGGTTGCTATTATATTTTCCGAAGGCTTGTAGCTTTTTTTATTGGTATAAAAGCCCGAATATTTATAATCTGTGTAGGACAAGCCGTAACCAAAGCAATAAAGCGGCTCAATTTTTTTGGTGTCAAACCAGCGGTAACCTACAAGGATACCTTCTTTATATTCTTCTTGTAAGTTTTCGCCCGGATAAGCGTTTAAAGCAAAAGCTGGTGAATCTTTTAGCGAAGCGGGGAAAGTGAAAGGCAATTTACCCGATGGATTTATTTTGCCAATCAGTACGTCGGCAAGGGCATTGCCATTTTCAGAGCCGTTATACCATGACCATACAATGGTATGGTTGTTTTTCTTGATGTCGCCAATATCATAAGGCGCACCGCCGACCACCACTACTATGGTATTGGCATTTGCAGCAGTAACGGCATCTACCAGGGCCTGTTCACTAAAAGGCAAGGTTAGGTCCTTGCGGTCACGTCCCTCACTTTCATAATCGCGGTTGCCTCCTATAAACAAGATAGCTGCGTCAGAGCTTTTTGCGGTAGCAACGGCTTGCTGTATCATCGCCGAATCCGGTTTGGCGTTTTCCGTTCTCGGGTTTTTTCCATAGGGCCGGTAAACAGCTGAATAGCCCTGCGCGTATTTAATATCAATAGTTTTTCCCAACCTGTTTTGTAAACCTGCCAGCGCAGTCACTTCATACCTGGCTTTCACACCGGCTCCAAAGCCGCCGAGGTGAAAAGTATGCGTAGCATTATCTCCAATAACAGCAATGCTTTTTATTGTGGAAGTATTTAAGGGCAGTAAATGTTTGTCATTTTTAAGCAGTACGATGGATTCCGATGCTATGTCATAAACAGTTTTACTGTGCGCTGGAGTGTTGATCGCGCCTTTTGGCAGGTTTTCGCTCATGTCGGTATGATATAGCACCCATAAAATGCGGCGGACCTTTTCGTCAATGACCTTTGTACTTACTTTTCCGGCTTTAACAGAATCGAGCAGTTTATCCGCAAAATAATAAGTATTGTACGGCGGCCTTGAACCCATTTCCAGATCGAGGCCGTAGTTGGCTGCCTTCACGGTACTATGCGTGCCGCCCCAGTCGCTTATCACTGCACCTTTAAATTTCCATTCCCCTTTTAAAAGCTGGTTTAGTAGATAATCATTTTCGGAGCAATAAGCGCCCCGTAATTTATTATAAGCCGACATAATAGTCCAGGCGTTGCCTTCTGTTATTGATGCCTTAAAAGCAGGAAGGTATATTTCACGTAACGTACGTTCATCTACTTCAACGTTAATTCTGTTACGCTCAACCTCCTGGTTGTTAACAGCAAAGTGTTTCACGCAAGCAGCCACATGCTGGCTTTGGATGCCTTTCACAGACTGAACGGCCAGGCGGGAGTTTAAGAACGGATCTTCCGAATAATATTCATACGTACGCCCGCAAAGTGGTATGCGGCAAATATTAAATGCAGGGGCCAGGATAATATTTTTACCTCGCGCACGGGCCTCTTCGGCCATATCGTGCCCGTAGCGGAAAGCAAGTTCGGGGTTCCAGGTGGCAGCCAAAGCCGATCCGTTTGGAAAAAATGTAGCAGAGTCTGTAGTAAGATTTGCCGAGCCCCAGCCTTCCTTAACATCTTCACGAACACCCAAAGGCCCGTCATCTGTCATTATTTGAGGAATGCCCAGGCGCTTTATGCCACCGGCAGAAAATATGCCATTAGCATGCAACAGGGATATTTTTTCTTCGAGCGTAAGTTTTCTTATCAGAGACGCAATTTTTGAATCAATAGATGCATCCTTTTTAGACTGGGCGCTCGCGGAAACACACGCCATAAACAAAAAAATTCCACATAATAAGTAGTTGGCTCGCTTCATGACTATTCGCAGTTTATTGGTTTTATCCCCTTGGATTAATGGCCCGACGACTTGTTTCAACGGGACAGTGTATTTTAAACACAAAGTAAAGTTAAAATATCAGTTCCAAAAATTATGTTAATATATTAAAAATATTTGCTGAAATAGTATATACTTTTATGTTTTAAGCCCTACTGACAAAACACTGTCACCACTTTATTCAATCCCATCCTTTATTTTTGTATTGAACATCATCCCCCGGGTTTTTTAACCCATCAAAGTGTGTCCGTCCGTTCGGTAGTACCGTACCTCCCGAACGGACGGACAGATCAAACCAACATAGCTTAGATAGTCTTCTGCCCGCACAGAAGAACATGGCCTCTTAAGAAAGAGGCTAAGGGGGAGAATTTTATAAATTTTCAACTTAAAACCCACCTGATATGACCCACCTTCAATTTCAGCAGCCACCACTGCAAGTATCAATTATCGAAACTCAACCTGAACAGCCTGATGAACTGTTTAACGTAAACACTGCCAACCATTGGCTGCTGCAAGCCAGTGCCAGGCCGGTACCAAAAATGCTGTTTGGCAAGTTTTGGTTTGAGGGCGAGTTGTGCATCCTGTTTGCCGATAGCAACCTTGGCAAATCCATCCTTGCCGTACAAATTGGCAACAACATCAACACCGGTACACCGATGGAACCCTTTGCCGTTGAGTCGCAGCCACAACCGGTATTGTATTGCGATTTTGAGCTAACGGACAAGCAGTTCGAAAGCCGGTACTCGGATAATTATCAAAACCACCATTATTTCCGTGAGGACTTTTACCGTGCAGAGCTTAACCCTGATAGTGAACTGCCCAAAGGCTTTGCCAATTTTGACGAGTACCTGATAGCATCGCTGGAGCGGATGATTGTGCAAACGGGCGTTAAGGTGATCATTGTGGATAACCTTACCTACCTGCGTAACGAAACCGAACAAGCCAAAAATGCTTTGAGTTTGATGAAGCATTTGAAGGCTTTGAAAAACCGGTACGGCCTTAGCATGCTTGCCCTGGCACACACCCCGAAGCGCGACCTTAGCCAGCAGATCACCGGCAACGATTTGCAGGGCAGTAAAATGCTGATGAACTTTTGCGACAGCGCATTTACCATTGGCCAAAGCAGCACCGACAGCGAATTGCGCTATCTTAAGCAAATAAAGCAGCGCAATACCGAGCAGGTGTACGGCTACAGCAATATTTGCCTTTGCAAGGTAAACAAGCCCGAGAACTTTTTACAGTTTGAATTTGTGAGCTATGGCAATGAGATTGACCATTTGAAAAAAGCCAGCGAAAAATTAAGCGATTCGCAAATAGAAATGGCTGTACAATTAAAGCTCGAAGGGAAATCGCTGCGCGAGGCCGGCAAGATCATGGGCGTATCCTACCAAAAGGTCGACCGGCTAATTAAAGCCGCAGCTAACAAGGGCTGATCCCGTCCGTCCGTTCGGGAGTACCGTATCCCCCGAACGGACGGACAGAGGTTTGTGTACAACATCCTCTCGGGACAAGCTATTTTTTAGCTTTATTAGGTGATCTAATAGAGCTACCAACAATAATGCCGCCAATTAACGATGCCAACGAAGCAATATGATGCCTGATATGTGTAACATCTGTAGTAGCGACAAAATAGAGTCCTGTACCGATTAAAGCTATTCCTAAAAAAAAGTAAGTCAGGTTATAAATCTTCATTGCACTAAGGTCTTCACCGAAGGTATGAATTTTAGTGACATAGGCCTAACCTACGGGCATCTCATATTTAACCCGCCACACCATGAACGAACACCGTTTTGTGCTGCAGCCCTATCGCGGGCCGGGCAGCCGTTTTCGCTGTCCACAATGCCAGCACCGCAATAAAACCTTTACCCGATACATCGACCTGGAAACCCATACCTACCTCGCCGACCACGTTGGCCGCTGCAACCGGGAGGAAAAATGCGGCTACCATTATTCGCCGCGCGACTACTTTGCCGACAATCCCTATACCGGTGCTTCGCCCAAAACAAAGCTGCGCGAAGCTATGCCCGTTAAAGGCATATTTAACCACCTGCCCGCTTCGCTGATGCACGATACCATGGTGCACACAGCCTATGCCCATAATAACTTCATGTTTTTTTTGGCATGGATGTTTGACTGGGAAACAGCGCTGGAGGCAGCGAAGAAATACAACATCGGCACGGCAAGCTACTGGCCCGGCGCAACCGTTTTTTGGCAGGTAGATAAGGATTTTAAAATACGCACCGGCAAGATAATGCTGTACGACAAAGGCACCGGCAAACGCGTTAAAACACCGTTTAGCCATATTGCCTGGGTGCATAGAGTAGTCGGAAAGTCCGAAAGTCGGAAAAGTCGGAAAGAAGCTGCACCCGCAATTAGCACTGGTGGTGGGATGACTGAGAATGTCCCGGCTCATCTTTCGGACTTTCGGACTTTCGGTCTTTCGGACTTTCTTCTTGAACAGTGCTTCTTCGGCGAACATTTGCTTTCGCAGGATTTGAATGCCGTGGTTGCTATAGCCGAAAGCGAAAAGACGGCGGTAATGGCAAGCATTATGATGCCCGATTTTATATGGCTGGCGGCAGGGGCTTTGAACGGCCTCGACCCGCATAAATGCCGGGTGCTGAAAAACCGCAGGGTACTGCTGTTCCCTGATGTGGGCGCTTACGGTAACTGGCTTGCCTGCGCCCGCAGCCTGAACCTTAAAATACCAACCGCCACCTTTACCGTGCACGACGAAATGGAACGTACCGCCACCGACGAAGAACGGGCAAACGGCGCCGATATGGCCGACAGATGGGTTGCGGAATGGATAGAGATGCAGGTGCTGAAGCACGATTAGCCCTGCTTATAAACGATTTTTAAACATTAAACAAAAAAACAATGACCGGCGATTTTACTGCTTATTGCAACGATTTTTACAGGCTCACCGAACTGCTTGCCAGCCGCGAGGCGCATTTTCAAACCCTTGTGGACAATGCGCCCTATTACAACGGCCAATTTTATCTATCCGACATAGACGCCATTATTACCTATTACCGCAACGCCCAGGCCGCCAAAGCCAAAATTGACAGCACCTTTGCCGATTTAAAGGAAGCCGAACGCAACATATTGCTGATAATGCGGCACTTTGACATACCGCCCGGCACCGTGCTCATCGGCGAAATACCAGGCGAGCTAACCTACGAAATATGGGTCAATGAACACGATGCCATTTTCATCAACAAAATTAAAGAGCACATACCCGACCCGGATGGGCCGGAAATTATGGTGTTTAAGTTTACGCTTGGGGGGGATGGGGAGTGATTGCATAGCAGAAATGTTTAAAATTTAGGCACGGGAAGCACTTGCGAGCCTTGCCAACATTTCATTCGAGCTTGTCAAAGGGGGGGCAAAAACCAACCAATCGAAAATGTTTTGGTGTATTTACCCAGCCAACAATTCCAATGATAGCGCGGCTTTACTTAATATCTCGTCGCTGAATTGTACTTTATGCTGCAGAGCATCTGGCAAGTGAATGGTTTCCCCATTTAAAATTGTGTGGTATATCTTCAAAACAGTTTTAATGTCGGTTGTTTTATCCAAGAACCGGAACACCGATGCCGCCAAATATGACGTATCATTATCTATTGATATCCAATTTCTTTTTATTTTTTCGCAAACTTGGCCAGTTGTATTTGAACCGCCAAAAATATCAACAACCAAATCGCTTTCGTCCGTTAACATTTTTATGAAAAACTCCGGTAATTGAGCCGGAAACCTCGCAGGGTGTCCTTTTACATTTAATTTTTTACAGAAACTTAAATAGATACTATTGGATTCAGTATTTGAAATTTGCAACAGGTTAGATGGAATTGCTCCACCATTGTCCGTTGCAAATGATCTGCCAATGTCGTGTCCTGATGGGCGAACTTTTGGAGTATAATGGCCATCTGGATTTTCCAACAGTTTTTTCATTCGATCACTATACGGAACTAATACATTATTAATGTTTGATTTTGGATATGGCGTTTTAGAAAACCACCAGACATTATTAACGGAATCCTTGACCCTTATTTTTCTTTTATTCACCCATTCGATCGGACTTGGTAGCTTTGACGGGTTATACCAATAAAAATCTTCCGCCAAGTTGAACCCTATTTCGTCACAAAAATGAATTGGAATTCGAAAATTATAAAGACTTCTTATTGGCAATCCGGCCTGGTATGCTCCACCTAAATCCAAAATGAAACTTCCATCAGGCCTTAATTTTTTGAAAACAATTTTAGCAAATTCAGAAAGCCATTCGATATATTCGTGTTGATCTTTATTTCCATATTCTTTTTTTCTTAACAATGCAAACGGCGGACTGGTTAGAACCAAATTAATCGAATCATCACTAAATTTTTCCAATTCATCTAAGGAATCGTTTAAAATCGCCTTCCCAAATTTCGTTGTATATGCTATCATGGTGCAAATATAGAAAACTCCGAATATATACGGCAGACTTCCCCGTATATTAATTTGATCTTCGTTTTATGGACGCGCAAGATAGCTATATAAGTGTGATCGCAAAAAATATAATTTTTTTGAGGAAACTTAATAAGCTCTCTCAAGAAGACCTCGCAATTAAGGCCAATATTGATAGGAGTTATTTAGGTTATATCGAGAACGCTAAATTTAGTATAACTATCAAAAAGGCATCGGCAATCGCTACTGCATTAGATGTGACATTACTCGATCTATTGGATCCAGGCTTGATCGCCACCTATGAGATGAGTAGAAATTCCGAGATATTGGCCATGAATAAAATCTTACCCCATATTAGAAGATACCAATTATTGGCAAATAAACACGGCATTAATGATATATTTCAAGACAATGGCGGCAAAATTCTACAGGTATTATTAGTTACCGGCCTTAAGATTCTCGGAGGCCGTGAGGGTAATGATGCGGTTGATTCGAATGGAAATGAATATGAATTGAAATCCGCCAACATTCAATTAACTCGAAGTTTTTCGACGCACCATCACATGAATCCTACGATTATTGCGAAATACCGTAAAGTAGATTGGATTTTTGCAATTTATGATGGGATCGAATTATTGGAAGTATACAAGCTTACGCCGGATCTTATGGAGGTTTATTATGACGCTTGGGAGACGAAATGGCGTGTCGATGGCGACAAAGACATTAACAATCCAAAGATACCGTTGAGGTATGTAACGACAAATGGTATAAAAATATATCCAAACTAGCCAAATAACTCACTCGTTACCCTCATCGGCCGAGTAAGCCGCGCAATGCCAAGCGCGAGGCCTGTCCGTGATAGTAAGTTCGATGACATTGTCCGCTCGTCCGCATCCTGTCCGCACCCAAACCGGACGGACACTACACGTACCTTAGTTCAATTTTCCGCGCAATTTCATATACCAATTCGTTGGGTAAACTGTCGCCGGTGGATAGCACCCATTCCATATTATCGTCCATCACAAGTTCGCCGAAATGCCGGTCGTTGAAAAATACATCGAACCATGTTTCGCGCATAACAGCTACGCAAATGCCCAACTCCCTGGCATAAGCCATCCCAAACCACGTTACGGTATCATCCATAAAATCAAATCTATAAAAAATAAAAATTATCGTGATAATTACTTTATTGCTAAAAATTTTAGTATAAATTTGCCTGTTACAAAATTGTGCTGGTATGCCGCATCATGAACATCCACATCCGTATAGTTATAATAGCCGTTTGAGCGCCAAACAAATGGCCGAAGAAGCGTTGAAACAAAAACTGTGGTTTTATGACAAAGGGGCAAAGGCCTGGATTACCCCTGAAGAATTTTTAGGATACTACGAAATGGGAACATATACGGATGCAATGTTATCCGGTATCAGCATCAGATCGCCCTTGGACGCCATTGAAAGCGGCTATGAACAAATCAGGGCAACGCATGATAAGCTGGAGGCGTTTACCAAACGTGTGCTTGAATATTATCACGGAAAAATTCCCACGCCCCCGGTACCGAAAAGATAGTGACGCTATTTTAACAGTTAAAAATTTGTATTGACGAAAAATATATAGAAATTAGTTTTGTTATGGAAACATTAACAACCGACCTTCAGATAGATTACAAGGGCGTACCGATCACCGTAAGTAAACATCTGCTCAAGTCGACAGAAATATTCAGGGTAGTATTTTCTGACCAAAGGCTGCCGCTAATAATTACCATCGCAAAAAAAGAAAGCGGAAGAAACTTTTGGACATCGGTGCCTCAAGGCCGGCTGAGAGAAGCAGAACAGATAGGGGACTTAATTACAAACCATTTTAAATTATTTTAAGATATGTGTTATTACAACGGCCAAAAGGTAACTCACCAGGAGTTTATCAGGCTTATGAAACTGGAAAAGGACATCACCTCATTGGATTTTTTGGATAAAGGCGTTATAAACGGATTTACTAATGTACCTATTGCAGTACTGATCCCGAATGCGGATAAAACAAACTTTGATATTGTACAGATGGAGTGGGGTATGATTGCACCTTTTATACCGAACCGGCAAGAAGCAGAAATATTTAAAAGAAAATTCACCACGTTAAATGCAAAATCCGAAAATCTGTTTCTTAACGAGGCCGGCCGAAAATCTATGTGGGCCGATGCTGCAAAGAAGAGGCGTTGCCTTATACTTTCAACAGGCTTTTTCGAGTGGCGGCATATCTATCGCAATCACGCAAAAACAGGATTGCCGTTAAAAACACCCGATAAATATCCTTACTATATCAATGTAAAAGATGCGCCGTATTTTTATTTTGCGGGAATATACCAAAGCTGGACCGACCGTGAGACCGGAGAGCATGTAAACACAGTGGCAGTAATTACAACTAAAGCTAATCAGCTAATGGCGCAGGTGCATAATTCGAAGGTACGGATGCCAACCATATTAAACGATGACCTTGCCTGGGAATGGATGATGACAGATTTAACAGATGAACGCATAATGGAAATTGCAGCAACCCAATACCCGGCAGATAAAATGGACGTTTGCACCATTTCACCGCAGTTTCAAGCCCTGCTGGACCCTACAGAACCGTATGATTATGGGGCAGAACTGCCTGCGTTGGAAGTAGCGTTGTAGAGAAATTGTCTGTCCGCTCGTCCGCATCCTGTCCGCCCCGGAAGCGGACGGACGGAACATTAAAAAAACCATGTGATTCATAACCTTTCTATGCCGATCCCCGATCTATAACCGTCAACAGTGAATTGGAAGGCAAAAAAAACGGGACAACCGATTTATTTTCTCAGTTGTCCCATCAGGTGATCCCGCTGGGACTCGAACCCAGGACCCCAACATTAAAAGTGTTATGCTCTACCGGCTGAGCTACGAGATCGCACGTTAAACCCTTCGGTTTAAAGTGGTGCAAATATAGGACTATTCAATCGGGGCTGCAAGGCTTATTTTAATTTATTTTTAAGCGGAATTAAGGCCCTCACAACCAATCTTCTATGGTTGAAAAATACCTATTTTGCCACCATCTCCGGCTAATAAAACTAATTTTCCATGTTTTGCCTTGCGACAAACGTTAAAGCTCATTCCGTCAATTTTTGTCCATGTTTTACCCCCGTCGGTGGTAATGTTGCTTCCAGGTGTGCCGGTTGCGAGGAATATATCACCCCCTATAAACTCCACACATGATTGGTAACCCGATGGTCCTTTAGAGGCGCTAATGAAAAGTAAATTGGGGTGAGCTTGCTGTACGACCGCGGTTGAATCCGATCGTTTGTCATTCGAATAATCCCCTCCTACCAAAATGCCATTGTTTTTACCTATAGCAAACGAAAAAGCGCCCTCGCTTGGCTTTCCGTGTAACACAGGCACACTTGCATACTGCCATGATTTGCCAGGGGAATAGGAGATCCGGCGCGCATTGGTTCCTCCGGTAACGATATTTATTTCATTATCACTAACCCGTAAACAAGTGCCGCTTGCTGCGAAGGCCGCTTCACCAGGTAAAGCGTCGGGTCGTTTTTTAAACGGCTTCCAGGTTTCGCCCCCGTCGGTAGTTTCCATTAGTACGAACTTATTATTGATAGGATCTCCCAAAACATAACCTCTCTTTTTATCAGCAAAATCCATCGCATCAAAAAAGTAAGCAGTATCGGCGTTGCGGTATTTTATTTGCCAGTTTGCGCCGCCGTCGGTGGTTTTTAATATCAGCGCCGGTGTTCCGGAACTCGTGATCACGGCTTCCTTGTCCGAAAAAGCCTCGATATCCCTGAACTCTGCTTTTTCGAACCCTTTTACCTGCTGCCAGTCCCAGTTTTTACCGCCGTCGCGGGTAATGGCAACATAGCCTTTGCTGCCGCTGATCCAGGCAATGCTATCGTCTACTACCGATAGCCCGCGGATACTGGTGGGTTTGCCCTGCTGCAAAAGTGTGATTTGCTGTGCGTTGGATATTAAAGAAAAAAATAAAAGAGATAACGAAAGGTTAAAGTAAATTATGATGGAATTTTTCATTTTATCGGCGATGGGATGGCAAATAGTTTGCCCTAAATTAGCTTTTACTGCATCATAATACAACCCAAACTGTTTTTTACATTTATTAACCTGCATTTTGCGCGAAACGTTTATATTTGCAGCCGGTTCGGATGTGAGATATTAGATGTCAGATGTGAGAGGGCTTTTCTCTCAAATCTCAAATCTCAAATCTATTACAATGCCCGGATGGCGAAATTGGTAAACGTTGCGGTCTCAGAAGCCGTTGAGAATTGTCTCTTGAGAGTTCGAGTCTCTCTTCGGGCACATCCATTTAAGTCTAAAGTCTTAAGTCAAAAGTCTCAAGTCGGATAAAGATGACTTAGAACTTTAGACTTAAGACTTTGTACTTCAAAAAGCCCAGGTGGCGAAATTGGTAGACGCACCATCTTGAGGGGGTGGCATCCGAAAGGATGTGGCGGTTCGAATCCGCTCCTGGGCACAATCCTTTTCTTTAAGTAATCAGGCAGACGCCTTATATTCATTCTGGTAATACCATTCCAAAACTGTCACCCCGTCGCTCCAGGTCAATTTGCCGCCGGATGCTGTTTGCGCTACGAAAATAGACAAGCTATGCAGAAATGCGCTTTTCACATCGCCATCCAAGCTCTGCAGCACTTTTACGGCGCATGCGGTGATTTGCTCCGCATCGGTAAGATCGCCGCAGCTATCGGCCAGCCTGAGTTCAGTTAAAATGGCTGGGAGTTTGGCCCTGAGCCAGTTTTTAATCTCATCATCCAAATCGCCGGGTATAATGGCGGTCAGTATATCTGCTGCAGGCGAATCCACAAAGTTTTTGATATTTTCGGTTACTAAAACGCCGATGTGTACAGCGTTTTGCATTTCAACTGGGATGGCTTCAAAAAGGGCTTTTATCTCGCCCCAAATTTTGGTAATGAAGGTTTTTAGACTCATTTTAGTTTTGTTTAAGATTAAATTTTATTATTTTTCGATGGAACTGAAAAGGGCCGGAGATGCGGGCTTTGAAGAGGATATACGGTGTGATGCTGGTATGTTCTCCAAATTTGAAAACTTGATTTCATCAACCTCTTTTTGCAAAAGGGCTACCTGGTCTTCGAGTACCTTTATGCGAATGTTGTTTATTTTCGCCTCGGCTTGCTGCGAGGACCTGATTTCCATGATATCGCTTCTGAGGTTAAAATACGTCGTCATTACAGAAGCGACTATACTTGCCGTGCTAACAATCGTTAAAACAAGATTTTTTATCGTTATGCCTTTTAGCTCCTGGTGTTCAATAGCGGTCATCTCGTTTTAGATATTAATGTGGGGACTGTCGGGCGACAGGAATAGCTGACTTTCTTCTTTACGGCGTTGCAGTAAGGTGTCCCAAATTACTTTTTTGCCCGTTTTGGGATCAGTGATCTTATCCCAGGCTAAAAAATGCGCTGCCGCTTCTTTGTAGTTTTTTTCGTTGAGCTTTACTAAAAGTGTTGACTCCTTCAGAGCGCCCGTTCCTTCATTGTAAGTAAAGGAAACCAAGGCATCAAATTGATTTTGAGTCAGCGGTACTTTCACGTACTCATTTACCGCATTTTCAAACTGGCCAAGCGTGTTTTTAAAAAGCGCATCGGCCTGTAACTCACTTGCAAGCCGGTCTCCTGGTTTTACTCGTCTTCCATCGTGATACCGGGTCGAACCATAGCCTATGGTCCATACGCCGGCAACATCACGATAAGCAGATAAGCTTAGCCCCTCAAAGTTTTTTATGATCTTTAATCCATGTTCACTTATTTGCATGTTTGGAATTCTTAGGATTTAAAAAAATAGAATGGCTTCGGGTGATGCTTTCTTGAAGAGAGCCCGAATTAATTTTATTGGACGGGGGTTATTGTCCGGGAGGCGGTAAAGAAGTTTTTGCCGAGATACGATAAGCCGGATGCCAGGGCAACCCCGCCTATTGTTTTCCAGCTGAAGTTTGACGAACCGGCCTGTACGCAGGTTTCAATAGCGGCAATTACGGCCCCGCCAATGGCTACTAAAAGGCCCTTTCCCAGGTCCTTAAAGTCTAAGGAGAATAATGGTGATGTTTGCATGATATTTATGGATTTGAAAAGCTCTTAAGGATTTGTCAAAGAAAATCCGTTTGAATTAAGTGTAGCGGGCGCCGTAAGGGTATATACACCTTTCACCGATACATTACCTAATAATTTTTTTATGCCGGTACCATTTAAGGTCAAGTTTACATATCCGGGCGAAATAGGGTCTGACGGAGGAGTGATGTTTTGATTTCCAGAACCGTACGTAAAGGTATTCGTGGCTTGGTTGCAATAAAGTAATCCTGTTAACATTGGAGCGGTCGAATTTTTATAAGCGCATACGCTCCTGTTGTCGAAAATAGACGAAGAAGAAACGCCGTTTATGGTACCGGTCGTTTTAAAACCACCGGCACCGGCACTAAGGCCTATATTTGTAAAAGTTTTACCCGAAGCTATTAAAAAGCTACAGGTTAAATTAGGTGAAGCTGTACCGCTCATATAAACCCCAAAACTTAAATTCTGAAGGATATTTACCGTTCCCGTTCCGAAATTCATACCTGCTGTACCGTCCCCGCTAACGTTGCCCGATAAGTTGACAGTAGGATTTCCGCTAAGGGCCAATACAGCTACTGATGAACCTGAAGCCAGGGTATTTAAGCTAACTGATCCGGCACCCGATTTTGACAAGGTGCCATTGTAAGTTGTTGCACCTCCAACCGTTAAATTGAATGTCGATAATTCAAGAGTTCCATTTATAGTTAAATTATTATTTACAATAGTATTTCCGGTCAAACTTGCGGTCACGGAGCTAACAATTAGATTATAATACCCGCCATCGGAGGGCACTGTTATATTCTGATTGCCAGAGGCTCCATAAGTAAAAGTGTTTGACGTCTGGTCACAGTACAGCCTACCAGTACCCATCGGTTGTTGGGCATTTTGATAATTAAAAGCCCCTTGGCAATTAAATGTCGACGATGAATTATCGCCATTTAGTGTCCCAGTCAATGGCGGGGGTGCCGATCCATTTGTATAAGTGACGGTGATTGCACCGCTAATTAGGACGTTGCATGCAAAAAGACCGCCGTTATATGCTGAAAAGCTTAGGGATTGATTATTTGTGGTAAATGAGAATGTCCCCGTCCCTGTGTAACAACTAAAGGTGTGCACGTCCCACCCATTTCTAAATTCTACATTTGGATTCCCAATTCTTAAATCGACATATCCGCTACCGCTACCAATTGTAAATTCTGCAAAACCACCGAATACTATATTGCAAAATGCATTTGTCGTAAAATTGCCTCCGCCAGAATTCGTAAAAGATCCTACAACTGTAACATTGTAACCGGCACACTCGAAGTTACCATTATTAATTAACGCCTGGTTAATTGTTGTATTTGCTCCGAGGCTCTTTGTTCCTGTCCCAGCTACATATAAATTAGCATATGTTGAATATGGTAATATGTATGATCCGTTAAATACGTATCCAAGGGTCGATGTAGTAGTATGTTGATAATTAAAGATGCCGGTGCTCATAGGTGTGGAATTGTATCCTAAATATAGGATACCTTCGTTATTAAAGGTCGAGCCGCTGACGGTTCCATTGATAGAATTATTTACTTGAAATGGGGTGCCACCGACTAATGTTACGGTTATAGAGCCCTGTATAACGATGTTTGCATTCCACGACCCTCCCAGATAAGCGGAACAATTTATCGTTTGGTTGTTAGTAGAAAAAGTCACTGTTCCCGAACCCGTGATAAGAGAAAACGTGTGTATCGTTAACCCTCCTCTAAATTCTATGTTTGGGTTTCCAATTAGGTTTGTACCGCCTTCAAAGTCCGCTGGGCCAACAAACAAAATACTTCCAACAGCAGAGTTCTTAGAAAAGACGTATTGGCCAACTAGGCCTAATGTAGATGTTCCGTTTACCGATAAGTTATATGTTCCACACTCATAGTTGCTTTGCTGGTTAAAGTTTCCTCCTACGCTTATATCGGAAATTTGATATTTATAGCCATTTTGAGTTGTTAAGTTTTTGTAAGGTATATTTAATAAACACTGATCAAAATAGCCGTTGTAGATGACGGTTGAGTTGGCACCAGCAATGAATCCCGCGTATGGAATTAAATTGTTATAGCCGTTTAATATTAAATTATGAGAATTCAAAGAAAGATCGATTAAACCACTACCGCTAACTTGACAATCACCGTCTAATGTTATGTTTGTTGCTAAGGCACTTGTTCCCCTTAACAATCCAGATATGTATAAATTGCGAATATGAATAAGGGAAATATCTATGGTTACAGTATTATTTATATACACATCATCACCCACTTGTGGGCACGTATAATGTTTGGTCCCATTTCCCATCCAAATTCCCGGATCACTCCAGTTACCATCTTTGACGGTGTACCAGGTGTTATGCTTGCGGAGCATGGATAAATTAAAAGGCGATGTGGATACTGACTGCATAAATTTTTGTATTGCGGTTTGTTTTAAATGAAGCTCAGGCGATTTGTGTTTAGAAGCTTCTTTGTTTAACCATCACATAAATATCGGCTGTCAATGCGGCTTTATTCCTTACATAAATTGACAGGGTGCTCTCCAGCGTAATCAGCCTGTTACCGGCTAAGTCGATGTCAAATAGTTGCGGTACAAGGGCCGCTAACGAAGCCAGCTGAACGGTGCCGGTATGGCCTGCATTGGCGGGGACAACTATCTGCGTTCTGTTATATTGTGCGGTAGCGTTCGATCCGGTAGGGCAGATGATGATATCGAAATTCCTGCCGTTTGTGCCATCGGTGTTTCGAAACAAGATATCCAAAATCACGCTGGCATTTGTTGCGCCGGTAACAACCAATGTGTCTGTATTCGCCGATAATCCCGAAGCAAGGTTAATGGCGGGGTATGCACTGGTTAATGTAGCAAAAGAGGTTGTATTTGATGAACTGTTCATGATCAATTATTGAATTACTGAATTACTGAATTATTGAATTTGGGCATTGGTTATCTTTCTAAATCCGAAATCGAACATCCGAACCGGCGGAGCCCTCTTGAGCACCTTAAAAAAATAGACGAAAGCGAAAATCCGAAATCCCATCACAATGTTGATTGATAAAAGTTATAAGATGGTTTATAGGCTGCCAACGTTCGGACCTGGCCTAAATTGGTTGCCTGGTTGGTATTTACCGCGGTTGGCACTACCGGCGATGAGTTAAATGTTTTAATGCCGCCAATGGTTTGATTGGTGGTGGTTTTAACATAGCCAGTGGTTGGCGGCGGGGCGGTTGTAACGCTTGTAGGGGTAATCAATACCGTGCCCACGTCGATGGTGTTATCTGGCGCTGCCGGGAATACCGGGGTAGCTGATAAAGCGCCGCTTATAATGTGCAAACCCGATGAGTCTGCATAAACCATATCATAACGGCTGAGCGTCGCGTCCTGGGCATCCAAAGCCAGCGTTGTCGTTGAGCTTGTTGAGTAGATAATACCGCCGATCCGCCAGCTTCCGGCTGCGGCCAGCACATTGCTTCCGCTTATCGATAAGGCCAGGCCGCTTATTATTCCGTCGGGCAAATACCTGCTGTCTAAAGCAGCCAATGGCAAGTCATCGGATATGATATACCATATGCCGCTAACATACTCCAACAAAACACCCTGGTTCAAAAGCGACAATGTCAGCGAAGTTCCACCGCCCGATTTATTATAAACATCAGAACCACCGGTAGTTATGGTGACGGTATTTGTTCCGCCCTGGATAACATGTTTAACCCCTACAAGACTGTAATTAACCGGCGCGGAAGGCAAGGTTATCGTAATATTGGCAGATGTTGTATCTACAGGAATAAAGTCATTTACCACAGCGGTATAGCTGCTATTTTTAACTGCGGTCGGGACTAAGGCAAGCGCAACAGTTCCGGTGTTATTAGGTAAGGTTATGGTTTTATTAGAATTTATCGGATATAATGGCGTAGCTAATTGTAAAGTATTTGTTCCATCTGAAAATCTTATTTTATCACTATATAGTTTTCCATAAATAACACTACTTCCGTTATGTGCTTCAAACCCGTCGAAAACTTGCGCGGTATAAACTGTCCCATTTACAACTCCTATATTATTAGTTGAACTATTTATAGTAATACCACCTGTTGCTAAATAATTATTTGCTCCCAAGTTTAAGTTAGTTGTTGCTCCTGTGTAGGGTACATAACTGGTTATAATATTACTTATTTGCGCCTGCAGCTTTCCAAAACCCTGCAAAATAGTATCCGTAGCCGAAACCGCCGACACGGTGCCAAAACTTATACCCGATAAAATAGTACCCAATACCCTGGCTGCTGTAAAGTATAGATTTACGCTGCCTTCCGGAACAGCATCGGTACTCCCCGGAGAGGCTACTAACTGGATATAGGTAGAGCCGCTCCACCGGTATTCTTTATTGGCATCAAGCGTTACATATATTTTGCCGGTTTCACCTGTAGAAGGCAAAGCCGCAAAATTGGCAAACTCCAAAACATCGTCAACATAGCTGGGCAGTTGGGCCGATGCTACTTTGCCTCCTGAATCGAGGCCGGCATAACCGTTTGCCTGGTTTTTATTTGCCGTGTTTTCGGGCGTGAAGCCGAGCGTATCTTGTTTACCGGCCAAAGCCGCAGAAAGATTTGCATTATCGCCAGGCATACCTGAAAGGTTGGCAAAGGAGTTGTCTTCCCAGCCGGTATTAAAATCGCCGCTGTTCGCTTTAACTAATATCTGACCTGCGGTACCACCGGCCGGGACACCAGCGCCGATAATTGATACGCCATCGCCCCAAACACCCGATGTTTTTGGCCCGAAAAGCGTGTAAGTTGACGTATTTATGTAAAAATTCCCGTCAATACCTGTGGAACTGTTAGACGGATCTACGGTTCCGAAAAGGATAGTATTGCCGTTGGTTCCGTTTGTGCCATTTGTGCCGGCAACACCCTGCGGTCCCTGCGGGCCGGTGGCCATTGAAAATACCTGCGACCAGGCACCGGACGATTTTTGATAGAATATGCCGGTTAATGTATTGATATAGCTGTCAATATTTTTACCAGTAGTTGTTGCCGGTAAACCGGCCCCATAAAGTAGTGTCCCGTCGGCCGCATTGGCGGCCGGCAGGGTGTAAACCACCATCCAGGTACCCGAGACTTTTTGTGCGAAGGAACCAGTTGCTGTATTTACAAAAACATCGCCATTACTGCCGCTTGTATTTTGAGGCAAAGTTGTGCCGAACGAAATTTTGGCTCCCGTCGCAAGGTTCGCCTCAAGGAACTGCAAAAGCAAGGTAAATGTATATTGATAATCTGTCCCTGCGTCAACCAATACTGAAATATCGGATGCGGTGATGGAGGATGCTATAGGTAATTCGCTTATTTTTTTATCGGTAGGCATAGTATGTTTTTTATTTTTTTTTGATTACACTGATTTGAATGCGATTTCACCGATTTGTAGGCGAGATGAGTGTTAAATTCTAATCAAAAATGTAAAAGCGGGCTTGTGACTTGCGACTAAAGCTTTTGACTTAGCACTAGTTCATGAATTCGGTAATCGGTAAAAAATCGCTTGCATTTGGTTGGCTGAACCCGGATGGATAGTTGAAATCGGTTCTGTCGATACTCCGGATCCGCGGGCCTGCCTGCCGGCTGCTTTTGTTTTTGCCATTGTAACGCCAAAGCGGGAAATCATCTTTATTGTCCCACAGAAACTTTTCGACTTCATTGGCATGGGCATTTGCCACGCTGCGCTGCTGCTGTACCAGTTTTACAATGTCTTTGGGTGCAACCGGGTCGCCATTGTCATGATGCTTTATCACAGGGCCGGTGGCGGTATAGTGGACCGCATCAGCCTCGATAAAACGGGCGAAGGTAAAGTAAACCAAAGTTGGCAGCAGACCTTCGTACAATACAATGTGGCCGTATTTATCCAGGTATTCGCTGCCATTCAGCAGGTCTTTATACGGCTGCGGGGCATCGTCTTTTATGGTGCCATCATCATTAAAATGTTGGATAAAATCGTAATACAAGGCATGACCCAGGAAGGGTTTCAGATCAAGGTCCTGGGCTTTTTTTATGAATACGTTCAAGCGTTCAGGCTTTATATTTACTGAGATGTCCTCGTAATTTTGAAATGTAGTTTGATTAATCAGGTTCATGTGGCCCCCTATCCCCCTAAAGAGGGAATTTTAAATTATAAATTGTTAACTGTAGTCTTTAAGATTATATTCCTCACTTACCTCTTTAGGGGGCAGGGGGCTGCACCATTTGTTCCGCCTCTGCCTGTTTAAAGCCATAGGCATATACCAGCGTAGCTATTTTGTTTTCGACGGGAAGGTCAGCCAGCAGCAGCTGGTTAATATTAGCGCCGGCTTTAATGCCTGCAATATCGTCGGCTACATTTGCCGGAACCTGCAATATGTTCCAGTTGTTGCCCGGATTAATGTTAATATAGTAGCGGCTGAATATTTCGGCGAAGGTTTCCGATAGCTCCAACCGGTCTGGCGCTGTATTGTCGTTGAATTCGCGGATTGCCTCTTTCTTTTCGCCGCCGTTGCTTAAGCCCGACGATTTTTCGGAGTTTATCAGGTCCTTAGGAATTGAAAACCCTTTGATGATCCTGGCCTCGACCGACTTTTCCGTTGCTTCAAACAACTTGTCGTTGTTTTGGATGGAATAAGGCTTAAACTCGGGTTTCGAGTTTTCATCCTCGTACTCTATCACAATGATCTTTTGTGCGCTTTTTGCCCCCTGGAACGAACCAAGGTCCTTCTCCAGTTGCGATGGGGCGTTGCTGTAAGGCAGTTCGTCATTATCCGGTCTGCTATTATCGGCTTCTTCGCGACGTGACTGCATAAAGAGCATGGTGGATGGCAAAAATCCTGTGGTTACCTCGCGGTTATTAAAAATTTTAATTCCGGCTTCGGTCTCAAAATCTTCCCATACCGAGTCGGCCTCTATCAGCGGGTAATCATCTACTTCGGGGTTGAAATAATATAGTTGCCCCTTGTAGTTTTCCCATCCGCCTGCTGCCAGCACCTGGTCTTTGATTGCCCGTTCATCCGGATTATACCGATCAAGGAAAGTGATCTTGCTGCGCATGATGTTTTTCCATATCTTACGGCCCCAATCCGAGTATAATGCGTATTTGCCGGCAGTGTCGGGGCAATCGGTATCCCCCATGCGGATGTCTTCGAACTTAACGTAATTTACAGCGCTTATTTTAAAATTTGCGTTATAGTTCACGTGGATGCCAAAGCCGGTAAACAGCGCTTTATCCGTAGCTACGGCTTTTAATAACTTAGCCATGGTTAGGCCTTTTGGGTTGATCACGGTCTTGCCCAGGCCCGGTTCTTCAAAGCCATTACCGCTTATATATTTCGCTCTTTTGTTCCAGCAATCTTTGGCCGTGGGTGAGGCAGCTACCAGCTCGAGCATGCGTTGCGGATATGCATTATCCAGGTCGTAATTAAGTATGCCAAATGTTTGATTCGGGCGTACCAATATCCTCCGCTCTATTTGTGGTAAATATGTCTTCATATGTCCCCCTTACCCCCAAAAGGGGGAGTTAAACTATCCATCGGATCAATGTGTTGCATCTCAACCTGGGGTTCTTCGTTAGCTATTTTTTCCCGCTTATTATTTAAAGCTCCCCCTTCAGGGGGCCGGGGGCCAAACAATTGCGTTATGTGCGGATATCTTTCAAGATACCATTCGGCCTCTTCGTCACTCAAATTATCGTTTTCGTGAACCGCATGCGATCCGGGAGCAAACTGGTGCCGGCCGGGTTTCAGGATGTATTTTTTTGTCATGGAATAATGTTCATAGTTCATGGATCATAGTTCGTAGTTGTCAGGGGGTTAATGGTCAAAGCTGATCAGGATCAGCAATGAACCATTAACCATGAACTATGAACTAACTTGCTACCAGGGCCTCGATTGCCGCAATTGTGCTGGCATAGGTGGCGCTTCCGCTTGTTGGAGGAATAGAAACCGCGCGCGGTGGATATGGTTCTCTCAATTTGTCGGGATTGGTTAGCTTTAATTTGTAGCCGCCATCCATGGTTTCATCGGCTGCGCTGCGCTCCGCGTCTGTAAGTATCAAGCCGTTGACAGCGCCGAAAAGCTCTATTGCCGAATCGCTGGAGTTGTAATTATTCACAGTAATTGCGCGCACACGGCCGTAGCCCATAGCCATAAGCTGGGTTTTAATATCCACCGAAAAGCCTGCGATGTTGAAATCTATTTCTTCGGTGTAACGCGGCCCGACCGAAGTTTTGGCCAGCTTCGACATGGTATTGAAGCTGTTGTTTGTGCCTTCGAACTTGTAGATTTTGGCTGCGCTTACCGCGGTTAAACCCGTAACTATAAGCGGATTGGTTGTATCATAGGTAAGGGTGATATCATCCTGGTTAAAGATATAGATCACATCCTCGATACCTGCTGTAACGGGCGAGTCTGTTCCCAGACTGAACCCTGCATTTATTTTGTTGTAAATTGACATGTGTTTTAATTATTGAATTATTGAGTTAGTGAATTAGTGATTTTAATTAGTGAATTAGCGTTCTATTGATAGTGAGCTTAGTTTAAACTTGTCGTCAATTCACTAAATCAATAATTCACTAAATCACTAATTGTCTTAGAAGCTGTCTAAAAACGGTTCAACATAATTCTTATAGCGGATAAATGCACCATAGCCACACTTGTATTATTAAGTCGCTCATAATTTTTTGAGTTCCGCCTATTGGTATCAATCCATGAAAAAGTT
>Ga0207667_10001276_pt1 | contig 31586 bp, 28 predicted proteins | sample KBSCornC52_FD_184301 | JGI IMG/M metagenome (GOLD analysis project Ga0207667, IMG submission 184301) | Corn rhizosphere microbial communities from Kellogg Biological Station, Michigan, USA - KBS Corn C5-2 (SPAdes) (version 2) | ecosystem: Host-associated > Plants > Roots > Rhizosphere > Soil ...
CCGGGTCGGGCCGGCCGTTATGCGTGCCGCTGCCGCAGGCCTGGAATACGCTTGATGACACCGGTCGCGAGTGCGGTACCCACGAGCACGATGGCACAACCTTCGATCATGCTTGCGTTGACTCGCTCGTCGAGGAACAAGGCGCCCCACAGGATGCCGAAGACGGGGATGATGAAGGTGACCGTGATCGCACGCGCCGGCCCTGCCACGTTGATCAGATGGAAGAAGATCAAATAGGCGAGGCCCGTGCAGGCCACGCCAAGGCTCAACACCGCTTCCCAGGCGTGCAGTGAAACGGGGCCGGCGGGCCATGTGGCGATTGCGAACGGGATCAACACGATGCTGCCGCCGATCATGCTGCCGGTTGCGATCGTCAACGAATCGACGCCGGTCAGCGTGCGTTTCGTGTAGTTGGCGGCGACACCGTAAAGCAGCGCCGCGCCTGTTGCGGCGAGTGCAGCGAGCGCCGTGGCGGCTGCGGATGGTGCAAGCGCGCCGTGCGGCGCGGCAATTTGGCCCCAGACCAGCGAAACGACGCCGCCGAAGCCTACCAGCATGCCGAGCGTGCGTAGGGCGGTAAGCCGATCCTTGAGCCAGACGAACGCGACGAGCGCGCCCCAAAGGGGAGTCGTGGCGTTGATGACGGACGTCGTGCCGGCCGAGAGTGTGAGCTCGGCGAACGCGAAGAGACAAAACGGCGCGGCGGAATTAAGCACGCCCACGACGAGCAGCGGCCACGCACGCGCGCGCAGCGTCGCGAGGGAAGCGCGCGGTGTGCCGCGCACGGCGAGCATGATGACCAGCACCGCGGCGCCGATCGTGACGCGCAGCGCCATGAGCGGCGCGACGCCGAATTCGGCTACGCCTACGCGAATGAATAGGAAGGACGCACCCCATAGGGCGGCGAGCACGAGTAATTGAACGACGTGGCTGGGTTTCATAAAGGGGGCTAGGGGCCGATATAGGTGTTCGTGTCTTGTCGTCGAACGATCTCGAACAACCGAATCGCATGGTATCACCGGGTCCACGGCCGATATTTCACTGCGAGATGAAACGGCAAGAAACGGAGGATGGCTGGCTGCAGTCGACCGACGTGCCCCAACTGACCGCCAGCCGGGACGATGAACCTGCGCGCCAATGAAAAAGGGACGCTTCGTGCGTCCCTTGAATCGACTGCGGATTTCAGCCGCAACGTCAGCCGAAAATCACCCGCCAAAGACAGCTACGGCCAAGCGCGGCGTGCAAACCGCGTGCCGTGCCGCGCGTCATTGCCGCTTGTAGATCTGTGCGCCGCCCTTGACGAACTCGACGGCCTTTTCTTCCATGCCCTTCGCGAGTGCCGCTTCGTCCGATACGCCCTGCGCAGCCGCAAACTCGCGCACGTCCTGCGTGATCTTCATCGAACAGAAGTGCGGCCCGCACATCGAGCAGAAATGCGCGACCTTCGCGGAATCCTTAGGTAGCGTCTCGTCATGGAACTCGCGCGCCTTGTCGGGGTCGAGGCCGATGTTGAACTGATCGTCCCAGCGGAATTCGAAGCGCGCTTTCGACAACGCGTTGTCGCGCACCTGCGCACCGGGATGTCCCTTGGCCAGATCGGCCGCGTGCGCCGCAAGCTTGTAGGTGATGATGCCTTCCTTGACGTCGTTCTTATTCGGCAGGCCAAGGTGCTCCTTCGGCGTGACGTAGCAGAGCATCGCTGTGCCGAACCAGCCGATCATCGCGGCGCCGATACCCGACGTGATGTGATCGTAACCGGGTGCGATATCAGTCGTGAGCGGCCCAAGCGTGTAGAACGGCGCTTCGTCGCACCATTGCAGTTGCAGGTCCATGTTCTCCTTGATGAGCTGCATCGGCACATGGCCGGGGCCTTCGATCATCACCTGCACGTCGTGCTTCCAGGCCGTTTGCGTAAGCTCGCCGAGCGTCTTGAGTTCGCCCAGTTGCGCCTCGTCGTTGGCGTCGTAGATCGAGCCGGGACGCAGGCCGTCGCCGAGCGAGAAGCTGACGTCGTAGGCCTTCATGATTTCGCAGATGTCCTCGAAGTGCTCATAGAGGAAGCTTTCCTTGTGATGCGCGAGGCACCACTTGGCCATGATCGAACCGCCGCGCGAGACGATGCCCGTCATGCGGTTGGCCGTGAGCGGCACGTAGCGCAGCAGCACGCCCGCATGGATCGTGAAATAGTCGACGCCTTGCTCGGCCTGTTCGATGAGCGTATCGCGGAAGATATCCCACGTGAGGTCTTCGGCTTTACCGTTCACCTTTTCGAGCGCTTGGTAGATCGGCACCGTGCCGATCGGCACCGGGCTGTTGCGGATGATCCACTCGCGCGTTTCGTGAATGTGCTTGCCCGTCGACAGATCCATGACCGTGTCGCCGCCCCAGCGGATCGCCCAGGTCATCTTGTCGACTTCCTCGCCGATCGACGACGTCACGGCCGAGTTGCCGATGTTGGCGTTGATCTTCACGAGGAAGTTGCGGCCGATGATCATCGGCTCGCTCTCCGGGTGATTGATGTTCGCCGGAATGATCGCGCGGCCGCGCGCGACTTCGTCGCGGACGAACTCAGGCGTGATCTCGGGCGCCGCATTCGCGCCGAATGCCGCTGCGCCGAACGCCTGGCCCGGGTGCTGCCGGCCCATCATGTCGGCGAGCTTCGCGCCGTTCGGGCCGCTGGCACGCAGGCTCTCGAGGTAGTGCGCGCGGCGCTGGTTCTCGCGAATCGCGATGAACTCCATTTCGGGCGTGATGATGCCGCGGCGCGCGTAGTGCATTTGCGTGACGTTCGCGCCGGCCTTGGCCCGGCGCGGCGTGCGGTGCAGATCCGGAAAGCGCAGCGAGGCGGTGGTCGGATCGGCGGCGCGCTCGCGGCCGTATCGGCTCGTGAGCCCGCTCAGCGCTTGGGTGTCGCCGCGCTCTTCGATCCAGCGCTGGCGCAGTGCGGGCAAGCCCGAGCGGATGTCGATCTTCGCCTGCGGGTCCGTATAGGGGCCCGACGTGTCGTAGACGTAGATCGGAGGATTCTTCTCGCCGCCGAAGCCCGTTGGCGTGTCGGCCTGCGTGATTTCGCGCATGGGCACTCGGATATCGGGGCGCGAACCCGTGACGTAGACCTTTTGCGAGTTGGGCAGCGGGGCGACGGCCGCGGCGTCGACGCGCGCTTCCGAGGAAATGAATTTTGGGTTTGCACTCATGCGAATCTCCTGACATAGGGTGCTAATGCAGGAGACGAGAGGGCGGATGAGAGAAATGCGCAGGGCGGCAAAGCCTCTACGCTTCCCTGCGCTGGCATTATCCAGATCAGGTTCAAAGGGTATTTCTCACCCGCGCGTACCGAGTGCGACGGCACGACGCAGGACCCCCGCGTTAGCATCGCAGAAGATACACCGGGCACCCCAGCTTTGGCAACCGGTGAGCGCGACCGCGGACGAATATCGGTCGGCCGCGCCGGAAACCGAGGGGGCCGCGCGAGCCGCGCACGCTGGCGAGGCCGGTTGCGGCGAGCGCGGGCACGCCCGCCTGCGATTGTCTTGCGGGCACGGCGTTGCATAATGACGACGTTTGCGCGTGGCGGCTTCGCGGCCGCGATTGCGTTCCATCCCCAAGGCGTGTCGATCGAAATGCTGCCCTGCATCGCTCGTCCCAGCCGCGCCGTGCTGCGCGGCCCTCGTCGCGGCCGCTGTGATTCTCGCTAGCATGGCGCTGTCGTTTTGGTTCGACCGAAGACGTTCGGCGTGACACTGGCAGGCAGCACAGCCCATGGCGTCGGGATCAATCGATGAGCGTGCCGTCGGGCTCGTAAAAGGGAAACGGGCCTTCGCCTTCGTCGACGTAGGCGTGGTGCGTGACAACCCCCGTCTGAAGCGCATATCGATGCAGCGCGAAGGCAGGCGGCTCGAGCCGGAACGCCGACGGCGCGTTCGCGCGCAGATCGAGCGCGACTTGATGCGCGGACGAGGGCGCGGCCGAGGCAATCGTGCCGGCAAAGCGCGTGAAAATCGGCCGATGCACATGCCCGCAAATCACGCGTTCGACGTTCGGATAGCGGCTGACGATGGCGGCGAGGCGCTGTGTCGATTCCGCATCGAGCCGCTGCCGATCCATGTGATCGATTCCCGACACGAAGGGCGGATGGTGCAGCGCCAGTATGACGGGCTTGTTCTGGGCCGCGGTAAGTTCGGCATCGAGCCATGCGAGGCGCGCTTCGCACAAGTGCCCGTCGCTTTGCAGCGGCATTTGGGAATCGAGCGCGACGAGCCGCAGCACGCCGAAGTCGACGGCGTAGTGGACGAATTCTCCGCCGGTGCGCAGATAGGCGTGCTTGCCGAACACCTGGCGCAAGGCGGTGCGGTCGTCGTGATTACCGACCATCAGATAGAGCGGCATCGCAAGCGGCGCGAGCAGTCGCGCGAGTGCCTCGTATTCCACGAGACTGCCGGTGTCGACGAGGTCGCCTGTCACGACGACGGCGTCGGGCCGCGGTTCGAGCGTATTTAGGCGTGCCACGCAGCGTGCCAAACAGGCCGCCGTATCCACGCGGCGATAGGCGAGCGCACCGGGGCGCTTGATGTGCGGATCGCTGATTTGGGCCAGCAGCATGGGGAGAGTCCTTCCTTTTTGCTCAATGGGGCTGCGTGATCAAGGCAGCGCGATCCATCCTTCCGATGCAATGTCGATGCCGACCGCCGCGCCGGGCGTCCATTCGGTACGCCCCGCGACGTCGATCACGATGGCATCGGGCGCCGCGCCCGTCACCGTCACGCGGGTGCGCTCGCCCAGAAACGACACCGTCTCGACGATCCCGCGTAAGGATGCCCCCTCGGGAGCGACGAGCCGCCCGTCCTCGGGCCGAAAGAAAAGCTCGGACTGTCCGCCTTGCATCAACCCGGCGGGCGGCTCGATCCTGCCGCCGACCGTCGCAAACGTACCATCCTGCCATTGTCCCGCGAGTCGATTGATCGTGCCGACGAAGTGCGCGACGGCGCGATTGGCCGGACGATAGTAGATGTCGCGCGGCGTGCCGATTTGCTCGATGCGGCCCGCGCCCATGACGACGATGCGGTCGCCTAATTCCATTGCTTCGGCTTGATCATGCGTCACGTAGACCGTCGTGACGCCGAGCCCGCGCAGCAACGTACTCATCTCGCGCCGCAGCGTGTCGCGCAAACGCGCATCGAGCGCCGTGAGCGGTTCGTCGAGCAGCAGCACCCGCGGCTCGCGCGCCAGTGCGCGGGCAAGCGCGACACGTTGCCGCTGGCCGCCCGACAGTTGATGGATCGGTTTGTCGGCATGGGCCTCGAGGCGCATCATCGCGAGCAGTTCGTCGACGCGCTTGCGCGCGAACGCGGGTTCGGCTTTGGCAATCTTGAGCCCGTAGCCGATGTTTCCGCGCACAGTCAGGTTCGGAAATAGGGCATAGCTTTGAAACACCATGCCGACCTGCCGCCGCTCGATGGGCAACCGCGTGACGTCGTCGTCGCCGAAGTGTACGGCGCCTCCGTCATCGGGTGTTTCAAGGCCCGCGATGATGCGCAGGGTCGTCGTTTTACCGCAGCCCGACGGTCCGAGCAGCACGAGCGTTTCCCCCGCGCCGACCTCGAGATCGATCGGCTCGAGCACGCGCGTTCCGTGGAAGGTTTTTGCGCATCGGGCGAGCCCGATGGGAATAGGCGTCAATTTCATCGGAGTGGAGGGATCGAGCGCTTATTGCGGGTCATCGTCGTTGCCGTTCTTGCTCTCGTTCTTGCCGCGACCGGCCACGTCGATGCCGCGCATGGTTTGGGCTTGGCCTGCGCCGAGACGTTGCATCGCGACGAGTAGCGGCATCGTCATCGCGAAGAACAAGATCGTGTACGCGCTGCCTACCTCGATGCGTAGGGACGCGTAAGTATCGGCGAGTCCTACGGGCAGCGTCTTCGTTTCGGGCGTGTGCAGCATCCAAGTCAGGTTGAATTCGCCGATCGATAGCGTGACGACCGCGAGCGCTCCGGCGACGATGCCCGGCTGAAGATTAGGCAGCACGATCGTGAAAAAGCGCTGGACGAAGGTGGCACCGAGGCTCGCCGCGCCTTCTTCGAGCGTGCGCAAATTGGCGCTTGCAGCGACGGCTGCGACGGCGCGCACCATGAACGGCAGCGTGAAGACGACGTGACCGACGACGATGAAGGCGGCGCTCATGCGAAACGCGGTGAAGCCGCCGTAGACGACGATAAGCGCGAGTGCCGACGCGAGCCCCGGCAGTGCGATCGGCAGTACGAGCAGCTCTTCCACTAACCGCGCCCAGCGCGTCTTGCTGCGAGCGAGCGCATAGGCAGCGGGCACGCCCGTGAGGAGCGTGATGACCAGTGTTGCAGCGGCGATTTCGAGCGAGAGCAGCACCGACCCGTGGTACTGCGTCCAAACTTGCTCCAGCCACCGCAGCGTGAGGCCGCTCGAGACGCCGCGAAAGTAATTGACCGTCAGTCCCGCGAGCACCGACATGACGACGGGTACGACGAGAAAGGCGCACAGAGCGAACGTGACGAGCCACCCGCCTAGCGTGAGCAGTCTGCGCGGCGCGAGGCAGGCGGCCAGACGCGGTAGGCCGCGGCGATGGACAGCGGGAGAAGGGGCGAGCAGATTCATTGCGGGCCGCTCGTCATGCCGTGGCCGCGACGGCCGAGCCTGTGGCACTGCGTGCAAGGGCGAGCACGAGCCAGGTGACGATGCCGAGAATCACCGACAGCCCGGCAGCCGTGATCATGTTCGCGTTCAGCGTGAACTCGGTGTAGATCGTCATCGGCAGCACATCGATGTCGGTCGCGAGCGTGAAGGCGGTGCCGAATGCGCCCATGGCGGTGGCAAAGCAGATTGCGCCCGCTGCGACGAGCCCGGGCGCTAGCCCTGGCAGAACGACGTCCCGCATGATTTGCCAGGGCGAAGCGCCGAGCGAGCGGGCCGCTTCTTCGAGTGAGCGGTCGAGCTTGGATGCCGACGCCATGACTGTCACGATCACGCGCGGAATCGAGAAGTAGAGGTAACCGAGAAAGAGCCCGGTCATCGAATAGGCGAATACCCACTTCTCGCCCGTGAGTTTTTGCGTCACCGCCCCGATGAGTCCTTGGCGTCCGGCCAGCATGATGACCATGAAGCCGACGACGACGCCCGGAAATGCGAGCGGGAACGTGAGCAGGGCGACGAGTGTGCGCTTGCCCGCGAATTCTCGGCGCGCGAGCAATAAGCCCGAGATCACCGAGAGGATCAGCGTGGCGAGCGTGACGGCGGCCGAGAGTAGGACTGTTGCCACGAGACTGTCCATGTATCGCGCGTTCGTGAGCAGTGCGCGGTAAGTTGCGACGGCGTGACCGTCGGCGCTCACGTGGACGAGTACGCCCATCGGCAGCAGCCAAAAAGCGATGAAAACGGCGAGCGCCGGGGCCATCAAGACGATGCGCCAGCGTAACGGGAATGTAATGTCGTGCATGATGATGACCGCTCGTAGCGAAGAGAAGCGGCGTCCCCGAAGCTAGCGGCGCGCGGGCGTTCGAGGGCGCGCGCCCCCGCGCAACCCCGGGGAAGGCTCGATGCTCAGTGCATGGCGTCCAGATACTGCTGACCAAACGCTTGCTGCTTGTCCGCCATCTTCGCGAAATCGACGGGTTTTGCGCGCGCGTAATCGCTGGCAGGTAGGAACTTCGCGGCGGCTTCTTTGCTCATCGCGCTTGCGCGCACCGGCCGCAGATAGGCGTTGGCCCAGATTTTCTGACCTTCGTCGGACAGGACGAAATCGAGCACTTTCTTGCCGTTCGCCTCGTGCGGCGCACCCTTGACCAGGCTCATGACGTACGGTACCGAGATCGTACCTTCGGTGGGAATCACGAATTCGACGTTGGCGTGGTCTTTGTACTTGGCGCGGTAGGCATCGAAGTCGTAGTCGAGCAAGATCGGAATCTCACCCGACAGCACGCGCGCGTAGGCCGTCTGTTTGGGCACGATCGGGGCATTGGCCTTGAGTTTTTTGAACCAGTCCAGCGCGGGGGTGAAGTTGTCGAACGAACCGCCGAGCGCTTCGTTGACTGCAACGGCGCCGGCGTAGCCGACGAATGCGCTCGACGGATCCAGATATCCGATCATCCCCTTGTATTCGGGCTTGAGTAGATCGGCCCACGATTTGGGCACGCTCTTGCCTTCCAGCGCATCCTTATTGACGAAAAAGCCGAGCGTGCCCGAGTGGATCGCAAACCAATAGCCCTGCGGGTCTTTCAGCCCGGCAGGAATATCGTCCCAGTGCGCGGGTTTGTACGGTTGCACGACACCTTTGTCTTTCGCTTGAAAGGCCGACGACACGCCGAGATAGACCACGTCGGCGACGGGGCTCTTTTGCTCCGCGATCAATTGCGCAATCGCTTGGCCGGAATTTTTGTTGTCCGACGGCACGCGAATGCCGGTTTTCTCCCGAATCGCCTTGAGTTCACTGGCCCAATCGGCCCATTCGGGGGGGCAGTTATAGCAGATCGCCGTTTCTTGGGCGTGCGCGGCCGGTGCGAAGGGTGCTGCGAATGCTACGAGCGCCGCGGCGGCGTATGCAAGCCGCGCGAAGCGCGCACGAAGGCTGGATGAGCGACGTGTCACTTAGGGTCTCCTGGCGGAACGAGAAAGAGAATAATTCAGACGTCGTGGGCGTGCAGCGTCGGCCGCTGCCGGCCGGCGCGAGGACTGCTGTAGCCGCGTCGTCTATGCGACGGGGTGCGCGGGTAAGGCAGGACCCGACGCATCCGAGAGCGCGGCGACAGTCGCACCCTTGCGCAGCGTGTGAGGCAAGGTGAGAGAGAGCGATTCGCTGTTGTCGGACCCATCGATGCGCGACATCAGACGTCGCCACGCCGCGCAGCCGATCTCGCGATTCGGCGTGCTGACGCTGGCGAGCGGCGGCGAGAGCAGTTCGCCCATCGCGAGCCCGTCGAACCCGAGGATCGACATATCGTCGGGGACGCTGTAGCGGGCCCGGCGCAAACCTCGCATGACCACCATCGCAAGCAAATCGTTGCTGCAAAAAAGGGCGGTGGGACGGGCCGGGCCCGACGTAAGATGGGCCAGAACGGACGGGGCGAGCGCGTCGGCGTTGAAGTCCACTTCGAGCGCAGGCGCCGGCGTGAGCCCCGCCTGGCGCATCGCCTCGGAATAGCCGCGATAGCGCAAGCGAGCGCGATCGGATTCCGCGAGCGTGCCGGCCAGCATCAACACGCGCTCATGGCCGTGCTCGATCAGCATGCGCACGCCGTCATAGGCAGCGCGCCGGTTATCGACGGAAACTGACGGACGGCGCACGGTGTCGTTATGCATGAGTACGTAGAGATTGCCGTCGCGATCGAGCTCATCGAGCAGTGGGTGCGTGTCCGCGTCCGCCACGGTCAGAATCAGACCCTCCACGCGTTGGGCGAGCAAGGTCTCGATCGCGTGACGTTCGCGCGCGGCGTCGTACTGGGTCGTCATGAGCATGAGACGATAGCCCTGAGCCGCCGCGAGGTCGTCGATCCCTTGCAGACACTCGGCGAAGACAGGGTTCGCGAGCGTGGGCAGCACGACGCCGATCAGGCGCGTGCGTTCGCCGCGCAATTGCCGGCCGAGGGGGCTGGGGCTGAATTGAAGCGCCTCGATCGCTTCACGGATCTTCGCGAGCGTGACGCGATTGACCGTATGGGGGGCGTTAATCGCGCGAGACACCGTCGCGATGGAAAAGCCGGCATGGGCGGCTACATCCTTGATCGTGTGTTTCATCTTTCTGTGCAGTCCGGTAGTACTGGGCCTGGAAACGTTTACGCCGCAACGATTATCCGGGTCGATTATGACCGAGCCATGACCTTTTTGCTCGATATTTGGACTGAAAAAAGTGTTTTGTGCGCTTGGCTCCGCCGGTTCACCTAGGCATAATCGGTCGCGATCGGACGTCGGCCCTGGGGCGGGCGACCGAAATGTTCCTCATAATCCCCGTTTTTGAAGAAAGAAAGGACCGACGCGTGAGCCTTTTGTTTTTAGTTTTTCTGAGTGTCCTACAGGGCGTCACCGAGCTCTTCCCCGTCAGCAGCCTTGGGCATACGTTGCTTGCCCCGGCGCTGCTCGGCATGCATATCGACAAGCATGCGCCGCAACTGATTCCGTTTCTGGTCGCGCTGCATCTGGGGACGGCGTTCGCGCTGCTGTGGTATTTCCGCAAACGGTGGATCGCGCTGATCGGAGGGTGGTTCGGGACGCTGGCCGGGCGGCGGAGCGAAGATGGCCATATGATGTGGGCGCTTATCATCGGAACGATTCCAGCCGGGTTGGTTGGCCTTCTGCTGGAAAAACGGCTCGAGCGCATTTTCCACGACTTGCGCATCGTTGCGCTGGCGCTCGTGGTGAATGGGTTGCTGCTGTGGTTGGGCGATCGGTTGCAGCGCTCGCGTGCGCACCGGCCGCCTGAAAATCTGACCTTCAAACAGGCGTTCTTTGTCGGTCTTGCGCAGATCGGCGCCCTGATTCCCGGTTTCTCGCGTAGCGGCTTGACCATGATTGCGGGAAACGCGGCGGGACTGACGGCGGAGAGTGCGGCTGAATTTGCATTCCTGCTGGGCACGCCGATCATTTTCGCGGCGGGGCTGCTGGAGGTGCCTAAGCTGTTCCACGCACCCGGTCAACTGGCGGATGCGATACTTGGCGGGGTACTCACGGCGATCGCCGCCTATCTCAGCGTGCGCTTTTTGATGCGCTACTTCGAGGGGCGTGGCCGTCTGGCCTCGTTCGGCGTCTACTGTGTGGTGGCGGGACTGGCTTGCTTCGTCTGGTTTGTGACACACGGCCAGCCGGCCTAATGCGTTGTCTGGAGCTGAGCGGGCATCCGGTATAATCTCGACCCCGACGCGGTGCGCCGGGAGCATCGTACAATCACGCCCTCGCCTCCCCATAGTTCAACGGATAGAACACGGGTCTTCTAAACCTGAAATCGAGGTTCGATTCCTCGTGGGGGGGCCAAACGTTCTAACGGCTGTGTGCGTTTAGCATCGCGGGCCCTATTCCCGACAGCGGCCGATGGGCCCGGCCGCGCGTGCCTGTGAAGCGCCTCCGCGGCTTCGCCGCCGCGTATCAGCGACGTTGTCCTCCAATCAGCTCTCGTTCCGGCGCCAGACGGCCGGCACTCAGCCGCGCAGTCTCCGCCGCACATCGTACAGATAGTCGGCGATGCGGTTTCCCGCAAGGACGGCAACCAGCGCGATCAGCGAAATCTTGAAGATGGGTTTCATCGACGATCTGCACCGTCATCGGGTTGCGGTCCTGGCCAGCATTGGCCGTGCCACGGCGTAGCGCTGTCGGCCGGGCGATTGCCGCGATTGCCGCGATTGGCTCGAAAGGTGTTATTTAAACGTACCCCTATCGCGTTCGTACGTCGGTTGGCCTGAATGTGGCGCGCCTGGCGGGGGTATCCACGCGGCACGGTGTTTATTAGCCATTCGACCGACTTCGCCGATCGCCGCCCATAGCCGATGATGCTTGCACGGGCGTCGTTCATGGCGTTCCGGGCACCCGGCAAGCAAGCGCGCCGCCCTTAAGCGATGCGCGACGATCTTTGCCGCCGCTATCCACCATCGATCGAGCGCCCTGATGATGCCCAATGTGCGAGACCTTCGTCGCCCTCGGAAATCCGTCCGATTTCCCGGCCCCCCCGAGCCCTTGCACGTCATCTCCAGCGATCATTCATCTTTTCAAGCACGTCTCACCGAGCTGGAACAAATGATGACTGATATCCGCGAGCGCATGGCGCGTGTCGAAGCCGGGCTGCTTCATCTGGCGACCAAGAACGACGTGACCACCCTCGAATCGACCCTTCTGAAATGGTTCATCGGAACTGCGATCGCCTTGACAGGCTTTGTCTTCGCTGCGGCCAGACTGGTCCACTGAGCCGCTGCGGGGCGTACTGCGATGCGGTACCGTGGGTCGTCCGCGTGCCACGGTAGTCGGACGCTGCCGCCAGTCACGGCGTGTGCGGCTGGTTTCCTGTGGGCTCGACCTCGGGTGTATCGCGTACGGGCGCTTGGTCTGGCTGCAGATCGGTGTCCGGTAGCGTCTCCGGTGTGCGCGCGGGCGGCGTGCCACGTGCGATTTCCGATGGCGCGGGGTCGGCATTGCGGTGTGTCGTCGATGCATTCATGGGGTGTCCCTCGTCTCTACGACTGCAAGGCGAGCAACCCCCGTGCCGACCTGCCGTTTGTTCCGGCCTCGGCGTCTTCGATGCAGCGTGTGGGGCATCGCGAATCTTTCCGTCGGCTTTCCCTCGGTTTATCGCTCATCGCACAGGCTTATCCCTCGTCAACGTTGAATCGAACTATTGTTAATTAACTGTCCGATTTCGATTTTCGATGCATAAAGCTAAGCGACGTGGCGCGTTGAGGTATATTTTTAGGACGAAAAGAAGTGGCGTCGATCGACCTGTGACATTCGCGCCTATATCGACACAATAAAACGTTGTGAGTCGATTGGGCTTCCGTTAGAATCGGCCGCACCGTGCACGGCCATACGTCGGCGCATGCCGCGGCGACTGCGATAAGAGGCGTTGGGTCGATGTAAATCCATTAAGAATTTTCCACGGGACAAAGCTAAACCTATATGACAAATGTCGGTTGTTGAGTGTTGGGCGCATTGTTCCATCTATTTCGTGCAGTATTTCATCGCCGCGCTTTGACGTTCATTACATGAAAGCGGCGATCCTTTCACGTCGCAATGGCAATAGCGAGGATGAAAACGCATGACTCCCCGGCAAGTCCTATTGTTGTCACGTCCCAGGCATCGAATCCGTATAGCCGTACTCGACGATCACCCGATCGTCTCGCTCGGGGTAGCCACCTATCTGCGCGATCATGCCGATTTCGAATTGGTGGCGAACGTCTCTGCGGTCGATGATCTATTCGCCGTGCTCGATGTGAGCGAGTGCGACGTCGCGCTCGTCGATTTCTATCTTCCCGCTGACCGAGTCGATGGTGCGTCATTCGTCAAGCGGTTGCGCGTCGAGGCGCCGGCGCTCGCCATCGTGGTGCTCTCCGCCGCGCGAGCAAGCGATACCGAATGCGTTTGCCACCGAGCGGGCGCGAATGCATTTCTCGAAAAGACGACGTCGTTACCGTTGATCGCCGAGGCTATCCGCTGCGCGGTCAGCGCGCCGCGCAAATTTTTTGTGGGCAGGGAAGGCAGAATCGAAGCGCGAATACCGCATCCGCGGGAAGACATGTTGTCGGCCGCCGAAATCGAGATATTGCGCCATATCGCGGAGGGGTTATCGGTAACACAGACGGCTGCAAGGCTCATGCGCAGCAAGAAGACAGTCAGCACACACAAGCGCAGCGCCATGCGCAAACTGCGCGTCTCAGACGACCTCGGGCTGGCGCTGTTTCTCAAGGAGAAGTTTCGGGGTTGAAGCCGATAATGGCGGCGCGAGTCAGTGTTCAACCCAGTGTTGAATCAGAACGGCGTATCGTAAGGCGCACCCTGAAATCCTGCGCGCGCGCTCGGCGCGTAGCGTGTCTCATCGTGGCCGGCTGCTTGACCGGCGCATCGGATACTGCGAACGCTATGGGCGCGGCGGCAGGCGAGCCGGCGGTACTGCGCGTCGCCGCCTATCGCAACGATCTGAGCGCCCTCGATTATGTCGATCAGACAGGCGCGCGCCATGGGCTCAATGCAAGCGTGTTACGTGCGGTCGCAGACCGCCATCGGATGACGCTCGACTACCGCGTGTTTGCATCAGTCGAGCAAGCGTGGGACGCGCTCGAGCGCGGCGAAATCGATATCGCTCCGGTTGCATGCGACGATCCCGTGCCCGTTCGCAACAGTACCCTGTCCCAGCGGTACGCCTCGGCGCGTGTGGGCGTCGTACGCGTGCGCGGCCGGCCGGTGCCGCGCACGTTATCGGATCTGGCGGGCGAGCGCGTCGTCATCGCTCGCGGCAGCCTCGGTGGCGCGACGCTGAGAGCGACTCTGGCCGGCGTCGCAGTGCGCGAGATGCCCGAGCGGAGAGCGGCGCTCGAGGCCGTGGCCGGTGGACAGGCCGACGCATTCGTCGGCATCCATTCCCTGAACGCGGGTGCCGTCAGCGCGCTCGCGCTCGGTACGCTCGCACCGGCCGCCATGCCGCTTTCGATCACACTGTGCTTGGCATCTCGACAGGCCGACGCCCGCATGAGCACAGTGATCGCCGAGGGGCTGGCGACCCTCTCGCCGTCGATACTCAGCGAGATCGAACATCAGCCGCTGCCGGCCGCGATGCGCCGCACGTCGGCCCCGTCGGCGTTTACGCCGACAGACGCCGAGCGCGCGTGGATGCGCGCGCATCCCATCGTGCGCGTAGGCGTTCAGCGGCTTAGCCGCCCCTACGATTTCGTCGATGACCAGGGGCGGTGGCAGGGCCTTGGCGCAACGCTGCTGCGGCAGGTCGCGCATACGGCGGGGCTGCGGTTCGAGCCCGTGCTGATCGACGCCGGCCTCGACCCGGCGGGCGCGCTGCGCAGCGGCGCGGTCGATCTCGTCTCCTCGTTTCCGCTCGCCCCGGGCGGCACGGCGGCGACGCTGGCCACCACGCGTGCCTACGATAGCTTCCCGTGGGCATACGTACGCGCCGAGGGCGGTGACGACGAGTTCGAGCGGATCGCCGCGCCGCCGTGGCGAGTGCGGTACGTCGTGCCCGAACCGATGCTGGCCGACGTCACGCTCGTACCGCGAACGAATGCTGCGGACGCGTTGCGTGCAGTGCTGGCCGGCAATGCCGATGCGGCGCTCATCAACGTGATCGCGGCGGAAGAATTGGGCGATCGCTATGCGAACGGCGGGCTCACGATCATTCCGACGATGGCCGGAGTCGAGCATCTCGGCTTCGCGGCTGCGGTGAGCAATGCGCCGCTAATCGCGATGCTCGATCGCTATTTGGCTTCATACAGCCGGGGGGAGCTCGCTCGGCTGGCCAGCCGAGCGCGGCCGCTGACGATCGTACTCGGCTACGACAAACGCGCGGTCATCGGCTTGACGTCGGCGAGCGCCGCCATTGCTTTGGCTGTCATCGTGACGCTCGGCTGGGCCTATCGGCGCACGCGGGCGGCGCGCGCAGCCGCCGTCAGCGCCCGCGCCGAAGCGATCGCCGCACGTGAGCAAGCGTTGGCCGCCGATCGCGCGAAGTCGGCGTTTGTGGCGATGATGAGCCATGAGATCCGTACACCGATGAACGGCGTGGTGGGCGTGCTCGACCTGCTCGATACGATGGCGCTTGGCTCGGAGCCGAGGCGCTATGTCGGAATTGCGCAGCATTGCGCACGGCTTATGCTGCGCGTCGTCGACGACACGCTCGACTATTTGAAGATCGAGCAGGGCGCGTTGGCGCTCGACGCCGAGCCATTCGACATTTGCGCGCTGGCTGCCGCCGCCGTGGAACTGCACGCGCCCCTAGCGGGGCGCAAGGGCCTTGCCGTGTATCTGGCGGCGATGCCGCATTTCGATAGGCGGCTCGTTGGCGACGAGGCCCGGATCAATCAGATTCTGATGAACTTGCTCAGTAATGCGATCCGCTTCACGGAACGTGGCCACGTACTGCTCCAAGTGCGCCGAAAAGTGGCGCGCGGCCGCGCCTGGCTTCTCCTGTCGGTCGCCGATACGGGCTCGGGCATCTCGGAAGCGTATCGTGCGCGCCTATTTGCACCCTTTACGCAGCAGGACAGCACTACGACGCGGCGATGTGGCGGCACGGGCCTCGGGTTGTCCATTGTGAAGCGGCTCGTCGACCTCATGGGCGGCACGATCGATGTCGCAAGCCGGGTGGGCGAGGGCACGCGTGTGCGTGTCCGTTTGCCCATCGAATGGGGCGATACGCTGCGCGACTTGCCGCGCGTCGCGCGAGCTCGTGCAAGCTTGCGCATGCCCGTGCCCGAAATGGCCGCGGCGGTGCGCGCAGTGCTCGCGGGGATGGCCGTGCGCTGTATGCCGGCGGGCAAGCACGCCGATATCGACATTACGGCCGATGCGACGGGTGCCATCGTCATTACGTCCCCCAACGGCTCGGCCCGCGTCGTGCGAGCGCTTGACGACCTCGTGGGCGCGGTGGCCGCCGCGCTGACAAATGGGCAGCCGCCTACCGCGGCAATCGCGATTCGCGGCGCTCACGCGGGCCGTCTTGCCGAGCCGCTCGCCGAGGGTTGTCCGACCGGCGGCGATGGTCGCGATCACGGACGCCTCTCCGTGCTCGTCGTCGAAGACAACGATATCAATCGCGACATCATCGTGAGGCAGCTTGTTGCACTCGGTATCCGTGCGGACGCTGCCGCCGACGGCATCGACGGCTTCGCGCGTTGGCAACGCACACGTCCGGTGCTGGTGTTGCTCGACTGCCATATGCCGGGTATCGACGGTTATACGCTCGCGCGCGATATCCGCCGCGCGGAAAGCGATGGCCCGATGCGCACGACGATCGTTGCAGTCAGCGCGAACGCGACGCAAGACGATGTGCGCAGGTGTCGGCAAGCGGGCATGGACGATTACCTGTCAAAGCCGGTTACGCGCCTCAAACTCACGGCGTTGATTGAAAAATGGACGGAGACTGTCAGTGTCGAAGCACGATCGAAGTGAAGGGGAGCCGTGCGAGACCCACCCGCTCGGGGCGTTCGACCTGTCCGAATTGCTTGCCGTATACGGCGAGAACAGCTTGCGCACGCTGCTGGCCGTGGCGCTCGCCGAGTTCGATGGTCAGCACGTCGCTTTCGAAAGGGCGCTCGAGCGCAGGCAATGGGCGAGGGCTGCGGAGGCCGTGCATCGGCTGAACGGCACAGCGGCGTTTTTTTCGAGCGACGCGCAATCGCTCGCGCCGCTCGGCTTAGCCGAGCGTGCATTGAGGCTGGCCGATGTGTCGCTGGTGGAGCGGACCGTCCCCAACGCTCGAGCGACGCTCGCCGCACTTGGGGCGGCATTCGTCGTCGAGCTTGCGAAAAGGCGCGAGGGGCGGCAGTCAGATGGCCTTCAATAAGCGCTCGCCCACGCATTCAGTCGCGTAAGGTCGTCCCGGATTACGGCATTTTTATGCGTGCTTTCCCATTTTCGAAGATCGTCGCGCTTTTGCGGAACGCCGCGTGACATTACGTTTTGAACGGAGCGCATCGATGGGGATCGCGATGATTCGTGAACTGAGCGCAGCGATACCTTTGAGTCCGCCCGACACCGTCACATCGGTCCAACGGCTCGGGCAGCATGCCGATGATGGACCGCTCTTCGGGTCGATGTCGATCGACGGCAGCCAAGCGGCGCTTGCCGTTGCCCTGCCGGCGTCCTTCGACGCACGCGCTGCGACCGGTGTCGCCGCTTCCGCTATGCGGCCAATCGAGGGCCGCCTGCGCCGCGCGGCCGCAGCGGTGGTCTCGGAGCCCATTGAATCGGCCACCGTCGCGGCGCCGTTTATTGCGGCGACCCGCGCCGTTCGGGCGCAGTCAGCCGCGCCGCCAGCCACATCGAGCCCAGCGCGCGCTGCCGCGCCAGAGGCCGCCGTACTTGAACGGCTGAACCTGTCGTTGACGGAATGGGTCGACGAAGACAAGGCCCGTGCGTACTTGGACCGCCCGAGCGATTTATTGCGGGCTGTCGGGAAGCAGCGGCACCGCATCGTTCCGGATGCATTCTCGAGCACCCTCGATCCGTCGCTGCTCACGGACGAAGCCGTGCTCGACGAAGCGGCCTTGCTTCATCACCGTCTGCATAGCCGTACCGCGACCGCCGGCACCGGGATGCCCGTTTCCGCCACGGGCTTGCCGTCGTTGTCGGCGTTGCGCGAACGCTTTCTCGAAGCGCTGGACGCCGATTATGCGAAGCGCCGCGCGCTCGATGCTCTGTTCGTTCCGAGCCCATCGCTCGGGCAGACGACGCCCTACTTCGACGGCTTCGCACTTCGCAATCTCGAGGGCAAATCGTTCGACGATCTCATCCAATCGCAGGCCCTGTGGTCAGATCCCGCCTTGAGTGCGTTGACGGTTGAGCAGCGGCGCGCGTTGCTGTCCCAGAAATTCGACGAGATGGCGGAATCGACGCAATTTTCGATGGGCTCGGTTCCGCACTCGCTGGCGACTGCGGTGTTGCGAATCGATCGCTATCGTGGCGCATTGCCGACCGTCCCCGGAGACGAAGCCGCAGTCGTCAAGGCTTTGATGCAAAGAGAAGGAGGTTGGAACAGCGGCGAATCGTATCCCTACCATCCGCGACTGCTATTCGCGATGCACCTGGCTCGATCGAGCGGAATCGACGTAACCTCGGTTGAGCAGTTGCGGCTCGTTTATGAAAATCAGGTGAGCGACCCTGCCCTCGAATCGATGTACGCCGGCAACGACAACGCAGCCGCGTGGATCGAACACTATCTGTCGGGGTGGGAGGCGCGCGGCGTGCGTTGGAAAGAGGGCACGCCCGCGCAGCAGGCGCAAGTGCTCGTTGGGCTGTTCGACGCGTTGCGGGCCGCGGCCGATGAAGACGGCCCTGTTTCGGCGTTCGCGCGCGAGATTCGCGCGAAGGGCGTACTGATACCCAACCGAATCGTGGGCGCAGACCTTGAGGAGCGGGCCGCTGCGACGCTCGCATACGGCAACGAGCGTTTGCTCGCGGCCTATGGCGAGCCGCCCCGATTCGACCGGCGCGAAGCGGCGGCCGCCATACTCCGACGCCACGGTGTCGACAATGCCGCATTAACCGACGCGCGTCGCTACGTGATCGTTGGCGACAACCCCAACGTGATGAAAGCCGCGTTCGGGGACGCCGTCGACGAATTTCTGGACCGCGCGGACTGGGTCGGGCTGAACGGTGCGTCGATGACGGTCGGCGGGGGCGCATCGCTGAAGCCACGCGAGGACCTTGAACGCGAGGAAGAAGCCTTCAACGACTCATTGGTTTCCAACCCGTGGGTCGTTGCAATGGCGAAGGAGCGCTTGCGTGCCCAAGCGAAACCGACGACGCACGAAGCGACGCGGCGTGTGGCCGACGAGATCGCGAGCAATCTGGCTGCCGAAACAGAAGTACACCGTGCGCTGGTGAAGGGACTCGACACGTGGATCAACACCCTGCCCATTGCCGGGCCGATCTACAACATCGAGGAAGGCGTTCGCCACAAGGACGCACTGCGTGCTGCGTTCGGCTTGCTGTTCCTCGCCGCCGACGGCTTCGATTTGAGCATGCGTAGCGGCGGCGCGCGCGCGGAGGGTGTGCATCCGGTCGTGCCGAAGCTTCGGCGCGCATTGGGCCGCATCGACGGCTCCAGCGCCAACATGGCGGGACATCCGGAAATGATCGAGATGAGCGCGGACCCGGTCCTCATCGGTCGGCGCGACGCAGACGTTCCTGCTCAATTGCGCTCGTTGGCGCGCGAAGCACGCGCGAACAGGAATGTCCGCTGGCGCGATTACGATGTCGTGCATCTCGATGAGGAGGACCGCATCGTACCCATTCGCCGCGACGGCGACGTCTATCGCGCAGTCGATTGGCATACCGGACATCGACTGCGCGAGGTATCCGCCATCGAGCTCGATGCGCAGACCGGCTGGGGGCGCATGCCAAGCCCGGGTGTGCGCCCCGATGAGCGTTTCGTACTCGGCGTCGATGTCGCGGAACGCTTGACGGTTCAGGGCGTGAAATCTCTGCTCGGGCGGGCCAACGATTTGAAGCCGCGCCATTTCGACGAATTGTTCGGCGAGTCCTTCGCACTGCCGTCGCTCGCCGCCAACCGTTCCCAATTTGCTGCGGCGTCGTTCTATCGCAAGCTCTATGAATCGAGCGATACGTTCCGGCGCGTGTTCAACCATTACGCGCAAGTCGATGCGCGCGCGCGTAACCGCACCGCCGGCCCATGGAAGAAATGGGAGTTCGCGATCGGCGAGGCTGCGCCGCTCGGAGCGCCGAGCAAGGCCTATACGGACTTCGAGCACAAGCGAATCTACATGCCGAGCGACGCCGCGATCAAGGCGACGTCCTACCTATCCGCGGACGGGCCGAAAGCGATGACGCCCGAGCAGGCCTATCTGCACGAGGCGATCCATGCGCTGACAGGCGCGCGCGATCCCGAGCGCGCGCTCGACATGCTGAATCGGGGGCCAACCGTCTATCTGACCGACAAAATTTTGAGCGAGGCTGGGTACGCCATCCCCGAGCAGATCATGTATCGGCGGCGCAATTCGCTGTCCGACATGCCGATCGACCAAACGGTGGAATACCACGCGAGCATGGCCGCACGGGCGGGAGAAGTCGAGAATCGCTATCTCGATGCGCTTATCGACGCCAAGCGTACTGCTGTGACGGCGGACACCTTGATCGAGGGGATGCCTGTGGCCTCTCGGGCGACGGTCGCGGACACGAAGGCCATGCTCGATGCGATCGAAGACGAGCAAGACGGGCTCTTCCTAACATGGAGCAATTTCAAGACGAAGTTTGACAACAATTTCGCGTTCTACGTGCAGGATAGAACCATGACGTCGGAGCTCGCCTCCGACGCCATGGTTGTCATGGACTTCTACGGCCGGCTGTACGAGCGAAGCGTGACCTTCCGCCGAATGTTCGACAAGATGTCTGTGATCGATGCGACGCAGGCGCGTCCTTGGAGGTTCGTCCTCGAAGGCGACATCGAATTCGATCGACTCTCGCCGACAGCCCGTGTGCATGGCGCGGCCGAGCCCAACAAGAAAATCTACGTGTTGGACGACGGCTCCAGCTACCTCACCGAGACTGGACTGCGCGAGGCCGAAGTCGAACGAAAGCTCACCTACGCAATGATCTGCGCGATGACGGGCTTGCCCAAATTGCCGCGGGCGCAGTCCTTCGCGAATCGCGGTGCGGCGGTTTTCTTGACCGACCGGATCCTGAAGGAGGCAGGGTTCAACTATCCGCGACAGCTCGCCGCTGCGCTCGTGGCTGCAGAGGACGCCGCGACGCGAATGCAACTGCTGGCGCATCAAACATCGGCAATGCGCAGCGCGGCGCTGGAAGACCGGTATTTGGTGCTCGGCTAGCGCGCCCGCGCCCCGGCTGTCTCTCAAACCACTTCTTCGTTCTTGACTGGACTTCATGACCCGTACTTCATCGCTGGCTGCCCTGTGGTCGGTGCTGCGGCGGCCCAGTGCCGAAAGCGGACGGATCGCGCGCTGGCTCATACCGTTCGGCATGCGCGCCGATGTGGTGGCGGCCGCCCTCATTGCCGTCGTGATCGCGATGATGATCTTGCCGTTGCCGCTGTTCATCATCGACGCGCTGATCGCGGTCAATATCGGCGCTGCCGTGCTGCTGACCGCGCTGGCGCTCTATTTGCCGAATGCGGTTTCGTTTTCGAGTTTTCCCGTGCTGCTGCTGTTGACCACGCTGTTTCGGCTCGGCATCGAGGTGAGCACGAGCCGCTCGATCTTGCTGCGCGCCGACGCCGGCGAGATCGTCGACACATTTGGCCGCTTCATCGCTGGGGACAATCTGGCGGTCGGCATGATCGTCTTCTCGTTGATCGCGATCGTGCAGTTTCTCGTCGTGACCAAAGGTGCGGAACGGGTGGCCGAAGTGGCGGCGCGGTTCACGCTCGATGCGATTCCGGGGCGACAGATGGCGATTGACGCCGATTTGCGCGCAGGCTTCACGCGGCCGGAAACGGCGCAGCATCTGCGAACGCAGTTGGCTCGGGAAAGCACAATGCACGGGGCGATGGACGGTGCAATGCGATTCGTCAAAGGTGATGCGATCGCCGGAATCATCATCGTCGCGGTCAATCTGACGGCCGGCATTGCGATCGGTGTCGTGCAGCGCGGGCTGGCGTTCGAAGAAGCGCTCGAACGCTATTCGATCCTGACGATCGGCAATGCGCTGATCTCGCAGATCCCCTCGCTGTTGATCGCCATTGCGGCGGCGGTACTGATCACGCGTGCCGGTGACGGCGGGGAACACGAGTCGACTGTGGGCGCGCAGATCGCTCGGCAGTTGAGCCGCGCTCCGGCTGCCTGGCTGCTGGCGGCCTGCGTGATGACGATGTTCGCTGCGGTTCCCGGCATGCCGTGGCTCGTGTTTCTCCTATTGGGCGCGGCGATGGTGGGTATCGGCGTGCTGCGCTTGCGCAGCGATACACGAGACCGCCTGCGGCAGCCACCGTCGGCGGCCACGTTCGGTCTAGATGCCGCGCCCGACGATACCGATGTGCGCCAGATCGTGCCCATGCGATCGATCGTCGTATCTTTTTCTGCGGGCGATACCGGTTTGGCCGCGTCGGGACACCTCGCTGCGCAGGCCGAACGCGCTGCGGCACTGACGCGCACGATACGGCGCGTGCGTAACGAGCTCGTCCTACGCTATGGCGTGACGGTGCCCGTCATCGACGTCGATCGAGTCGATCGGATCGAGGCGCAGGCCTATGAAATCGCGATTCATGAGGTCACGGTTGCGTCCGGACGGTTGCATTGGGACCGCGTTTGCTTGCCGGTGCGCAGCCAGATCGCACCCGTCGCGCGTGAACATGGCGTGGCGCAATCATTTCCGTTGATCGAGGGGGCGATGTGGATCGAGCCGCATCGCTTGGCACCGCATGACGGCGAAGCTGATTCCGGTGTCGATGCCCTCGGCTACTTCGGGCTGCTGTTGCGCCGGTTGCTGCATCGGCACGCGGGACAGTTCATCGGCATTCACGAGGCTCAACTCGTGTTCAATTGGCTGCAGCGCGAGATGCCCGCGCTGGCCAAAGAGTTATCGCAGGCGTTGACCCTGCCGCGCTTCGCCGAAGTCATGAAGCTGCTTGTGGTCGAGCGCGTGTCGTTGCGCAACGTGCGCGAGATAGCGGAAACGCTTGTGGTTTGGGCACCTCGCGAGAAGGAGGTGGCCACCTTGGCGGAGCATGTGCGCGTCGCGCTCGGCGCGCAGATCTGCCAAGAATTCGCACGTGACGGCGTGCTGCATGCTTGGTTGCTCGAGCGTGGCTTAGAGGAGCGGCTCAGCGAGACGTTGCAGCAGGCGCCGGTTGGTGCTGTCCTTACGGTCGATCACGATATGGCGCGCGAGATGATCGATCGGATTCGTTTGCTGAACGCCGCTTGCCCGGACGCCCAGCCCGAACCTATCGTGCTGACGACTCAAGTATTGCGGCGCCCTTTGCGCCGCGCATTGGCGGACGATCTGTTCGAAACGCATGTCATGTCCTATGCGGAGCTTGCCGCGACGCAACGCGTGCAGGTGCTCGGCAGTATCGATTTGTGCGCTGTGCCATCCGCGGCCGCGTGATGACGCTTGACGCTCGCTTTGAGCCGCAGCGTTAAGCGCGCGCTCGTTGCGAATCGAAGGCTTCGTCCGCGATCTCGATCGGAACATTCGGGCGTCCCTCTAGCCTTTGCGTTTCTTCGACGATCCGATAGACAATGGCGACGGCGCGATAGCAGTCGCGCGGAATTGCAAGCTGCAGTTCACCGTGGCGGTAGAGATATCGCGCCAACGTGCAAAAGCGAAAGACGACCACGTGCTCGAGCAAGGCGCTGTTCGTGATTTGCATCGCTTCCTCGCCAGTCGCTTTACCGATCACGATCGGCGGCGCAGACGTGTCTCCCTTGTCGTCGAGCAAGACGGCAAAATGCGCCGGATCGACGATCAGTGCGCGCCTGCCCTGACTGCCGTTGCCGCACTGTGCATCGCCCACGGACGGCACGGCCACCGTTTCGCTCGATGACATGCGTTGTCGCGCCCGCATCGACGGGTCGCCGCTCGTCTGCTTCAATTCGTCCTTCAGCTCGCGCTGCGACATGCGCAGAGCACGCCGACGCTGTCCCCGCGCTAGAGCCGCCGATAGCACCGCCGGCAGCAAGAGTGCTCCCAACACGATCCGAATAAATGCGTGCAGGGTCGCGCTGCCGATCTCCCGATCGAACGCAAGCGATTGCCAGTCGATCATTGCACTGACCACGGGCAAGCGGATGCGCAGTTGCCAATAGGCCACTGCGGCGACGACGCAGCCGGTCGTCGCCGCAAGCGCTACCGCGGTGAGATTCTTCTTCCCGAAAAGCCCTTTGATGTGTTGGACGGCGTTCAACCGTTTGAGCGAAGGCCGGATCGTTTTGGGCGCGAAGGCGAGGCCGCCGCATAGCCACGCGGCGAGGAGTGTCGCTGCGACAGCGGCTGCGGCGACGCTGGCGAACGCGATGACGATCCAGCCGGCGTACCGGCCGACGAGAGCCAGGCAGGCTGCGATGCGATCGACCGATCCCACCTGAGCGAGGGCGGTGTGTTGCAGAAGCAGCCAACGCTCGACGGCTGCATCGGCACACGCGAAGACGGCCTCGGCCGCCAGCACCGACACGCCGAGCCCCGTCAGCATCTCGCTGCGGGCGAAGTTGCCTTCGGCTCGTGCGTCGCGCAACCGCTTATAAGTGGGGGGTAAATCCTTGTCGCTCATCGTTCATCGCCGATTACGGACTGCGGGAGTGCGGACAGCAGACTGCGAGAGGGGCACAGTCGATGCTCGCTTGCCGCCGCAGAACGCGCATTGCTCGTTGCTCGTGGCTCATTGTTCGTGATCGCTGCGCGCGGATTCGCGCATCCATTGTTGGACGTCTAGGGCATGTTGTTCGGCCAGGCGTCCCGCAGCGCCTAGAACGCGAGGCAGGGTGAGCGCGACGAGCACTAGCAGGAAGACGCTCTTGATCGGCAGCGCTGCGACGTAAGCCGGGAACTTCGCGTTGACGCGCGACACAATAGCGAAGCAAGCTTCGATTGCTCCCAGGGCGAGCAAGTAGGGGAAAGCGAGCGACAGCGAAAAGTGCATCGTCGAGACGAGCAGAGCGCCCATGGATGACCATGCCCGGTCGCCGAGCGGCGCACGCCTATCGAGGGTCGGCCAAACGGCGTAGCTCGTCCAGATGATCTCGAACAATGCGGCCAAGCCGCCCGTATGCATGAGAAATACGACGAGTGCCTGTTGCAGCATGGCGCCCAGCACCGATGCATCGACCGAAGCGGCCGGATCGAGTGCTTGTGGATTGCCCCCTCTCTGGTAATCGAGATAAGTGCCGGCTGCCTGTATCGCCCAAAACGGCGCGGCGATGAGTGCGGCGAGGAGGACACCGATCACGGCCTCCTTCGCGGCTATGCCGAGCCATTCACCGAGTGGCAGGGGCGCCTGCGCAAGCACGGTGAGAACGCCTTGCGTTGCCGGCAACGCAAGCGCAATTGCGATAACGGTGCGTGCCGTCGTACTGAGTGCGTGCGCTGCAAAGACCGGAACGAGCAGGACCGTGGGGAGCCAGCGAAGCACGCAGAGCGCGAGCGCGGCCACGAACGGCAGGGCGGATTCGAGTGGGTTTGCCATGGGGCAATGCATCAACGTCGCGGCATGCCGACGAGTTCGAACGCTTGGTCGACGATGCCGACGAGTTCACCACCCACGGTTTGCCCGGTGGCGGCAACCGCCATGCCGACGACGACGAGCTTGACCGCAAACGGTAGTGTTTGATCTTGGATTTGAAATGCCGACAACACGAGGGAGACCGCGATGCCGGCACATGAGGCGGCGAGCGCGAGCGCGACCGAGAGCTTGAATGCGACCAGTAGTGCGTGCTGTAGGAGCAAGAGCGATTCGGGCATGGCCTCATCCCTGATAAGAGAGGACGAGCGCTTGCAGCAGCTTCCCCCAGCCATCCGCCAGCACGAACAGCAAGAGCTTGATCGGCAATGCAACGGTCATGGGCGGGACCATTTGCATACCCATCGCGAGCAGAACGTTCGATACGAGGATGTCCACGGCGACGAACGGTATGAACAATAAGAGCCCGATTTCAAATGCCGCCTGGAGTTCAGATACGACGAATGCCGGGACTGCGATGCTCCAATCGTCGGCGCGGGCAGTGTGACGCGCCGTTTCGGGCCATGTCTTTCGGGCCAACTCGAGGAAGCGCTCGCGTTCGCGTGTGCTGCCGTTGCGCAGCACGAACTGTCGAAGCGGTTCAACGACCTCGAGGGCCGCATGAACCTGCGATATACCCGACGCCGATGAACTGGGCATTGCGCGCGCTTGAGCCATGCATGCCGAAAGCGTCGGCGACATGACGAACGCCGTCGCGACGAGCGCGATCGCGTTTAGGGCGAGCGTCGTGGGCGCTTGCTGTACGCCGAGCGCGTTGCGCACCAGGACCAGGACGATCGACAACTTCAGGTACGAAGTGGTGGCGATCGCCAGGAGCGGCAGGAGCGAAAGCAGGCCCAGCAGCGCGAGCAGAGCCAACGGATGTTGGTCGAGCGTCATGGCACGCGCGACCAGGCTTGCTCGCGCTCGCGCGGCCATGGCGTCACCTCGTCAGCGGATGGACCCGCAGGGCTGATGAGCGCGTCGGCGCGGGCAGGCAATAGCTTCGCTTCGATGTCGTTCACCACGTTACTTCTGCGGGATGGGGGCCGGCGAAGACGGCCCGTCGCTGTTCAATCCGCAAGAGCGTGAAGGCCTGCCAGCGGCTACCGGGTATCAGTACCTGGCCGTTATCGGTCACGACGAAGCCATACGGGCCGCCGGTCGCGCTCCGGATGCCGAACGGCGGGCGCTCGCTCGTCTCGATTGGGTAAACGGCTCCTTTTATGACCCGCAGCGGCGCGAGCGCCGGCTCGGCGGCAATCGTTGCGGCTGATGCCGTGGGGGCAGGGCGCGTCGGCGCCGGCCGGCCGCTGCGGATGCCGATCAGGGTGAGCAGTCCCGCGCCGGCGATCGCTGCGACGGCGGCGGCGGTACGCGCTGCTATCCGCGGCAGCACGGGCCGCGGGGCGGGCAACGTTCCGCTCGTCGGTGCACTTGCGGGCACGGGCGCGGTCGGCCAAGGTGTGCCTTTCTCTTCGCAGCCGATCAGCACCGGGCCAGCGAACCAACGCGCACCGGCGACGACAGGCGCTTTCCCTTCTCCCCCGTTGGCCGAGCCGCTGCCTCGCCGTATCGGGTCGCACGAGCGATACTGCCAGGTCGCCTCGCCCTGCCGGGTGAACGAGGCGGCATGCACGGGCATGCCCGGATCGCGCAATACGATGTCATTGTCGGGCCCCTGACCCACGTGGATGATGTCGCCGTCGAGCGGAACTGCGGCTCCGCGGTGCAGGCCGGTGAGGATGCGCAGTTCGAGCATGGCGGCGCCGCGTGCTGCGCGTTAAAGCGCTTTGGCGCTAATGAAAATCGCTCGTTGCTCGGCGCGTGCCGTTGCAACCGGATAGCTCGCGATCAACCGGGGTGGCGCACCGCTTTCAACGGTCACCGCGGTATCGAGCTTGACGCTGCTGGTATTCGCCCACGCTTGCCCCGGTAAGCCCGTTGGCTGCGCCATCAGCAGGTCGACATCGATCGCGAGCGCGGTTGCCCCTGCTTTGGGCGATGGTACGATCCGCGCCACGAGATCGAGACGGTCGCCGCCCTTGCCGCTGCGGCCGTTGGCTTCTTGGGGGCCTGCGGCTCCAGCCGAGCCGGCGGCCTGCGACGCTTCGCCTGCGATTGTCAGCGTCGTGTGGGCATGCATGCGGCCGACGATCGTTTGGCGATTGACGAGCCGAGCACGCCGATCGGCAAGCGCCTGGGCAAGGCGCTCGTCGAACGCGTGCGCAGCGAGGTCCGAAGCAGCGTAGACGCTTTCGCTTGCCGCGCTGAGCGCCGTGACCATCGGCAGATCCGATTCAATGACGAGGACGTCGATCGAGACGAGCGGAGCTGCGCGATCGAGCGCATCGATCATCTGTTGGATTCGGGCCTGCCAGGTGCGATCGCCCCATACGAGGACGGCGTTCGTTGCATCGTCGGCGACGATGCCGATCGGCCGTGCTGTAGAAGGCTGCGACGCAGCGACGGTGCCGCCCTGACGTGCAGTGTGTACAGCGGCAGGCGTGGACACCGGGTAGCCAAGCCAGCGCGCGAGGGGCGGCGCCACGGTGGGCAGCGGGGGCGCGACGTCCGATTGCGCAGGTAGCGTGAACACCGGCTGCGCGACAGGCGTGTCCGGCGCGAGCAACTGCCGCAGCACGGTGGCCACTCCGGGGCGCACGCCGAGCGAAGTGTCCGACGGAACGGTGTCTCCCGCTTGCGCAAAACGCAGCGGAAAAATCATGGGGACCGGACCGGCCTGCGCTTGTGCAGCGCTCGCCTGGCGTGCGACGAAGCGGCGAACGAGCGCCCGATAGGCGCGTGGGCCGCTCACGAGCACAGCGTCTTGTCCGATGAGCTCACCCCAGCCGAAGCGGGCATCGTAAATCCCAACCGCTTCGAGTGCGGTGCGCGCAGTATCGGCGCGGGTGCCGTTCAGGGCGATCCGCTCGGTGGCCGAATCGCGTGAGCCGCTGACGTGGAGCGTTCGATCGGCGATGAACCACGAGAAATGATAAGCCCGCGCGAGCTGTTCGAGAAACGCCTGGCCCGTGGGTGCGCGCACCCATCCGTCGACCGGGGCCGTCTGCCAATCGTTTTTTGGATCGGCGGCGACGCGTAGTGCGAAACCATGATCGATCGCGAATCGGCGAACGACGTCGAGCACCCCTTGCTGCGACGCATGTAATGCGTAAGGGGCCGCCAAGCTGGCGTTCGTTTCAGCGTTTGCTTTGGCGCCGGCGGCGATGAGCGCGCAAAGCACGGCGAGTAACAGGCGGCACAAAGGCGTGCGCATTGACATGCGGCTCACCGGATCTCGTTGATGACCGTGCGCAGCAGCGCAAATTTCATTTGGAGGTCCGTGGTCGCGCTCCAGTTAGCCAGCGATACGCCGCGCAGCGACTCCACGTACTCGTGCCATTGGGCCGGGTTCGACGGTGACATCGTTTGGCGTAGCTGTTCGGCATGGCGCAGGGCATGGAAGAGTTGGATTTCGGTGGGCTGCAGCGTCATAAGGCTCCCGTCTGTTCGAAGTGTTTTTCCAGCTTTGCGCGCAGGCGTGACAAGCGTGAACGGACGGTCCCCACGGGAACGCCCAACGCGGCGGCAACTTCGACGTAGCTGACGTTATCGATGAACAGCAGCTCGAGCATGCGCTGCTGTTCCGCCGAAAGCGACTGCGCGAACTCGAGAAACGTCATCAACGTTTGCTTAACCGATATGGAGCGCTCGGGCGCTCGCGTATCGACGAGCGCGCTTTCGTGATCGTCGATACGCTCGATCACGAAGCGGTAATCGGAGGCACGGCTGATGTGATTACGTAAGACGTTGAGCGCAATCGCGGTCAACCATGTTTTGGGTTGCGCAGTGCCGCGATACGACGCACGGCTTTCCCACGCACCCAGATAGGTGGACTGCAGAATGTCTTCGGCGTCTTCCGCGCTGCGTACTCGACGTGCGATGAAGCGATAAATGGCGCGCCCGTGTGCCCGGTACCAGTCGTCGAATTCACTGGACCGATCCGCGACAGCGGACGAGCAGGCCGCGTTCGAGCGCGTTGGAATCATCGTCGGATCGAATAGTCATCACGTGGCAACCCTCGGATGATCCGGTTTCGCAACGCCATTGCGTCCGATAAGCCAGAAAATAGGACGAAGTAACCGAAAATCGTCCATTTCAACGTAGCCGCGGAACCGCACCGCGGCTGCCGTTACTAAGCCCGCAATTCCGGTGCGCGACGGATCGATCCACGGAAGAGGTTCAGTTCGCCTATCAGAGAAAGGGAGGTTCAATCATGACCGTATCAGCCGTGGTTCCCGCAATTCATGCCGTGAGTGCGCTCGCAACGCTTGCTTCTTCGGTTGTTTCCGCGTTCTCCGGTTCGTCGGACTCCGGAGCGATGTCAAGATCTGCGGGTTCGTCGAGTAGTGCGGGATTGAATCAGATGGACAGTGTCCTGAAACGACAGGAGGCGATGCAGTTGAGAGCGATGGAAATGCAGACCGAGGCCAACATCCAAAAGATGATGGCCGATACGGCCAACAGTATCGCAAGCGGCCATCTGGATTCGGGGGCGAAGGCGCAGAACGCTAGCATCAAGGCGGCGCAGGGCATTCACTTTTAACGTTTGAGCAAAAAGCGACGGCTACGGCGTGGTGGCGCCGTAGCCGTCGCCGAGAGGTGAATGACATGATCGAAGGTGTGAAGGGTCTTGCCGCCCCAGGGGCCGAGCAGGCACATGCGGCGCGATCGACAGCGCAAGCCGGCATTGCATTCGCGCTCGAGAAGCGAAACGTCGACGCGTTGTCCGCGCTGGCGTACATTCGAGGCCACGCGAAAACCGAACTCATCAATGCGCTGCGCAACCTTGGCCAGCAGCTGCGGCCATGATCGTCGCCGGCGGTCAGATGGCGCTCAGCCCCGCAGCGCAGGCAGGTACGCCGGGGTACCTGGCGGTCTCGCCTAGCGAACCGGTTTCGTTTGCGGCGGCCTTGGCCGATGTCGACCTCACCCATTTACCGCCGATTGCGACCGAGCGGGCAGGTCGCTCGTCGCCGAACGGCTCGGAGCGGGTTGCGCTGGCGCGGCAACTCGACGAGATCGGACGCCGCCGCCTCGAGGCTCAGTCGCTATCGGACGAACTATCCGGTGCCTGGGCCTCGGGTATGGATGTGCAACAGTTGGCTGTCACGATGCATCGGCAGGCGCGTGCCATAGCGTCGTACAACATCAGTGTCATGTGGAGTGCCAAGCTTGTCGGCGTGACGGCCGGAGCGCTTCGGCAGTTGGTCACGGCGACGTGAAAACGCCGGCATGAGTATCAAGGCGCAAAGTGCGACGCGGCGGCCGGCGCCGGCCTGCCTGCGATCGATCCGGGTATGGCTCGTCGCGGTGCTCGTGTTGTCAGGTTGTGAGCGCAAGGTCCAATTGCAGTTGGCACCGGACATCCGGAAGGCGAGCGAAATTGCCGCTGCGTTGAGCACACACGGCATCGAGGTAGAGCGCACGCCCGAGAAGTCGGGCGTCATGTTGTCCGTCGCGGATTCCGATTTTCCTCGCGCAATGAGCGTGCTACGCGAAGTTGGTTTGCTGCGTGCCCACCGCCCGAGCGCCGACGAGGCGTTGGGCAAACGCGGGTTCGCGCCGACCCTGCTCGAGGAGCGGACCCGGCGCATCCATGGTATCGAACGCGAACTCGAAGCCACGCTGATGGATATCGATGGCGTGATTGCCGCTCGCGTCAGGGTGGTTCCATCCGAACGTCCGGCGCCCGGCGCCCCACTCGCGCCGGCGTCGGCCTCGGTGTTTGTCAAGCATCGTGCGGGCTTCGATCTGTCGCCACTCCTGCCCGGCATGGCTCGACTCGTCAAGCACGCCGTGCCGGGGCTGGCCGGCGAGGACGATCGCCGTGTCGTCGTCTTGCTCGTGCCCGAACAGCCGGTCGAGGTCCCGCGCGTACTTCCGTCGCGTGCAACAGTCGGTGATTCGGTGCTGCCGCTAACCTTGCTCGTCTGCGGCTCCGTGGCACTCGGTTACTTAGCCGATCGGCTTGTGCGCTGTGTACGCCGGCGTAGTTCGCGGGGAGGCGCACAGGCAAGCGCGGACGGAAGTACGGACAGAAGTACGGACGGAAGCGCCGAGGTCACCCCTGCCGGCTAACGGCACGCGATGGTTTCGATCGGAGCGTGGCGGTGGACCGGACAGGTGCCGAAAACCCCACATGCCAGCGTATCCGAACCGTTCC
>Ga0207667_10001278_pt1 | contig 31572 bp, 31 predicted proteins | sample KBSCornC52_FD_184301 | JGI IMG/M metagenome (GOLD analysis project Ga0207667, IMG submission 184301) | Corn rhizosphere microbial communities from Kellogg Biological Station, Michigan, USA - KBS Corn C5-2 (SPAdes) (version 2) | ecosystem: Host-associated > Plants > Roots > Rhizosphere > Soil ...
TTCGCATGGCGATGGGTGCATTCGTCAACAAAATTTCTGCGCCTTCTTCATGGCATTGCAAAGCAGTTTTCCAGGCAATAGATTTTTCATCCAATGCACCGAAAATAATTCCCTTTTTCCCTTTCAATAAATTGTACGACATGAGTTGATTTTTATAAGTTATGATAGATTATTAAATTTCATTTTAAAAAAAACCCTTTTCAACAAAAGAACAAATATTGCATTTTCCGATTTCGCTTGTTGGTTCTTCCGCTTTCCACGAATAAGATAATAAGGTTGATGATGCAATTTTATTAGTCAACTTACTAAGCTAATAAGGTTACAGAACGTTATTGCCTGGGTTAGTTTCAACCTTATATTACCTTATGTTCCTTTTGTTTCAACATTTTTTGAAACATGACTTTTTTATAAGTTCGCTCATTTTCACATCTTCACATTTTCTCATTCTCACATTTTCTCGTTCTCACATTTTCACATTAGAACATTACCGGTCACCTAATTAGCGATCATCTCCCTTGCATTCTCAAATGCGGCTGCAGTCGGCTTTTTTCCACTAAGCATTGTTGCTATCGCTAATATCCTTTCATCTTCGTTCAACACTTTTATTGCGGTGATTATTTTATCATCTTTAATTTCTTTAAATACAAAAAAGTGTGTGTTTGCTTTTGCAGCAATCTGTGGCTGATGGGTTATTGAAATTATCTGGTGCGCCTTTGAAAGTTCTTTAATAATAATTCCTACCTGCCTGGCCGCTTCCCCGCTGATGCCTGAATCTATTTCATCAAATATTAACGTTGGCAATTGCACACTTTTAGCAACCAAAGATTTGATGCTCAACATCAAACGGCTCAATTCCCCGCCACTGGCTACTTTGCGCAAAGGTTCAAACTGTTTATTTGCAGAAGATAAATTTGCATTAAACAAAAAATCAATCGTATTATTTCCAAAAGAATTTAAAGTATCAGCTTCTTTTATTTCTACTTTTAGTTTTGCATTTGGCATTCCTACCTGAAATAAAAGTTTATTTACTTTTTCCTCAAAAGGTGCTATTTCTTTTTGTCTTTTCTGTGAAATATCTTTTGCAAGCTTTGATGCTTCATGAAACAATTGCTTCGATATTTTTTCTTTTTCAGCAATAGTTTCTTCGAGATTGGTAATCTTTTTTAATTCATTTTCAAGCCCTGATTTTATTTCACTTAATTGCAATGTAGTGTTTACATTGTGTTTTTTTAAAAGGCTATAACCCAACGCCATCCTCTCATTGAGCATATTGATCCTTTCTTCATTATAATTTACTTTGTTGTTTATCGCATCTATTTCAGATGAAATATCTGCAAGTTCGATCTGCAATGAAAGCAACCTTTCGTTGATCGATTTTATTTCAGGATGAATGTTTTGAACAGCTTGTAATTTGTGATTAATCGACTTTAGTTGCTGAACCAACGGCTGTTCACTTTCTTCCATTTGAAAATATATTTCAGTAAGAATAGATTTTATATTTTCTGCATGGCTCATCACTTTTATTTCTGAATCAATATTTTCAATTTCATTCTCCTGGAAATTTGCCGCATCCAGTTCATCAAATAAAAACTGGTTGTAATCAAACTCCTTATTGGCAGCAGTTTGCTCTGATTTTAATTTTTCAAGCTCCTGCAAAACAAGCCGGTATTTTTTAAAAACTGTTTGATATTCTTCTAAAGCTTTTCCAGTGCCGGCAAGTGCATCAATTACTTCACGTTGGAAATCGCTGCTGTTCAATTCCAATGTATCAAATTGCTGATGGAGGTCAACGATCAATGTAGATAATTGTTTTAATTGGCCAAGCGTAACCGGCGTATCGTTGATGAAAGCGCGCGATTTTCCACTTGCAGAAATCTCACGCCTGATCAGCATTTCAGCCTCCGAATCGAGATCATTTTTTTGCAAAAAATCTTTTACTGCAGCATAATTTGTTTTAAAAATGCCTTCTATAAAACATTTTTTTTCTTTGTTTAATAAAACCGAGGTGTCCGCTCTTTCGCCCAAAATTAAACTGAGTGCACCGACCAAAATACTTTTACCTGCGCCGGTTTCGCCCGTTATAATATTGAGATGATTGGAGAAATTGACCGTCAGAGAATCAATGATTGCGTAATTATGTATGTGTAATTGCTGCAGCATAAAAAGGCAAATTACAATTTTCTATTTTATTCGTTTCGGATTAAATTCTGCCAGTTTTTGAACATCAAGTTGGTCAGCATAAGAATGCATATATTGATAATCGGGAGTAAGCTTTCCGTTCTTTACGATTGTAGCGTCTTCAATAATTTTTGAACCACCAGAAATAAGATCATCAAGGATAAATTTTATTAATTGTTCGCCAAAATACCTCGACGCATCGCGGGGCAATTCATTCGGCAAATTACCAACCGCCATAATATCCACGGATTGCGGAAGATAAGGTGCAGTGCGTGCTCCGGTAATTTTATCCACACCATAAACAGGATCTTCCATTGTATTATCGCCCAGGTTACAAGGCACAGAGCCGTTCCTGTCATCAGAAATATCAGCAATCGTTTTTATCCTGAAACTTTCACTTTTCATATCTTCCATTTCAAACAAACGAGGTATGTTTTGTTGCCAGTAAACGCCGTTTAACAAAATATCTGTTTCAGAAAGATAATCAGAAAACAGGCACTGATATCTTTCCGGATGTTCGTGAAATTCTTTTCGGTTATATTTTCCGGTTAGTTTATTTACATAAAGATTTTCGCCTTTCAGATGAACATAAACCGGGTAAGAAAAGTGCGTGGTTTTATATTCATCCGGCTCTGCTTCGTGTATTTCCATCAGGTTCATAATTTCCAAAATACCATGAGCCACTCTCCCACTGCCGGTTACCGCGATCTTTATCAATGGAATTTTTAATCCGAAATAAGTATGTATCAGTTCCTGGAAATTTTTCTTTTTATAAACCCTTCCAAGAGAAAAGTTTCCCGTACGGTTTCCATAAGCCATCATTCCGTTGTGGGCGCCAACCACCCCGGCAAAAAAGCCAAAGCCAATGAGCCGTGTCCCGTCTTCATGTTCAAGGCATTCATAATCAATCAGGGTAATTTTTTTTGCAAGGATTGCCTGCAGGAGTTTTTGATTATAAGGCTGCAACTTGCGCGTGTGAGAAAAAATAAAATAAGTTTTTTCCGGGATCAGCATATCTAACGGTACTTCTTTTATCCCAAATAAAATATCGCAGTCGCTCAAATCTTCTTTCACTTCTATTCCTAAGTTTTTGTATTCGACATCAGTGTAGCAGCGGATTTGAGAGGTCTGAACCGTAATAGAAATATCTTTATTTTCCTGTACCCATTTACATTGGAGAGGCGTAAGCGCTACCCGGTTGTCCTGTGGAATTTTTCCTTCCCTGATTAATCCAATTTTCAACATCAATTAATTTTTAAAAGGCGTAAAATTACAGTATCTTAACAATTATGGAAGATTTGAGGTTTGCAGTTTACATTTTATGATTAGATTCATTGATTTGTAAATCAAGGAAGTTCTTCCCGCAGCAAGCAAATAAATAACGTAAATTCCTATTTTCTTTTTCTCATTGTTTTACAAAAAATCATTTTGACAGAATGGTATCATTGCGTAATATTGCAACCCGTTAAAAAACGCTGAAAGCGAGTCGGAATACTTAAGCCCAGATGGCGGAATTGGTAGACGCGTCAGACTCAAAATCTGGTATTGGCAACAATGTGCAGGTTCGATTCCTGTTCTGGGCACCTGAAAAAGCCTGTAAACAAACATTTACAGGCTTTTTTTATTCCTTTACAAAAAAAATTAATCTTTCAAAATATAGCTGAACCCCATACACTCTTCATACACTTTCGGTGCATTATTAAGCATTGTCTCTGACCCGTAAGATGAGTTAAAATTACCGGTATTTCTTCTTTTGCTGTAATAAAAAGATGTATTTTTTCAGATTATCACGGCATCAAAAACCTTTTCAAAATTCCGTTTTACTTTTTCCTTTGTTTCCTCAAAATTTACTTTAAAACCCAATTCTTTTTCAATAGAAGTAACCTGCTTATTTACAATGCCACAGGGAATAATATTGTTAAAATAGCTGAGATCGGTATTTACATTCAATGCAAAACCATGCATCGTAATCCAGCGACTGCAACGGATTCCCATTGCGCAGATCTTTCTTTCTTTGCCCAATATTCCGGGTTCAATCCATACGCCAGTTTCGCCCTTGCTACGCTCGCCTTTTATCCCATATTCAGCAATCGTAAGAATAATTACTTCTTCCAAACTCCGCATATATTTTCCAATATCTGTAAAGAAATTTTCTAAATCCAAAATCGGATAGCCAACTATTTGTTGCAATCCGTGAAAGGTTATATCCCCTCCCCTGTTTGTTTTAAAGAATTCAATTTCTTTTTGTTCCATCTCGTTTTCACTCAATAAAACATTCTCCATATGCCCACTTTTTCCAAGGGTATAAACGGGTGGATGCTCGCAGAAAAGTATATAGTTTGTCGTTGATGGCTGATGGTTCAATGTTGAAGGTTTAAGGTCTGAACCCGCACTGCTGGCAGCTTTCCTAAGTTCTGATTTTATCTCCAGGTTTTTTTTAACCAGTTCTTCCTGGTAATCCCATGCTGCTTTATAATTGATAATTCCAAGGTCTTCAAAAATGATACGCTGTTTTTCCAAAGCAAAGATTTTAATTTGCAAAGATAAGCAGCTTGAGGTTGAAGGTTGAACATTGAACATTGTTGTATTATGGAAGAATTATCGGACGAGAACGAAGAACTTTTTGAACGCGAAACGATCATCTGTGCCAAAGGCCAGGAGCCTTTGCGTATTGACAAATTTTTGATGGGCCGGATTGAGGGTGCAACGAGAAATAAAATCCAGCAGGCGATAGAAGCAGAAAGGGTTTTGGTAAATGAGAAGCCAATAAAATCAAATTACAAAATCAGGCCTGAGGATAAAATTGTTATTTATGAGACTTATTTGCCTGATAGCAATGTCATTGTTCCAGAAAACATTCCTTTCAAAATTGTGTATGAAGATGACGATTTAATGGTGATTGACAAAGAACCAGGAATGGTTGTGCATCCCGGAAGCGGCAATCCTGGTGGCACTTTGGTGAATGCCGTTGCCTATTATTTAAAAAAACAAAATCCGGAAATTGACGAAACAGAGCTTTCAAGATTTGGGTTGGTGCACCGTATAGATAAAAATACTTCAGGGCTTTTGGTGATGGCAAAAACAGGCATAGCCATGACACATCTTGCAAAACAATTTTTCGATCATACTGTTTACCGGCGATATGTCGCTTTGGTTTGGGGCGATTTTGAGGAAGATGAAGGAACGATTATTGCACATGTAGGACGTCATCAAAGATTCAGGAAAATTTTTGCCGCGTATCCGGAAGGCGAATATGGGAAAGAGGCGATCACCCATTTTAAAGTGCTGGAAAGATTCAATTACGTAACGCTGGTAGAATGCCATCTGGAAACCGGCCGCACTCATCAGATCCGCGTTCACATGCAACACATCGGTCATCCGCTTTTTAACGATGAAACTTACGGCGGCGATAAAATTGTGAAAGGAACAGTATTTACAAAATATAAGCAATTTGTAGAAAATTGTTTTGAGACTTGTCCCCGACATGCCTTACATGCACAGCAATTGGGTTTTATTCATCCCGTTACCCAAGAAGAAATGAGGTTCGAAAGTGTGTTGCCGACTGATATGAAAGCAGTGATTGAGAAGTGGAAGAATTATAGCGTGAGCAGGAATATTTGAATCAATTATTTTTGATCGTAAATTTGAGGTAACAATTAAAAATGTATTTATGGAAAGCATTGAAATTAATGTTCTTCCCTAAATGGCGAATGCCTTTAAAAATGCAGATGAGAACAAGCGAAGAAACGTCGAAGCATATATAAATACTTTTCTTAAAGAGTTTTTTAGCGGCGAATCTCCGAATCAACGATTATTTCAAACAATGAAAAAAGCTACCGCAGAAGCAAAAGCGAATGGGTTTAAACCTGAACTTATGGAAGGTCTATTAGAAGACGATGAATAAATTTTTTATTTTCGATACCAATACTTTGCTCAGCGCCTTGTTTGATGAAAACTCTATTCCTGCCCTCGCATTAAAAAAAGCACGTGGACAAGGGATTTTATTAACTTCTATTCAAGTTATCCGAGAATATCGGAGAGTGTTTTTTAAACCAAAACTTGGTAAATATATTTCATTTACTACTCGTCTTGAATTTATAGAAAATATTATTTTCAATTCGTTTCGGGTTAATATTATTGAAGGAATTTCTGAATGTAGAGATTCAAACGATGATAAATGGCTTTCTCTTGCTGTTTCAGCAGAAGCGGATTGTATCGTTACTGATGACAAGGATCTTCTCGTCATGAATCCTTTCAGAAACACCCCCATTTTAAATTCAAACGATTTTTTGAAAATTTATTAATCAGGGAAAATCAGACGAATTGCTCCAAAACTCAACGAGAGTGGTTTACAAAATCAAACAACGTAGCCGTAAAAACACCGCGCTCCCTTTTCTTAAAAATCGCTTTCCAGTTGCCATTGTATTTTAGGAGTGAGGGAACCAATAAATTCCCCGCTTTTGCCATCTGAACTTCCATTTTTACGTCAAAATCATAAAAGCCGGCATCATAACTTAAAGAATAATTTCGTGCTACTATTTCAAAAGTTTTTTCATTGAACCATGTAATCATTTCATCAATGACCACACTACTTTTTTTATTGCTCTTCACTTTCATGGAAAACACATAACAAGGAATGGAATCAAACGTTTTATAGTCAATCTCCATATCATAATCTTCTGCCATTGAAGGATCAAAAATCGCGGTTTTGTTGCTGATAAATGGAAGGCCATTTATTCTTTTTCCGGGATTAAAAAACAACATTTTTAATTGCTCTTTATGCTTTTCCATTCCACTCAATCCGCTGGTAGAAAACTCGTGACCTTTTACAATATTATTCTCTCCGCAAACAGAATCTTTTGTAAAAAATAATCCGGCATACATCTGTGCAGTGTAATAATTAAAATTGCCTTCAGCATCAAACATGTCGCCTGTAACCGCTTGCTCAAGGGTTTCCATTTTCCGACAATTTCCTGTTCTTATTTGTTTTGTTTTGCTTCGCAATGAGGCAAGGATATTGTCATTTTTATCCAGCATTCTGATGTCATTCAATGACGTATAACCAATTATACGAAGATTGCGAAACGCTTTATAAAAGGTAGTATCATTTTTTACCCTTTCAATAAAAGAAGCAACGTCTAATTTATTGTTGACCACAATTTCAGAAAGCGTTATATAGTGCTCATTCACTTTTATAGTAGTATCTTTTTCCTTTTGGGCAAAAAGAAATGTGGTATAAAACAGCAGAAGTATAAGCGTAAAAATCTTTTGTACCATTCAAAAAAGTAAGTGAATGAAAGTATGAAAATGTGAATGAATAAAATGTGAAAATTAATTACACAGCATCAGTAAACGAAGAAATATGCAGAATATATTCGGTTAATTATTAAAAGACATCCGGTAGTCGACGGAAACTTTTCCTTTTGAAATGTCACTTAGCTTGCGTTTCAATAAAGATTTTTTCAACGGTTTCAAATAATCGATAAACAATTTACCTTCAATATGATCATACTCGTGAAGAACCACCCGGGCGGTTATACCATTAAAAGTTTTGGTATGTTCCTGAAAATTTTCATCAAAAAAATGAATGGTCACCGTTTCTTTTCTTAAAATATCTTCCCTTATTTTCGGAATGCTGAGGCAGCCCTCATTGTAAGGCCATTCCTCGCCATCAGTTTCCTGCACTTCTGCATTGATAAAAACGCCTTTATAGCCATCATCACCGGGATAATCGTCTTTTTCATCTTCTTCAAGGTTGTCAAGAATCTGGATGCTGTCTATGACAAATAAACGAATTTCTTTATTTACCTGAGGTGCTGCCAACCCGACGCCCTTACTGTTGTACATGGTTTCCCACATATCCTCGACTAATTTTTGCAAACCGGGATAATCGGGTGAAATTTCCATACCTACTTTTCTCAGAACCGGGTTTCCATAGGCTACGATCGGAAGAACCATAAATTATTTATTGAATTATTATATTATTTGAATGCGAATTTACACGATTTCAGTAAGTTTTTGTTTTCCATTCAATTTGCAAAAACAGTAAAAAACACAAATTTTAAATAAAGAACCGGCAATAGAGTTTCGCTTTTGACAAATGCTTTAGACAGTGAACAAATAAATAGCAACGATTCCTATTTTTCTTCGCTTATTATTTGGAGCGTTTTAGTATCCTTCATACCATTGAAAAATTTATTCAAAACACGCTGAAACACGGGATTTGGATCAGGCAATGAAGAAAATAAGGTCATCGACGATTTTAGTTTTACATCATCAGGACTGCCAAAAACCCGGTGCGCATCATTGGTTTTCAGTTTCAGCAATTCATTACAGATATCAAGAAGCCTTGGCCCTAAAAACGAGTCGTTTAAAAATGCCTGCGCTTCCTGCGTATTTTTAATAGAATAAAACCTGGAAGTTTCGCTAAAACCTAATCCATAAATCTGCGGGAAAATATACCACATCCAATGAGATTGTTTTCTGCCATTTTTGATTTCTGCTAAGGCAGCTGGATAATCCCTTTTTTGGGCGTCAATGAATCTGTTGAGATCGTTTTGTGTAGACATCTTGTTTTTTGTAAAAGTTAAACCGGAAAACAAATTTCAAGGAAGCTAATTTATTCAAATAATATCAATCCTTCATCATTCAGCAAACAAACAAATTCTGGCAATTTTGATTTTTAATTTCACCATTTTTTTTCAAAAAAAAAACCGGCAACATCTCATTGCCGGCTTTGAAATTTTATCTGGTTATCTTTTTATTTAGAATGAACCAATTTTGCCTTTGGTGTTTTCTTTTTGTCTGAGCTGATGCGCGCTGTTCCCAATGGCTTGTCTTTTGCAAACTCAACCAAAATTGGAGCAGCAACAAAAATAGAAGAATAAGTACCGGTTACCACACCGATCAACATGGCAAAAGAAAATCCACGGGTTACTTCACCGCCGAAAATAAACAAAGCGAGCAAGGTTATAAACACCGTTACAGATGTCATGATCGTTCTGCTTAATGTATCGTTGATCGCGCGGTTGATGATCGATTCCTTAGAAGCGCCTTTCATATTATGGCTGTCTTCCCTGATACGGTCAAATACAATTACCGTATCATTCATCGAGAACCCGACGACCGTCAGTATCGCTGCGATAAAATGCTGATCAATTTCCAACGGAAACGGAACAATATTTTTAAAGAACGAGAACACCGCCAGTGCAACAAACACGTCGTGCAACAACGAAATAATCGTTCCCACTGAATACCGCCAATCGCGGAAACGCAGGAAGATATAAATAATGATAGCAATGATCGCAAAAATTACTGCTTTAATCGCACCGTTTTCAAGGTCTTTTGAAATTACCGGCTGAACCACTTGTGAACTTTGAATGTTATTTTTTACAAATTCAGCGGCGGTAAGATTTGGAGGTAACTGCGATTTTAATCCCTGGTACAACCTGGCCTCTACAGCGCTGTCGGCATTGTTTACACCTTTCAGGTAAGAAGTGGTAATGTTGATGTGCTTGTTATCCCCTACCGTTTTTATTACCGGATAATCACCGTCAAAAGCGATGTGTAATGGATTGCTTATGGCCTCTCTATCTACATTGTGATCAAACTGAACGGTATAACTTCTACCTCCTTTAAATTCCACACCTTTTTCAAAGCCATTAAAAAATGAACCAATACCAAAAATTAATACCACCACAGAAATCGCATAAGCAACCTTCCGGTATTCGATAAATTTATAAGAGGCGTGCTGGAATATTTTCTTTGAGAATTTAGTAAAATAAATGAAATGCCTGTCTTTTTTTGACATCCACAAATCGGTGACCAATCTTGAAATTAAAATACCACAGAAAAGTGAAAGGGAAATACCAAGCATCTGTGTGGTAGCAAAACCAAGCACCGGACCTAAACCGAAATAAAATAAAATCGCAGCGGTCAAAAACACCGTAACGTGCGCATCAATAACCGGCGCATAAGACCGGATATAACCATCGTGAACCGCCTGGTGGTGACTCTTTCCGCGAGCCAATTCTTCTTTGATCCTTTCAAAAATGATTACGTTCGTATCTACCGCCATACCAATCGTCAACACCAAACCTGCAATACCCGCTGCAGTGAGTGTAGCGCCGAGAGCGCTCAAAATACCAACTGTAAATAAAAGGTTTAATATCAAAGCGATGTTGGCAATCCATCCGGCAGTATTATAATAAATCAACATCAGGATAAATATCACTACAAATGAAATGATGAAAGCAGTCATTCCACCATGCACGGCTTTCTGACCGAGTGTTGGACCTACAATTTGTTCCTGTACAATTTTTGCCGGTGCATCTATTTTACCAATTTTTAAAATGCTGGCGAGATCCTGCGCTTCCTGAACAGTAAAGTTCCCACTGATTTCGGAGTTACCGCCTTCAATTGGGCCATTTACATTTGGTGCGCTATAAACAATATCATCCAAAACGATGGCAATTGGCTTTCCGACATTATCAGCAGTGAGCTTTGCCCACACACGGCTTCCTGTTGGCGTCATCGTCATTTTGATCGCCGGACGTCCATGCTCATCATAGTCAGCTCTTGAATCTTCTACTCCTTCTCCTTCTAATTTTGCCTTATCAGTTCCGGGAACGGTTTTTATAGCATATAATTCAAAATATCTTTGACCGCTTTTCTCATTTTTTTGCTCAAGACCATATAGGAATTTGATATTTGGTGGAAAATTATTTTTCACCACAGCCATTGATAAATATTTATTTGCCAGGGATGTATCTTTTGCTTCCACATTTGCAATTGCAGAATAATATTGAGGTTTACCGTTTTGTCCCTGTTGCGGCCCTATAAAGTGGATCACACTGGCAAGTGGATGTTGATTGGCTAATAATCTTGCAGAATCGGCGGCTACCTGTTGAGAATTTTTGGAAGTATCCGAAGATAAACCACTTAAGTAATCGGCAAGTGCTTTGTCCGCGTCATCGATATTCTTTCCAATTTCACCTATATTATATACTTCCCAAAACTGGAGATAAGCAGAAGCTTGTAATAAATTTCTAACTCTTTCCGGATCCTGAACACCGGCCAGCTCCACATTGATAATGCCTTTATTTGCATCAAGATTGATGGAAGGAGAAGCAACTCCAAATTGGTCGATACGTTTCAGCAGAACTTTATAAGTCTGGTTGATGGCAGTTTTTGCGGTCGCCTGTAGCTGGTTGATTACTGTTTGATCATCGTCGGTTATCTTAATGGTCTTTCCGGCGCCGGCAAAAACCGAAGCTAATTTTACTCCCGGATTTTGTTGCTTAAAAGCCTGGGCAAATAAGGTAATATAATCCTGGTCACTGGTAGCCTGATCGGTACCGACTTTTTCTGCGTTAGCAGTAGCAAGCGCTTTTAATAAAGCCGGATCTTTCGGATTGTTACTTAACGATTTTAATAAACCATCAAGACTTACATTTAAAGTAACACTCATACCGCCCTGGAGATCGAGACCGAGACTTAATTCATTTTCTTTTGATTTCTGATAAGTAGTTCCCAATACCGGATAAATCTTATCATCCCTGGTGCTGTCCAGGTAATGATTAAATGTTTTCTGAACCAGCACGTCTTTTTCATCACCGGCAATACCGGGATGGCTTTGGCTGACAAATTTCACTGCCTTTGCTTTCATTTTATTCTCATGGGCGTTAACTACCCAGGTAAAAGAAAGTTGGTAAACAGAGATGAGAATAAGCATAATGGCAAAGAACCACACCAAACCTTTCAGTTTCATAACTTGTTTTAATTTTTAGAAGTTCGCAAAGATAGGGGTTTGGCCTGAAAATTTTAAAGGAGATTATGAGAAAAAGAAAGATATTTTTTTCCTAAAATTTATGGCGCTAACGGGTTTTATTGCATCGGCCGTTTTCCTTCCTTCTAAAATTGATTCATATAAAAATCACTTTATAATACTGATCTTGTTTTACAGTATAAAAAACAGTATTTAATATTTTTTAAATCCGTCCTTTCGCCTTCCAATTTGCGAGCAAGAACATCTTCAACTTTTTATATTTAAAATAGCTAAATATAATTAACAACGCATCGACAAACATGCCGTTCATTTTACATACTTTTTATCTACTATTTGTTTTCGACTAGAATTAACACTTAACTGTTTTTTATACTTGGTTAATACATAAATACATTAAATAAATTACACAAGGTTTATCAAGTAACTACCCAACCAATTCTGTTGTGAGTTAAATTTTAAAAAGCCAATCAACAGAATATGCCAAAATAACAGGATCAAAAACAAAAATCAGGTTTAGACCGAGTCGGTTGCTGTACAAAATATCCACTTAATTTAAAATTCATTATTTATTTAAAATAGAATTGGAGTAATTAAATACACTAAGATATAAATCAACTATTTACTAAATTAAATAAGTCAAAATGGCATCATCCTTTTAACTATTGTTCTAATTGCCTCAATCAAGCATTTTTTCAATCTACTTAACTGGCAAAAAAATATAATAGTAAAGCCATAATCTACTTTAAATGAGTAGATTATCTGAAATATTTTAGAGCTAATTTTATTAGTCATAATTTTCTGAAATTGATTTTATAAATTACCAATTTCATTAGCAGGAAGATTGCTATCTTTGAAGGGAAATTTGAAAGTCACATAAAATATGCTGAAAAAATTCCCGGTTTTTATTTTGGTAATAATGGCATTTTTGTCATGCTCCTCTCCTAAAGCCTTAGAATATAAAACATACCATAATTTTTCTATTCAAAATTTGGGATTCAATAAATCTACCATAAGTCTTGATTTGGAATATTATAATCCTAATAATTTTGGTATGCAACTCAGAAACACTGATCTTGATATTTTTATTAATGGTAATTTGTTTGGACACAGTTCTTCCGATACTTTAATCCAAATACCCAGGCGCGATACCTTTAATATTCCGATAAAATTTGATGTGAACATGCAAAGCATTTTTAAAAATGCCTGGAATACATTACTTGGAAAAGAAGTTATGGTGAAACTTTCGGGAAAAGTGAAGGTTGGAAAAGCGAATGTATTTATGAGTTTTCCGGTAAATTATGAATCGAAAGAAACGTTTTCATTCTTTTAAAATCCCACATCGGTAATTTTAGTTCTGAATTTTAGCGACAGCAAAAGGATAAATAACAGGGATTTTCATTTTCTTATCGATTGAATAAAATCAGAAAAAACGGATGCAAGGATCGTGGTTAATTTTTTTTTAGAAACATTCGAGACACAAAAAACAGTAGTAAGGATTTTTATTCAGTTTTATTCATGTAAAAAAGCCTCTCAATTATCAGGAAAGTCAATGGACAAATAAGAGAGATTTTCCTTTTCTTTTCAGAAAACAATGTCAAATATATCAGGATAATGGCGAGTGGAAATAGTAGATTTACTGAATCTATACACCCAGAATGGCCTCCAGAAACTAATCTTTTTGTTTTTAAAGATTTCCCTTCCAGTTGCCTGGATCCTGGCGCCAGTTTAACAACACATTCTGTTCTGATTCTGAGATAGATTTTTGTTCAATAGCAAGGGCAATTAAGGAATCGTAATCGGTGAGGGATTTTAAAGCAATCTGATACTGATCAAAAACATTTTTCGCTTGCGGAAATCCATAGTTAAATATCGAAACCATTCCTTCAACTTCCAAACCGGCATTTTTCAAAACATCAACAACCTGCAGGCTGCTCTTTCCGGTTGATACCAGGTCTTCTACAACCACTACCCTTTTTCCTGATTCATAAAAGCCTTCAATTTGATTGCCAAGCCCATGTTCTTTCCGTTTTGGCCTTACATATATATATGGCAGCTTTAGCTGATCGGCAGCCATCGCTCCCCAAGGAATTCCGGCAGTTGCAACTCCTGCAATCATATCAGCGTTATCAAATGTTTGGAAAATAATATTGCACATTTCTGATTTAATAAAATCGCGGATAAAAGGAAATGAAAGAATTTTCCGGTTGTCGCAGTATATCGGGCTTTTCCAGCCGCTGGCCCAGGTAAAGGGCTGTTCAATATTTAATTTTATTGCATTAATTTGTAACAGCTTTTCAGCAATCGCTTTTTTATCAGTCATGCTGCGAAGATAATAAACACGTATGAGCTACATTACAATTTACTTTGGCGACAAACCGGTATTTCTGGCCGATAAAATCACACGGGAAATAGAAGAATACCGCCATCATCCCGACACGGTTTTTATTGATGAAACTTCTGCTTCAGCCATCAATTCTTTGTTACATGAAATCGATAAACCACAGTTTCATGCGGGTATAATTCTCGGAGATAATTTCGACAAACTAAAAGCAGATTTTTTTAAACATTTTCATTTAATAAAAGCGGGCGGCGGTGTGGTAAAAAATGAAAATGGAGAAATATTAATGATGTTCCGCCGTGGAAAATGGGATTTGCCAAAAGGAAAATTAGACGAAGGTGAAACAATCGAAGCCTGTGCCAAAAGAGAAGTAGAAGAAGAAACCGGATTAAAGAATCTGGAAATTATTAAACCACTTGAAATCACTTACCATACCTATAATCAGTTTGGAAAACACAATTTAAAAGAATCTCATTGGTACGAAATGAAAACGACTGGACATGAAAAATTAATTCCGCAAACCGAAGAAGATATTACTGAACTTATTTGGGTGAAAAAGGAAGATTTGAAGAAATATTTTTCAAATACATTTCCTACAATCGTTGAGGTATTGAAAAGTACTAAATAGGAATTAGCGGTATTTCTGTTTTTACTGTAAAGTATTGCAAGACTATTTTTTTGAAAACAACGTTTTGATAATTTCTTTCTTCTGTTTTGATATTGGAATCTGAGTACTATCTTTCAACAAAAGATACCCTCCATCCTCTTTCACAAGACTGACAATATACTTTTTATTTACAAGATGCGACTGATGGCAGCGTATGAAATTATAATTCTGAAGCAGTTCTTCATAAAAATAAATCGGCTTGGAAACAACTGATTTTTCGCCGGAAGCAAAGTAAAAGGTGGTGTAATTGTTATTGGATTCACACCTGATAATGTCGGCCGGGTTTACATATTTTATTTGCTGTGCAGAAGGCAATGCAATGCGGTGTTCCTCTTGATTATTCTTTAATAATTGAATCAGGTTTTCTAACTGCAGGTTTTGATTTCTTTTCTCTTTTTTCTCAACAACTTTTTTTACCGCAGTTTTCAATTCTTCAATATTAATAGGTTTTAATAAATAATCAATAGCGGCAAACTTTACGGCCTGTATTCCATAGTTATCAAAGGCGGTAACAAAAATTACTTCAAATGAATAATCAGGAAGAGATTGCAAAAGCTCAAAACCATTTCTACCCGGCATTTGGATATCCAGAAAAACAAGGTCAGGTTTATTTTCTAAAATAATTTCTTCACCCAGATATGCGTTCTGTGCGGTTGCAGAAATATTTATTTGGGGGCAATTTGCTTTTAGCAATTGCTGCAGATTAGAAATATTAATTGGTTCATCTTCAATAATAACAGCATTGATCATTTTTCAAAAGTTATTTGTACAATTGTTTCACCATCTCTTCTGTATATTTTTTTCTCAATTTTTTGACCATTGATTTTATTAAGCAATGATATTCTTTCATCAGTTATTTTAAGACCGTAACCATTGAAATTATTTTTATCAGAGAATCCTTTTCCATTGTCCTTTATTTCTGCAACCAGACTATCGTTCATAACACAAAAATGAATGTTTATTTTTCCTTTTTCCCGTAATTCAGCAACCCCATGTTTAACTGCATTTTCAACAATTGGTTGTAATAATAAAGAAGGAATTTCGACAGTATTAATTTTTCCACTATTGTCTGTTTCAATTTTGAATTCAAATTGAAAACGAAGTTGTTCCATCTTTAAATAAGCTTGTAATAATTGAATTTCTTTTTGAAGGGTCTGATATAATTTATCATTTTCTGTCAAAGCATTTCGCATCAGATCACTAAACTGAGAAAGATAAAGATTGGCATCATCCAGTTTATTTGTATTGATCAATCCCTGAATGGAACTGAGGGAATTAAAAATAAAATGAGGATTCAATTGAGCACGGATTGATTTCAATTCCAAAAGTAACCTTTCACTTTTTTCCTGTTGTTTTAGCAATTGCTTTTTCTTTTTTTTTCGATAAAAATAAAAGAATAGGAGAAATATTATCAATAGACAAAACAAGGCTTCTAAAATTCTGAACCAACCGGTTTGCCACCAAAATGCTTTTACGGAAATAGAATAAACGTTGGTCGTTTCCGGTTGAAATTTATAGCGTAATAATAGATCATAATCATTACCCGCCTGTAAATCTAAATGCAAAACAGGCAATCCATTAATTGCCTGCCAAATGGTATCATTTGATTTCTTATTTCTCAAACTAAATTGTACATCACTGTTCTTAAATGAAGTATTGCTGTCTAAATAAATATTTAATTTTCTATCAGCCGGTTCAATCGTGAAGTTTTTTTTTGAGCAATAAAAATGTCGTTTTTCAAAGTGGGTATTTGCTGATTAACTGAAGGAATAATAGCTACGACTTTTGGAGAAGCCGCTACCCTGGTAATGTTATACCTATCAATCATCCAGTTGTTATTTGTATTTTTAATTTCTATTAATAACTGGTCGTTTAAATTCACATTTGTATCACAGATAATATATCCATAAGTATATCCAAACATTCGAAAATTGAGTCCAATAGATTTTTCGGAAAATTTACTTACCTGTTTTACAAAGTTTTCCACAGGCTTCCAGTCAAACACGATCTTTCCATTAACTGATAATTTTATTGCCCTCGAGTTCAAATCAAAATTACTTATTGGTAATTTTCCAATTTTATTATTTACAATTAAATCTGGTTCCTCTGGAGTAATTTCTGCAGAGTCCATATTTTTTCCATTCAGTAAAGGAAAAAGCGGGAATATTTCAATTTTCACTTTCGAGTCGGAAATCTTTATGTCGTTAAACGGAGTTATTGTAGAAGTATCTGGCATTCCTGGAATGAAATTATGATAAACAGAATCCGTCAAATGATTGTCTTTTATTTCAATCAAAGTAGTATATCCTTCCACAACATAACTGCCATCAATAAGTTTCATCGCCAATCTTTTATGTAAAAAATCTTCTGGATGATTTTCTTTAAATTTTGCAAATTCAATACTGTCTTTCACTTTTTGTGCTTTGGATAAGTGTGGCGTTGTGTTTGATTTACTCGTTTGTGCAAAGGAATTAATGGAACAAAATAAAAAGAGAAGCAGGCAAAAATTAATTTTCTTTTTCATGATTTTTTTTCTACAAAATTCATACTTCCAATTTCTCATTAAATAACAAATGTGAATTTAAACTTTCCTGATGTGAATTTCATTCATTCAATTTATTTTGGTAAAAAAGAATCATACTTATTTGTTGCTTTACTGTCGCTTTTTAAAACGTGATGATCTCCTCGTTCGATAATATAACAAACTTCGGATATACATTTTCTTAAAATAATATTCTTTTCCAAAACCGGCGCTTAAAAATATTTATTTGTGCAAAGGATTTACATAAACGACGTAAATTCACCATTGAATAATGCGCCAAAAGAGAAGAAGAAACCGGCTTAAAGAATTTCGAAATCATTAAACCAATTGCCATCACATACCATACAAACGATCAGTTTGGAAAACACAATTTAAAAGAATCTCATTGGTACGAAATGAAAGCGACTGGACATGAAAAATTAATTCCGCAAACCGAGGAAGATATTACTGAACTTATTTGGATGAAAAAGGAAGATTTGAAGAAATATTTTTCAAATACTTTTCCTACAATTATAGACGTATTAAAAGATACTAACTAAGAATTAGGGGTATTTGTTGCTTTGCTGAGTTATTCTTCTAATTGCTTTGCCAAAATCACAAATTCCAGATATTCCATTTTCTTAAAATAATATTCTTCTTCAAAACCGGCGCTTAAAAATATTTCTTTGTGTAAGGGATTTACATAAACTACGTAAATTTTTCTCTCATTTTTTTTCAAGGATGCAAGAATATTTTTTACGACCTGCAGCATCACTACTTCATCAAAAGGGTTGAAGAAAAAGAAAACGGTATCATCGTTTTTTACCGGATAATTTACGGCGTCATCACAAATAAGTTCAAAATCTGTTGAAGGAAAAAGCGGCTTTATTTTTTCAATGTTTATCGTAGCTTCATTGCATAAGGATTGTGAAAAATCAATGCCTGTTATTTTTTTAAAACCATAATAGGCAGCCACCACCATGACCCTTCCTTTGCCCGAACCGAAGTCAACCAAATGCAAATTTGCCTGTTCCTTTTTAAGGAAATCAAACGCCTGTTCAATCAAATAATAATTGGTTGCCTGGTAAATAGACGCATGTTTTAGATTCTCACTTTTTAATTTCTCATGTTTGAGTGTATCAACTTTTACAGTTTGAAGCTGGTATTTTTTTTCGCCTTTTATTTCATGATATACGGTGAAAGCCGCAAGTTTAATATTCCAGTTTCTGGCAATAAAATAAAAATATTTCAGGAAATAAAGCGATTTCATTAAACGAATAAGTTAGGCAGTATCACACTCTGAAATCCTGACGTCTATTACTTTTAATTGCAGATGCTTTTCGCCGTTCCATTCATTTTCGTCGAGTGTATAAACTAAGTCAACCGGCTTGTTCATTTGTAACAAAGAAAATTTTTCGGCAAGATTAAAACCGATTCCCGTCAGAGTAACATTCTCATTTTTTACCACAAACCGAACATGTTGCTCTTTTACAATTTTTGACCATGGGGTGTTTGTAACATTTTTTGTAATAAAAACAGGACGCATATTTTCAGGACCATACGGCTCCATTTGCTCCACTATTTTGTAAAAAACTTTATTGATATGTTTGAAAGATATTTCTGCATTAATAATTAATTCCGGAACTAATAAATACGGATCGATGCTTAAAGAAACGACCTCTTCAAATTTCTGGCTAAATGCATCGACATTTTCAGGATTCATAGACATTCCTGCTGCAGCAAAATGACCTCCATAACCTATCAAATGTTCGCGACAGGCATGAATGGCTTCGTATAAATTAAAACCGGGAACGCTGCGCGCGCTTCCGCCAACTATTTTTTCACCAAGGGTAAGAACCACCGTCGGACGGTAATAAGTTTCTATCAACCTGCTCGCTACAATTCCTACCACACCTTTATGCCAATGCGATTGAAAAACAACGGTTGTTTTCCTGGACGCCATTTCAGGGTTGTTTGCAATCATCGATAATGCTTCTTCGGTAATGCTCGAATCGGCATCTTTTCTGTCGGTATTATCGCTGTGAAGCATTTCTGCAAAATGCATTGCTTTGTCAAAATCATCCTCAATGAACATTTGTACTGCTTTCGTTGCATCGTCCATTCTGCCTGCTGCATTTACCCGTGGAGCGATAATAAAAACAACATTATTTATCGAAAAATGATTTTCAATTTTACTCAGTTTGATCAGTGCTTTTATGCCGGCACATGGCGATGAATTGAGTCTTTGCAAACCGTAAAAAGCGAGGATCCTGTTTTCACCGGTTATTGGTACAATGTCAGCACCAATCGCAGTTACCACCAAATCAAGATAGCATAAATATTCATTTTCATCGAGCCCCAACCGTTGTGAAAGTGCCATCACCAATTTGAAGCCAACACCACAACCACAAAGTTCTTTAAATGGATAATTACAATCTTTTTGTTTGGGATTTAAAATGGCCGTCGCGGGCGGTAGTTCATCATCAGGAAGATGATGATCGCATACAATAAAATCCAATCCTATCGCGCGTGCATATTGTATCAGCTCAACCGACTTTATTCCACAATCCAGGGAAATTATTAAATCGAAATTATTTTCTTTTGCAAAATCAATTCCCCGTTTACTTACTCCGTAACCTTCCCGATAACGGTGAGGAATGTAAAAGTCTATATTTTCTTCTTTGTAAATTTTTCTGAGAAAACGATACATGGTAGCAACAGAAGTGGTTCCATCCACATCATAATCGCCAAACACCAGAATTTTCTGATTATTATTGATGGCAAATAAAATTCTCTGAACTGCTTTTTCCATATCCTTCATCAAAAAAGGATCATGAAGCTGGGAAAGCTGCGGTCTGAAATAATCTTTTGCTTTTTGAAAAGTATCAATTCCACGTTGAACAAGAATATGGCATAGCGGCAAACTTATGGACAAAGACTTCTGTAACGCCTGCGCTTTCGCTTTATCCGTTTCCAGTATTTTCCATCTTTTTTCCATAAGATTAATTAGCTGATGTGTTGATTAGCTGAGGTGCTAATCGAAAAATGATCATAAATTTTTTCAAAAAGGAAATTTACAGCAAACGAACAAATAACGTGATTTTAGATTTGCACAATTTTAATTAGCTGATGTGCTTATCAGCAATTACCTAATTAAGCATGATCAATACTTGCGATCTGTCGTATATCTTACCAATTCCTCCAGTCCCTTTCTGATATCACTTTCAGGAAATTCAAATAAAATTTTCAAAGCTTCGTCACGATATTCGATCATTTTCTGATTTGCGTAAGTAATACCCCCTGCTTCTACCACTTTTTGTAAAACATATTTTATTTTGGCAGTATCCTTATTCTCATTTTTAATAATATAAATAATTTTCCTTTTCTCAGCAGCGCTGATCTTATTCAGTGTATATATTAAAGGTAAGGTCAACTTTTTTTCTTTCAGATCATTTCCGGTTGGCTTGCCTACATCATCAGTACCATAATCAAATAAATCGTCTTTTATCTGAAAAGCAATCCCGGTTTTTTCACCAAAAAGTTTCATCTTTTGAGTCAGTTCTTCATTATTACTGGTACTCCACGCTCCTACTGCACAGGCGGATGAAAGTAAAGATGCCGTTTTACTGCGGATTATTTCAAAATAAACATCTTCTTTTAAATTCAGCTTCCTGGCTTTTTCAATTTGCAGCAATTCTCCTTCGCTCATTTGTTTTACCGCATCTGACAAAATATCGAGGTGTTTAAAATCTCCGGCACCGGTAGAAAGTAACAATCCCTTGGAAAGCAAATAATCTCCTACCAGAACAGCGATTTTATTTTTCCATAATGCATTGATGGACAAAAAACCTCGTCTTTCCAGCGATTCATCCACCACATCGTCGTGAACCAGCGTGGCTGTATGCAACAATTCCACCAACGCGGCAGCTCTGTACGTTGATTCATTAACTGTGCCGTGAAGTTTGGCGCTCAAAAAAACAAACATCGGCCGCAATTGTTTGCCTTTTCTTTTGATAATATATTTCATGATCCGGTCGAGCAAAGGCGTCTGGCTCTTCACAGATTGAGCAAATTTCTGTTCGAATGTTGCCAATTCATTGGCAATAAGATTTTTTGAAAATTCCATTATTTTTCCGGAAAAAGGGCAATATAAGACAGAAAGTGAAAAATAAATGATTACGCAGAAAAAAGCAAAAAGAAGTGATCAACGATATCGATTGTTATATCTGAATAACTCTTTAGAAAATTGGAAATTTTTTAAAAATTAACAATATAGATTTTAAAAAATATAAAATATATAAAGGTCTCAATATTTTACTATTCAATAAAAAAAAATTTGATTAATGAGTTTCCTTTGATACTTTTGCAACCAAATAAAATGTTATTTAAGAAATCATTAATTAAAATGTTATGAGAAGCAAAAAGTTTACATCATTACTAATTGGCATTTTTTGTTTGATGTCCCTAGGTGCTTTTGCACAGGATACCGGTGTTTATAATATTTATGACTCAAGTGTTGTTCCTGCAAAAGGAAGGGCGCAACAAAATGAGTTCATGAACAATACATATGACTTTCCCGCAAAGCCGAGAAATCAAACGGAAATTGGTATTTCCGGTGGTTTGTTTTCAATCAGCGGTGACGTATCTTCAAAATTACCGACATTTGGCGGCGCTATCCATATTCGTAAAGCTCTTGGATACCTTTTCTCTTTAAGATTACAATATCTATATGGTCAGGCTAAAGGGCTAAACTGGAAGCCTTCCTTTGGTTATTCCAATAATCCGGTATGGACCAATGCCGGTTATTCTGCCGCCAACCACGATCCGGTTTATTACAATTATAAAACAACTGTTAACGATTTGTCGTTACAAGGAATTTTCACTTTAAACAATGTCCGTTTCCACAAACAAAAGAGCGGTATGGTTTTGTATGGAGGTATTGGTATCGGTGCTACTGTTTATAATGCACAGGTTCAGGTACCTCAGGGACCGGATGGTTTCAGCTCGATTCAGGCAACGGTCGATCAATATCACGACAGGAAGAAGACCCGTGACGCCCTAAAATCATTATTAAAGAATGTACCATACACACAAGCTCAAAACGAATTAAACACCAAACCTAAGTTAGGAGATCATCCTTTACGTCCTTCCGGAACTGTATTAGCAGGAATTGCTTTTAAATTAAGCAACCGCATCAATCTTGCTATTGAAGACAGGTTTACTTTTGTAAAAGATGATTTGTTAGACGGACAGGAATGGCAGGAACATCCATTTTTAGATCCTGCTCAGACACGTGATTTTGACAGCTATAATTATTTTTCTGTTGGTTTAAACTTTAATGTTGGCTCCAAAGCCGTTGAACCTCTTTGGTGGGTTAATCCGCTGGATTATGCTTACAGCGAGATCAACAATCCTAAACACATGAAATTGCCTACTCCTGTGTTGCCGGATGCGGATGGTGATGGCGTAACAGATCAATTTGATAAAGAACCAAATACTCCGGCCGGATGTCCTGTTGATTCACATGGTGTTTCAAGAGATACAGATGGCGACGGCGTTCCTGATTGTAAAGATAAAGAGTTGATTACTCCTACTTATTGCCAGCCGGTTGATGCTGATGGCGTGGGTAAATGTCCTGATCCTGAATGCTGCAAAAATATGGTAGCTCAGAATGCAAATACCTGCAACATTACAGATCTTCCAAGCATCTCTTTCAGAAACAGAAGTAACAACCTCAGCAGCGATGCAAAAGCAATGCTGGCAACTGTAGCTTCCAAATTGAAAAGTAGTCCTTCATGCTCAATCGTCATTACAGGTTATCCTGCCGCTTCAAAAGCTTCACAGGCTCTTTGCAATAAGAGAGCAGAGGTCATCAAAACTTACCTCACTGAAAAAGAAGGAATTAGCGCTGATCGCCTTACCGTTACCTGCGAAGTTGGTGGTGGCGATGTAAACACAGTGGATATAAAATCAAAATAGATCATACTTTTTGCTCAATGATAAAACCCTTTCCATTAATTTGGAAAGGGTTTTTTATAATCCAATTATCAAAATATTAACTAACCCAATTTTGTTGCCATTTATTTTACATTCATTTTTGTTTAAATTCACTTAATTTTGCGGCTCTTTATGAAGTTAGCTTTTGTTTTATTGATCGTTCCATTTCTGATGCTTTCCGGATGCAGCAGCCAGTTTACCAAGGTTATGAAAAGTACAGATTATGAGTACAAATTAAAGAAAGCTGACGAGTATTATGCTAATAAAAAGTATCGGTACGCCGAGCAATTATACCAGGAATTATTTCCGGTATTTAAAGGTTCGGATAAGTTTGAAGAATTGTATTATAAATATGCATACTGCTCTTACTACCAAAAAAATTACCTGGACGCAGAGAATCTTTTTAAAGGATTTTTGGGCGTTTTTCCAAACAGCAGCAGGGCTGAAGAAATAGCTTACATGCATGCGCTCACTTTTTATAAACAATCGCCGAATGTTGAATTGGATCAAACTAATACAACCAAGGCAATTGGAATGATGCAGGGATTTATCAACAACTATCCCAATTCAAAAAGAGTAGCAGATGCGAATGAAATCATTGCAAAATGCCGGGCAAAACTGGAAGAAAAGGACTATCTGGCCGCAAAACTATATTACAACTTACAAATGTATCAGGCAGCGGGAATTGCATTTACCAATCTCTTAAATTCATATCCTGAATCTCCAAAAGGTGAAGAGTATATGCTGATGGCTGTGAAATCCTTTTATGATTTTGCCCGATTAAGCGTTCCTGATAAGCAGCAGGAAAGATATGCGAAAGTAAACGAGGAATATCTTGATTTTAAAGATCGTTATCCTGAAAGTAAATTACTTGCAGAAGCTGAGGATTATAAAAACCTAAGTCAAAACAATATTAAAAAAATACAAAATGAGCAAATTAAGACGCCAACAGAACGCTAATACCAGCAATGTTGTTGAAACTCAAAACCTGATTGATGTCAAAAACAAAACAGGAAATTTGTATGAATCAATCAACGTAATTGCTAAAAGAGCAAACCAGATAAATATTTCTATTAAAGAAGAACTTCATAATAAACTGGAAGAATTTGCCAGCCATACCGATAGCCTGGAAGAAATTCATGAAAATAAAGAGCAGATTGAAATTTCACGTGCTTATGAAAGGATTCCGAATCCTGCTTTACTTGCTACCGCAGAATTTATGGAAGATAAAGTGTATTACCGTAAGAATGAAGACAATCTTTTTGATTAAACCATTAATTAACTGGTTTTCTATAAGAAATATTAATTTTAATGGCGGTTCGTTCCGCCATTTTTATTTTAAAGTATCTTGCTATTAAATCATTTTATGCCGCTCCAGGGGAAAAAAATTTTACTGTGCGTCACAGGTAGTATAGCCGTTTACAAATCCGTTGTATTTGTTCGTTTACTGATAAAAGCAGGAGCGGAAGTAAGAGTAATTATGACAAAAGGAGCGCAGGATTTTGTAACGCCACTCACCTTCTCCACGCTTTCAAAAAATAAAACACTCACCGATCTTTTTCAGGAAGGAAACTGGGAAAATCATGTGATGCTTGGTCGGTGGGCAGACGTAATGATCGTGGCACCTGCGTCCTGCAATACCATAGCAAAAATGGCTCACGGAATCTGTGATAACCTTTTACTGGCAGTTTATTTATCTTCCATATGTGCTGTTGTAATTGCGCCTGCAATGGATGAAGATATGTGGCTTCATCCGGCAACGAAAAAAAATATTGAAATATTGAAGCAAAACGGTAATGAGTTTTTACCGGTAAACAAAGGCGAACTGGCAAGCGGCCTTCATGGCGAAGGAAGGATGGCTGAACCGGAAGAAATGATCACATACCTGGAAGATTTTTTTGCAAAAGAAAAAAAACTTACAGGCAGAAAAGCACTGGTAACCGCTGGCCCCACTTATGAGGCTTTGGATCCTGTTCGTTTTATAGGAAATCATTCCAGCGGTAAAATGGGTGTCGCCATTGCAGAAGAATTATTAATGAATGGTGCGCAGGTACACTTAGTGTTAGGTCCTTCTTCACTTGGGGTTGATGGAAAGATAACAACCGAAAGAGTTACTTCTGCAGAAGAAATGTACGCGGCGGTGATGCGCGATTTCAAGTCTTATGATATAATCGTAATGGCGGCTGCAGTTGCAGATTATGCTCCAAAAAATAAAAGTCAGCAGAAAATAAAAAAAGAAACCGATGACTTTTCTGTTGAATTAATAAAAACTAAAGACATTCTTTTTGAAGCAGGAAAAATAAAATCAGGTATGCAAACACTGGTTGGTTTTGCGTTGGAAACAGAAAACGAAAAAGAGAATGCAATTAAAAAATTATCAAAAAAGAATGCAGATTTGATCGTGCTCAATTCATTGAATGATGAAGGAGCGGGCTTTGGAAGCGATACTAACAAAATCACTATTTTTGATAAGAACAATAAAGAATATAATTTTCCCGCTAAGACCAAAAAAGAAGTAGCGTCAGACATCATAAATACCATCATCCAATATAGAAATGAATAAAATCTTCCTGTTTTTTTTATTGACATTTTTTAGTTCCGTAAGTCACGCTCAGGAACTGCGTGCAAGAGTAAGCGTTTTGAGCAACCGGGTTGCAAATAATGTAGATAAAAAAGCATTTCAAACTTTAGAGACCGCCCTCAATAATTTTGTAAATAATACGAAATGGACCACGGATAATTTTAGCACAAATGAAAAAATTGATTGCAGCTTTTTATTAAACCTCGAATCCGGAGGAGATCCAAATGTTTATAAAGCAACACTCACTATTCAGTCCGGCAGGCCTGTTTTTAATTCCTCTTACGTTTCTCCCATGATCAATTACCAGGATAATGATGTGGTTTTTAAATATGTTGAATTTCAACAGTTGGAATTTAACGATACCCGCGTTTCGGGAACTGATCCACTTGTATCGAATCTTACTGCGGTTTTCGCTTATTGGATTGATATGATTCTTGGCTTTGATTACGATTCATTTTCCATGAGAGGTGGCAATGTGTATTTTCAAAAGGCACAGAATATTGTGAACAATGCGCCTGAAGGCCGCAATATTTCAGGATGGAAAGCATTCGATGGAACGCGCAACAGATACTGGCTTGCAGAGAATTTGTTGAACGCAAAGTACAGCCTTTTTCATGAGGCAATCTATGATTATTACCGCTCGGGAATGGATAAATTATATGACCAGGAAGCAGTGGGCAGAACGGCGATCTTAAATGTGCTCAGTCTGCTGAATACGTTCAATACAGAAAACACCGCGACAATGATTCTTCCCTTTTTTTTCCAGGCAAAAACGCAGGAACTCATCCAGGTTTTTTCAAAAGCAAGCCCGCAGGATAAGGCAAAAGCACTTGACTTTTTAAAACGGCTGGATCCAACATCATCTAACAAATATGAGGCAGCATTAAAATAATGAAAAAGTTTTTCTATCTCATTTTCTTAACGATGTTTTTTTCGTGCGGAAAAAGCAAAAAGCCTCCTTCCACTGTTATCCCACCAAAAGAGATGCAAAGCATTTTGTGGGATGTGATGAGAGCAGAAACACTTGCTTCTGAAATCGGCCGCAAAGATTCTTCCGTAGATGTAGCTATTGAAACAAAAGCTTTATCGCAAAAAGTGTTTGTTATCCACAAAACGGATTCAGCAACTTTTAATAAAAGTTATAACTGGTATCTGAAACATCCGGACGTATTAAAGATTATCTTTGATAGTCTTTACGTTCAAAAGGAAAGGGAAAACAATTTAGAGTCAAGGAAGAAACATATGCCGGCTACTATGATAAAATAATTTCACATGAATAAAGTTTTTAAAAATGCTGATGAAGCCATTCATGATATTGACAATGGAAGTATCATCATGCTTGGTGGCTTTGGATTATGTGGCATTCCTGAAAATTGCATCGCCGCTTTGGTGAAAAAAGAAGTGAAAGAATTGACATGCATCTCAAACAATGCCGGTGTTGATGATTTTGGGATCGGGTTGTTGTTAAAAAAGAAACAATTAAAAAAAATGATTGCTTCTTACGTAGGCGAAAATGCTGAATTTGAACGAAAACTTTTAACAGGTGAACTGGAAGTTGAATTAATTCCGCAGGGAACACTTGCTACAAGATGCATGGCTTCCGGTTATGGAATGCCGGCGATTTTTACACCTGCCGGAGTTGGAACGGAAGTAGCAGAAGGAAAGGAATCGAGGGTATTTAACGGCAAAGAATATTTAATGGAATATGCCTTTGAGTCTGACTTCGCTTTGGTAAAAGCATGGAAAGGCGATACAGCAGGTAATTTAATTTACAAAGAAACTGCCCGTAATTTTAATCCTTTAATGGCAATGGCTGGAAAAATAACCATCGCAGAAGTGGAGGAATTGGTAGAAGCAGGACAACTAAATCCAAACGAAATTCATACGCCCGGAATTTATGTTCATCGGATATTTAAAGGAAGTGTTTATGAAAAAAGAATAGAGCAGAGAACAATTCGGCAAGTAGCGAATTAGTAAATTATCACATTAATCATGTTAGACAAAAATCAAATAGCACAACGGATCGCAAAGGAATTAAAAGACGGCTATTATGTAAATCTTGGGATTGGTATTCCGACATTGGTAGCGAATTACATTCCGGACCGCATCACTGTTACCCTTCAATCAGAAAATGGATTGCTGGGAATGGGGCCGTTTCCGTTGGCGGGAGAAGAAGATCCTGACCTCATCAACGCCGGTAAACAAACCATTACTACCCTACCCGGCTCTGCTTTTTTTGACAGCGCCATGAGCTTTGGAATGATCCGCGCGGGCAAAGTGGATTTGACGGTGCTTGGTGCGATGGAAGTAAGTGAAAATGGTGATATTGCCAGTTGGAAGATACCCGGTAAAATGGTAAAAGGTATGGGCGGCGCGATGGATCTTGTTGCGAGCGCAAAAAATATAATAGTGGCAATGATGCACACGAACCCAAAAGGAGAGTCGAAATTATTAAAGAAATGCAATCTGCCACTAACGGGAATTAAATGTGTAAAGAAAATTGTAAGTAACCTTGCCGTTATTGAAGTTACTGAAAATGGTTTTCGTTTACTTGAAAGAGCACCAGGCGTAACTGTAGAAGAAATTCAAAATAAAACAGAAGGCAATCTCATTATTGAAGGAGAAATTCCCGAGATGAACTTATAAAATGAAACAGGAATTAGAACTATTTGTTTGTTTACTGAAACACCTCAACTAATCAGCGTTTAATGCCTTCAAAATCTTTTCCTGCGCCCTTTTCAATTCTTCTTTTGAAGGAGACAATTTTTTCCTGGTAAAATTGATATCATCCATGGTATTTAGCGGAATCAAATGCAGATGTGCATGAGGAACCTCAAGGCCGACCACACTTAATCCGCAACGCTGACACGGAAATGATTTTTCTATCGCTGTTGCAATTGGTTTGGCAAATAATAAAACTTCTGACAGATAATCTTGCGGCATATCCAGGAACTTATCCACTTCTATTTTTGGAATCACCAAAGTATGGCCTTCAACCAAAGGATTTATATCGAGAAAGGCATAAAACTTTTCATTTTCTGCAATCTTAAAAGAAGGAATTTCACCGTTAATTATTTTGCTAAATAGGGTCATTGTCTTCCACTTGAATATTGAAAATTGATTATTGAAAATTGATTATTGAAAATTAACCCTTCAAAACTCAATCGTCAACTCTTATGCAGTTATCTTCTCCACTTTGAATTTAATCATTCCCGCCGGCACTTTTATTTCTGCAATATCACCTACTGCTTTTCCCAGTAATCCATTTCCAATCGGTGATGCAGCTGAAATCTTTTGTTCTTTCAGATTCGCTTCTTTCTCAGAAACAATCTGGTAGGTAACCTGTTTTTTAGTAGCCAGGTTCGTTAAAGTAACTTTTGTAAGGATAGAAACTTTGCTGGTATCAATCGTACTTTCATCTACAATTCTTGCAGTAGCAATCACGGTTTCCAATTGTTTAATCTTTGCCTCAAGCAATCCCTGGGCCTCCTTGGCAGCATCATACTCGGCATTTTCTTTTAAATCACCTTTTTCCCGTGCTTCTGCAATTGCCCTTGATGCCGCCGGCCTGTCCACACCTTTCATATGTTGCAGTTCCGCCTGCATCTGGTCAAATGTTTCTTTTGTAACATAATTTACCTGGCTCATAACCTCATTATTTATTTTGTTATACCTTTTACAGAATAAAGAAAAAAAATACAACGCCCCATCTAAGACGTTGTATGAATACAAATATAAGAAGATTGAAAATTATTTCAAGCCTAATTTTTCTAAAAGAATTTTTGCCATTTTATATAATGCTTCATGTGAGTAGCCGGCTATATGCGGTGTCAGAATTACGTTTGGTTGTGTCACGAGCCAGTTTAATTGTTGGTTTTCTTCTTTGTTATAAGTTTCCAATCTTTCATTCTCCATCACATCCAATCCTGCGCCGGCAATCTTTTTATTTTTTAATGCAGCGATCAAAGCTGCAGTATCGGTTACCTTGCCGCGACAGGTGGAAATGAAATATGGCGTCCGGCCCAGCGAATTAAAGAAATGCTCATTAGCCATATGTTTTGTTTCATCGGTTAGTGGCACATGCAAAGTGATCACATCAGAATACCGGCAAACCTGTTCAAAATTCGCTTCTTTAATATAACCACCTCCGAAATCATACTTGTATTTGTCATACGCCAGAACCGTTACACTAAAAGAAGACAACAAGCGGGCAACAGCCGAACCTGTATTTCCATAACCGATAATTCCAACCGTTTTCCCTTCAAGTTCTGTCCCGCGGTTGGCGTCGCGGATCCATTTTCTATCTTTAATTTCTTCAAAGCTTGAACAAATTTTATTGGTCAGATTTAATATCAATCCAAGCGTATGTTCCGCTACCGCATTCCGGTTTCCTTCAGGGCTGCTCAGGCATCGGATGCCTTTTGATTCAGCATAAGCCACATCAATCAGTTCCATTCCGCTGCCCAATCTGCCGATCCATTTTAAACGAATCGCTTTATCTATCAATGGTTTATCTATTGGCATCCTCGTCGTCACAATTAATCCCTCTGCCTGGCTGATAATGCCACTCAATTCTTCATAATTGATTTTTTCGGCAAAAAGAACCGAGTAGCCTTTGTGCTGCAAGGTGTCGGTTAAATAATTATGTGCCTTTGATGTTATAATTACCTGCTTGTTCAATTTTATTTGTTTTTATTCCTGTTTCTCATTGATCTTCGAATTTATCTTATACTTCCATGCACTATTAAAAATTAGAAATGTGCATTATTTGTTTGTTTATGGAAAAATTTGTGACTTAATTGATATTAAATATTGAACATTGCTTATTTTCTTCCACTTGTTCTTCCACTTGAAAATTGAAAATTGAACATTGAATATTGCTTATTTTCTTCAACCTTGAACCTTCAACCTTCAACTTACTAAACAACAGCAATCATACTGATCTCCACGTTTACGTCTTTTGGCAACGTTTTCACAGCCACCGTTTCGCGTGCAGGAAAATCCTTATCAAAATACTTTCCATATTCTGTATTTACTTCTGCAAAAAAGCTCATTTCTTTTAAAAAAATAGTTGTTTTAACTACATGCCCGAAATCAATTCCCGCTTCTTCCAATAACGCTTTTAAATTTTCCATTACCTGTGCAGTTTCTTCAGTAATAGTTGCGTTTTTAAGATCGGATGTTCCGGGAATCAACGCTACCTGGCCTGATAAAAATAAAAATCCTCCTGCTTTTACTGCCTGGCTGTATGGACCGATTGGTGCCGGAGCTTTTGTTGTGTTAATAATTGATTTATCCATGTTTGAGTTTTTTTAAAGGCATTAAAGTTGCAAAACTTTCCATCAACTAACAAACCTATTTTTGTAAAAAATAAAGCATGAAGATTTTTGTATATGGAAATGAAGAACAACAAAAGGAAATTGAAGACAATTTTCCGTCTGGTGACTTTCTCTTCAATTTCAAAAACAAACTTCCCGAAAGTAACGAATACAAAAATCACGAT
>Ga0207667_10001280_pt1 | contig 31554 bp, 32 predicted proteins | sample KBSCornC52_FD_184301 | JGI IMG/M metagenome (GOLD analysis project Ga0207667, IMG submission 184301) | Corn rhizosphere microbial communities from Kellogg Biological Station, Michigan, USA - KBS Corn C5-2 (SPAdes) (version 2) | ecosystem: Host-associated > Plants > Roots > Rhizosphere > Soil ...
GTGACGGTTAGCAGCGCCTCGTGCAGCAAGCGCGCGGTCAATCCGCAGAGGCGCGCGCGGTTTTGGCCATGGAGTGCCGTGGCATTCGGCTGCTGCGTTCAATATCCTATTGTGAAGCGTTTGCGCACATGCATCGGCTTCTCCGCCTCGTCAATCACGGCGACCGCGTAATCCTCCATGGAGATCCGGCTGTTGCCCGAGGCATCGGTGATCATCTGATTGCTACCGAGGCGAAATTGGCCGGTGCGCGTCCCGGGCGTGATCATGAACGCCGGGCTGAAGTAGGTCCACCTGACATCACTGATGGTGCGGTAGTAGGCGAGAGAATGGTTCTGCCCGGTGACCTCCTCACGCCAGGCCGGTGGAATTTCGATGTGTACGCCTGGTGGCTGCTCGAGGCTCCCGGCTCCGCCGACGACGATCAAGTATGGCACCCTGGAGGAAGGCGCCATGGCTTCCAGGCGTCTCAGTGCAGCGACGAGCGATTCGGCCGCCCGGTTGAAGCCGTCAACGTTATGTGTTTGGCTGCGAAAAGACACCGCGCTCACGACCACGTCCGCCCCGGAGATCGTGCGGGTCACCTCTGAGGAGTCGAGCACGTTGCCCTTCAGCACGCGCAGTCGTGGCGGTTGCTCGGCCAGGGCCGACGGATCGCGGACAACGACGGTCACCGTGTGCCCGCGATCGAGCGCCTCGTGAACGATACGCTGGCCGATGTTGCCGGTGCCGCCGTAAACCACAATCTTGAGCGCAGTGGCGGCGTGCACCGTCCCGACCCCGGCCACAATGAGTGCCAGAAACAGTACAGAGGCAAGAAGTCTGCTGATCACAGTGCGATGTGCTGTGCGCGCTGCTTGCGCGGGAGCTTCAACATGAGCAACACGGAATTTCATCAAACTCTCTCCTGAAGGTTCAAACTCGTTGGAGGTCAAGTGGCACCCCAAAGTCCGCGAAGAGTGCCGGTCCCAATGGCGGCACATATTTTGTCATGGCCGCAATAGCGCCCCCGCGAATCTCCAGGATCTGGAGCGAGTGAGCGCGGAAAAGCGTTTCTCCCGGTTTGCACGCGTAGAAGGCGAACGCGGGTTGGCAGTTTGCCCGGATGGCCACGAGACGAAAGCCGGCGTAGGCCGTCCACGCTTTGGAAAAGAAGGCGCGGCTCCAGTCCCGACCCTTATACCAACGCGTCCAGGGAGGCATTGCGATGGTAGCGTCCTCTTTCAGCAGTGCCACGAACCCATCTCCGTCGGCGCCCTCCCAAGCGCGAACGTAGCGATCGAGCAGCGCCCGCTCGCCTTGATCCGGCGATGCTCCCCGGGTCCTGCCCTCGGGGTAGCGTTCTGAGAGGGTGACCCGCGCTCGCTGCAACACACTGTTGATAGAGATGGACGACCCTCCAAGCACGGAGGCCGCTTCACCAGCCGACCAGCCCAACACATCGCACAGTAACAGGGCGGCCCGCTGTCTTGGAGGCAACTGCTGAATGACGGCGAGGAAAGCAAGCTGGACACTTTCGCGCGTCTCGTACCGTGCCGCGGGACTGGGCGCCTCGTCGGCTATTCCCGCCAGGAGCGAGTCAGGATAAGGCACTAGCCACGGGATTTCCGTCGCAGGATCCTCATTGGACATCTGCTCGCTTGGGGGCGAGTATTGCTCGGGCAACAACCGATGCGCATGCTTGCGGCTGGCCAGTGCGTTCAGACACGCGTTGGTCGCGATTCGATACAGCCACGCGCGCAGCGGACCTCGTCCAACGAAGGTGTCGAGACTACGCCACGCGCGCAAGTAAGTCTCTTGCACCAGATCCTCTGCTTCCTGCGGCGAGCCGACCATTCGATAGCAATGCAGCCGCAACTCCCGTCGCAGGGGTTCCACCTGCTGCTCGAAGGTCTCACGGTCCAGCTTGCCAGGATGAGGCGTCGGCTCGTTCGGTTTGGCGTCGCGGTCGTCGCTCATGATTTACCCCGCAGGAGTGAGCCCCTCTCCAGAAATCGTAAAGGCGCTGCCGCTGCAGTCGGTAAAGTGGGTGGCAACCTCAGCAGTTGCATTCGCAACATCTTCCGGAGTTTGCCGTGAGCTCATTCCGTGGACGAACTCCACGGGCGAGATGCCGAGGTAGCGCGCATAACTTTCAACGGCGAACCGGCCGAGCTCAGTGTCGGGCATGATGCACGCCGGAGCGAGCGCGAAGAAGCGCACCCCGAGTCGGAGGCGGTCCGACTCCTTCTGAGCATAGTTCGCGATGAACATCTGGGTCCGCTTCGCGCCGGCGTAGCCGCCGGAAATCGGCGAGCCACCGAGGGCGGCACCGCTGGAGATCACGATGACTGTGGCTCCGGGAGCCAGGGGCAAGCGGAGCGCCTCCCGACAGAACGAAAAAGTCATTTTGACGTCCGTCTCCCAGTTGACCGCGAACTCCTCCCAGGTCAGCTCATCGGTAAAGGCGTATGTCACTTTTGGGCGAATCGCTGTATCACCTTTGTTGAACCAGGCCACCGCGGCGAGCTCGCTCTCCAGAGTTTCGTTCCAAGCCTTGTAGTTGATTCTCAATGAGGCGCCCTGCATGTCGGGTGCAAGCTGGTTACTCAGCAGGTCCTCCTGCTGCGGGCGAGGCCCATGACCCAATAGCGGTAGCGGATCATCAGGTTTACCCACGCCGTCATGGCTGGGTCCTCGATTCCAGACGGGTTACGGGCGCGGGGCCGTGCCGGGAAGTCAGGACTTGCAGAAGCTCGTAACGAAGAAGTCCCGAGCGCCGGCGAGCAGCGCATCGCTTGGATAAACGTCGACTAGAATTCGGGAAGTCGTCAGGACGCCCGCCATCGAAGCTAACAGGAGCGCGGCCCGTTGCTGGCGGACGGCAGCGTCCTTGCCCTGCATCAGCGGCGCGAGCCCGGCCAGCATCCGGGCTTCCGCGCGATCGAAATCGCGGCGCTGCTTGCGGGTGCCGCGCGCAACTTCTCCACCGACACCCACCAGGCCGCATTCTCGAAACGCGGCCGACGCCGCGCCCACGATGCGCTGGCGCGTCATTTCGCTCTTCCTCTGCGGTGCCGATCCTTTTCGCATGGGATGAAATGACTAAGTCATCGAACACTGTAGCGCCCTATGTAAATATTACTAGCGACATATTTTCCCGTTGATACTAATAAGACCGCGCGTGAGGGCCCAATTCATCGGTCGGCCCAAGCAAGGCGGAATATGACCGAAAGTTGGCCGTTCAGGGGCTCCGAGTGCTTGTAGGCTTCGCTAGCCCTTGCTTTCGGGTACGCACGGATCGCGGCCGCTGCGCACTTGTCCTATGGATGGCAAGCCGTAGACGGGATCAACTTGTTCTTCCGAGGGGGTGGCCCCGCCACGGCGTTATCGCTTGCCGGATGACGCCTGCGACTGCGCCGCCAGGAATGCCTGCTGCGCGCGAGCGCGCAGGCCTGCGTCTTCGAGCAGATCCAGACCCATGAGCGCCATAGCCTTGGCCGCGTAGAGCGTACCAGGGGTAGCTGACTGCGCCCCATGCGCGGCGGTGGCGACCCAGGAATGCCAGGGGATTGCAGTGGGAGCCGTAGTGGCTTTGAGGCCGACCGTCGGGGCGATCCAGCTGACTTCTGCCACGTCAGTCGAGCCGCCATCGTAAATGGGCTCGCTCGCCAGCGGTTGCACATGCCCGTCGTAGCCTGTTTGGGCTATTCCGGCGGCTTTCTGCAGTGCGCGGCCAAAAGCCTGGTCGTCGGCAGCAAACGCCACTGGACCCAGAATCTGCAGATTGCGCTGCATGGCTTCCTGAAGGGGCCTGTTGAGCAACAGGGGGTGCAGTGCACTGAACAGGGTCACCTTGTAATCGACGCCCATCGCGAGCGAAGCTCCTTGTGCGATCAACAGCACGCGCTGGTACAGGGCATCGACGCCTGCACGTGAGATGTCTCGCACATTGAGCACCAGTCGCGTGTAGTCTGGAATAATGTTGGGCGCGACGCCGCCGTTGGGGATGTAGTAGTGCACGCGAGCCGTCGACACCATCTGCTCCCGGAACATGTTGATACCGACAGTGGTCAACTCCAGGGCATGCAGCGCACTGCGCCCCTTCTCCGGCTCCTCCGCTGCATGCGCGGCACGGCCGAAGAATTCGATCTGGAAGTTGTTGAGTGCCAGCGCCGTCTCATTGGTGGTGCCGGTGAAAACTTCCGGGTGCCATTCGATGGCGGCGTCGATCCCATCGAACACGTGTGCTTTGGCCATGGAAAACTTGCCGATGTCGTCCTCCTCGTCGGGAGTGCCGAAGACCTCGATCGTCCCTTTGATGTGACGTTCTGTCATGACTTCGCTGAGGGCGATCGCGGCGGCGACGCTGGCTGTCCCGAGGAGATTATGGCCGCAGCCATGCCCGTTTTGCTCACCGTCGGGACGTGGACGGCGTTCGGGAGCTGCGACGTTTCCCACACCAGGCAGTGCGTCGTACTCCGCGAGGATGCCGATGACTGGTTTGCCTGAGCCATAAGTAGCAACGAATGCGGTCGGGAGCTCCGCCACTCCCCGCTGCACGGTGAATCCAGCATGTTCCAGGGTGGTTTGAAGAAGCGTCGCTGAGCGCGTCTCACGCATTCCAACTTCGGCGTAAGACCAGATCTGAGTCTCGATCCTCGTGACCTCCGGGGCGAGCGCCGCGACTTTGGCGGCCGCTGCACGCTTTGCGCCGCTGAGACTCGCTGCGCCAGCAACGGAGGCCGCGCACACCAGGACGGGCAGAGCAAGCAGGGGCACTCTCATGGGCTTGCGCCCGCTTCGGTCCCAAACACGAGCACATGGGAGTCCGCTGTGAGGTTGAGTTGCTCGCGCAGGGATTCACTTTGCGAGACTTCCGTGAGGCCCGCCACCCCGGCTGCGCCGGAACATCCCACATCGATCGGCGTCCCAACGGCCACACCCGCGCACAACTCACGCATTGCTCTGGCAGCGGCCTCGTCGGTAATCGTGAGAAAAGCATCGGCTTTCTGCGCCAGAATCGTCCAGGCAATCGGCGACGCCATGCCGCACGAGAGCATTTCCATGTTGGTCCTGAGATCCCCGCCGACGCTCGCAGCCCTGCCACGTCGCGCACTCTCCATCAGGCAGGCTGCGGTTAGGGGCTCCACCACGATCAAAGTTGGGCGGCGCATCCCGAATGCCTCTGCCAGAGTACCCGCAATGGCCGCTGCCAGCCCGCCAACACCACCTTGCACGAACACGTGCGACAGTGTCCGCGGGTCTTTGAGCTGGCTGAGGATCTCGAGGACCATCACCCCGTAGCCCTGGATGACTTCCGCCGGAATTTGTTCGAACTCCGCAGTGCTGGTATCCGCGATGAGTATCCATGTCGGATTCCGGGCAACTTCCCTTTGAGCGATCGCCACTGAATCGTCATAGGTTCCGCGGGTGCGCCGGACATCCGCGCCCAGGCTGCGGATGGCCCTCGCTTTGGACTCGGGCGCGTGCTCGTGCATGAACACTACGCAAGAGCAGCCGAGCCGGCGGGCGGCGTAGGCAACAGACTGGCCGTGGTTGCCGTCAGTCGCACAACACAGGGTAAAGGATTGCAGCGGTGTGGCATGGCGCCCGTCAAAAACGTCTGCGAGAGACGCCTCGATAGCGAATCGGTCGTGCAGGCGGCGCCGCAACTCGCATCCTGCGGCGTAGGCTCCTCCCAGGGCTTTGAAACTGCCCAGGGAAAACCGGCCAGACTCATCCTTGTAAGAGATCGCGCGCAGGCCGAGCCGCTGCGCCAGGGATCCGAGGCTACGCAACGGTGTGGGGGCGTATCCAGGCCAGCGTTGCATCTCCGACAGGGCCTCGCGTGCGGCGTTGAGAGAAACGACGCGCTGCTGATGGGGCGCTAGCGGGTCGCGGTTGGCCGAGGGGTTCAGTAGAAAGTCCATGAGCGCACCTGCCGTTACCATCCCGAGAAGCCGAGCAATCCCCAGTAGCGGAACGTGATCGCGCAGGAGGCAAGAATCAGAAGACCGCCGCAAAGCCCGATCCAACGCCGTGCCGGCCAGCCTCGCGGGCGTACTACGATGATCGCTATGGCCAGTGCCACGGTACCGAGCGCGCTGATGAGAAACAGCCAACATGCGATGGGCAGCAGTTTCCCCGGGTATTGCATGATCAACGCCTCGGTGTCCGACAACCATGGCGCAACGGCAAGCCAGGTCAGCACGAACGCTAGCAGCCACGTGAGCGACAGGATGCCCCATCCGGTCGTGAGCGGAGATCGCATCGCCACACGTCCGCTGCGCACGAACCGTATCGAGCTCCACACCACGACGAGGTGAGTGAGTGCGAAGATCGCCAGGAACCACGCGGGCCCTTCCCAGAAGCTGATCCGCTCGAGCGGGTTGTTTCCGGTTGAGTCTAGTAGCATCAAGCGTTGCCCCGACTGTCGGAATGCGATTCTCCCCAGTCCCGTGAGCGCTTGGTATACATCGTGCCCGACGGGACGATAGCGGATTGCGTCATCTGACAGACCCGACACCAGGAGATCGCCATTGGCAGTGGCGTCGACCGAAGGCGCGAGAAGGTTCAGAAAGGCGCGCTCCGTACGAAAATAGGCCCGCCGGAGCGGGCGGTACGTGCCCGCAAGGGCGGCCGCTCCGGAGCTGACGGGGGCATGAGCGTCGGTCGCTGCCGTCCAGCGAGGGTCCTTACCCAGCAAATGCAGGCCAACGAGGTAGGGGAGTTGCTCGACGAGCCGCAGGCCCGAAGGCGTGTTGACCGCTATGAATATGCCCAGACCGATGTCGGGCACGATGATCATCACGGTGTGTTGATAGCTCGTATCGCCGTCATGGCCGAAGGCCGAGCTCGACCCCGGGAACTGCCATTGAAAGAAGCCGTGGTAGGTTGTTCCAAACCCCTTCGCATTCGAGAACAAAGGTTCCAACAGGGTGTGCACGCTGCGTGCGCCAAGTACCCCCGAGCGGATGAGACCGTCCGGATCGAGCAGGGCGCTCATATAGCTCGCCATCCCATTAGCGCTCACCACGAGGGCACCGGCGGGCGCGTAATGGGTGATGAACTCCGGAGGCGCTTCTTCCAGACGTCCCTCCCGTGAACGGAATCCCTTGCCCATCGCCGCGGCAACAGCGGCGCTTGCAGGCTGAGGTAGGCCGTGTTGCCGAGCGAGATCCGCAGGTATCGCTTCGCGAAACGTGGCTGCAAGCATGCCCAGCGGGCGCAGAATCCTGGTTTCGGCGTAGTCTTCCCAGGACATGCCGCTGGTGTGCGCGACAATGACGCCCGCAAGGGCGGCACCGTAGTTGGAATAGACTGCGAACTGCCCCGGCCGCAGCACGCGATGCGGGCGGTAACGTGCCAGATACGTTTCCAGCGGTAACTCGCGCTGGGCGTCCTCGACTTGCATGTGGCCGAGAATGGTCTCCTCGAAGCCCGTCGTGTGCGACATGAGATGCCAGATCCGGATGGGCTCGCTGAAGCCCTCGTCGGGTACTTGCAGCCCGGGCGGCAGGTGTTGATTGATCGGGTCGTTCAGGGTGAGCTTGCCTTGCTCGGCGAGCTGCATGAGCGCGATCCACACCATCGTCTTGGAAATGGAGCCCACCCGACACAGGGTGTCACTGTCCATCGCCCGGACAGGGCTCAGTGAGGCGATACCATAGCCCTTTGTGAACAGAACCCCCGAGCGGTCGACCATCGCAACACTGACGCCCGCGATGGCGTCCCGCTGCATAGCGTGTGTGACGACCCCGTCTACAAAGGTTCGCAACTCGTTGGCATTGATACCCTGTGTCCCGGGTGCGCTCATCCCCAGCGTCGGGACGATCAGAAAACTGCATAACACGATCCACGGTATCCGCCTCATCGACGTCGCGCCTCCTGCTGAAGATAGTCTAGTGCCACACTGACGTGAGCTTGCACGCCGACGACGAGCGCCGCCTCGTTTACGGTAAATTGCGGGGAATGATTCGGCGGCGTCTCCGCCTCAGAAACCCCATCGGGGCTGATACCCAGAAAGAAATAGAAGCCTGGAATTTTCTGTTGGTAGAACGCGAAGTCCTCCGAGGCCATGACGGGAGGACTGCTCACGACCCGTGAGGTCCCGCCAACCGCGCGCTCCAGGGCGGGAAGCATGCGTGCCGTGAGCGCTGGATCGTTGTAGGTAACCGGGTAGGGCTCATCGTCCGGCAACAGCTCGGCTTTCGCTCCCCAGCTGTCGGCCAGATCCATGACTGTGCGCCGGATACGAATCAGGGCGCTGTCGCGGGCTGTGGGACTCAACGTCCGCAGAACCCCACCCAACGACACAGTTTCGGGAATGATGTTGCTGCGTTCGCTACCGTGCAGTGTCGCTATGGTGATCACGTTAGGCCCTGCCGCGGGGTCGAGTTGCCGGCTGGAGATCGCATTCAGGGCCTCGATGATCTGTGCCGACAGCGTGATGGTATCGATCCCTGCCCAGGGCATTGCTCCGTGTGTCTGCCGACCCGTGAGAGATATGCTGACGTCGTCGCTGCCTGCCATGGCGGCTCCCGACTTGTAATAAAGAGTCCCCGCGACCCCGGGCCGAACGTGCAGCCCGAATATGGCCGTCGGCGCCGGATCCGTGAGCGCGCCCTGCGCGATCATCAGCCTGGCGCCGCCATCATTGGCCGGATGATCTTCTTCGGCCGGCTGGAAGATGAATTTGACAGTCCCCGGAATCTGCTGCCGCATCCGTGTCAAAACCGTTGCTGCTCCCAACAGCATTGCGGTGTGTGCGTCGTGTCCGCAGGCGTGCGCGACATGAATGAGACGATCCCCCATTTGCACCGTCTTGTGCGAGGCGAACGGCAGATTCGTCTTTTCCTCTACCGGCAATGCATCCATGTCCGCACGAAGGGCCACCACGCCTCCCGGCTTCCCGCCGCGCAGAACACCAATTACTCCGTGGTGAGCTATGCCGGACCGCACCTCCATACCGAGCTTGTGCAGCTCGTCGGCCACCAGCGCGGCAGTATGCTCCTCCGCGTTGGAAAGCTCGGGATCGGCGTGAATCTGCCGCCGCCACGCGATAACTTGCGGGGCGACGGCTCGAGCCCGCGAGGCAATCTCCGCATCGAGAGTCGTGGCGGTGGCGCGGGGAGGGTGCAGGGCAATGCTCGCGAGGAGCACCAGGAGGATGCGGGTTTTCACGGGTGGGGTGGGGAATTGACGATTGATATTATCGGAAAACGAATATAGTGTATGCGACATGTAGTTTCCAGTAGAGCTGAGCACATGTCGACAGGGGCGACTCCGGTATGAGCGGGCGGCCATCGCGGTTCGCGCGCCTGGTATTACCGGGCTTCGCTTTCAAGGCGGTGGTCATCGGCGGCGGCTACGCTACTGGCCGGGAGGTCGCGGAGTTCTTCCTGCCGTGTGGCCCACGCAACGGCCTGCTTGCCATGGCGGTGTCGACAGTGATCTGGGCCGTAGTGTGTGCGCTGACGTTCCTGTTCGCGCGCGCAACGCAGAGTCTCGACTACCGGGCTTTTTTCCGCGAGTTGTTGGGCAGGGCCTGGCCGGCGTTTGAGCTTGCCTACTTCGCGCTGCTGCTTCTCATCCTGTCGGTGTTCGGCGCGGCTGCGGGCGCTATCGGTGCGGCGCTCTTCGGTGCACCTGAGATTGTTGGCGCGCTATGTCTGATGGCCGCCATCGCTCTGGCGGTCCTGCACGGCAACGAATCGGTGGAGCGAGTGTTCAAGTACGTCTCGATCCTGCTGTACACCGTCTATGCAATCTTTCTTGTCTTATCGCTGACGTACTTCGGTCCCGAGATCCGGCGCAGCTTCAATGTCGAAACAGCCGCTGCAGCGAATTGGTTCGTGGCGGGAGTCAGCTACGCTGGCTATAACGTTGTGTGTGCTATCGCCATTCTCCCCGTGGTACGTCACATGACCTCACAACGTGATGCGCTCGTGGCGGGATTGTTATGTGGACCCTTGGCAATGGTGCCCGCGGCGCTGTTCTTCGTTTGCATGTGCGCGTTCTACCCGGCCATTTCGGACGCCACGCTGCCCTCCGATTGGATGCTTGCTCGCCTGGGTTTCCCAGCGTTTCGCATCGTGTTTCAGGTCATGATCTTCGCGGCACTCGTGGAGAGCGGCGCCGGCACGCTCAACGCCGTAAACCAACGTATAGCGAGCACGTACGCTGAGCATGGCAGATCGTTCCCGGCAGGCGGCCGCGCGCTCGTGTCGAGTTGTATCATGGTGGTCGCCATTTTCATCGCCCAGCGCTTCGGGCTGGTCGCCCTCATCGCCAAAGGGTACCGCGCCCTGACGGCGCTCTTTCTGGTCGTCTACATAGTGCCATTGCTCACCTACGGACTGTGGCGTTTGCATACGCGACGCACGGCTCTCTACGGCTGGCAATGCGAGGATTTCGTGCAGTGAGCCGCTTGATCACCAGACTGTTGACCTGTTGTTGCTGCGCCGGCCCATTGGTGGCGGCGGTGTCTCATGCGGCCACGGCGAGGCACTTCGACGTCATCGTGCGTCACGGGAAGGTTCTGGATGGGTCGGGCCGGCCAGGTTATAGCGCCGATGTGGGTGTCCGGGACGGCTACATAGTCGCCATCGGGGACCTGGCCAAAGATACGGCGACACGGGATATCGAGGCCCAGGACTGCTTCGTGACCCCCGGATTCATCAACATCCACAGCCATGCCGAGCCGAATGCGTTGCCGACCGCCCGCAACATGCTCTCGCAGGGGGTGACCACCGAGATCCTGAATCCCGACGGTGACGGCCCGGTCGAAATTGGCGCGCAGTTGCGGGAATTGCAGCGGTGGGGACTCGCCGAGAACGTGGGCGCCTATATCGGATTCAACAGTGTCTGGGAGAAGACCGTGGGCCTCGCCGACCGCCGGCCCTCTGCACGAGATATCCGTCGAATGCGTGCGATCGTGACGCGCGGGTTGCAGGAGGGTGCCTGGGGTGTATCCGCGGGACTCGACTACAAACCGGCCTACTTCGCCAGGACCGACGAGGTCATCGCCGTGGTGAGCGCCGCGGCGAAGTGGCGAACCAACTTTCCCAACCACGAGCGCATCATCCCTCCGGCCTACAGCTCGCGTGCGGGAATAACAGAGACGATCGAGATTGCCTCCGCCGCCGGCCTGTCGCCTGAGATCACTCACATCAAGGCGCAAGGCCATGAGCAGGGACGGGGGCCCGAGATCGTTGCGCTCCTGGCCGCTGCCACGGCTGCGGGGCACTACACGCCTGCCGATGTATATCCCTACCTCGCCGGGATCACGGATCTGGAGGATCTGCTCATTCCGGGGTGGGCACAGGAAGGCGGACCGGAGGCGATGCAACGACGTTTTGCCGACCCGACGTTGCGAGCGCGAATCGTGCAGGAGAGCGAGGCCGCGATGAACGCCAGGCTCACTGGTGGCCCGCGGGGGGTCTTCCTGCCTTTGGTCAACAAGAGCCTGAGCGATCTCATGGATGCGCAGCACATCGGGGCCGGTGAGGCACTGGTCAGGACGCTCGAGAAGGCCGGTGGCCGCGAGATTCCCGCGATCCTGCAGTTCGGCGGGGAGAGCGACCTGGAAGCGTTTCTCCGCTATCGCGAGGCATCGGTAGCCTGCGACTGCGGCGCAACTTTGCGAAAGCTCACGCATCCCCGCTACTACGGGACCTTCCCTCGGGTGCTGGCCCGCTACGTTCGGGACAAGCAACTCCTCAGTTGGGAGGAAGCCGTCCGGAAAATGACTGGCCTGCCCGCGAGCACGGTAGGCATGGTGGATCGCGGGCTTCTCGAGCCTGGCATGGTCGCGGACCTGACCGTATTCGATGCCAGGACGATCACGGATCACGCGACATTCCAATCGCCGTGGTTGGCGTCGGAGGGTGTGCGCGATGTGTTGGTCAACGGCCGGGTGGAGTGGCAGGACGGCATGGCGACAGGCGAGGCCGGTGGCCGCGCGCTGTTTCGTAGCGGCAACATGCCCACCCGAGCTTTCAGTTCCGAATCGGAACGCGCAGTGACCGCGAAAGCGGTGCTTGCGGCGGCCACACCCTCGGCCGGACCGACGCAGCCAACGCTACGATTGCTGCTGAGCATTCGTCAGGGCCCCGCCGACCGGCGCTCTGGTGGAGTAGCCCGTATCGAGGCGTCTGCAAGGCAAGACTCCTTCGAGCTCGAGGAATTTGGGGAGCTGCAGATTTCCGGCACTTGGGCCAGTCTGACCGGCATTGCGCGCTGGGGATCGTACACGGGCCCCGTCACGCTCATCATCGATGCGCAGGATCCGCTGGCTGTGCGCGGCCGCGCGGTAATAACACTCAACGCAAGAGGTCGCCATGCGACCTGGACGCTGCCTGCCTCAGCCCTGGACATATCAGCGAAGGCTGCCGCGTCATGACCGGGCCACTGCCGCAACCGTATCTGCTCTTTCTAGGCGACGAGCGCGATCCGGCGCACGCCAAGACGGCGTTCGGGCTTCGCGATTGGGCGCGTGCGAGTTGTATCGGCGAGTATGCGTTGCCCGAGTCGACCGTCACTACCGGATTGCCGCGCTTCACCCCCGAAGAGGCCTATCAGCGTGGCGCGCGCTCCATGGTGATCGGTGTCGCCCCCATCGGTGGTGCGCTGCGCCCCACGTGGATTCCGGCGCTCAACGCGGCGCTCGAGGCCGGACTCGACCTGATCAGTGGAATGCACGGCCGGCTCGCGGATACGTTGGTGTTGAATACGGCCGCGCGCAGGCTGGGTCGGCAACTGTTCGACGTGCGCTGTCCGCCATCCGGCATCCCAACGGCCAGCGGGCGGCGTCGCTCGGGACTGCGGCTGTTGACCGTCGGAACGGATTGCGCGCTGGGAAAGAAGTACACCGCCCTGACTATCACGCGGGAGCTGCGCGCTCGCGGAATCGACGCCGACTTTCGGGCCACCGGCCAGACGGGCATTCTCATCGCCGGCGGCGGAATCCCGATCGATGCGGTGGTTGCGGATTTCGTGGCGGGCGCGGCCGAGCTCTTGAGTCCCAACGCGCCACCTGACCACTGGGATATCGTTGAGGGGCAGGGGTCGTTGTTCCACCCGGCCTATGCGGGTGTCTCGCTCGGCCTGCTGCACGGTACGCAACCTGACGTCATTGTGGTTTGTCACGATCCGACCCGGCTCGAGGTCGCCGGCTATCCCGGCTTTCCGCTCCCCGCGCTGGAAGAGGTGATCGCACAGAATCTAGCCTTCGGACGACGCACGAACGCCAGGATCCGTTGTGCCGGTGTCAGCCTCAACACCTCGAAAATGAGTGCGGCGGGCGCGCAGGCGTGCTTGGCGAGTCATGCCAGGCAACTGAACCTGCCGTGCGCCGACCCCATTCGCGGCGGTCCCGAGCTCAGCCGCCTCGTCGATGCCGTGTTAGGTGATCTGTGACGGCTTACTTGCGTGGACGGAGCGCTTTGTTAGGCCGCGACTCACCCTTGCCGCCGCTCTTACCGTCGCCCTTGCCGTCGCCCTGGGCGTCGGTCTTACGCGCTTTGGGCCGGCTCGGCACTCTGCGATCCTCGTCCCGGGTTTCCGGTTTGGTTGCGACCGCCCGTTGCAACTCGTCGGCGGCACCTGTGCAGACCACCACGACTCGGCACGTGTCGTCCGAGGCAGCAACATAGGCGTGTCCCATGCGGCTGTCGATGTACATGTGGTCGCCTGCTTTCAGCACGACGGGCGCATAAAACTCCGTATGCACCTCTATGGCCCCTTCGAGTACCAACAGAAACTCTTCACCCTCATGTTTGATGAGGGGGCCGAATTCCTCGAGCGTGCGGGCGGTGGCGACGCCTATGATGGGTACCATCTGTTTCGGAACGAGGTCGGCGTTGAGAAAGCGATACTCGTACGAGCCGGCCTGCAGAAACACCCCGTCGCCGGCTCTTCCGATACTGCGCCGCGCGGCCCCGAGCATGGGTACCTCAGTGCGCTTGGCGTCGGTGAACAGCTCCGACAAGTCGAGCGACAAACCACGCGCGAGTTGCTGGAGCTTGTCGTAAGTCAGGGACATGTGTCCGTTCTCGACCTTTGAGATGGTCGAGGTCGCCAGTCCTGTCATCTGACTGACGTCCGCGATCCTCCAGCCATTGCGGGTACGCAGCTCGCGCAGCCGCTGCCCAAGACCGGTTTCCAACTCGGTTGCCATGAGTAGATCTTAGCATATAGGAAAGTTCGAGCCTGTGTTCAGGCATTCTTTATGGTGCATAAGAAAATAAGATTGCGGATACGCTATGTACATGGCAATATGAAAACCAGCCCGCCATGAGATCAGAACAACACGGGGGCGCTCGGGTTTGGCGCGGAGGTCGTATGAAATTACTTTGGGCAGCCGCAGCGCTGCAGGTGACACTCACAACGCCGGCCCTGGCGCAGTCCGCCTCCCGCGAGTCCGCGCAGCCAGCGCTGGAGAGCGGCCAGGACACCGCCCTATCGCTCGAAGAAGTCACTGTCACGGCCACGCGCGTCCAGAGAACCGGCTTCACCGCACCGACGCCTACGACCATCCTGAGCGCGCAGGACCTTGCCGCGACCGGTGCAGCCAACATCGGCGACATGACATCGATCGTCCCGGCGTTTCAGGCCACGGGTACGCCTACTTCCAGTGTGCTGGCTTCCGACCAGGGGCGCGGGCACTTCCTGGACCTGAGAGGGCTGGGGCCGAGCCGCACGCTGGTGCTCGTCGATGGGCAGCGCTTTGTGCCCACGACAGCGGACGGTTTGTTGGATACGGACGTCATTCCTGCCGCGCTCGTAGATCGTGTCGAGGTTGTTACAGGCGGAGCTTCGGCTTCGTGGGGCTCCGACGCCGTCGCTGGTGTCGTCAACATCCTGCTCAAGAAAGATCTCCTCGGGCTGGAGGGCAGCGTGCAGGAAGGTATTTCCGGGCACGGCGACAACCAGGAATTCAGGGTAGACCTGACCTATGGTCTGCCCTTCGCCGAGGGTCGCGGGCATCTGGAGCTGGCGGGAGAGTTCTCGAACAACCACGGCATCCTGCACCAGTCGGATCGCAGTTGGTCGGGCCAGGAGTGGGGCTACGTCCAAACGGACCAATACCTGCGCGTCCCCGTAACGAACGCCCGTCTGTCCAGCGCCAGCTACGGCGGCCTCATTCTGACGGGCCCGCTGGCTGGCATGCAGTTCGGCCCCGGGGGCGTATTGCAGCCGTTCCAGTACGGCAGCGATGTCGGCGGCACCTACATGCGTGGCGGCGACGGCGCGGTCTTCTCACCCTATTCGGCGCTCGAGGTGCCGTTGAAACGGACCGATTTCTTTGCGCGGGCTTCGTTCGACCTGACAGACCAGACCAGTGTCTATCTCGACGCTTCGTTCGCACAGGCGATTACCGTGAATCCGAACCTGGTGCAGAATTTCGATCTGGTCGACTCGCTGAGTACTGACAATGCGTTCCTGCCCGCAAGCGCGCGCAACGCGATGTCAGCCGTTGGCGAAACTTCGTTTCAGTTGGGCCGGCTGGACAATGACTTCGGTTTCATGCATTCCAACGACGACAATCGCGTGGCACGGGTCGTGACCGGCTTGACCGGCAAGTTCTCGGGAAAGTGGACCTGGAACGCCTACGTCGAGTATGGCCGCGTGGTCCACTACAATACTTTGGACAATGTCGTACAGACATCGCACTATGCCCAGGCACTGGACTCCGTCATCGATCCGGCGACGGGTCGGCCGTCCTGCCGCTCTACGCTGGCCATACCGGATGATGGCTGCGTGCCGATCAATATCTTCGGCGTCGGCTCGCCCTCCGCGGAGTCCCTGCGATACGTCACGGGGAACGAAAGTACGGTGCTGCACTACACGCAACAGGTCGCGGCCGCCAACCTGCAGGGCCAACCGTTCAACACCTGGGCAGGACCGGCTTCGATCGCCACAGGCGCCGAATACCGGCGCGAGTCGGCCGACAGCAGGGTCGATCCCAACCAGGAGGCCGGCGACTTCCTGATTGGCAACGCGCGGTCGTTCGCGGGCCGCTTCAGCGTGAAAGAAGCCTTCCTCGAGACGGTGCTGCCCGTGGTAGCGGGGCCAGCTCCTTTCAAGTCGATCGACCTGGATCTGGGTGCGCGCTTGACCGACTACAGCTCCAGCGGCCGTGTCACGACCTGGAAGGGAGGCATCTCGTACACCATTTTCGATGAGCTTCGAGTGCGGGCCACCCGTTCGCGGGACATCCGGGCCCCCAACCTGAGCGAGCTCTATCAAACCGGCACGCTGAACTTCACTAATGTGAACGACCCCGCCGCGGGCGGCGCGAGTGTCTTCATCCGCAATCCCGCGCCTCCGAATGCCAACCTGGCACCCGAAAAAGCCGACACCACCACCATCGGCCTGATCTATCAGCCAAAATGGGTCCCTGGTCTACATGCGTCGATCGACGCATACGACATCAATCTCAAGAGCGTGATCTCCCAGCTGGCGGCGCAGGATATCCTGAACCGCTGCTCGAGCGGCGATCCCACTCTGTGTGCGCTCGTCCACCGCGACGGCACCGGTGCGCTGGCGGAAATCGATTCGCCGTTCATCAACCTGGCACAGTTCCACACTCGCGGCCTGGACATCGAGGCTCGCTACGAAACGCCTTTGTCGTCGTGGAGCTCCGGATTGCGGGGCAACCTGACTTTACGGGCACTGGCCAACTATGTAGATCTGTTCGCTACCAGCGACGGGGTGACCACCGTCAACGAGGCGGGCGCCGTCGGTGCTGTGAGCCTTCCTGCCAATATAGGTGCCACGGGCGGTGTGCCGCACTGGCGTGCCAACCTGAGCGCCCGCTATGGTCTTGGCCCCTGGTCGTTCTATGTGGAAGGCCGCTTCGTCGGCGATGGCAAGGTCGACAATCTTTACGGCCCCGCCGATATACCCGATAACCACGTGCCGTCGCGGTTTTATGTCGACACGTCGATCAACTACACATTGTATTCAAACAAGCGCCGCGAGTTGGCGCTCTACGGCATAGTCAACAACCTGTTCGACCGCGACCCGCCCATCGTCGTCAGCACGTTCATCTCGCCGCAGGCGACGAACCCGCGGCTATACGATGTCATCGGCAGATCCTTCGTCCTCGGGGTACGTTTCCGCGATTGAGGCGAAGGTACCCGCGTGCGAACCAAAACAAACACAGAGGCGTTTCCGATCGGAGCGGCCATCCGCTCGGAGGCGCTGGCCCGTGATCCTTACCCGTGGTACGCGCAGTTGCGCTCCAAGGAGCCGGTCAGTTGGATCCAGGAGCTCGGGATGTGGTACGTCACCCGCTACGAGGACGTGCGTGCCATTCTGATGGACGATCGGCGCTTTACCACCGCCTCGGAGAAGTCGCTCATCTTCGATACGTTCGGCGCGCAGATGCTGACCTCCGAGGGCGCAGAGCACGACCGCTATCGTCGCCCGGTGCAGCCCTACTTTGCCGCGGGATACATCCGCAAGACCTTCGAGGCGGCTATCGAAGCCAGCGCCCGCGCCCTGGTCGCAGGCTTCGCTGCGGGGGAGGTCGTCGAGATGCGCAGCGCATTTGCTGCGCGCTTACCGGTGCAAACCATCCTGCGGGTGTTTGGCATGCCGCTGGAAGCGGAGGCGCATTTCCGCAAGTGGTATGACAGTTTCGAGGCCGCACTCGCGAATTTCACGGGCGCGCAGGAAATTCGTCGGGCCGCCCGCGCGAATGTCGAGCAATGTCACGAATACCTCGGGCGTACCATGCAAGAGTGCGCTGCGATGGGTGAGCGCGACTCATTGCTCGGTGCGCTAGTGAATGCTCCAGGCAGCGCGCGGCTCTGCGACGATGAAATCCGCCGTAATATGTTGATCATCTTTTTCGGTGGCATTTCCACCGTCGAAGCGGTCATCCTGAACTCACTGTGGGCGTTGTTCACCCATCCGGAAACGCTCGCGCGGGTCAGGAACAATCCGTCACTGATTGTCAGAGCTGTCGAAGAGACTCTGAGGTGGCGCAGCCCCGTACAGTCGGCCACACGGCACGTTGTGGAGACGACCCTCTACGGAGATATCGAATTCGCCGCCGGCGACACGGTGAACTGCATGCTGGGCGCAGCCAACCGCGATGAGGCACTGTTTGCCGATCCGGACCGCTTCGATATCGATCGTCCCAATGTCCAGCGTCATCTGGGTTTCGCAACTGGCACCCACTCCTGCCTCGGCTTCCAGCTCGCCAAGGCGGAGGCCCGCATCGCTCTGCAGGTGTTGCTGAGCGAGCCGGGGGGCCTCGATCTACTCGTGCAGGACTCGCCACCACCGGAAGGCTACGAATTCCACCAGCCCCGCTCGATGTATGTAAGGGTGGGCCGCGGCTGACCATTACCAAATGCGCACGCGCTGAGCGGGCGGGAGGTAATTCTTGTCAGAAGGCCGTACGTCAAACGCTGCATACCAGGCATCGATGTCGCGAAGCGGTGCATTGGTACGTGCCATCGCGGGTGCATGGGTATCCGTCGCGATCTGATTGCGCAGCACATCGGCGCGCTGCTTTCTCTGCCAGCGCTGCGCCCAGCCGAGAAAAAACCGCTGCTCGCCGCTGAGACCGTCGAGCACCGGCGCCTGAGCGGCTCCAAGTGAGGAGTGATAAGCGTCGAGCGCCACCAACAGTCCGCCGAGATCGGCAATGTTCTCACCCAGAGTCTGCCGCCCATTGACGTGCAGTCCAGGCAGGACTTCATAGCTGTCGAATTGATGCGTCAGTTGCTCGGCTCGCTGTTGGAACTGCTCGTCATCGGCTGGAGTCCACCAGTCACGCAGTCGCCCGCTCGCGTCGATCTTGCGGCCCTGATCGTCAAAGCCGTGGGTGATTTCGTGGCCGATTACCCCGCCGATCGCCCCGTAGTTGTGCGCAGCGTCCGCCTGCGGATCAAAATACGGCGGCTGGAGGATCGCCGCTGGGAAGATGATGAGGTTTTCTGATGCGATGTTGAAGGCATCCACCGTTTGCGGGGTGATTTTCCAATCGAACGGGCCCCACGCGCTCTTATCGATGGGTTTCCCCAGAGTATCGCATTGAGTTGTCCAGTCGAAGGCCATGCTACGCTTGACGTTGCCGTAAAGATCTTTGCGATCGATCGACAGCCCGGAATAACTGCGCCATCTCTCGGGATAGCCGACGAACACGCGCATGGCAGCTAGTTTCGCGAGCGCTTGCTGCTTGGTCATTGCGCTCATCCAGTCCAGCGATTCAATGCGCCGCGCCATGGCACGACGCAAGTCTCCGATGAGGAGCTCCATACGCTGCTTCGCGGCCGGCGAGAAATTCGCTGTCACATACAAATGACCGAGGGCCTGGCCCAAGCTGTCATCGACGAGATCCACACCACGCTTCCAGCGAGCGGGCAATTCGGCGATCCCCATTTGTACCGTCCCGTGAAACGCGAAGTGGTTGTCGACGAAGCGCCGCGAGAGAAAGCGCGAGGCGTTGTCTATGGTGTGAAACGTTTGCCACGCCTTGAGCACGGCGAGGCTCGAGTGTGCGTAGAGGTTCGCGATTGCAACAACCGCCGATTTTTCGGCGAGCACTATGCTGGGCGTGCCGCGCGCTCCCAGTGCCTCCAGGTAGCTACGCCATGAAACCCCAGGGGCCAAGGCTTGGAGCGCAATCACTGTCATCGGGTTATAGGCCGCAGCGATGTCGCGGCGCTGGGTTTGCGACCAGCTTACTTTGGCGATGTCGGTTTCCAAGCCGATGATTTTTGCGGCATTGGCCTCCGGTGTGGTGTACCCGACCAGACGCAATGTCCGGGCAATGTAGTCGCGATACGCGGCTTTCTGTGAGTTGAACGCGGTGGATGTGTAATAGTCTGGACTGCTCAGGCCCAACTCGGGCTGGCCGAGATAGAGCACATTGGTGGGCGACTTGGCATCAGGTTGAATGTGCAGGCCGAACAGGGAGCTGGCAAAGCCCGCCGGGGCGGAAGCCATCAAGGTCAGAAATTCTTCTTTGTTTTTGACTTGCGCGATTCGGTCCAGGTCGGCGCGCAGAGGCGCTGCATCGAGAGACTCGACGGTCGCCTCGTCCATGAAGCTGCTGAAGAGAGCTCCGATGCGGGCCCTTTCCGGATCATCACCCTGCTTGGTGCTGTCCTCGATGATCACGCGTAGCTGCTCGCGCACCTTTGCCGATATTTCCGTGTCGGCGCCGGTCTGCGTTTGATCAGGGGGGATTTGCGCCCGCGTGTACCAGGTACCCAGCGCGTAGCGGAAGAAATCGTCCCCCGGCCGCACGCTCGTGTCCCGGGCGCTGAGGTCGACACCTGAGGGCTGGGCGCCCAGTGACAGTGCCGGCAGCGCCAGCGCTGCGCCCAACAAGACTGCCCCTACCCGGGCTATACGGCGCGTTATTTTGAAATTCCCCTGCACGAGATGCTCCCATTCCTCTTCAGCACGCAGGTCGTACTCGAAAGCTCGAGTGCGCCCGATTACCTGGTTTGAGACGCATTCTCACCCAAGGGTTTAAAGCGAACCTGGAGCGAGTCTTTTGACACGCGGTTCGGTTTATGCGCTACAGTGGTGCAAATCACTGCCTTCATCTGGGAATAGAGGAGAGACACATGAGCAAGGGGCTGGACAAAAAGAAGGACACGAAGAAGAAGCCGGCAAAGACACTGATGGAAAAGCGAGCGGCCAAGAAGCAACGCAAGGCGAGCAAGCCGTTTCAAGTGTGAGGGTCTGAGTCCCGCGTGAAGAAGCTCAGACACGAAGCGGAATTGTTCAAAGCGGCTTTGCGCGCCGGCGTTGAATATGCGGAAGGCCGCAAGGCCGTCGAGTTCGAGTCCACCGATTCGGCAAGCGACAAAGCACTATACGTCTATCGTTTGCTCGTGCACGACAAGGTTATCTCACCCCTGCCCGAAGATCAGGTTGGTGAGAAGGCGATCCGGCACAGGCTCGCGACCTGGTATGCGCACCAACTGCCTGCGGGACATCCGCTGTTGTCGTAGAAACCAAGCGGCGATCCCGCGTTGGTAAATCATCATCAGCCGCCGCGTTGCACGCGATTCTCGGTGTCAGTGGAGCGAGCGTGCTTCATTTGGCACGAGCCCTAGGGCTGCGAGCACCAGCTCGCGCAGCTGTGGGATCTGGAGCATGCGGCGTAGCAGCTCGATGGTGACCAGCGCGGATTTGGAAAAATGGAAATTGCAGTTCTCGAAACGGTTATCCGAGAAAATCGGCAGTTGGTTTCCTCCAAAAAGAATCCGGCAATTGACGAGATGGCAACCGACGATCTCGTCGTCGTCCAGGTTGATCGTTAGACCTGTGAGTGTCTCGTTTGCGTAGAGCATTGGGCACCTCGTCGCGAAACCGGCAATTTGGCGATCAGGTACCGCCCAATGTCACGAATGGTACGCAGGTGCATCGTACGGCGTCGGTGCGCCGGCGCACAGAGCTTGCGCAGGTGCCACGTTGAGTTCGTCGGGAGTGGTCAGCCTGCCATGGCGTCCAGGAGTGCGGGAATCCCGACAGATGCGAAATTGCAGAACGTGTCGGAGACGGCATAGGGAAGGATAAGCCGGTCGCCATGCCGCATTGCTCCGCACGTGTAGACCACATTGGGAACATATCCTTCCCGTTCCGAGGGGTCAGGGCGCACCAGAGGCTCACGCGTGCGTGCAAGAACACGCGAGGGATTCGCCTTGTCGAGTAGGACCGCACCGATCGAATACTTCCGTACGGGTCCCACCCCGTGGGTCAGCAACAGCCATCCCTCATCGAGCTCGATCGGCGAGCCACAGTTGCCCATCTGCACAAATTCCCACGGAAACTCGGGTCTGAGAATGGCGACGCCACCGTCCCAGGTGAGCAGGTCGTCCGAGTAGATGAGATATAGATTCTCATTGTCCTGTCGTCCGATCATGGCGTAATGGCCATCGATCCGGCGCGGGAACAGGGCCATCCCCTTGTTCTTCGCAGCGGAGCCTTTCAGAGGAGACATCCGGAACGATATGAAGTCGCGAGTCTCGAGCAGCTCTGACCGAATCGCCCTACCGCTGTATGCGGTGTACGTCGCATAGAAGACTGTTTCCGTCCCTGTGTTGAAAGCCACGAAGCGCGCATCTTCTATCCCGTTCGACTGGGATTCGGTGACGGGGAAGATCACTCGCTCGCTGATGTCTTCGTGCGTCGAGAATGCCAGATCGACTTCATCTCCACCCGCACCCGGGATCCGCCGGATCACTTTTGGAATGGACGCAAGGCGGGCTGTAGGATCGAGCGTCACGGCGCCATCCTCCGCGATGGTCCCTGATCGAAAGGTCAGAGAGGAAACGTGCCCTTCGCCGACCGCGCGCACACTCAGGATGAAGCGTATGCCGTGCGCTGGCGCGTCGGTTTGATCGAAGTGCGCGACGATGCTCGGATTGAAGAGGGCGGCCGCCTCGAAGGAATACTCGTGAAGAAAGTAGGCACCGATCAGCCGCCGCTGTTCCGCCGTGAACTTCACGTGTGCCGCAATGGCTTCTTCCATGTCATTGGCACGCGCATCGAACATCTCCATGAGATTCCTGTGTCGGCCCTGAAAGTTCTCGAGGACTTCTTCCAGCTGGGCGGCGACCGTTTTGGAGTCGAGCGCGAGCACGCGCTCGACGATGTGATTGACCCTCGACTTATCGGTCGGATTGAGGTCTCGCGGTTCGGTGGCCGGCTTGAACTGGCGCACGACGACCCTCGCAGGGTCCGGGCGCAGATGCCGGCCCTGCCGTTGCAGAAGTTTGGTTAGTGACAAGACTTTCTCGGTGGGAAGTAAGTAGGGCTCACGCGCGCAATTCCCGGACCTGCACGCCACGCACTCATGTATCGAGCGAAGGTCCCTGGCGTTGCTATCGTCACTGCACTGAGCCGGTATCGGAACTGGGAGCGAGGCGCTTGGGCATCAGACGGTCCGTCTCCGTCTTTACGACCTGGTAGCACTCGCAGCACAGGGATTCCAGGCCAGGCCGGTCGAGAACCGTGATCTTGCCTCTGCTGTATTGGATTATCCCGAGATTTTGGAGCTTTCCGGCCGCTTCGGTGACGCCCTCGCGTCGGACTCCCAACATGTTGGCGATGAGCTCCTGTGTCATGGTGAGCGTGTCCGAAGCCAGTCGGTCGAGCGATAGCAGGAGCCACCGGCAAAGTTGCTGATCCACGGAATGGTGCCGATTGCAGACCGCCGTTTGCGCCATTTGGGTGATCAGGGCCTGCGTGTAGCGCAGCAGGATGTGCAGCATCTCGCCGTGTCGCTCGAACTCCTGTTTGAGCCGCGCGCGTGTCAGGCGGTATGCGGAACCAGCACTCTGCACGATCGCCCGGTTCGTGGTGGTCTCGCCACCCATAAACAGCGCGACGCCAATCGCGCCGTCATTGCCGACCACGGCAATTTCCGCCGAGGCTCCATCTTTCAGAACGTAGAGAAGTGAGACGATGGAATCGACGGGAAAATAGATGTAACGCTGCGCATCCCCAGCCTCATACAGCACCGAGGCGAGCGGGAGTGTGACGAGTTTCAGGTGGGGGAACAGCCGCTCCCGTGCCGCCGGCGGTAAGGAGGCCAAGATGTGATTTTGCCGCGGATCAGGCAGGTGGGCCTCCGGAGCGGGACTGATCCCGTTGCCTATATGTATCACACCACACGTAGTGGACGTTATGATATTACCAGGCACCGACGACCCTGCACGTTGGGTTCAAGCACGCGCTCATACGTATCCTTAGCCGACGCGTAGCATGTGCACGCGGCAGCTTCGAGACGAGCCACGTCGAGAATTTCGACATTGCCCCGACTGTAGTCGATGACGTTGCCTCGTCGAAGCGCGCTCGCGGCCTGAGTCACGCCCTCTCGCCGTACGCCCAACATCTTGGCGAGGGTCTCGTGCGTGATTCGGAACTGGCTTGAGTGCGTCCGATCCCGCGTCATCAGTAGCAAGCGTGCGAGCCTTTCCTCGACAGGATGGAAGCGGCCGCAAGCCGCGCTTTGCGCAATCAGACTGACGAGCACATAAAGGTAGCGACCCAGCTCACGCGCCAGTGTTGGGTTATGCCCAAGGGCCCTGCTGAAGGCGGTGACGTCCATCCGCCATGCCGAGCCACCGCCTCGCACTTGCGCGCGCAGGGGAGAAGTATGCACGCCCAGAATCAGCGAGACACCGAGCATGCCTTCATTCCCGATCAGCCCAACCTCGAGCTGCGAATGGCGCTCCGTCGAGATGATGAGTGAGACCAGGCTGGTCGTGGGAAAGAAGACGTTTTGAATGCGCTGGTTGGGCTCGCTCAGCGTCTCCCCCGTAACGAGCTCGACGTGCTCACTGCATTCGAGCAGAGCTCGCTGCTGTGCGGCGGGCAGGGCGGCCAAGAGGAGATTTTCCACTGCTGCACACCGCTTTACCGTGAGCAGGACATAGCCCCTTCGCGAGGATTCGACCCTTGCAGTAGGTTCCCGAGTCTCGATGGAATCACCGTGCCGTCCGCCAGGACGACGTCATGTGACCACTCGGCGGGTTCGACGTACGTCGTGCCCTTCCAGACGCTGAATGTGCCGCGAGCGTTCGCTATCTGCAGGCGCGTACGTTCCTTATTCGCCTGGAGTGGGGTTTCAAACAACAAAGAGCGCACGCGATGGTGTCGCTCGCCACTGACTTGGCCAGTCGTTTCTACGACATAGAAAACGTCGAGCGGAGCGGCTGGGTGATATTCAGAGTTCATGGGTTTGTCGCAGGTCTGGGCCGCCGCGCGTACGTGCGCTTCGGTGGGGTACGCGCCCTTGTTCAGCGTCACCATAGTCCCACTCCGGCTACCGGTCAGTGCGCTAGCGCACTGAGGGCATATCGCGTTGCGACCAGCGCTGATGCTGTTGAACGTGATGCTGCCGGGCAACTCGTACCGGGCGCACGACAGGGTGTTGGCGGATCCCTAGCCGTTCTTGAGCGCCTGCTCCAGCGAATGCATCGTGTCGTGCGTGTGTTCCTTCGGCAATTCGCCCACGAGTTTTTTTTTCAGGGCCTCGCCGTAGTGCGGCCGCAGTTCGCCCAGAGCGCGCGGTGGGGCGATCACGAATAATGGGCCGATGTTGCCCGCCGCGATCTCATGGTTCAGCCACTTGGCAACGGCCGACTCGAAGCTGGCCTCCTGGTGGTCCTTGTCCAGACGCCGATCCTGCAGCCGCCGCTGGTCCTTGTTGTCCTGGCCGGTGTGCTGGTGCCGGCCCGCCCCCGCCTCATCGCCGTGCACGTCCGGATGCGGCAGCTCCGTTAGCGCCATATGAAGCTCAGTGCCGGCGTTGCGGAACAGTCTCAGCTTTTGTCCGTCGGTTACAACGATAGTCGTGTCGTGTGGAAGCTGCATGCCAGGGTTCTCCTAAGATTGACAGTTTCATGATAGGCGCAAAGGCGCCCGCGCCCACATCAGGGTATTCCACGTTGCGCTGGGAATTCGCACGACGCTCAGTCGCCGCGCTGATACGTCACGGCGAGCACGTAGTTGAGGTGTAGATCACAGGCGGTTCGGGTGCCGCGCTGGTCTGGTCGTTGGCCTGGACATTTCAGTTTTCCGGCTGCCTGGCGTACACGCGTCGCCAGCGCCACGCTGACGGCATCGGTGAGGTCGAACTGCCCATCGCAGTCTGCATGGGGGCAGGGGAACTCGAAAAACGCCCGTGCTGGTGGATGCAACACGTGTGACTGGGCGGCGGGACTGTTCGTCGTCACACCCTCAAATTTCAACTCGAGGCGCAGCTGTTGGATTGCCGGGTAGCTCACGCGTAGCGGCAGCGCGGCTGCCCAGTGGCGACGCAACTGCTCCAGGCGATCCTGGCGCAAGGCGGCTGGACTGGAGGAGGGGAGTTTCATGCTCAGGCTCGACCGCTTCTCAGCTGTCTCTTGAGCGAGGCCACCTGATTCCGCAGCGCCGTATTCGCCATATTCGCATCGCTGAGGCGCTTGGCGAGATACAGTGAAACGCCGATGAGGCACGCGACCAGCATGATGACCATGGGGTTACCTCCGCGGCACCTGCGGAGCGCCGCGCGGTGCAGTGGAATCCTCCCGAAGCGGGCCGGGGAGGTTCTCTGCGTAAGCGCGGAGGCACTCACGCGAACACAGGACGGCCTCCGCGTGCTGATCGTCGAGCGCTCCTGCGTTTGGATGTCGTGCCACGCTCAGGTGAGCCCTGGGGCGCCGCTCGTCTTCGTATCCGATGTCGCGTTCGCAGACATCGCAAGTCAACACGAGAACTTCCCGCGCTGGATGGAATATGCCCGTCTTACGAAAGCTCATGTGCCCGGCCCGAGTCTCTACTGGTTTCGCACTCACCCGTGATCAACTTCCGGGTCCCTGGTGGTGGGGAATGCATGTCAAGAAGGCGTAATGGCGCCGAATTCACTCGGATGAGGCTTGACTTCGAGCGTCACCGTCAGTCCGAGCCGCCCGAGCATCGAAAGCGATTCCGGCAGAAACTCCAGACGGAACTCATCGCGCGCGAAGATGCTCACGTGCAGCTCGGCGACCGCGCCTTCGGCTTTGAGCGTTTGCAGAAACTCGAACGATTTGCGCTGCTGCGCGAGCATTCGCAGGATCTGGGTCTCCACGCCCACGTGGTCGGAGGCGAGCTCGGGTTGCGCCATCAGGCGCCCCATCCAATAGCTTTCGCGATACTGACCGCCGATCTCGCCGCCTGCGGCGTCGCGGCGCGGCTCGCCGGCCCGCCACGTATGCTGCGGCTCGATGCCGAGATTGCGCGTGATCTCGGCGGGTTCTATGTTCGGATGTCGAATGCGCAGTGACATCGTGAACTCGTAGTCACTCATGCGTGACCTCCCTCTGCGCCAATCGACGAAGCCCGGCTCGCGGGGCCGACCGTGACTTCGGGTTTACTGGCGAACGGCGCCTCAGTAGCGCCGCGGTCCGCGGCCACCACCGCCGCCACCACCAGCTCCTCGATCCTGCGCCTCGTTGATCTTCAGCGCGCGGCCATCGAAGTCCTGGCCATTCAGAGCCTGCATGGCGCGCGAAGCGTCGGCATTGGACATCTCGACGAAGCCGAAGCCGCGGGGACGGCCAGTGTCTCGATCGCTGATGAGAGAGATCTTCTCGACGGTCCCATGCGGTGCAAACAGGGCACGCACGGAGTCTTCCGTCGCGGTAAAGGGCAGATTTCCGACGTAAAGTTTGGTCACTTCAGAGTACTCACAGAAAAAACGAACCTGGCGGGTTGAGCCGCCTCCCGGTCGCGGGGATTTCTGAGGTGGCGGTCTTTGGCGGGGCGGCGCGCAAGCGGCGCAAAGCCAATGGCAGACAAGGCGGAAATCACGAGCCGCGAGTCACTCTAACTCAAAACGTACAACGGTGCGCGACTTTCGAGCTGCTGCAATAAAGGCGCGCCATCGGCCGCTCTCGAGCCCTCGAGAGGCTCCTTGAGTTGCGTGGCCCGTAACGCGCGCTGTCGCGAGCGTGCGTGCTGCTCAGCCTGCACCTCGGGAAGGGTCAGTCGTGTAGCCACTGCGATGACGTCCAGCACGGGATGCTGTGGATCGAACGGCAACCGCAGGCCATGCAACTTCTCCCAGGCGCGTATGCGTACGTCCGGGGGATTCGAATCCGAGCGTTGCTCGGCGAGCTGCGCGAGCCGCTGCTGGGCGCGCTCCTCGTTCTCGAAAGCGCGGCGCAACCGCAGGGTCGTAAGGAGGTCGCGCACGCTTGTGGGCCGCGGCGCGATCGCGTTGGCAACGGACCAGTAGGTCGAGCTCATACGTGCGTTTCCTCAGGCTGGCTGCCAAGGTCTGATTAGTATCTCGGCGGCTGGTGTGCGGTCTGTGCGCAGGCGTACACAGTGTTTCTCCGCACCGAGGAGGGCATTATTCCATGCTCAGTGCACTTCTCCGGTCCACACCCGGAAACTCTCCAGCGTGCATGGGCCGAAGGTCATACTGATGGCGACGTCGGCAGCGTCCCGTCCCCTGGCTATCAGTACACGTCCGATCCTCGGAACGTTATGTCTGGCATCGAAGGTGTACCACCCCCCGTCCAGGAAGACTTCGAACCAGCCGGAGAAATCCATAGGCGCATCGACCGGCGGCACCCCTATATCACCCAGATATCCCGTGCAGTAGCGCGCCGGGATGTTCAGGCAGCGGCACAATGTAAGCGCCAGGTGCGCGAAGTCCCGACAAACACCCTGGCGCTCCTGATAAGCCTCGGAGGCCGTCCGCGTGGGCCGGGCGAATTGATAACCGAATGTCAGATGCCCATGAACGAAATCGCACACCGCCTGGACTCGCGCCCATCCCGGCGGGGTGTTGGCGAACAGGCTCCACGCGATGTTGGCTAACTTTTCGGTGTCGCAGTAGCGACTCTGCAACAGATAGACCAGCGTATCGTGGGGGAGTTGGTCGACTCCGATCTGCTGCGCGTGACGGGCCACCGGGTCCGGACGTCCGGTATCGCTGATCACGGCGTCAGCACTGATCTGGATGAGACCGGGCGGGGCGACCAGACGGGTGCAAAGGTTGCCGAAACCGTCCCGGTAAGTGGCTAACGGTACCCGTGGATCGGTGGTCAGATCGTCAGCACGAATAAGGTCGCCTGCGCGGGTATGGTGCACATTGAGATTCAGGATCATGGGTGTGGGCTGCAACGACTGGTAACGCAGGGCGTAGCCGATACTCAACTTCACGTGTGATGCTCCGAGTCCAGATCGTTGAGGTGTGAGCACTGCAACAAATGGGCCTGCCTCCGCACCGTTTGTGTGCGATTGTGCAGCAGCCGCACCCGCGGGCTATGGGACGGGCTCGAAGCGGATGTATCGGTCCTCCGGAGGAAACTCCGCAATCGAGCTGGAAGAGCTCGGGACCGGTGTAAGGCTCCTGAAGACCTGGCGGACTCCGTCGCTCCATTCCTTGCTCAAGGCCGCGAAGTACGCATCTCCCGGAGCGAAGCGGTGGTGCGTGGTCAGCTTCAGGTCGTCCGTCGCGTAACAGGCGAGATCGATCGGCATGCCGACCGACAGATTGCTGCGCATGGTGGAATCGAATGATACCAACACGCACTTCATGGCATCGCTCAAGGAGGTGTTCTGCCCGATGACCCGATCGATGATTGGCTTGCCGTACTTCGTTTCCCCCGTCTGAAAGAAAGGCGTGTCGAGGCCTGCCTCGATGAAATTTCCCTCCGCGAAGGTGCGGAACAGCCTGGGCGGCTCACCCTTGATCTGACCGCCGATGATGAACGAGGCGTTGAAGGGGCTCGAGCTCTTTGCCAGGTGCTCGCCGTCGCGGCGCTCGATTGCACGCACGGCGTCTGAAACGATCACCGCCACGTCGAACATGGTGCGTGCGTTCCAGATGGAGCGGGCGGTGGGTTCGGAGGATTCCCCGTTTTGTTTGAGAATGCTGATGACCGCCTGCGTACCCGCCAGGCTTCCCGAGCTGAGCAGCACCACGACCCGCTCGCCGGACCGCTCGAATACGGTCATCTTGCAGAACGTGGCGAAGTTATCGACTCCGGCGTGGGTGCGCGAGTCCGACGCCATCACGACGCCTTCTTTCAGTAGCAGGCCGATACAGTAGGTCATAGCTGTGGATCATGCGCCTAGTCGCGCCCTGCGCGCCATGGCATGCCTGACACGCGCGCAGTTTCGTGCCAGTCGGGTGCTCGCGCGAGGGAGGTCGATTTAGGTATCTATAGTACGGGACTGAGCGCACACTGGCCGGAATGGACAACCGTCATCGATGTGACTCATGACTGCACAAAAACGATCGTCCGGACGAACCTTTGCTGGACCGCTGCTGCTTGGCGCACTGTTGATGACAGCCAGCGAAATCGTTGTGGCCACGGCCGCAGGTGCTGCGGTCCCGAGCAACGCTCGAGCAAGCGCGTTCGGGTCAGGTTGGGATTGCACATGGGGTTATCGTCGGGTAGAGGAACATTGTGAGCCTGTCAAGGCGCCGGCCAACGGGTATGTCGAACCCTCGGGCCGAAGCTGGGACTGCGATCGCGGCTTCCTCAAGACCGGGCAGCAATGTGTGAAGGTCAACGTGCCTGCCAACGCTCGTCTCGAGGAGACGTGGCTCGATCACGGCTGGCGATGCAACCGTGGCTTCCGCAAGTCAGGTGGCTCTTGCGCTCGAATCATCCTACCGGCAAACGCCTATCTGGGCGATTCAACCTACGGACGCGAATGGGAGTGTGACCGGGGCTTTCGAGTTGTCGCAGAGCACTGCGTGGCTGTGAGGGTTCCGGCTGACGGCTACCTGACGGCTGAGGGCAATGACTGGAAATGTGAGTGGGGTTTCGTCAAGCAAGGCGAGGGGTGTGTGACGGTGGCCGTGCCTGTCAATGGATATCTGGAGAGCGGCGGGAGCGGTTGGCTGTGTGAACGCGGGTTTCGGCGCCAAGGCTCGGCGTGCATTCCCTTCAACATCCCACCTAACGCTTACATCGACTACTCCGGTAATGAGTGGCGTTGTATTGACGGATTCCGGCACCAAGGGGAAGGGTGCTTGCCCGAGTGACGTTGCGCTGCCGGTACGGTGGCGCACCCAGGAGTGCAGGAGGTGTAGATCGGCCTGGGTATTGGCGAGGAGCGTTTCTTGCGGGCGATACGCTGCCGGCTGCTTTGGAGGGTTTGATGTCCGATGGTGAAAACGCCGATGCTGAGAGCATCGCCGTCTACAAATTTGCGACTTGCGATCGCTCGAACAGCACTTTTGTCGAGGATGTCAGAATGGCAACTGCCACCACCATTCGGCGCTTGAAAGGGATGGCGGATCTTACGTCCAAGCGTCTCGTGTGGCGGGACGAGGTGGATTGTGAGGGTTTCTGGCGCGAGTCGCGGGGCCCGATGGCGTGAATCCTTGCGGGGTCATGCAATCAACTGACCGAGCGCGGCAGCCAGCTTCTCCCCATCGAGCGGTTTGGGGAGGTGATGGTCAAAACCCGCCGCAATTGCCCGATCCCGATCTTCGGGTCGCGCGAACGCCGTCACAGCGACAGCCGGAATGCGTGGCAGATTCTGCTGTTGCTCCAGCCGGCGTCGTGCCGCGAGGAAGGCATAGCCGTCTTCATGGGGCATACCGATATCCGCTACGATGGCATCGGGCCGCCACTCCGCCAGGACCGCCCGCGCACGCGCCGCGGATTCAACAGAGCGTACATTCGCTCCGTACTGTTTGAGCAGGGCCTCGGTTGCGCCGCGGGCGGCATCGTCGTCTTCGATCAACAATACCTGCGCACCCCGCAGGGTGGTCGACTCCTTGGGACGATCATCCAGCGCCCCTTCGGGGGCGTTGGCTTGTTTCTCGAGCGGCAGGTACACGGTGAAAGTAGCACCCCGGCCCTGGCCCTCGCTTTGCGCAGTGATGGTGCCATGCTGCAGTTCGACGAGCTGCTTTGCAATAGCCAGTCCGAGGCCGAGTCCGGCGAAGCGGCGCGTCGCGCCCTGGTCGGCCTGCCTGAAGCGGTCAAACACATGCGGCAGGAAGTCCGGACTGATCCCGATGCCCGTGTCGCGCACTTCGATCTCAACCGTGCCGTCAACCCGCGCCACGCGCACGTGTACACGCCCGCC